>ENA-OQIK01000585-OQIK01000585.1-human-gut-metagenome-genome-assembly--contig:-NODE-585-length-20287-cov-5.901633_pt1 | contig 20287 bp, 15 predicted proteins | sample MGYA00242578_ERZ504743 | MGnify/ENA primary metagenome ERZ504743 (study PRJEB26092, sample SAMD00036441) | human gut metagenome | host: Homo sapiens | study: EMG produced TPA metagenomics assembly of...
ACCGGGCTGTTGGTGTAGCGGTTGAACTCTGCAAACTGGTTCACATACTGCCACACAGCCTTGTTGTTGGTGTGGAAGATATGCGCACCGTAGCGGTGCACGTTGATGCCCTCCACATTCTCGGTGTAGATGTTGCCTGCGATATGGTCGCGCTTATCGATGACCAGACACTTTTTGCCTGCCTTTTTGGCCTCGTGGGCAAACACGGCACCGAACAGACCGGCACCAACGATGAGATAATCGTACTGTTTCATGCTTTTATTCCCCTTTTGCCGGTCGTGCTTCCGGCGTAGTCTTTTTCTGGGAGAGATAATATTGGTCGATGGCATCCTGAATGCGGCTGCGTGCCGCCTGCGGGGTGATATGCTTCAGCTGCGCTGCTGCCATGGTCTGATGGCCGCCGCCGCCCAGCGACTCCATGATCACCTGCACATTCACGGCACCCATGCTGCGGGCAGAGACGTTTACGCCGTTGCCCACCTGCACTGCCACAAAGCTGGCGTCCACGCCCTGAATGCGCAGCAGGTCATTGGCAGCCTGCGCAATGGCGACCCGGGCTTCCGGAGCCACTTCGCCGCCAATGGAGATGGCACAGTTTTTGTACATCTGTGCCTTTTCCACCAGATCGGCCTTGGCGTTGTACTCCACCATGGTCACATCGAACAACCGGCGCACCCGCTCAGTCTCTGCGCCGTAGCGGCGCAGAGCGGCAGCGGCTTCAAAGGTGCGCACACCGGTGTGCAGGGTAAAGTCCTGCGTATCCAGCAGAATGCCGGCAAGCAGACCTTCGGCCTCCACGCGGTTGGGCTTGTCGTCCCGCTCGCCCACATACTGCAGCAGCTCGGTGACCAGCTCGCTGGCCGAGGAGGAATAGGGCTCGTGGCAGACCAGCGCCGGGTTTTCGATGTAGCCCACGCCCTTGCGGTGGTGGTCGATGACGGCCACCTTGCCGCATTTTTCCAGAATGTCCTTGCTTTCCACAAGACCCGCTTGATATGTATCCACCACGATACACAGGGTGCGCTTAGAAATGATGGGCAGGGCGTCCTTGGGGTCGATGAAGTCATCCTTCTGCCCCGCCTTGCACAGCGCATCGATCAGGCTGGCCGCCAGCGTAGCGTCTCGCCGGACGGCGATGACCGCCGGCACATCGCAGATCTTACAAATGCGCAGCACACCCTCTGCTGCGCCGATGGCATCCAGATCGCTCATGCGGTGACCCATGATGACCACATGGTCGGCCTCCTTGATCAGCTTGACCAGCTGGTCGGCCACAAGGCGGCTGCGCACCTTACTGCGCTTTTCCACGCCGTGGCTCACGCCGCCATAGAAGGTAAAGCCGTCCAGCGTCATCTCAGCGGCCTGATCGCCGCCGCGTCCCTGCGCCATATCCAGTGCGTGCTCGGCCATATCCTGCGCCTCCCGCAGGGTGCGCGCGCCGCGTCCGATACCAATGGACATTGAAAGGCTCACACTGGGGTCCAGTGCGCGGATCTTATCCAGCACGTCGTAGCCGCGGTTGGCGAACTGCTCCAGCTGGCGCTCCTCCACCACTGCGATGTAGCGGCCGCCGCTGCCTACCCGGCGCAGAAAGCCGCTGCCGCGCCCGATCATATCCTCCAGAATGCGGTTGACGCCCTCCAGCAGGCGGGCGCGCTCGCTGTCCATCAGATCCCCGAACACATCATCGTAGCCGTCCAGCTGGAAGGCAAGATACCCCGGACGGCTGGCCTTGTACTCTGCCTCAATGCGGCGCAACTCGGTCTCCTCGTTCAGCACCAGCAGGGTCACGCTTTCGGCTTCGCCGGGCACGGTGGAGCTGTGCACGCTCCAGTAGCCGTCGGCAAGGGTCAGCAGCTGTCCCTCGCGCTTGCGGCACAGCTGCAGATCCAGCCCGGGCAGCAGCTTCTGCACCCGGCTGGCCAGCACATCCTGCCCGCCCAGCAGGCGGGTGCGGAACTGGCTGTTGTACCACAGCACCGTCTCGCCGGAGAGCAGCGCCGCAGGCTGGGAAAGGGGCTCCAGACTGAACTGCACCTTGGATTTTTCAAACGTGGTGCCGCTTGTCCAGCGCACCACCCAGCGGCGCAGCTTGCAGCGGAACAAGGTTGCCCCTATGCCCCACAGCACCACCAGCACGGCCAGCAGCAGCCATGCCGTGGGGCGCTGCACCAGCAGTACCAGCAGCAAAAGGCCGCACAGCACCGCCAGACTGGCCGTAAGCATTTCCAGTGTCCATCTCGGTTTACGTTTCATTGGTTTTTTGCCTCCTCAGACGCTGCACCGCCTTGCGGTGCGCCCGGATCAGACCTCCATCAGGATGGGCAGGATCATCGGGCTGCGCTTGGTGCGCCGGTAGATATAGCTGCTCAGTGCCTCACGCACACGGGTCTTTACGCTGTTCCAGTCCCGGACGTGCTCGTCCACACAGCGCTCCAGTGCATTTTCCACAATGCTCTGGGCACCGTCCATCAGGCTCTCGTTCTCGCGCACATACACGAAGCCCCGGCTTACCAGATCCGGCCCGGCCAGCACCTTGCCGGTCTTGCTGTCCACGGTAGCCACGATGATGACAAGACCGTCCTCGGAGAGGTGCTTGCGGTCCCGCAGCACCACGTTGCCCACATCGCCCACGCCAAGGCCGTCCACCATGACGGCACCGGCGGTCACCGGCTCGCCCAGCTTCATCTCGTCCTGCGAGAGGATAACGTTGGAGCCGTTTTCCGCAATGAGGATGTTGCTGGTGGGAATGCCCAGACTTGCAGCGGTGAGGGCGTGCTTTTTCAGCTGCTTATACTCGCCGTGCACGGGCAGGAAGTACTTGGGCTTGGTCAGGGTGAGCATCAGCTTCTGCTCCTCCTGACAGGCGTGGCCGGAAACGTGCACATCGTACATGCTCTCGTAGATGACCTCTGCGCCCAGCAGCAGCAGACCGTTGACGATCTTGGTCACGCTCTTTTCGTTGCCGGGGATGGGGTTTGCGGAGATGATGATGAAGTCGCCGGGGCCTACCCGTACCTGACGGTGGCTGCAGGAGGCCATACGGCTCAGCGCGCTCAGAGGCTCGCCCTGACTGCCGGTGGTCACCAGCACCACCTGCTCCGGCGGGTACTGGTTCAGCTCGTCTACGCTGATCAGGGTGCCCTCCGGGATGTGCATATAGCCCAGTTCCTGCGCCATGGCGGTGTTGTTGACCATGCTGCGGCCGCTGAAGGCCACCTTGCGGCCATCCTCCACAGCCAGATCGATGATCTGCTGCACGCGGTAGATGTTGGAGGCAAAAGTCGCAATGATAATGCGCTTATTGCGGGCGCGGGCAAACAGGCTGCGCACACCGGCAGCCACCTTCTGCTCGGTAGCAGTAAAGCCCGGGCGCTCCGCGTTGGTGGAGTCGCTCAGCAAAGCCAGCACACCGCGCTGCCCGTACTCGGACAGGGTGGACAGGTCGGTCACGCCGCAGGCCAGCGGGGTGTAATCAATTTTAAAGTCGCCGGTCTGGATGATGGTACCGGCAGGGCTGTCGATGGCAAAGGCCACGGCATCCGGGATGGAGTGGTTGACATGGATGGGCTCCACGGTAAAGCAGCCCAGTTTGATCTTCTGCCGGGGCACGATCTCCACAAACTTGGTCTTGCCGGCAAGGCCGAACTCCTCCAGCTTGTTTTTGATCAGGCCGCAGGTCAGGCGGGTGCCGTACACCGGCAGGCTGAACTTCTGCAGCAGATAGGGAATGCTGCCAATGTGGTCCTCGTGGCCGTGGGTGATGAGCAGACCCTTGATCTTATCCTTGTTCTGCACCACAAAGGTGAAGTCCGGGATGACCATGTCCACGCCGAACATCTCGCTGTCCGGGAACACCAGACCGCAGTCCACGATGATCATATCGCCGTTGCACTCGTAGACGGTCATGTTCTTGCCGACTTCGCCCAGACCGCCCAGCGGGTAGATATGGATGGGGGTCGCTGCCTCCTTGGGCTGCTGCGCACGGCGCGGGCGGCGGTTATAGTAGGGGCGGCGGGTAGTGGGACGGGTGTGCTTTTCCCCTGCGGGAACAGTGCCGTTTGCGGCAGCTGCCTTGGGCGCTGCCGGGGCTTTTGCACGGGGTGCGGGGTTATTTTCTTTTGTTTGAGCCATTCTTTACCTCCAGATTCAATTGCAGGTCAGGCCGCGCTCCGCCGGGGAGAGCAGCCGCACCTTGCACAGGGGAAGCACCTGAAACTGCATCGGCTTCCGGTTGATGCATCGTATAGAATTTATCGTTCAGCGTGCTTTTTGCAGCAGCGCTGTTGGTTCCGCAAGAGGTTCTTGGCCAGGTAAGTCCATCTGTTCGATGCGACCGTGGCGTTTCTGCCGGAACAGCCGGGCGCACACCTTTGGTGCACCCCTATACGCATTTTGTTACGCTAAGTATAGTATCTCGCACCGGTTTTGTCAATTCCAAGGTTTGGCAAAACTGGACTGGCGTATACATTGGCTCTTGACATCCCGGGCAAAATAGCGCTAAATAAAGGTATTCTATTCTATAAGGAGAACCCCATGAAACAGGTAGAGGTGTACACAGATGGCGCTTGCAGCGGCAACCCCGGCCCGGGCGGCTGGGGTGCGGTGCTGCGCTACCGCTTTGACGGCAAGGTGTACGAAAAGGAACTGAGCGGCGGCGACGCCAGCACCACCAACAACCGCATGGAGCTGACGGCCTTTATCGAGGCGCTGCGCCAGCTCAAGGAGCCCTGCGAGGTGCGGCTGTGCTCTGACAGCCAGTATGTGATCAACGGGCTGGAAAAGGGCTGGGCCAAGGGCTGGAAGCGCCGGGGCTGGAAAAAAGCCGACGGCTCCCCTGCCCTGAACCCGGACTTATGGGCACAGGCACTGGAGCAGGAGGCACGGCACAAGATCACCTATGTCTGGGTAAAAGGCCATGCAGGCCACCCGGAAAACGAACGCTGCGACCAGCTGGCCGTAGCACAAAGCAAAGCACATGGCGGGAGGCAAGGAACATGAGCGACGCATTTTTGCCCGGCAACGGGTTCGACACCTACGAAACACAGGACAAGGTGCTTGTCAGCATGGACGGCTCCGTAGATTGCGGCGTTGTGGTGCGCATTTTGCAGCAGCAGGGCTTCGGCGTGGCCGGGGCTGTGGTGCAGCTGGCCGCTGACCAAAGCGCGTGGGCCGCAGCCGCACGGCAGGCTGCCGAGGCTCTTGGCATTGAGTGCATCGTGCTGAAGGCGGAGGCACTGGCAGACCAGCCCGCCGAGGTGCTGGGCAGCGGCAACGACGCCCGGTTTGCCGCCCTGCTGACCGCTGCCGACAAGCTGGGCATCCAGTACATTGCCACCGGGCACCACGCCCGAGTGGAGCTGGGCAGCGATGGTGTGCACACCGTCTGCCCTGCTGTGGACGCTGCACTGGACGAGAGCGCCGCACTGGCAGCGCTGCCGCAGGATACCCTTGCCCGGCTGCTGCTGCCCTTGGGCGAGTTTACCGCCGCTGATGTGCAGGAGATGGCACAGGATTTTAAAGTGAACGGAACAGTCTGAGCCAACCGCTTTCTACGCAAAAAGAAGCGCCGCATCTGTACGATGCAGCGCTTCTTTTTTACATACTTTAGTTCTGGGGGTGCACGATATCGCGCCAGTCTAGATCTCCGCGCTCGAGGCCGTGGATCAGCACCTCGGCGGTGGCGATGTTGGTAGCCATGGGGATGTTGTGCACATCGCACAGGCGCAGCAGAGTCATCTCATTCGGCTCGCTGGGCTTGGCATTGATGGGGTCGCGGAAGAACAGCAGCAGGTCGATCTCGTTGCAGGCAATGCGGGACGCGATCTGCTGGTCGCCGCCCTGCACCCCGGCCAGAAAACGCTGTACCTGCAGGCCGGTGGCCTCGGAAATCAGTTTACCGGTAGTGCCGGTCGCCACCAATTTATGCTGGCTCAGAATGCGGCAGTACGCCGTGCAGAACTGAACCATCAGCTCCTTTTTGGAGTCATGCGCGATCAGGGCAATCGTCATCTGTAGATCTCTCCTCTATTGAAACATTTGTATATAAAACACTTGCTAAATTTCCTTTGCTATACATGATATCACAAACGCAACTCATTTACAACAGGTTTTTGGACACAATATTCAAATTTTCGTTCAAATTCACTGCTTTGCACGCAGCTGCGCCTTACTGCGCAAGCATTGCATCGTTATTTTCTTCCTCTATCACCCCTGCGGGGGCAGTTGCCTGCTGCGGCTCCGCGGCTGTGGTATCGGTCTGTGCATCATTTGCAGCATCCGGAGCGGTCTGGGCGGCGGTATCCGATGCTGCGGCGTCCTCCTGTGCCACGGTGCGCGGGTCCACATAGGGGTCCACCTCCAGCGTGCCGTCCTTCATGGCAAAGTAGGCGTTGGCGATATCCACCACCAGATCGCCGGTGCGGGCACCGTAGCCGCCGTACTCCACCGTGATGCCGATGGCGATCTCCGGGTCGTCTGCCGGGAGGTAAGCGATCATCATGGCGTTCAGGTAGTGCTTGCCAGAGGCATAAGTCTCGCTGCGCTGGGGAGTACCGGTCTTGCAGGCGATGGCAATGGGGTAGCTGGAGATCTTGCCGCTGATGGTGCTGGGCACCTGTTTCATGCCCTGCCGCACCAGCTCAAAGGTGTTGCCGTTGCCCTCGATGATATCCATGACCTCCGGCTGGGTCTCGCTGAGCACCTCGCTGGTGTTGGTATCCAGAATGGCCTTGACGAAGTGGGTGCGGTAGCGCACGCCGTTGTTGGCCAGTGTGGCGGCGTAGGTAGCCAGCTGGATGGGGCTTACCACCGTGTTGCCCTGCCCGATAGCAGCCTGAATATCCAGCGAGGAGGTGTAGTTTTTATCCGTTCTTTTGGTCAGGCGTCCCAGAGCCTCGTTTACCTCCACACCGGTGCGCTGACCAAGACCCAGCTTGTAGGCGTAGGCATCGTAGACGTCACTGGTCAGACGGCGTCCCACATCGTAGAAGAAGATGTTGCAGCTCCACTTGATAGCGGTGACCACATCAATGTTGCCGCTGTGGCCGTGGCGGGTGCAGCGGGGGTGGTAATCCTTATAATAGGTATACACGCCGGTGCAGTTGACGGTGGAGTACTGGTTGATGAGGCCGCTGTCCAGCGCCGCCACTGCCACCGAGGGTTTAAAGGTGGAGCCGGGGGTGTACAGGCCCTGCAGCGCCCGGTTGAACAGGGGCAGGCTGGGGTCGGCGCTGTACTCCGAATAGTTGGTGGCGTACAGGTTCTGGTCAAAGCTGGGGTAGTTGGAGGCCGCCAGCACGCTGCCGTCCTTCACATTCAGCACCACCGCAGCACCAGCAGCGGCTTTCATATCGCCGGTGTTGTACACCCGGTTGATCATATCGATGTTATTGGCAAGTGCCTTGTCCACCGCCCGCTGAAAGTCGCTGTTGATGGTCAGCTGCACGGTATGCCCCGGCTCCGGCACGGTGGTGATCTTGGTGTCCACGATCACGCCGTCCGAATTACGAGTGATGGTCTCCACGCCGTCCTTGCCGCGCAGCTCATCCTCGTACACGGACTCAAGGCCGGAGATGCCGATCACATCGTTCATGTTATAGCCTTTTTCCTTGAGCGGATAGGTCACCTGACCGTTTTCGTCGGTCACCTTCCACTTTTCGGCGGTGATCTTGCCCACGCGCCCCAGCACAGCGGGCAGGATATCGCCCTGCTCATAGCTGCGGGTGCTGGTCTCCACGATCTCCACGCCCGGCAGCGTGAGGGAATGCTCCTTGATGGTAGCCACCGTCGCCTGACTGACGTTTTCAGCCATAACAAAGTTATTTACGTTGGAAAAGGCCTGTCGGTCCATCTCGTAATGGATGCCCGCCAGCACCCGCTGCCACGGCAGTGAGAAACTTTCCAGCTGGTTTTTCTCCACCAGCATCTCCATCACATCGTTGGCGGTGGCGTACTGCTGCAGACCCAGCGTCTCCTTCATGTCTGCCAGCGTTTTCTGGTCGCTGGCACTGTCGGCGCTGTCCGTAAAGGTATAGTTTCCGGCGGCATCCGGCTCGCTGATGAGCAGGGTGTCCAGCCATTTTTCATCGTTCTTGCGCAAAAGCTCCACGATCTGCTGCAGCATGGTGTCCAGATCCTGATCCCCCATCTGCAGCTTGTTCAGCACCACATTATAACCGGTGCTGGTGGTAGCGATGTGCTTGCCGGTGCTGTCCACGATATCGCCGCGCGCAGCGGTGACCGTAAACTTATAATCCGTGGTGTTGGTGGCTTTTGCCTTAAAGTCGCCCCCGTTGACCAGCTGCAAAAAGATCAGCCGGAAGGTGTACAGCCCCATGATGGTGCAGGCCACTGCGATGAGCAGCAGCATCCGCCGCACCACGACCTTGCGTTCATTTTCGTTCATCTGGTTCTCCTTTTACGGGCTAGACCACACCGTTGTCGATCCTGAACCCGTCATGGATGTGCTGCACCAGCCAGAAGGCCAGCAGCGCTGCCGGGATGGTCAGCACCGCGCCGGGCAGTACAAAGGTGACATACCGCAGCGCTGCGCCGGTATAACCCGGCATATAGTAGAAAAACAGCCAGTCCAGCGAGAGTACCACCAGCGCTGTTGCGGTGCTTACTGCGGCAAAATTGCCGGGGTTCACCTGCAGATACAACTGTACCAGCACCGATACCGCAAAGCAGAGCAACAGCAGCTCCAGCGCCAGCATACCTACCGTGCGTCCGGCCGTGCAATCCCACAAAAGGCCGCCCACCGTGCCCAGCAGTGCTCCGGCAAATTCTCCTTCAAATACCGCCACCGCCAGACACAGCGGCAGCACCAGCAGCGGCTTTGCCTCCCCCAGCTGAAACAGCCCGGGCGTGGTCTGCAAAGCGGCGCACACAAACAGCGCCAGCACATAACAGCCCCACTTCAGCAGCTGGCTGCGGCTGCGCCTGCGGCGAGATTCCATAGCAGTGTGTCCTCCTTAGTACGCAGTAACGATAAAAACGTGCTTGGCGGTGCGGGGGTCGGCACCGGGGCGCACCACCGCAATGGAGGATTTGCCGCTGGTCTCCGGCACCACGTCCTGCACCGTACCCACCAGAAGATCCGGGGGGAACACCCCGCCCAGACCGGTGGTGATGACCTGATCCCCCGCATGGGTCTCGGTGCTGCGCTCCAGATTGGTCAGGGTGCACAGGCCGTCCGCTGCATAGGTGGTATTGCCGTTCAGAATGCCGTTTTCCCGGGTGCGGGATACCACGCCCGCCGCGTTGAAGCTGGGGTGCAGAATGGTCATCACCTTGCAGCTGGTCGGATCAGCCTCTACCACCATGCCCAGCAGATAGCCCCGGTCACTGATGACCGCATCGTTCACTGCTACGCCGTCTGCGGTGCCCTTGTCCAGCGTGAAGCCGCCGAACTCGTCCAGCGGGTCGCGGCCAATGACAAAGCCGGACACATAGGTGGCATTGCTGTTCTTTTCCTGAATGTTAGCCAGCGCCTTGTATGCTTTATTCTCAGCCTTGAGGCGGTCGTAGTCCACCATCTGCTGGCGCAGCTGGGCGTTTTCCGCCTCCAGCTGCTCGTTCTGCTCCATGACCTCGTCGATGCTGGTGTATTTTTCCCACACCGTGCCCACACCGCTGCTGACCACAGCCGCCGCCTTCTGGAAGGGGGTCAGAATCACGCCCAGCAGCTCCTGCGGGGCAGCGGTCAGGCGGCCGTTGGCACCGGCGTAGGCCATGATGCCCACCAGAAATACCGCTACGGCCACGAGAATCTTGAATTTCCAGGTATCAAAAAAATCTTTCAAAGGGTGCTTCCCTCCTGTCGGGATGCCCGCGCCCTACCGCAGGCCTTTGCATGAAAAAAGCGCGGACAGCCGTGCCATCCGCGCAAGATGCAGTGTTTGCAGCGGAAAAACGCACAGCTGCTGTGTCTGAAACTTTTCCGCATTCTGAGCAGCACTCTCCGCAGAGAGCCGCTCTTACATATGTCCTCCATCGGTGTCCAGCACGTCATGCAGCACATCCACATGATCCAGCACTGCACCGGCACCCTTGGCCACGCAGTCCAGCGGGTCCTCCGCAATATGCACATCAATGCCGGTCTCGCTCTGGATCAGCTGATCCAGGCCGCGCAGCAGAGCGCCGCCGCCGGTCAGGGTGATGCCGCGGTCGATGATATCTGCGCTCAGCTCCGGCGGGGTGCGCTCCAGCGTCTCCTTGATGGCGGTGGTGATCTTGACCAGACACTCCAGCAGCGCGCCGCGCACATCCTCAGAGTGCACCACGATGTTCTTGGGCAGACCGTCCACAAGGTTGCGGCCCTTGATCTCCATGGTCAGCTCCGGGTCCAGCGCATAGGCAGAGCCGATCTCGATCTTGATCTGCTCGGCAGTACGCTCACCGATGAGCAGGTTGTACTTGCGCTTGATGAAGGCGATGATGGCCTGATCGAACATATCGCCGGCCATGCGCACGCTGCGGGAAGCCACGATGCCGCCCAGAGAGATGACGGCGATCTCCGCCGTGCCGCCGCCGATATCCACGATCATGCTGCCGGTGGGCTCGCTGATGGGCAGGCCTGCACCGATGGCAGCTGCCATGGGCTCCTCAATGACAGACACCTGACGGGCGCCGGCCTTCAGGGTAGCCTCGCGCACAGCGCGGCGCTCCACCTCGGTAACGCCGGAGGGAATGCAGATGACCACCCGGGGACGGGAGAACATACTGTTGCCGCAGGCCTTTTTGAGGAAGTTCTCCAGCATATTGGCGGTGATGTCGAAGTCGGCGATGACGCCGTCCTTCAGGGGACGCACCGCCACGATGCTGCCGGGGGTACGGCCGATGACAGCCTTTGCCTCGCCGCCCACGCAGCGCACCTCGTCGGTCTTGGTGTCCACCGCCACGACCGAGGGCTCGCGCATGATGATGCCCTTGCCCTTCATGTAGACCAGAGTATTGGCAGTACCCAAATCAATGCCAACGTCCTTTGACAGAAAACTCATTGTTCCAAATCTCCTTACGATCGTTCCTTAAATCTATCCCAGAATGCCGGACGGCCTGCTGCAAACAGTCCCTCCTGCGCAGAATAACACGGTTCTATTATAGCCGCAAGTGCTCCATTTCTCAAGCGTTTCGGCAAGTTTTCTATCATTTTTCCATTTTTCTCACAAAAAATGCGCCAGCGTCTGTACGGTGCGGCTGACCGGCAGCCCCATAATGGTGTAATAGTCGCCCTCGATGCGGTCCAGCCACAGGGCCGCGCGCCCCTGAATGGCATAGGCACCGGCCTTATCGTAGGGCTCCGGGGTAGCAGTGTAGAACGCGATTTCTTCCTCCCCCAGCTGGAAAAAGGTCACCTTGCAGCTGTCCACAAAATGCTCTGCCCTGTCCCCTTTTGCAATGCACACGCCGGTGTGCACCTGATGGGTCTTGCCGGAGAGCGCACGCAGCATCCGCTTGGCATCCTCTGCGTCATGGGGCTTGCCGAACACAGCGCCGTCCACGTCCACCACGGTGTCGCAGCCGATGACCACGGCATCCGGGTGCTGTTTTGCCACCGCAAGGCACTTGCCGATGGCCAGTTGCTCCACCAGCTGCGCCGGAGTGGGGGCAGTGACGGCGCTCTCATCAAAATCGCTGACACAGACCGTGAAATCGGTGGTGTACAGGGAAAGCAGCTCCCGTCTGCGGGGGCTGCCAGAGGCTAAGATCAAATGATTCATAAAACCCTCTCAGTCACCTGCGGTGACCGCTCTCCCGAAGGGGAGAGCTTTTTTCATCAATCGGTTTACTCTTTTAAATTCTCCCCTCTCGGGTGTCAATGCGAAGCATTGACGAAGAGGGTTATTTTCCGGTAGAGCCAAAGCCGCCCACACCGCGCTGGGTGTCGCCCAGCTCCTCGGCGGGCACAAAGGCGGCGGTGTACACCGGGGCGATGCACAGCTGCGCTACCCGCTCGCCGGGCTGGATGGTATATGCCTCGGCACCCAGATTGACCATGGGCACCTTCAGCTCGCCGCGGTAGTCGCTGTCCACCACACCCACGCCGTTGGCCATGCACAGGCCGTGCTTGATGGACAAGCCGCTGCGGGCATACACCAGCGCCACACTATGGGCGCCGGGCAGCTCGATGGCAAGGCCGGTGGGCACCAGCACCCGCTGCATGGGGGCAACGGTCAGTGGTGCGTCCAGCACAGCGCACAGGTCAGCGGCAGCTGCGCCGGGGGTGGCATAGGCGGGCACTTTTGCCCGGGCATCCAGTACCTTATATTTTACAGTGATGGGTTCCATCGTATAACCTCGTTTCGTTTTTCTTTTTTCACAGGCAAAGCTTGGGGCACTTCCGGTGTTTTGTCAGTTTGTACCCTTAAAATACAGACCGCGGGTAAAATCGCCCTCAAAGGGGGCGTGGGTGCGGATGCTGTCCAAGATCTGCGCCGCTTCCTCGCGGGATTCCAGCGTAAAGTAGGCCACGCCATAGTCCACCGCCAGTGCGCCGGGCTTATCACCCATGTAGATGGGCACCGGGTTATAGATGGTGCGCACTCCAAGGCCGCACCGCACCGGGAACTTTTTGGCCTTGCGGTCGGTCAGCACGCCGGTCTTATCGCAGTGGGCACAGTCATGGATGTTTTGCAGCGGGCAGGCGCGGGTGAGCATCAGCGGCATATGACCGTAGATCATCACGCCGGTGGGCACAGGCTTACCGTTCCGGGTGGGCGCAATGGACGCAATATCGCTGTCTTTTACCTCCGGCAGGATGAGCAGGCTGGAAAGTCCCTGCTCTGCATAGAACTGTGCCGCCACATTGTTGGTGATGTTCAGTCCAAAGCCGCCGGTCATGGGCAGGCCGCGGCACAGCCGCAGATGGGCGATGTTACTGACCTCGTATCCGGCAAAGCCCGCGTCCTGCGTGGCAGCAATGCGGCGGGCAGTGTCCTGCTCCAGCGCACCGAACATGACCCGGGGCAGCTCCAGAAGGGGCTTTGCCCGCCACTCCAGGGGCACACGGTCGGCCTGCGCAATGGGCAGAATGAGATATTCCACCCCGTCAAGTGCCCGCTCCGGCACCTGTTCCCAGCGCTCGAACCGGGCACGCAGGGTGCGGCGGGGCGGCAGAGTGCGCTGCGGCAGGGCGGCGACGTGCTCCTCGGTGGTGGGCCAAGGACGCAGCGCCTCCCGCTTTTTGAGCAGGGCATCCAGCGCTTCGCGACGCAGCTCGTTTACGGCACTGCCGGGGATGAACCACGGCCCGCCGTCCATTTCCACAGTGATCTTCTCCGCCGTAAAGGGGGTGCCGCCGGTCTTTGCCAAACTGCGGTTCAGGCTCTCGGTAGGGTCGGTGCGGGCGGGCTGCGGCTCGGCATCCCCATAGGCAAAGGCTTTGTTGCCATCAGCATCGGTGACGGTCAGCTTTTCGCCGCCCTCCTCGATCTCCAGTTTCATCTGCACCGGCACACGGGAGCGCTCGCGGCGGTAAAGCTCACGCAGCATGGGCAGGGTCTTTTTGGTCAGCTCGGCGTCAGCTTCGCTGCGCACACCGAACATGGTACCGTCGATTTTTCCGTCTAGATAGCCGGAGGTGAAACCGGAGCGGCTGAAGGCGTTCTTCAGCAGGTCGCGGTCGTAGGCGCGGCCCTCGCGGCCTGCCAGACAGGCACTGACCGCCGCTGCCACATACTCCGGCGTGCGGAGACGGCCCTCGATTTTTGCCGATGCTACGCCAAGCGCCTGCAGCTTGTCCAGCTTGTCGATGGCGGAGTTATCCTTGAGGGAGAGGTGGTGCAGCCGTCCGGGCTTGCCTTCCGGCAGGGCATTGGCTTCAAAGGGCAGACGGCAGGGGCCCGCACAGGAACCGCGGTTGCCGCTGCGCCCGCCCAGAAAGGCGGACATATAGCACTGGCCGCTCACGCTCATGCACAGCGCACCGTGGATGAAGCACTCGGTCTCGATGCCGCAGTGCTTTGTGATGTGCTCCACCTCGGGCAGACTCAGCTCACGCGCCAGCACCACCCGGGTAAAGCCCAGCTCCTTCAGCTCCAGTGCACCCTGCAGGGTGTGGACGCTCATCTGGGTGGAGCCGTGCCGGGGCAGCTGCGGGGCGATTTTACCAATTAAAGTAGCCACTGCCAGATCCTGACAGATGACTGCATCCGCGCCGCTGGCTGCTACTGCGCGGATAGCCTGCTCCAGCGCAGGCAGCTCGGTGCCATACACGGTCGTATTCAGCGCAACGTGCACCGCCACGCCCCGGGCGTGGCAGAAGCGCACGGCTTCCTGCAGACTGTCTGCGTCAAAGTTGCCGGCACCCGTGCGGGCGTTGAAGCCCGAAAAGCCCAGATATACTGCGTCTGCGCCGCTGAACACCGCAGCGCGGAGCATTTCTTCACTGCCCACCGGGGCTAAGATCTCGATCCTTGCCATAGTTCTCCTTCTGACTTCTATTTATATTCTGACTTCTATTTATATTCTGACTTCTATTTATATAAGGTACGTTCAGTTGGTCTCGTCTGTCTGCGCACTGTCTGCCGCCGGGGCTTCCGGGGCGGGCTGCTCCTGTGCAGTCTCTGCCGCAGCCCGGGCGGCGCGCTCCTCCCGGCGGGTCTCGCGCTGGCGCTCCTTGGCCAGCTGCTCCCGCAGGGCGGCAGCTTCCCGGCGCAGCACGGCGTTTTCCGCCAGTGCCTTGTCCTCAGCCAGCTTTGCCCGGGCTGCATCTGCAATGTAGTCCTGAATCTGGCTGCGCATATTCTCGGCGCTGCCGGTGCTCTTGCGGTATTCGTCCAGATAATCCATCGCGCAGAACACCGCCGCCTTGGTCACCGAGAGGTTATCGTTGGTGTCCAGCAGCTTTGTGATGTCCTCGTCCAGCTTTTTGGCAAGACCCAGGATGTACTTTTCCGAATCTGTAGTTGCGATAGCATACGGTGTGCCCGCGATGTTGACCCTTACCTTGTTTACCATGGTGTTTTCCCCTTTTTTCCTGTATCTGTACGGCGCAAGGCCGTTTGTTCTGCATCTTGCCGGGATTTGGTATCGTTCCCGGTAACGTTTCGGCTTCCGAAAACGTTTCGGCGGAGTTTCCTGTGCCATTACTGCCGGAATTACTCCCCGAAAAACGTTTCGCGGCTCAGTTCTGCCTTCTATTATAATATAAATACGCCGCAAGAAAAAGTGGAATTTTTGAAATTTCGGCATATTTGTCAGAAAGTGGCCTGAAAAAATAGCAGTTACGGAAAAAAAGCGCCTGTTTCCTTGCATTTATAAATCGTTCATATTATAATAACTTTGTTATGTTGGCAGCCGGACGAAAGAGGGAACGTTTCTGCTGCTATTATCTACTCAATTATTTTAGCAAAGCAAACGCTTATGCGGATAGGAGCACACTATGACATCAAAAGAATTTGGCAAAATTCTTCAGGACAAGCTCACCAGTGAGTACGGTGTGGAGCTGAATGTTGCCTCCAACCAGCAGATCTACCGTTCTCTGGCTCTGATCTGCCGTCAGATGATGAGCGAGAACCACAAAAAGTTCCAGTCCAAGGCTATCGGCACCGGCACCAAGCAGGTCTACTACCTCTGCATGGAGTTTTTGATGGGCCGCAGCCTGAAGATGAGCCTGTTCAATCTGGGTCTGGACGAGGTTGCCAAGAAGGCACTGGCCGACGCCGACATCAATCTGGACAGCATTTTTGAGGAAGAGCCCGATGCAGGCCTGGGCAACGGCGGTCTGGGCCGTCTGGCTGCCTGCTATCTGGACGGCATGGCCACCACCGATATCTGCGGCACCGGCTACTCCATCCTGTACGAGTACGGCATCTTCAAGCAGAAGATCGTGGACGGCTGGCAGCAGGAGCGCGCCGACAACTGGCTGCCCGGCGGTCAGGTGTGGCTGAAGAGCCACCCGGATCAGGCTGTGGAGATCCGCTTTGACGGCGAGATCCACGAGAACTGGGACAACGGCTTCCACTACATCCAGCACACCAACTACAACAGCGTCATGGCCATTCCCTCCGATATGTATGTGCAGGGCTACGATGGAAAGGGCGTTGCAAAGCTGCGTCTGTGGCAGGCAAATGCCCCGGACTTTGATATGTCCAGCTTCTCTCTGGGCAACTACAACACTGCTATGAGCAAGAACGCCAACGCTGAGCTCATCTCCAAGGTGCTGTACCCCAACGACAACCACGTTGAGGGCAAGATCCTGCGCCTGCGTCAGCAGTACTTCCTGTCCGCTGCTTCTATCGGCGATATCGTGCAGAACCACCTGTCCAGCTACGCTACGCTGGAGAACCTGCCCGACAAGGTCGCCATTCAGCTGAACGACACCCACCCCACCCTGGCCATCCCCGAGATGATGCGCATCCTGCTGGATGAGTGCGGCTTTGACTGGGACAAGGCCTTCAGCATCTGCCAGAAGGTGTTCTCCTACACCAACCACACCGTTATGGCCGAAGCTCTGGAGAAGTGGAACGTGGACATCTTCAAGATGACCCTGCCCCGCATCTACCAGATCGTGGTGGAGATGGACCGCCGCGCCCGCGAGGAGCTGGCAAAGGCCTTCCCCGGCGATCAGGGCAAGATCGACTACATGGCACTGATCGGCGACAATCAGGTGCGCATGGCCAATATCTGCGCCTACACCGCCAACAGCATCAACGGCGTTTCCAAGCTGCACAGTGAGATCATCAAGGAGAGCGTTTTCCACGATTACTACCTGTTCAAGCCCAACGCCTTTAAGAACGTGACCAACGGCATTGCATACCGCCGCTGGCTGCTGGCCTCTAACCCCGGCCTGTGCAAGCTGCTGGACGAGACCATCGGCGACGGCTACAAGCACGATGCTTCTGATCTGACCAAGCTGAACAAGTACGCCGACGACAAGACCGTGCTGAAGAAGCTGAACGAGATCAAGCTGGCCAACAAGAAGGACTTTGCAAGCTATCTGGCAAAGAGCACCGGTCAGGTCATCGACCCCAATTCCATCTTTGACTGCCAGGTCAAGCGTATGCACGAGTACAAGCGCCAGCACCTGAATGCGCTGAACATCGCTGCACAGTACCTGTACCTGAAGGAGAACCCCAACGCTGACTTTATCCCCAAGACCTACATCTTCGGCGCAAAGGCTGCTCCCGGCTACTACATGGCAAAACAGATGATCCGCATGATCTGCAAGCTGGGCGATCTGATCAACAACGACCCCGCCGTGCGCGACAAGCTGCGCGTGGTCTATCTGGAAGAGTACTGCGTCTCCCTGAGCGAGCACCTGATGCCCGCTGCCGAGGTTTCTGAGCAGATCTCTCTGGCAGGCACCGAGGCTTCCGGTACCGGCAACATGAAGTTCATGCTGAACGGTGCGATCACGCTGGGCACTCTGGACGGTGCAAATGTGGAGATCGCCGATGCTGCCGGCAAGGAGAACGAGCTGATCTTCGGTATGCTGACCCCTGAGGTGAACAACCTGAAGCGGGTGGGCTACCACCCCAACGCCTTTATCATGGGCGACGACGTTGCTAACAGCGCCCTGAACTTCCTGGAGCGCGGCTGGAACGGCGAGAACTTCCACGAGGTCACCGAGAACCTGCGCAGCAGCGACCCGTACATGGTCATGGCCGACTTCAAGGACTACCGCCGTGCACAGGCCGACCTGCAGAAGCTGTATGCTGACCGCGAGACCTGGGCGCGCATGAGCCTGAAGAACATTGCCAACAGCGGCATCTTCAGCGCAGACCGCGCCGTGCTGGATTACGCCCGCGATATCTGGTACGCTTCCCCCGTGCCCATGGGCAAGTAATTTTCCCCTGTAAAACCGCAAAGCCCCGGTGGCATTTCGCCCGCCGGGGCTTTTTTGAGAAAGGACGATCTTTTTTGTCTTGTCTGTTCAACAGCTACGACCCCTACTTTAAGCAGCCCTTTGGTGCCGTGCGCGCCGGGCAGACCGTGCACCTAGCCCTGTGCATCCCCGAGGAGCTGGGCTATGTGGACCCGCACCTTGTACTGCAAAAGGAGGGCAAATACGATGTGCCCGTGCACTACCGCATGAAATTTGACGGCCAGACCCCCCACCAGAACCACTTTTCGGTGGATGTCGTGCTGGGCGACCCGGGCCTATACTTCTATTACTTTGACCTGTATACTGACTTCCGCCGCATCGTGCGCGGGGCCGACAACTGCGGCGTAGTCAGCTGGCAGGAGGGCGAAAGCTGGCAGATCACGGTCTACGAGCCGGATTTCCAGACGCCGGAGTGCATCAAGGGCAAGGTGTTCTACCAGATCTTCCCGGACCGGTTCTGTGAGGGCATTGAGAACAAGCCCATGCCCTTCCCGGACCGGCTGTATCAGGCCGATAAGCACGCCGAGCCTTTCTGGCAGCCCAACGAGACCGGCGGCCACCTGAACGAGGACTACTTCGGCGGTGATCTGGAGGGCATCCGCATCAAGCTCCCCTACCTGCGGGAGATGGGCGTGGATTACCTGTACCTGAACCCCATCTTTGAGGCGCACTCCAACCACCGCTACAACACCGCCGACTACCTGAACGTGGACCCGCTGCTGGGCACCAACGAGGAGTTTGAGGTGCTTTGCCGCGAGGCCGCCAAGTACGGCATCGGCATCGTGCTGGACGGTGTGTTCAGCCACACCGGCTCCGACAGCCGGTACTTCAACCGCGAGGGACGCTACGGCGAGGGCGGCGCTTACCGCGACCCCAACTCCCCTTACCGCAGCTGGTATGATTTTGACCCCAAGTACAAGGGCGGCTACCGCAGCTGGTGGGGCTTTGAGACCCTGCCGGAGGTCAACGAGGAGACCCCCTCCTTTGTGGAGTTCATCACCGGCGAGGGCGGCGTGATCGACACATGGCTGCGCCGTGGTGCTGCCGGCTTCCGTCTGGATGTGGCCGATGAGCTGCCGGACGCGTTTATCGAGAAGATCCGCACCGCCGTCAAGCGGGTAAGCCCGGAGAAGTTCTTGCTGGGCGAGGTGTGGGAGGACGCCACCACCAAGTTCGGCTTTGACCACCGCCGCACCTACCTGTTGGGCAAGGGGCTGGACAGCGTGATGAACTACCCCTTCAAGAACTCCGTGCTGGATTTTGTAAAAGGCAAGCCTGCCCAGCAGGCCGCCAACGAGATCCTTTCCATCTGCGAGCACTACCCTGCCCCTGCCATCAACACGGCACTGAATTTCCTGTCCACCCACGACACTGAGCGTGCTTTGACCGTGATCGCGGACGAGCCCGCCAACGGACGCGGCCGGGAGTGGCAGAGCGGCCGCAGCGTGACCGGCGAAGCCTACGAGGAAGGGATGCTGCGCCTGCGCATGGCCTATGCCATCATCTACACTCTGCCCGGCGTGCCCTGCCTGTACTACGGCGACGAGATCGGGATGCAGGGCTACCGCGACCCGTTCAACCGCGCATATTTTGACTGGAACTCCACCGAGCGCCGCCTGCGCGTGCCGCTGACCAACCTGGCCCGCCTGCGCCGCAGCTGCGATGCTTTTGACGGCGGCAGCATGGAGCTGGTGGAAGCCAGCGCCGATGTGCTGCACTACCGCCGCGTGGGTAAGGAGCAGTCCGCGGAGATTATCCTGAACAACGGCCCGCACCTGATTGTCCGCACCGCCTTTGGCAAGCAGACCGAAGTAAACCCCGGCGGCTTTACGATCCTGGTAGAAGATAACCAGCCGCAGCATGTGGGGTATTTTAAGTACTACTGATTTGATGGGCAGGCACTTACTGGGCGAAAGCGAACGGAATTGCAGAATTAGCAATTAGGAATGAGTAATTAGAAATTGTAGGAAAAAGCCACGGCTTTGCGTTTGATGCAGGGCCGCGGCTTTTGGTTTTATTCGATTAAAGGGATGGAGTAGAAGGCAGGGGAGCGGGACGGAACTTTTTGCTGGCAACCAGCAGCAAGGTCAGGATGGCAATAGCAGACCATGCGCCGGTGAGGTAGAGGAACCAGTTGCTGATATCCAGAAAAACAGCTCCGGCGGCGGTGAAAAGCAGATTGTACAGCTCAACGACTGCAATATACCCGGCGCTGAAACAGAACAGCCGCGCAAACAACCGCGGAAGAAGCTTTGGTGCCCGGAACACAAACCGGAAAAACATCAAAATACCGATGCAGAAAAAGCAGAGGAACTTGAGGTAAGCGTGCGGGTCATACCCCTGCAGGCAATACAGAATGTTGAGCGGCGAAAAATCCCAGCAGACCTCCTTGCCCGTTAGGCCGAAGCGGTAGTTCGCAAAACCGACACTGTGGTACAGCTGCCCACCAAGGAACCA
>ENA-OQIK01000589-OQIK01000589.1-human-gut-metagenome-genome-assembly--contig:-NODE-589-length-20133-cov-4.089300_pt1 | contig 20133 bp, 16 predicted proteins | sample MGYA00242578_ERZ504743 | MGnify/ENA primary metagenome ERZ504743 (study PRJEB26092, sample SAMD00036441) | human gut metagenome | host: Homo sapiens | study: EMG produced TPA metagenomics assembly of...
AGAGTAGGACGGGAAGTTGTAGTGGTGCATATATCTCTTGGATGTTTCAAACTCGTCAAGTCCGTCAATTCTCTGTGCCTCAGAAAGCGGAGCCAGAGTTGTCATGGTGCAGATCTGTGTCTGTCCACGGGTGAACATAGCGGAACCATGAACTCTCGGGATGATGTCTACTTCTGCTGCCAGAGGACGGATCTGTGTGATCTGACGGCCGTCCGGACGTTTGTGGTCCTTAAGGATCATCTTGCGGACAGTCTTCTTCTGATACTGATATACTGCTTCTCCGAGAACAGCCAGCCATTCTTCATTGTCTGCAAATGCTTCCTGAAGTCTTGCTGTGATCTCACGGATGTTTTCTTCTCTTGTCTGTTTATCGTCTGTGAAGACAGCTTCTTCCATCTCTTCGGACGGAACGATCTTCTTGATCGCCTCGAACAGTTCTTCCGGAACTGCGCAGGAAGCGTAGAGATGTTTCTCTTTGCCGCACTCTGCTACGATCTTGTCGATGAAACGGATGATCTCCTGGTTTACATCATGAGCTTTGTAGATTGCTTCGATCATGGTATCTTCCGGTACTTCATTTGCGCCGGCTTCGATCATGATAACTTTCTCTCTTGTGGAAGCAACAGTCAGCTGAAGGTCAGAAAGTTCTTTCTGAGCCAGGGACGGGTTGATGATAAACTCGCCGTCGATCAGACCTACCTGCGTGGTAGCGCACGGACCGTCAAACGGGATGTCGGAAATGCAGGTTGCGATGGAAGAACCAAGCATAGCCGGGATCTCCGGGTTGCACTCAGGGTCTACGGACATAACCATGTTTACCAGAGTTACATCATTTCTGTAGTCCTTCGGGAACAGCGGACGCATCGGACGGTCAATAACACGGGATGTCAGGATCGCATGCTCGCTTGCCTTTCCTTCTCTTTTATTGAATCCTCCTGGAATCTTGCCTACTGCATACATTTTTTCCTCATATTCAACGCTCAGAGGGAAGAAATCGATTCCTTCTCTTGGCTCCTTGGATGCTGTTGCAGTAGAAAGCACAGTTGTATCACCATAATGCATCAGAGCTGCGCCGTTAGCCTGTTTTGCAACACGACCGATATCTACAGTCAGTGTTCTGCCGGCTAATTCCATAGAATAACTTTTGTACATACTTTTTCTCCTTTTATTTCTTGCGTTTTAATTTTACAGAAGTCCGAAACAACTGAAAAAACCACCCGGATCCTTCCTGATGAACTTTTCAGTAGTCTCGGAAATAACTTCTGTCTATTTTGTTTTGTGATTTAAAAATGGGGCGGATGGTTTATCCGCCCCGTCCGTATACTAATTATTTTCTTAAACCTAATTTCTCAATCAGTGCACGGTATCTTTCGATGTCTGTTTTCTTCAGGTATGCCAGAAGTCCACGTCTCTGACCAACCATCTTCAGAAGACCACGTCTGGAGTGATGATCTTTGTGATGTGTCTGTAAATGCTCTGTCAGCTCCTGGATTCTTGCTGTAAGAACTGCTACCTGTACTTCCGGTGAACCTGTGTCACCCTCGCATCTTGCATATTCTTTCATGATTGCCTGTTTTTTTTCTTTTGAAATCATTGTGATTTCCTCCTTAAAAATATTATTATTAATGAACCGCCGCATATTAAGAAACGGTTGGAGATTCCAATCTCTGAATATGGGCTGATTTACACCTCAAATAGTATAGCATAAAACATCTGGCGTGTAAACAACATAATTATTTATTTTTTGAACTTATTTTTCAAAAAAAGCATGGCCTGCCTCGATGTCCCTCGCGATCTGTGCTTTGAGCGCCTCAAAAGAAGCAAATTTGTGCTCCGGGCGCTGGAATTTGCGGAAGAAAACGATACAGTCCTTCCCATACAGATCCTCATCACAGTCAAAAAGATAGGTCTCAACACCCAGGAAATCCTCTCCGACGGTCGGCTTGTATCCGACATTGGTGATTCCCTGATACTCTGTGTCGCCAAATTTTGACACTGTCACATAGACACCGTTCGGCGGCATCAGCTTCTGTTTCGGCGGGACCAGGTTTGTGGTCGGGAAAAATTTCTTGTTTCCCAGCCCTTTGCCATGCTCTACCTCCCCTGCCACAAAGAAATCTGTTCCAAGAAGCTCTGAGATCTTGTGCATATTGCCCTTCTTCAGTTCTTCACGGATGAAGGTACTGCTGATCTTGCGGCTTCCGTCCATTTCCTTCGGGACGATCTCTGTTTCATAGCCATATTTCAGACCGGCTTTCTTAAGAAGGTCCGGCGTGCCTTTGCGTTCATATCCGAATCTGTAATCCTCTCCGACTACCACGAAGGATGCCTGCAGAGAACCGATCAGAATCTGGCGGATAAACTGATCCGCTTTCATATGTCTGATCTGCTCATTCAACGGGCATTCCAGAAGGACATCCACGCCCATATCTTCGAGAAGCAGTCTCCTCTCTTCCCCTGTGAGGATGGTCTGACGGTCGGACACAAAAGCTACAACTACGGAAGTTGTACCATATTCTTTTTTGTGTTCCAGAATCTTCTGGATCAGTTTCCTGTGTCCGCGATGAATTCCGTCAAATTTTCCCAGCGTTACCGCACAGTTGGAAAACTTTGGAAACTGTCCTTCGATCTTGATGTATTCCATGTGTTCTGACTCCTGCTTATCTCCGATGTTTCAGAGGAACATTTTCTGAGGCTGATAACGGTGTTTCTTATTGTCCCACTCGTAGATCCCCAGGAAATTCCCCTCGCTGGTGCACATCCGCACCCAGCCTTTTTTGTGCTGTGTTTCTGTCATATTATCTGGAAGCGCATTGCCATTCAGAAGAAGCCTGTCTCCGAATTTATTGCAGCGGATCTCCGGATAAGCCTTGAGCACTTCTGAAATAGAAAGAATCCTCTTCTCAAGGATTCCTTCTTCCATTTCTTTCTGTACTTCATCCAGTGTGATGCTGTCTTCCCAGCGATACTCACCGGATGCTGTACGGGTAAGCTCTTCCATGCAGGCACCGCAGCCCAGTTTCTGTCCAATATCATGGCACAGAGTCCGGATATAAGTTCCCTTGCTGCATGTAACAGAAAAACGTACCATCGGAAGATCCATTTCAAGGATCTCTATCTCATAAAAGCAGACCGGGCGGGTTTTGCGCTCGACGGTCTTGCCTTCTCTTGCGAGTTCATACAGCTTCTTTCCGTTTACCTTGAGCGCGGAGTACATCGGCGGGATCTGCTCCTGCTCTCCAAGGAAACTCTCGATTACAGCTTTTACTTCTTCTTCAGAAACAGTGACCGGCTTTTCATTCAGAACCGTTCCTGTCATATCCTGTGTGTCTGTCTCGATCCCGAGGTGAAGAAGTGCCTCGTAGGTCTTGCGCTTTTCGGTCAGAAGATCGACCAGCTTGGTCGCTCTGCCGAGAACAACAGGAAGAACTCCCTCCGCATCAGGATCCAGTGTTCCGGTATGACCGATCTTTTTCATGTGGAGGATCCCACGAAGTTTTGCGACCACATCATGAGAAGTGTAGCCTTTCTCTTTGCGAATGACCAGAACTCCGTCCATTATGCCTCCTCTTCGCAGAACTGTTTCTCGATCTCTGCGGTCAGATTATTGATAACGTCATACATGGAGCCCTCAAGGTCACAGCCCGCTGCTCTTGTATGGCCGCCGCCGCCAAAGAATACGGCAACTTTGCTCACATCCACCTTGCCGTTGGAACGGAGGGAAACCTTGAAATGCTGTGTCTCAGTCTCATAGATAAAGATCGCGACTTCCACGCCCCTTGTCAGACGAAGCTGGCTGACGATCCCGTCAAGGTCACTTCCCTCAACTCCATAAAATTCCATATCTCTTCTGCGGAGGTAGCCTACGGTGCATTTGCCGTTCTGGAGAAGAATGCTCTCTGCCAGAACACGGCCCATGACCTGAAGCTGAAGATATGTCTTCTCATAAAAAGATTCATCAATGATCTTGCTGAAAGGGATCTCCTGCTTCATCAGTTCTCCTGCGATACGCATCGTATCCGGGGAAGTGGAAGAATACTGGAATACTCCTGTATCATGGATCATTCCTGTATAGACTGCTGTCGCGATCGGACGGTTTACTTTGTCCGGATCCAGGAGTCCGTAGAGGACTTCGCAGCAGGAGCTGACTTCTCCGCGGATATAGTTGACATCCGCAAATCCCGGATTGCTCACATGATGATCGATGCAGACGGTTTTTGCCGCATGGTCAAAAGCATCTCCCGCAACTGCCAGGCGGTCACGCGCGCTGACATCGCAGGTAATGAACAGATCAAATTCTCTGCCCTCTTCTACTTCTGTTTTGATATCATCGATATGATCGATATGTCCAAAGATCGGCTTCGGATGGTCGAGATATACGCTTACATCCACATCCGGAAAATAAGTTCTGATATACAGATACAAAGCCATACAGGAACCGACACAGTCACCATCCGGTCGGACATGACCACCAATTCCTATTGTTTTCACGCCTTCCAGCACTTCTGAAATATTTTTCATGATATCCTCTCTTATTCTGTATGCACTGCTCTTGTGGTCAGGATCCGGACTGGCTTATTCTTCCTCGTCCGGTTTTCCTGCCTGAGCATCTTTTCTGGTTACATCGTCGATCAGCTTGGACATGTTTACACCGTATTCAATGGATTCGTCCAGGATGAAACGGATCTCCGGTGTATTCCTTAAATTCAGGTTCTTTGCAAGCTGTCTTCTGATATAACCTTCTGCCTTGTTAAGACCCTGGATGGTCGCATCCTTGGCCTCTTTGCTGCCAAGGACACTGATAAATGCCTTGCAGGTCTTGAGGTCAGGTGCAACTTCCACAGCCATGACAGAAGTCATTGGATGAATGCGAGGATCTTTGACTTCATTTCTGATGATCGTACTGAGTTCTTTCTGAACCTCTCCGTTGATCCTTGTATTCTTAATGCTGTTCTTTCTCATTTATTTTACTCCTATCTCGGTAAGTTACTGCTCATTATATTCGCTGTAACTTGGTCAAAATGCATTCCACATCACCTTCGGTGATAGCATTTTGCCCCGCATGTCTCGGGATTTTGGCATATTTATGCCAAAACACCTCGCGGGATATTCTCTATTACCAATTACCTTGGTACTTCTACCATGATATAAGCTTCTACTTTATCTTCTTCTTTGACATCATTGAATCCGTCAAATACAAGACCACACTCGTATCCTGCTTTGACTTCTTTGACATCGTCTTTGAAACGTTTCAGGGATGCAAGCTCGCCCTCGAAGATCTGATCTCCCTCTCTGGTGATACGAACCTTACAGTTTCTCTGGAAGATACCATCGAGGATATAGCTTCCTGCGATCGTACCAACGCCGGATGCTTTGAAGAGCTGGCGGACTTCTGCATGACCAATGACTTTCTCTTCGAATACCGGGTCAAGCATACCCTTCATGGCTGCTTCTACATCTTCGATCGCCTGATAGATGACTCTGTAGAGACGCAGGTCTACGCCTTCCTGATCTGCAAGCTGTTTTGCCATTGCGTCCGGACGAACGTTGAATCCGATGATGATCGCATTGGAAGTTGCAGCAAGGGATACGTCAGATTCATTGACTGCACCAACGCCGCCATGGATCACGCGGACAACAACTTCCTCATTGGAAAGTTTGGTAAGACTCTGTTTCACAGCCTCAACAGATCCCTGTACGTCTGCTTTGACGATGATCGGCAGTTCCTTGAGGTCACTTGCCTGGATCTGATCAAACAGGTTATCCAGAGAAAGTTTGCCTTTGGTTTCTTCAAGCAGATGTTTCTTGTTCTCTGTAACGAAGGTAGCTGCGAAGTTCTTGGCTTCCTTGTCGCTCGGGAACGCCATCAGGATCTCACCTGCATTCGGAACATCACTGAGACCAAGGATCTCAACTGGTGTGGACGGTCCTGCTTCTTTGACTCTTCTTCCTCTGTCGTCCATCATGGCACGTACTTTACCGCTGCATGCACCTGCTGCGATGAAATCTCCGACATGGAGAGTACCCTTCTGTACGAGGATCGTAGCAACCGGTCCTTTACCTTTGTCAAGCTGTGCTTCGATCACGAGACCTCTCGCTGCACGGTTCGGGTTTGCTTTGAGTTCCAGGACTTCTGCTGAAAGAAGGATCATCTCAAGCAGAGTGTCGATTCCTTCTCCTGTATGTGCGGATACCGGTACGAAGATGGTGCTTCCGCCCCAGTCTTCCGGGATCAGTTCATACTCGGAAAGTTCCTGTTTTACTCTCTCTACGTTTGCACTTGGTTTATCGATCTTGTTGATCGCAACGATGATCTCAACGCCTGCTGCTTTGGCATGGCTGATCGCCTCTACTGTCTGCGGCATGACACCATCATCTGCTGCTACGACGAGAACTGCGATATCTGTGGAGTTTGCACCACGCATACGCATAGCGGTGAATGCTTCATGTCCCGGTGTATCCAGGAATGTGATCTTCTGTCCGTTGATCTCTACAACAGATGCACCGATATGCTGTGTGATTCCTCCGGCCTCACCTCTTGTTACATGGGTATCACGGATCGCATCCAGAAGGGATGTCTTACCATGGTCAACGTGACCCATAACACATACTACAGGCGGTCTGGAAACCATATCTGCTTCGTCTTCTTCCTCTTCTTTGAGGAGTTCGCCGATAACGTCTACTTTTTCTTCCGGTTCTGCAATGATATCATATTCAAGAGCGATTTCCTGAGCTTTTTCAAAATCAATCTCGTGATTTACTGTAACCATCATACCCTGCATAAAGCGTTTCTTAACGATTGCTGACGGCTGCATCTTCATTGCTTCTGCCAGTTCGCGGATGGTCATCTTCTCTGGAAGTGTGATCTCTTTTACTTCTGGTTTCTTCTCTTCCTGTTTCGGCTGAGGAGTTGGTTTCTGCAGAGCCTTCGGGATCCTGGAAAGGTTTCTTCTTCCACCCTGATTCGGGCGATTATGTCCTGCACCGGATTTCTCGAAGTCTTTCTTCTTGTTCTTGTTCTCTCTGTCACGCTCTCTCTTGCTGTCCTTGGATGTCTTGGTCAGTTCTGGTGTGAATACAGCATCGTTATCTCTTCTTCCGCCACCGGATCTCTGTCCGCCACGGTTATTTCCGCCGAAGCCTCCTCTGTTGCCGTCTGGTCTTCCGTTTCCGCCCTGCTGTGGTCTTCCCTGACCACCCTGCTGCGGTCTTCCGCCCTGACCTCTCATCGGACGGCCGTTTCCGTCACCCTGGCGCGCCGGACGTCCTTCGCCCTGCGGTCTTCCCTGACGGTTTCCGTCACGATTCGGACGACCCTGTCCGCCGTTTCCATTGCGGTCGGAGAATCTTCTTTCGCCACCGCGGAAGTCACGGCCTCTGCCTTCACCACCGCGGTTGTCGCGGTTATTGTCTCTTCCGTCGCGGTTATTCTGGCGGTTCTGTCCTCTGTTGTTATTGTAACCGGACTGTTCCTGTCTCTGCGGTCTTGCAGAATTGTTCTGTGCCGGTGCTGCGCTCTTCGGTGCCTCTGCCTGTGCAGTCTGCGGTTTCTTTGCAGTTTCCTCTACCGGTTTCTGAGCTGCCTGCGGCTTCTGAGCCTGTGGCTTTGCGGCTGGTCTTTTGTCTGTATTGTTGTTCTGACGTTTCGGTCTGTTTTTGCCGCCGTCACTTGCATTCTGTGCATGATATACACGAATGATATTTTTTTTCTTTTTAGGAGCCTCTGCTTTGTCTGCTTCTGGTCTCGCTGTTACCGTCTTTTCTTCTGTTCTGGAATTATCCACCTTGGTAATCTGCTCCTTTCCCCTGGTTAAAAATTTTTGTTTTATTAATCGGATACTGGGTTCCTCAAGAGTACTCATATGACTTTTGACTTCTACCCCGTTTGCTTTTAGAAATTCAATGACTTCTCTGTTCGATCTGCCAAGTTTACTGGCAAGTTCATGCACTCTGATCTTCGGCACATGGATCCCTCCTTCAATCACTGCTGCACACCGCAGCTTTATAATTTCTGGAGTTCTTTTAACATTGCTTTTGCAAAGTTTTCATCCTGTACCGCAAGGCTGGCGCGGAATTCTTTTCCGCAGAATCTGCCCAGTTCTTCTTTGTTGGCAATAAAGTAGATCGGTACTTCGTAAAAATCACACATGTTCTGGAATTTTTTCCTTGTATTCTGGGATGCATCATCTGCAACCAGAACCAGGAAACCTTTCCCTGTCTTGACAGATTTCTCTGTCGAAAATTCTCCGCTGGCAACCTTGCCGGCTTTTGTGGCAAGCCCCAGAAGAGATAACACTTTATTGTTGTTTTTCAATCTTACTTAACTCCTTTTTCAGGTCTTCGTAGACCTCTTCGGGAACGCTGGTCTTGAGAGACCGTTCGATCCCGTGATTGCGGATCGCTTTGTCAAGGCATTCGGTTGATGGACATACATAGGCGCCCCTTCCGTTCTTTCTGCCTGTGGTGTCAAGAACGATCTCGTCTTCCGGTGTCTTAAGGACACGGATCATTTCTTTTTTGCTTTTCATTTCTCTGCAGCCGGTACACTGGCGCATCGGAATTTTATTTTTTGTCTTCATAGATCTTATTCTTCTGTTGTCTCTTCTTCGGAAACCTCTTCAGAAACTTCTGTTTCTTCTGCTTCCTGAGACTCTTCTACGTTTTCTGCATCTTCTGCTGCTTCGTCTTCGTAGAATTCTTCTTCCTCATCATAGTCGTAAAGATCACCGGATTCTTTGGCCTGTGTCTCACTCTTGATGTCGATCTTGAATCCTGTCAGGCGGGCTGCAAGACGTGCATTCTGTCCTTCTTTACCAATTGCAAGAGAAAGCTGGTAGTCCGGAACAACAACAAGTGCTGTCTTCTCATCCGGATCAGCCATTACTGCAATGACTTTGGCCGGGCTTAATGCATTCTCAATAAGGATCGCCGGGTTTTCGTCCCAGTTGATGATATCGATCTTCTCGCCGCGGAGTTCCTCTACGATGGAGTTTACTCTCGCACCGTTCATACCAACGCATGCTCCAACCGGATCTACGTCAGGATCATTGCTCCATACAGCGATCTTGGTACGGGAACCTGCTTCTCTGGCAATGCTCTTGATCTCTACTGTGCCGTCTCTTACTTCGGCAACTTCGGATTCGAAGAGGCGTTTTACGAGACCCGGATGTGTTCTGGATACCTGGATACGCGGTCCTTTTGGAGTATCCTTAACTTCCAGGATGTATACCTTGATATGTTCTGTCGGATGGAATTCTTCTCCTCTGACCTGCTCATTCTCAGCGAGGATCGCATCTGCCTTGCCAAGATTGATGCTGACATTTTTGCCCATGACACGCTGTACGATACCTGTAACGACTTCTTTCTCCATGCCGTAGTACTGATCGTAAAGAACTTTGCGCTCTTCCTCACGGATCTTCTGAAGGATGACGTTCTTAGCATTCTGTGCTGCGATACGTCCGCATTCCTTGGACTGGATCTGAACTTTGATCACGTCTCCGAGTTCTGCGTTGGCATTGATCTTCTGTGCGTCTGTAAGTGAGATCTCCAGTGCAGGATCCTCTACGAATTCCTTTACTTCACGCTCAGCGTAAACACTGAAATCACAGGTTTCAGGATTGATCATTACATGTACATTATCAGCTTTACCGAAATGGTTCTTACATGCCTGGATCAGAGACTGCTCGATTGCTCCCAGAAGTGTATCCTTACTGATATTTTTTTCTTTTTCCAGGACATTCAGAGCGTCCATTAACTCTTTGTTCATTTTTTTTATTTCCTCCTCATTTTATCAAAGCATATAGGTGCATCGTATTCATTAATCAGTTAAAATTCAATTGCCAGCCGGATCAGGGCTATGTCTTTCTTTTCAAATGTGCGTAAGGTGCCGTTTTCGTCCTCCTCGATCGTCACACTGTTATCATCATATGCGTTTAAAATCCCGCAGAATTCCTTTTGTTTCTCTATCGGACGATAGGTACGGATCTCTACCAGTTTGCCCATGCTTCTGACAAAATCCTTCTCTTTCTTTAACGGTCTGTCAAGACCTGGGGAACTGATCTCCATAATATAGCTGTCTTCGATAAAATCATCCTCATCCAGCTTGTCGCTGAACGCGCGGCTTACTGCTTCGCAGTCATTGACCGTGATCCCGCCCGGCTTGTCGATGTATCCTCGAAGATACCAGTTGCCTGCTTCCTTGACGTATTCTACATCTACAAGTTCAAAACCTGCTGCCTCAACGATCGGTGCCAGCATTGCCTCTGCCTTCTGTTCATATTCATCTCGTCTGCTCATATTTTCCACCTGCCTTTCGCACATCAGAATGATCGCGGAACTGCTTATAGTAATCAATCTCGCAAAAAGAGTGGACCGAAGTCCACTCTCTGATCATCCGTTATCATGTTATCTCATATAATAGCACCATAAGGTCTGAAAAGCAAGGATTTTTTGAAATCTCTTGTTATATCCTTGGTTTGATGCCTTTGGTATCGCGTTTTCCGAGGCGTACTTTGTTCAGGGAGTACTCCTTGTCGTGGTAGGAGATCGCATATTCCTGATGACCTCCGAGAAGGTATGCATGCTCCAGATGATCTCCGTCTGCAAGCTTCATTCCACGTACGCCGAGAGCTGCTCTCTTGGCGGTGGAGATCTCCTGTTTCAGGAAACGGAGGAAATAACCGCCGTTACTCTGGAACACCACCTGCTCCATCTCACCTGCACTGCCGACAAAAATAAGTTCGTCATCCTCAGCAAGTTTCGTGGATGCGATCGTTCTCTTGGTCACATCAAACTCAGCACCATCAACCAGTTTACACATGGATGTCTTTGTCACAAAAAGGATCTGATCCTGTTTGATCTGTCCAAGCGGCGCTACATACAGCATCTGCTCCTGGCTGCTGTCATAGTTGCTTAAGTTATCTACCGGTGTTCCCTTATCTCTGAAACGTACCAGTGGAATATCGACTGCCTTGATCGTATGCATCTTGCCCTTGTCCGTAAAGATGCAGATCTTGTCCGTGTTCATGCACAGGAATACGCAGCGGTTCTCATTGTGTGCTGCTTCTTTGTTTCGTTCATAGGCATTTTTGTCGATCAGCTTCATATAACCAAAGCGATCCATCAGGAAGCAGACTTCTGTCTCTTCCATCTTCTTTTCTTCGTAGACAGCTTCCTCGGCATTCTCGATGGAAGTGCGGCGTTTGCTTCCATACTCCTTCTTGATGCCGTCCAGTTCCCTGGTGATTACTTCTGCCATGGAGTCGTAATTATCCAGGATATCCTTGTATTCGGCAATATTCTTCATCGTCTCCTGATAGTCTGCCTGAAGTGCCTCGATCTCCAGTCCGATCAGCTTATAGAGACGCATATCCAGGATCGCACCTGCCTGCTTCTCTGTAAATTTGAGCTTTGAAGCGGCTTTCTCACTTGCCTTGATCCTGAAGCGGATTCCTTCTGTCACGCCCTCTACCAGACATTTCTTGACCTGCTCACGGTTCTTGCTTCCGCGCAGGATCTCGATGATCAGGTCGATCACGTCACATGCCTTGATAAGACCTTCCTGGATCTCTCTCTTCTCCTGCTCTTTGTCAAGAAGGGTCCTGTATTTCCTTGTTGTGACATCAAACAGAAATTCCACATGGTGCTCGATGATCTGCTTAAGGCTTAATGTCTCCGGTCTGCCATCTGCAACCGCCAGCATATTTACACCAAACGTATCCTCGAGACGTGTTTTCTTGTACAACATGTTGGTGAGATTTTCTACATCGGTGTCTTTTTTGAGTTCCAGAACGATACGGATTCCCTCCTTGGAGGACTGGTTGGAGATGTCCACGATGTCTGTAGTCTTCTTCGTCTCGACCAGGGATGCGACATCATTCAGGAATTTACCGATATTTGCTCCGAGCATCGTATACGGGATCTCTGTGATGATAAGCTGCTTCCTGCCGCCCTTGAGTTTCTCGATCTCTACTCTTCCACGGAGACGGATCTTGCCGGTTCCGCTCTCGTAGATCTTGCGGAGGTCATCCTTGTTGACCACAAGACCGCCGGTCGGAAAATCCGGTCCTTTAATATAACGCATCAGCCCCTTGACACTGATCGTATTGTCCTTCATGTATGCCTTGACCGCATCTACGACTTCACCGAGATTATGTGGCGGGATGCTGGTCGCCATGCCGACTGCGATTCCCTCTGCACCATTCACCAGAATATTCGGGATCTTGACAGGAAGAACCGACGGTTCTTTCTCTGTCTCATCAAAGTTCGGCACAAAATCAACAACATTCTTATCAAGGTCTCCAAGAAAAACTTCCTGTGTCAGTTTCTCCAGACGTGCTTCTGTGTAACGCATCGCCGCAGCGCCGTCGCCCTCGATGGAGCCGAAGTTTCCATGTCCATCTACCAGCGTCCTGCCCTTCTTGAAGTCCTGCGCCATAACGACCAGCGCATCATAGATAGAGCTGTCGCCGTGCGGATGATATTTACCCATTGTATCTCCGACGATACGGGCACATTTACGGTACGGGCGGTCATAACGGATCCCGAGTTCATACATATCATATAAAGTTCTTCTCTGTACAGGCTTCAGACCATCTCTTACATCCGGGAGTGCTCGGGAGATGATAACGCTCATGGCATAATCGATATATGATTTCTGCATGATCTCCGAATAGTCTGTACGGATCACATTTTCCTGTTTTGTTTCCATAAAAAATCCCTTCCTTAGATGTCAAGTTCCGCGTCTGCTGCATGTTCGTAAATGAACGCCTTACGCGGCGGTACTTCGCTTCCCATAAGAATCTCTGTCACGCTGGATGCCAGACGCGCGTCCTCGATCTCCACACGCTTCATCCTTCTTGTCTCCGGGTTCAGCGTTGTCTCCCAGAGCTGTTCTGCATCCATCTCTCCAAGACCTTTGTATCGCTGGAGCGTAAAGCTGCCCGGTTTGTGCGCCTTACGGTATTTCTCCAGTGCCTTGTCGTCGTAAAGATATTCTTCCGGGCCTTTTTTCGGCATTGCCTTGTAGAGAGGCGGCATTGCGATATAGACATGCCCCTCATAAATCAGTTCCGGCATAAAACGATAAAACAGTGTCAGAAGAAGTGTCGAAATATGTGCACCATCGACATCGGCATCGGCCATGATCACGATCTTGTCATAACGGAGCTTGCTGATATCAAAGTCGTTGCCGTATCCTTCGGAAAAACCGCATCCAAACGCATTGATCATCGTCTTGATCTCTGCATTGGCAAGAACCTTGTCGATCGTTGCCTTCTCAACGTTGAGGATCTTACCACGGATCGGAAGGATCGCCTGATAATTACGATTTCTGGCTGTCTTGGCAGAACCGCCTGCGGAATCTCCCTCTACGATAAATATCTCACACTGGGATGGATCTTTCTTCTCACAGTTGGCAAGCTTGCCATTGGAATCAAAGGAATATTTCTGCTTGGTCAGAAGGTTTGTCTTGGCTCTCTCCTCGGTCTTGCGGATCTTGGCTGCCTTCTCTGCACAGGAAAGGATCGCCTTGAGTGTCTCCAGATTTCTGTCAAAATAGAGGACAAGCTGCTCGCCCAGGACCTTGCCTGTCGCTTTGGCAGCATCCTGGTTGTCGAGTTTTGTCTTAGTCTGTCCTTCGAATCTCGGTGCAGGGTGTTTGATGGAAACAACTGCTGTCATTCCATTTCGGATATCTGCTCCTGTAAAATTCGGATCCTTGTCCTTGATGACACCGATCTCTCGCGCATAACTGTTCATGACAGTCGTAAAAGTTGTCTTAAATCCTGTCAGGTGTGTACCGCCCTCTGCATTGTAGATGTTATTACAGAAGCCCAGAACATTCTCGCGGAAATCACTGGTGTACTGGAAAGCCACCTCTACCTGGATGCCGTCTGCCTCTCCCTTGAGGTAGACCGGCTCATGAAGTGCCTCAGAACTGTGGTTCAGATCACGGATGTATCCGATGATCCCCTCCGGCTCATGGTATTCCAGTTTCTCCGGCTCCGCACCGCGCAGATCCTCGAAATAGATCGTCAGGGCAGGATTCAGGTATGCTGTCTCATGGAGACGGCTCTTGACCTCTGTTGCAGAGAAACGGGTCTTCTCAAAGATCTCCGGGTCCGGAAGGAAATTGATGCAGGTTCCGGTCGCCTTCGTGCGTCCAAGTTTCGGGAGAAGCCCCTCCTCCAGTTCGATGGTCGGGATTCCTCTTTCATAGTGGTCATGATGTACATATCCATCCCTGCTGATCTTGATATCCAGATAAGTAGAAAGCGCATTGACAACAGAGGAACCGACACCGTGGAGACCGCCGCTGGTCTTGTATGCGGCATTGTCGAACTTGCCGCCTGCATGCAGAGTCGTAAAGACAAGACGCTCCGCGGACATTCCTTTCTCATGCATATCTACCGGGATTCCTCGTCCGTTATCTGTTACGGTCGCGGAACCGTCCTTCTCCAGTGTCACATGGATCTCACTGCAATATCCGGCAAGGTGCTCATCTACTGCATTGTCTACGATCTCATAGATCAGATGATTCAGTCCCTTGCGGGATACACTTCCAATATACATACCCGGTCGTTTCCGGACTGCCTCCAGTCCTTCCAGAACCGAGATACTGCCAGCATCATAGGTTTGCTTTTTTGCCATGGGTATATTCATTTCCTTTCTTATGCTCCATTCGGAGCCTGATAGTTACTGTGAACGGAGTGAACAGTAACGCCTGATACTCAAACATTTGTTCTATATCATACCGTATCCTTCTGAATTTTTCAAGACAGTTTTTGGGGATTCGATATTCTTCGATAGATTTAGAAAAAAAAATAACCAGAGAAAACTCTGATTATTCTTAAGCAGCCAGTACGGGAATCGAACCCGTGTTTTCGCCGTGAGAGGGCGACGTCTTAACCCCTTGACCAACTGGCCATACTGCTCTGTCGATCTCTGTTCGCAACCGACTTGCTTAGTATATACCAGTGTTTTCAAAAATGCAAGTACTTTTTTTAATTATTTTAAATTTTTTTGAAAAACTGAAAAAGCAGGGCTGTTTTCCGCATGAAACTGCGGCAGCAGCCCTGTCCTCTTTCATTCAGATGATCTGTATCCTGTGCAGATCAGCCGAGATCGATCTTGAGATCTCCCGGCTTGATGATCCCTTTTGCACGGAAGATCTTGCCGATCACCCAGGTAATGAGTAATGGAAGCACAAAACAGATCAGGATCATTCCGACCCAGTCAAACGCTCCCGTTGTATAGCCTTCCGGCATCTGTGCCCATCCTGTGATCACGCCGATCGGTCCTACCAGACCGGAAGTTCCCATTCCGGATGAGATCGCAGGGCCATTGTTCCGCATATGGAACACGCAGGTTGCGATCGGTCCGGTGATCGCAGAAGTGATGACCGGAGGGAGCCAGAGAACTGGTTTTTTCATCAGGTTCGGGACCTGGAGCATGGAAGTTCCCAGTCCCTGTGCAACAAACCCGCCGATCCCGTTATCTGGAAAGCTCAAGATCGCGAAACCGAGCATATGTGCACAGCATCCTGCAGTTGCTGCTCCGCCTGCCAGTGCCAGTCCGTTCCAGACTTCCATTGTCACGCTGCCATCCGCAATACCGGCGAGGACTGCCCCGCCGCTGATGCCGATTGCGGCACAGATCGCAGCCGAACTGATCGGAAGTGTCAGGACAACTCCAACTACTACCGATACGATGATCCCCATCCAGAACGGTCTTAGATCTGTTGCCCATCCGATAAAGGAACCAAGTGCATCGCAGACACTCTTGCATACAGGTGCCAGAAGCATCGCCAGAACTACGCCAACGATCACGGTGACTGCCGGTGTCACGATGATGTCGATCTTTGTCTCCTTGGAAACCAGTTTTCCGATCTCACAGGTGAGGACTGCCACAAAAAATACTGCCAGTGGTCCGCCGGAACCGCCGATCGCATTGCAGGCAGCTCCTACTGCACACAAGGAATACATGACCAGCGGCGGTGCCTGGAGCGCATGACCGATCGCAAGTGCCATCGCAGCACCTGTCACACTGGTCGCATAACCACCGATCTCCAGAAGCTTCTCTGAAACGAAACTTCCCGGGCATACATTCTGCCCTATGGTGTTGATGATCGTACCGATCAGAAGTGACGCAAAAAGTCCCAGTGCCATGGAACCCATCGCATCGATCCCGTAGCGTTTGAACGATATGATCACGTTCTTCCGCTTCAGAAAGCTTTGTTTTTCGTTGCTCATAATCTCTTTCCCCTCGTAAAGTTTATTTGTTATCCAGAACTTTTTTATTCTTCCGGATCTTTGACCGGTTCTGCCGGGATGAACACTCTGGAATGGTTTTTCTCGGCTTTTTTCTGTTTTTTTGCTTTTTTCTGTGCTTCTGCGCAGAATTCCATCTGAGAATTGATGAGAGTTTTGCCTCTCTTGTCCTGTTTCTCATACGTTCCATCAGGCTGAAGCAGATGTGCCTTTACATTGTCACGGAATTCCAGATCCAGGATGTGCTTGATCTCTTTCTTGATCTGCTCATCCTCTACCGGGAATACGATCTCGACACGGCGGTCCAGATTTCGCGGCATCCAGTCTGCACTTCCCATGTAGATCTCCTCAGCTCCGCCATTCTGGAAGTAAAAGATCCTGCTGTGTTCCAGGAATTCTCCGACGATGGAGCGCACATGGATGTTTTCGCTCACTCCCGGGATTCCCACTTTCATGCAGCAGATGCCTCGTACCAGAAGATAGATCTGCACGCCGCAGGAAGAAGCATGATAAAGAGCTGAAATGATCGCCGGGTCACATAAAGAGTTCATCTTGGCAACAATGCATGCCGGAAGTCCTTGTTTCGCATGTTCTGCTTCTCTCTCGATCATCTGCAGGAAACGGTTTTTCATCCAGATCGGTGCGACGATCAGACGGTTCCAGCGCTTTGGCTCAGAATAACCGGAAAGCATGTTGAATGCAGCCGTCGCATCCTCTCCGAAACGTTCATCGCAGGTAAAGATACCGCAGTCTGTATAAAGTTTGGCTGTGGAATCGTTGTAGTTACCGGTTGCCAGATGCACATAACGGCGGATGCCGGTCTCTTCTCTTCGAACGACCAGAGTGATCTTGCTGTGTGTCTTGAGACCGACAAGACCGTAGATTACATGGCAGCCGGCTTTTTCGAGCATTTTTGCCCAGACGATGTTATTTTCCTCGTCGAATCTGGCCGTCAGTTCCAACAGTACAGAAACCTGTTTACCATTTTCTGCTGCCTGTGCAAGCGCTGCGATGATCGGTGAATGGCCGCTGACGCGGTAAAGTGTCTGCTTGATCGCGAGGACACCAGGATCCTTCGCTGCCTGTCGCACGAAATCTACGACCGGATCAAAGCTCATATATGGATGATGCAGGAAGACATCTCCCTCGCGGATCACCTCAAAGATATCCTTGTCATTCTGGAACTGCGGCACAGGTGCCGGTGTATGTTTCGGGCTCTTGTACTCGTCAAAGCCTTCCAGTCCATAAAGTTTCATCAGCATGGTAAGATCCAGCGGTCCATTGATGCTGTAAATATCTGCTTCCTTGATCTCAAATTCTTTCTTGAGGATATCAAGAAGACGTGCATCCATCTTTTCTTCTGCCTCAAGTCGGATGACCTCGCCCCACTGGCGTTTCTTGAGCTGTTTCTGGATCTCTACCAGAAGATCCTCTGCCTCATCTTCGTCGATCGTGAGGTCCGCATTACGCATGATACGGTACGGATGCGCGCAGACAACATCATTGCTCAGGAAAAGCTTGCCGATATTGCGCTCAATGATCTCTTCCAGAAGGATCACGGTACGGTCGCCTTTTTTTGCGGAAGGGATCTCTACGATCCTTGGAAGTACAGAAGGCACCTGAACGGTGGCAAATTCCAGCTCTTTGGTATGTTTTTTGTTATTTTTCTTGGCGATCAGTGCGCCGATATTCAGAGTCTTATTGCGGATGAGTGGAAATGGTCTGGAAGAATCCATGGCCATCGGAGTCAGTACCGGATACACATTGTCCTCGAAATACCGGTCAACAAATTCCTGCTGTTTCTGGTTCAGATCCTCATGCTCTGCAATCAGGTGAAGTCCCACTTTCTCAAGTGCCGGAAGGACAGAACGGTTGAAGGTGCTATACTGTACTTTTACCAGCTCATGTGTCTGTTTGCTGATCTCACGGAGCTGTTCTTCGGAGGTCATTCCTGCGATGTCTTTTTTCTTGTAACCTGCATGCACCTGATCCTTGAGGGATGCGACACGCACCATAAAAAACTCATCCAGGTTTGAAGAGGTGATGCTTAAGAATTTCAGTCTTTCAAACAGGGGGAGGGATTTATCCCTGGCTTCGCTCAAGACTCTCTCATCGAATTTCAGCCAGCTTAATTCCCTGTTTACATAGTATTCCGGTTTTTCAAATTTACTTAAATCCATATTTTTCCTCCTCTACGCTCTGCGGCGGCGTTTCAGCACAAGATGTATTCCAAAGACTTCCTCAAAGAACGCTACTTTGTCCTTGAGAAGTCCAAGTTCCAGAGAAATGTCACGGCTGGAGTCGATCATAAGCTGCAGTTCTCTGTCTTTGAGCACAGCCTTGAGCCCCTGCACTTTCTGATAATGGCTGCGGTCCATGGCATTCGCAAGGCGAAGGATCGCGGTCAGTTTCGCTACCAGAAGATAACGTTCCTTGTCGAGTCCCGGACCATCGTCATAATTTCCATAATAAACGAATTCTGTCGTATTATAACGTACCGCGCTGGCAATGACTCTTCGCTCTTCTGTGGAAAGTCCGATGATCTCGGTCGCCATGATGATGCGGTAAGAACACTCTGCCACATCGCCCATGCTGATGTATTTACCGCAGTCATGGAGCTGTACGGCGATCTGGAGAAGAAGACGTTCTCTTGCACCCATACCGTGGACTTTCTTCATGCTGTCAAAGATCGTCAGTGCGATATCCGTTGTGCCCTGGATATGGTTTTTGCCGCTGGAATAGCGTTTGGCAATGTTTCTGGAAGCAACCAGAATGTCATTTTCGAAATTGTGGGCGCTCTTGATGAATTTCTTCTTTTCTCCGTAATCGTAGGCAATTCCATCAAGAAGAGAAACTCCCGGAACCCAGACTGCTTCTGCCTGGAAAATGTCGATGAAGTTTTTGCAGATGACCATCGTCGGAACGATCAGGGACGCATACTCCAGATCGATCCCCATCTCATCTGCCAGTGCCTGCTCTGTCTTGTATACCGTTTCCTCATAATGCTTCCCAAACTCTTCCATTGTGAGAATATGTTCTCCGATATGCTCCTGAAAGATCGTATCTGCAAGAAAATCCCCCATCAGGATCACATTTTTGATCTCCCGGTCTTTCAGATACAGCCGCTGAAAAGCGGTTAGGTCATTTCGGATAAATTCCATGATCAGCTGGTCGTAATGCGTCGTAGTCTTCTCAAGTTCTTTGAGCCGTTCACGGATACGCATGCTTCCCATCTTGAGGCTCTGTGTTGTTACAAGTGCATCCTTGTCAAAAAGAGACACCTGCAGCCCGCCGCCTCCGACATCCAGGATCGCAGTTCCCTTCTGGATCATCTTTTTGAAGCTGGATTCTTTTGCCGCGATCGATTTGTAGCCCAGGAAATGCTGCTCGGCATTGCTGAGGATCTCTACATGGATCCCTGTACGGCGGTAGATCTGTTCCTGAACGATCAGCGGATTTACCATCTCACGGAATGCACTGGTCGCACAGGCACGATAATCGGAAACTCCGAATTCCTTCATCATCTTGTCAAAATCCTTCAGGATCCCACAGATCGCATCCACGATCTCAGGTTCCAGTCTTCCCGATGAATAGGCTCCCTTTCCGATCTCCAGGCGGTATCTTACATCGTTCAGCTGACGGAATCCGATCTTTTTGGAAAACTCAAAGATCTTCATGCTGATCTCATAAGAACCGATATCAATCGCTGCAAATGTTGTAATTGCCATATCCCATACCCCTTCCTGCTTATCTATTAGTTTTCCTCTTTTCCGAGAAGGTGATCAATAAACTGCTGTGCAGTTCTTCCGGTAAGTCCTCCATGAGAGATCTCCCATTTGCCAGCTTCCGCAAGGAGCTGGTCTTC
>ENA-OQIK01000600-OQIK01000600.1-human-gut-metagenome-genome-assembly--contig:-NODE-600-length-19640-cov-7.457343_pt1 | contig 19640 bp, 15 predicted proteins | sample MGYA00242578_ERZ504743 | MGnify/ENA primary metagenome ERZ504743 (study PRJEB26092, sample SAMD00036441) | human gut metagenome | host: Homo sapiens | study: EMG produced TPA metagenomics assembly of...
TCTTCAGCAGCGGATAATATGAATATTATCATGGCGATGAATATGGGCGGAGATGACTTTGTGGCAAAACCGTTTGACTTAAGTGTACTGACAGCGAAGATTCAGGCTCTGCTAAGGAGAACATATGATCTATCAGGAACAGTACCGATGCTGGAACATAGAGGAGCAATCCTGAACCTCTATGATACAACAATGACTTATAATGGAGAAAAAATAGAGTTGACAAAGAATGAATTTCGTATCCTGCAGATGCTTATGGAGAATGCCGGGAAGATTATTGCGAGAGATGATATTATTGCAAGACTTTGGGAAAGTGATGAATTCATAGATGATAATACACTTACGGTAAATGTTGCAAGACTGCGTAAGAAGATTGAAAACGCAGGAATGGATAACTGGATCAGAACCAAAAAAGGTATTGGGTACTATTTGAAAAAAGTATGAATGGTATGATAAAAATAAAAGAAAGACCAGAGAAACCAGAGAAACGTCCATTGTTTAAAGAAAGTATCTGCTCAATTTTAAAAGCACGTAAAGTACCGATTATCATATTCACAGGAATTGTTGCGATATTCGGAATACTCTTTTGTTTATATGACATACCTTCTGATGCAATTATTTATGGAGTCCGGTTATCAATTGTGTGGAGCGGAGTTTGTTTCCTGATCGATTTTTATAAATATTATAAACGACATAAGTTATTGCATATAAGCAGGGAACAGTTTTTTGAGGATGCAGAACAGCTTCCAGAGTATATGGATGTTATAGAAGGCGATTATCAGGAACTGGCAAAAGAATTGTATCAGTCAAAACGGGAGCTTATTTCCGAAAACCGGACTGCGAGAAAAGAAATGCTTGATTATTATGGCATGTGGGTTCATCAGATCAAAACGCCGATTGCGGCATTGGATATTTTACTGCAGAATGCGGAGCACAATCTGTATCGGTCAGATGAGAGGGAGACAATTCAGGATGCAGTATCAGTTGCTGATATGAAGATGGAACTTTTCAAGATTGAGCAATATGTAGAGATGGCACTGAATTATCTTCGGGTAAAGGATATATCTTCGGATCTGTCGTTTAAAAAGTGTGCAGTCGATGATATGGTGCGGCAGGCTGTCCGAAAATACGCAAAAGTTTTCATATCCAAAAAGATACAAATGGATTTCAAGCCAACAAATGTCTATACAGTAACTGATGAAAAATGGTTTGTGTTCGTGCTCGAACAACTTTTATCCAATTCTTTGAAATATACAAAAGAAGGTAAGGTTTCCATTTTCATGGAAGAAAAAGCTCTCGTAATCGAAGATACCGGGATCGGAATCCCTGCTGAAGATCTTCCGCGGATCTTTGAAAAGGGTTTTACCGGATATAATGGCCGGGAGGACAAAAAATCTACGGGGATCGGTCTGTATTTGTGCAAAAATATTATGGATAAATTGCAGTGGAATATTACGGCAGATTCAGAAGTAGGGACAGGAACAAAGATATATCTTACAAAAATGTAAGATAAGAACAGAAAGTGTTAGGTACTTCGATGGAAGCACTGGCACTTTCTTTTTATAATAAACCTGTAAATTGAGTTATAGAAGAAAGGCAGGGAATTATAATGGCATTATTAGATGTGAAAAATGTGCGAAAAGTATATACAACCAGGTTTGGTGGAAACCAGGTGGAGGCATTAAAAGATGTAAACTTTTCTGTAGAGCAAGGTGAATATGTAGCAATCATGGGGGAATCCGGATCAGGGAAAAGTACGCTCCTCAATATTTTGGCAGCACTGGATAAGCCGACGGAAGGAATCGTATTTTTACAAGAGAAAGACCTGAGTAAAGTAAAAGAAAAAGAGATGGCGGCATTTCGCCGGAATAATCTGGGATTTGTATTTCAGGATTTTAATCTGCTGGATACCTTTTCTTTGAAAGACAATATTTTTCTTCCACTTGTACTTTCCGGAACATCGTATAAAGAGATGGAAAGAAGGCTTATGCCACTTGCAGATAAGCTTGGTATTAAAAGTATATTGGAGAAATACCCCTATGAAGTCTCAGGCGGACAGAAGCAAAGAGCTGCTGTCGCAAGGGCTGTTATCACACAGCCACAGCTTCTGCTTGCAGACGAACCAACCGGGGCACTGGATTCAAAGGCCGCAAAAGAATTGTTGAAATTGTTTACAGACTTAAACCAGGATGGACAGACTATTGTAATGGTAACGCACAGCGTAAAGGCGGCAAGTACAGCAGGGCGGGTTTTATTTATTAAAGATGGTAAAGTATTTCATCAGCTTTATAAAGGCAATCTCAGTGAGGTTCAGATGTATCAGAAAATCTCCGATGCAATGACTGCAATCACAGCAGGAGGTGAGATTGATGAATAGCAATATTTACGGAAAGCTTGCGGTAACAAATTTGAAAAACAATGGGAAAAGTTATCTTCCTTATGTTTTGGCCTCTGCTTTTTCTGTGATGATGTATTTTATTATGGATAATCTGTATCGCAATCGTTCTTTAGTAGAAAAAGGAAGTCCTCTTGCTATCATGTTGTCTTATGCAGCTGCGATACTTCTCATTTTTTCTGTTATCTTTTTGTTTTATATAAACAGTTTTTTGATCAAACGCCGGAAAAAAGAACTGGGAATTTATAATATTCTGGGAATGGAAAAAGGGCATCTTGCAAAAATGCTTTGTCTTGAATCTGTGATGACAACAGCTGCAAGTATTATTGGTGGTATTTTAGCAGGTATTCTTTTGGGAAAACTTGTCTACCTTATATTGTTGAAAATACTGCATATGGGTGGAAAGATAGAGTATAGAGTATCACTCGCATCTGCCGGAATGACAATGATTCTTTTTGGAGTGATTTTTATTTTGATTTTTCTGTACAACCTTTTGCAGATGAAGCTTTCAAATCCAATCGAACTTCTGCGCGGAGGAAATACAGGAGAACGTGAGCCGAAGACAAAATGGATCATGACAATAATCGGAATTTTTTGTCTGGTAGGTGGATACTATATTGCACTTACCACAAAAGAACCGATGGCGGCATTAGGAAAGTTCTTTGTCGCAGTTATTCTTGTTATTGTAGGAACCTATTTCCTGTTTATGGCAGGAAGTATTGCATTTTTGAAAATTCTTCGAAACAAAAAAAGTTATTATTATAAGATGAAACATTTTACGGCAGTGTCAGGTATGATCTACCGGATGAAACAAAATGCGGTTGGTCTTGCAAACATCTGTATACTAAGTACGATGGTTCTTGTTATGGTCTCCATGACAGTATCCTTATATGGCGGAATGAATGATGTGATCGCGACCCGTTTTCCATATGAGGCGAAAATCACAGGTTCGGGAATCGACCAAAATGAGGAAGAACAGATAGAAGAAATTGTAAATGATATTACAGTGAAAAACCATACAGATTCCACTTCACAGATACGTTTCCATAAAGGAGAATTTACAACAGTATATAATGATAAAACGAAGAAATTTGATATGATGGCAGCGGGAAACTATACTGATTCAAGCGTTTCTGAGTTAGTTATGATACCACTTTCTGATTACAATCAAACAGAAGGGAAAAATGTGAAACTGAACGAGAATGAGATCCTTCTTTATCATAGAAATCATAAAAATAGTGATACAGAAAATAAAAGGGATAAAGAGGCTATTCAGTTGGGAAACAGTTCATATACAGTGACTGCTGAATTAGACAGTCTTACGATAGCAAAAGCCGATGCGACAAACACTGTAGATGGCTGGTATGTGGTTGTCAAAGACAGCAGCATCATTACGTCCTGCTTAAAAGATGTTTATGAGAGCAGTAATATATATGAGGAACTGAAAGAATACTATGGGAAAATACAGTATAGTTACAGTTTTGATTTAAATGGAAGCTCAGAAAACCGTATCAAAACAGAAAAAAGTATTCAGGAACAACTTCAAAAAGATTTTACGCAGTGTTCTATTGAAAGCAGGGAGTTAAGCAGGAAAAACTTTTACGAGCTTTATGGAGGATTCCTATTCATCGGTATCTTTCTTGGAATCATCTTCCTTATGGCAACTACACTTATTATCTATTATAAACAGATTTCCGAAGGCTACGATGACAGGGAACGTTATCAGATTATGATGAAAGTCGGAATGAGCAGGCAAGAAGTTAAGCAATCTATAAGAAACCAGGTATTACTTGTGTTCTTCCTACCACTCATTACGGCAGTTGTTCATCTTGCATTTGCTTTCAAGATTATTACAAAACTGCTTAGTGTGTTGAATCTTACCAATGTGTCATTATTCTTTATGTGCACAGTTGGGACTGTGGCGGTGTTTGTAATTATCTATACAGTCATTTACATTATAACTGCCAGAGGATATTATAAAATTCTAGCGTAATCATACCGTTGGCAGGAATAGAAAAAGGACATACGTGGACTATTTATTACATTAAGACAAATGGAATCAATTAAAGAAAATTCAAAATATTTATCAGAAGACTTTAACCCAGATGCAGAGCTAGAAAAGGGAAAAAAAGAAAAATATTCAGAAATAGTTTTTTTGAACAAATAATATAGAAAACATATAAAGTGCAGAACAGGTATTCGCTTGCTCTGTACTTTTTTTATATAGGGTGATATACTGAAAACAACATTTTAACTAAATCAAGCAAGTAATGAAGCGGATGTTTTTATTCGCCTGACTTTTGGATATGAAAAATTTGTTAAAAACAGGAGATTACTATGGATCATTTTGAATTGCATTCGGAGTACAAACCAACTGGAGACCAGCCCCAGGCAATTGAGCGTCTGGTCAGGGGCTTTAAAGAAGGCAACCAGTTCGAAACTTTACTGGGTGTCACAGGTTCCGGCAAGACATTTACCATGGCAAATGTCATCCAGCAGCTAAACAAACCAACCCTCATCCTTGCCCACAACAAAACCCTCGCAGCACAGCTCTACGGAGAGATGAAGGAATTTTTCCCTGAGAACGCAGTGGAATATTTTGTCTCCTATTATGATTACTATCAACCGGAGGCTTATGTCCCGTCTTCAGACACCTATATTGCCAAAGACTCCTCCATCAATGACGAGATTGACAAACTCCGTCTCTCTGCCACAGCCGCAATGTCAGAGCGGAAAGACGTAGTGGTCATTTCCTCCGTTTCCTGTATCTACGGACTGGGTTCCCCTCAGGAATTCTTTGACATGATGATTTCCCTGCGTCCGGGAATGACCAAAGACAGGGATGAGGTAATCCGGGAGCTGATTGACATTCAGTACACCAGAAATGAGATGGACTTCCACCGAAGCACCTTCCGTGTCCGTGGAGATACCCTGGAAATTTTTCCTGCCAACAGCTCCGATACAGCCGTGAGAGTAGAATTTTTCGGAGATGAGATCGACCGTATTTCAGAAATTGATGTACTGACAGGAGAAATCAAATGCCAGCGTTCTCATATCAGCATCTTCCCTGCATCCCACTATGTAGTACCAGCAGAACAGATCCAGAGAGCAGCTGTAGCAATAGAAGAAGAATTAAAAGAACGTGTAGAGTATTTCAAAAGTGAAGACAAGCTTCTGGAAGCCCAGCGAATCTCAGAACGCACCAATTTCGACATTGAAATGATGAAAGAAACCGGATTCTGTTCAGGAATCGAAAATTATTCCAGACATCTGTCAGGATTAAAGCCCGGACAGCCGCCATACACACTGCTGGACTATTTTGGAGATGACTTCTTACTTATTATAGACGAATCTCATATCACAGTACCTCAGGTAGGAGGAATGTACGCCGGTGACCAGAGCCGGAAGCAGACATTGGTGGACTATGGTTTCCGTCTTCCTTCGGCAAAGGACAACCGTCCTTTAAGCTTCGAAGAATTCGAATCCAAACTGGATCAGGTCATGTTTGTATCTGCCACTCCGGGACAATATGAGTATGATCATGAACTCCTCCGTGCAGAACAGATCATCCGTCCAACCGGACTTCTGGATCCGAAAGTAGAAGTCCGCCCCATTGAAGGCCAGATCGATGATCTGATCGGAGAAGTAAACAAAGAAGTGTCAAAGAAACATAAAATCCTGATCACCACGCTCACCAAACGAATGGCAGAAGACCTGACAGAATATATGAAAGAAGTAGGAATCAGAGTCCGTTATCTCCATTCCGATATCGATACCTTAGAACGTGCCCGCATTATCCGTGATATGCGTCTGGATGTCTTTGATGTACTGGTAGGAATCAACCTCCTTCGAGAAGGACTGGACATCCCGGAAATCACCCTGGTAGCAATCCTGGATGCAGACAAAGAAGGTTTCCTCCGTTCCGAAACATCCCTCATCCAGACCATCGGACGAGCTGCCCGAAACAGCGAAGGCCATGTAATCATGTACGCAGACAACATGACCGATTCCATGCACAAAGCCATCACCGAAACCAACCGCCGCCGAACCATCCAGGAAGCCTACAACAAAGAACACGGAATCACTCCGACTACTATCAAAAAAGCAGTCCGCGACCTCATTGCCGTATCCAAAGCAGTAGCCGAAACCGAAGTCCGACTCCAGAAAGACCCAGAGTCCATGACCCGCAAAGAACTCACCAAACTCATCGCCCAGGTAGAAAAACAAATGCGCGCCGCAGCCGCAGATCTCAACTTCGAACAAGCTGCAGAACTCCGCGATAAAATGATCGACCTGAAAAAGAACCTTGACGCTCTTGATAAATAGAACAAATGACCTGAAACAAGAAAATACTAATTGCGGTCAAGCCTGCGAGAAGAAAAGAATGACCTAAAACAGTAAAATAATAATTGCGGTCAAGCCTGCGAGAAGAAAAGAATGACCTGAAACAGAAAAAGAACAATTACAGTCAAATCTGTGAGAGAAAAAGAATGATCTGAAACAGGAAAATAATAATTGCGGTCAAGCCTGCGAGAAGAAAAGAATGACCTGAAACAAGAAAATGATAATTACGGTCAAGGCTGTAAGAAGAAAAGAATGACCTGAAACAAGAAAATAACAATTGCAGTCAAGCCTATGAGAAGAAAAGAATGACCTGAAATAGGAAAAGAAAAATTACAGTCAAGGCCAGGGCAGGAAAAGAATGACCTGAAACAGGAAAAATATTTTTATGGTCAATTCCAGAACAGGTTACAAGTAATATGAGATAAAAAATGATGTTACAGTCAATTTCTCACAGCATTCTTTTCATCAAATCAAATAAATAATATTATTATGAAATAACAAAAAATTCACAAAATAATATTGACAAACCAAATCAAGAGTGCTATCTTATGAGCATAAGGTGTTAGCACTCCTAAAACATGAGTGCTAACAAACCAAAAACAAAGGCAGTAAAGGAGTGGAACTTCATGGATCAGGAATTAGATGATCGTAAAAAGAAAATACTAAAAGCCATCATCAAAACCTACATGGAAACAGGCGAACCGGTGGGTTCCCGGACCATTTCCAAGTTTGCAGATTTAAATGTAAGCTCTGCCACCATCCGGAATGAGATGTCAGACCTGACAGATATGGGATATATCGTACAGCCCCACACCTCAGCCGGAAGAATTCCTTCTGATAAAGGTTATCGCCTCTACGTAGACGAGCTGATGAAAGAAAAGGAATCAGAGGTTCAGGAAATCAAAGATCTCATGATCGAGAAAACCGACAAACTGGATAAGATGTTGAAACAGGTAGCGAAGGTACTTGCCTCCAATACCAACTATGCAACAATGATCTCTGTTCCACAGTACAGCGGAAGCAAGATTAAATTCATCCAGCTTTCCCGTGTGACACCCCTTCAGCTTGTGGCAGTAGTAGTGAGTGATAACAATGTCATCCGAAACCAGATCATCAATCTGGATGAGGAGATGGACGATCAGACAATCCTGAAATTAAATCTTCTTCTTAACACCAACTTAAATGGGGTGCCCATTCAGGATATCAACCTGGGAATGATTGCCCGCCTGAAAGAACAGGCAGGTGTACATGGCTCTGTGGTTGGCACAGTCCTTGATGCAGTGGCAGACACCATCCAGGTAGACGAAGACGATATGCAGATATATACTTCAGGAGCAACCAACATTTTCAAGTATCCGGAGCTTGCAGACACAAGCAAAGCGAGCGAGCTGATTTCAGCATTTGAAGAGAAGCAGGATCTGGTAGACCTGGTGAAAGAGAGAATGTCTGATACAGAGAACACAGGAATTCAGGTGTACATTGGTGATGAGATGCCGGTGCAGACCATGAAAGACTGCAGTGTAGTCACAGCCACTTACGAACTTGGAAAAGGAATGCATGGTACCATCGGTATCATCGGTCCCAAGCGTATGGATTATGCAAACGTAGTTGACAGCCTGAAGGCTTTGAAAGTCCAGCTGGACGAACTGATTAAGAAAGAGAGTTAGAAAGGCGGTAATAGAGAGTGTCAGAAGAAACAAAGAACACAGCTCAGGAAGAAGAGACAACAGATACTCCGGTAACAGAAGAAACTGTTGAGAATGAACCTGAAGTTGTAGAGAACGGCGAAGCAGAAACAGAGGAAATCCCGGTAGAGGACGGAGACGAGGAAGCTTCCCAGGATGACAAGAAAGACAGCAAATCAAAAACTTCTTTCTTCGGCAAGAAGAAAAAAGAAAAAGATAAATTTGAACAGCAGATTGAAGAACTTACAGACAGGCTGAAACGAAACATGGCTGAATTCGATAACTTCCGTAAGAGAACGGAGAAAGAGAAATCCAGCATGTATATCATCGGAGCCAAGGACATAGTTGAGAAAATGCTTCCGGTTGTGGATAACTTCGAGAGAGGTCTTGCACAGGCACCTGAAGGAGATTCTTTTGCAGATGGCATGAAGATGATCTACAAACAGCTGATCACCACATTAGATGAGTTGGGCGTGAAACCGATTGAAGCAGTGGGTAAGGAATTTGATCCGAACTTCCACAACGCAGTAATGCATGTGGAGGATGAAGAAGCTGGTGAGAATATTGTGGTAGAAGAATTCCAGAAGGGTTACACCTACAAGGATTTCGTAGTCCGCCACAGTATGGTAAAAGTAGCCAACTAATTTACATGAAAATATAGAATATATCAAATCTAGTTGAAAATAAACAGGAGGAACAAGATTATGGGAAAAATCATTGGTATTGACTTAGGTACAACAAACAGCTGTGTAGCCGTAATGGAAGGCGGACAGCCAACAGTTATCGCTAATACAGAAGGCGCAAGAACAACACCATCAGTTGTCGCTTTCACAAAAACAGGAGAACGTCTTGTAGGTGAACCTGCAAAACGTCAGGCAGTAACAAACGCAGAGAGAACAATCTCTTCCATTAAAAGAGAGATGGGTACTGACTATCGTGTAACAATTGACGACAAGAAATATTCTCCACAGGAAATTTCCGCTATGATTCTTCAGAAACTGAAAAAAGATGCAGAAGGATACCTTGGTGAGAAAGTTACAGAAGCAGTTATCACAGTTCCTGCATATTTCAATGATGCTCAGCGTCAGGCAACAAAAGATGCCGGTAAAATCGCAGGTCTTGATGTAAAACGTATCATCAACGAGCCAACAGCAGCAGCTCTTGCATATGGTCTTGACAATGAAAAAGAACAGAAGATCATGGTATACGATTTAGGTGGCGGTACATTCGATGTATCTGTGATCGAAATCGGTGACGGCGTTATCGAAGTACTTTCCACAGCAGGTAACAACCGTCTTGGTGGTGATGACTTCGATCAGAAAGTTACAGATTACATGCTTGCAGAGTTCAAGAAAGCAGAAGGCGTAGACTTAAGCAATGATAAGATGGCACTTCAGAGATTAAAAGAAGCTGCAGAGAAAGCAAAGAAAGAGCTTTCTTCCGCAACAACTACAAACATCAATCTGCCATTCATCACAGCTACAGCAGAAGGCCCGAAACACTTCGATATGAACCTTACAAGAGCTAAATTCGATGAATTAACACATGACTTAGTAGAAATGACAGCAGAACCGGTACGTCGTGCACTTTCAGATGCAGGTATCACAGCATCTGAACTTGGCCAGGTACTTCTGGTTGGTGGATCTTCCCGTATCCCGGCTGTTCAGGATAAAGTAAGACAGTTAACAGGCAAAGAGCCAAGCAAGAACCTGAACCCGGATGAGTGTGTAGCACTTGGTGCTTCTATCCAGGGTGGTAAACTTGCAGGTGATGCAGGTGCAGGTGATATCCTTCTTCTGGATGTTACTCCACTGTCACTGTCCATCGAGACAATGGGTGGTATTGCAACAAGACTGATTGAGAGAAATACTACAATTCCTACAAGAAAGAGCCAGATTTTCTCAACAGCAGCAGACAACCAGACAGCAGTAGATATCAACGTTGTACAGGGTGAGCGTCAGTTTGCAAAAGACAACAAATCCCTTGGCCAGTTCCGTCTGGACGGAATCCCGCCAGCACGTCGTGGTGTTCCGCAGATTGAAGTTACATTTGATATCGATGCAAACGGTATCGTAAATGTATCTGCTAAGGATCTTGGAACAGGTAAAGAACAGCACATCACAATCACAGCTGGTTCTAACATGTCTGATTCCGATATCGACAAGGCAGTAAAAGAAGCTGCTGAGTTTGAAGCACAGGATAAGAAACGTAAAGAAGCAATCGATACAAGAAACAATGCTGATTCCATGGTATTCCAGGTTGAGAATGCACTGAAAGAAGCCGGAGACAAGATCGATGCTAATGATAAAGCTGCTGTAGAAGCAGACCTGAACGCACTGAAAGATTTACTGTCTCAGACTGCAAATGCAGAAGAGATGACAGATTCTCAGGTAGCAGATATCAAAGCTGCTCAGGAGAAGATGATGGAAAGTGCTCAGAAGCTTTTCGCTAAAATGTATGAGCAGACACAGCAGGCAGGCGGCCAGGCAGGACCGGACATGAATATGGGCGGCGGTGCAGCAGGCAGCACAGATGCAGGAAACAACGATGATGTTGTAGATGCTGATTACAAAGAAGTATAATGTGACATTTCTGTAAAAGCAGAGATTTGCAACGGAAATATCAATAATAACTGTTCAGTGGGAGAGTCTCTCTCACTGAATAGTTGTGTTATAAATAAAACGGGTATAGGATTAAAATCATGGCTGATAAGAGAGATTATTATGAAGTCTTAGGCGTGGACAAAAGCGCCGATGACGCAACACTTAAAAAAGCATATCGTAAGCTGGCCAAGAAGTATCACCCGGATGTAAATCCAGGAGATAAAGAGGCTGAGGCGAAATTTAAAGAGGCAACAGAGGCTTACACCATCTTAAGCGATCCGGAGAAGAGAAAACAGTATGACCAGTTTGGCCATGCGGCTTTTGAAAACGGTGGCGGAGGTGCCGGCGGCGGCTTCGGAGGTTTTGATTTTAACGGTGCTGATATGGGTGATATCTTCGGCGATATTTTCGGCGATTTATTTGGCGGCGGCAGCAGAAGCAGACGTGCCAATAATGGTCCGATGAAGGGAGCTAATCTCCGCGCACGCGTAAATATTACTTTTGAAGAAGCTGTCTTTGGCTGTGAGAAGGAACTGGAGATCGTACTGAAAGACGAGTGTACCACCTGTCATGGAACAGGTGCGAAGCCGGGTACTTCACCGGTAACCTGTCCGAAATGTCATGGAGAAGGTCAGGTTGTTTATACACAGCAGTCCATGTTTGGAATGGTGCGTAATGTACAGACTTGTCCGGATTGTCATGGATCAGGTAAGATCATCAAGGATAAATGTACTTCCTGCCGCGGAACCGGATATACATCTTCAAGAAAGAAGATTCAGGTATCTGTACCTGCAGGTATTGACAATGGTCAGAGCATCCGCATCCGTGAGAAGGGTGAACCGGGTATAAACGGAGGTCCGAGAGGCGATCTGCTTGTAGAAGTAAATGTTGCACGTCATCCGATCTTCCAGAGACAGGATATGAATATCTTCTCTACTGCGCCTCTTACATATGCGCAGGCAGCACTGGGCGGTACTGTACGTATCAACACAGTGGATGGAGAGGTTGAATATGAAGTGAAACCCGGAACTCAGACAGACACAAGGATCCGTCTGAAAGGAAAAGGTGTACCGTCTCTGAGAAACAAGAATGTACGTGGCGATCATTATGTGACTTTTGTTGTGCAGGTTCCTACAAACCTCAACGAAGAAGCAAAAGAAGCACTGCGCAAATTCGATGAGGCGTGTGGTAACCGTCCGAAATCAAAAGATTCTGATGATTTTGAAAAACCGGAAAAGAAGAAAAAGAGTTTCATGGATAAATTAAAAGAGACTTTTGAGGATTAATTATAAAAGAAAATTAAAGAAAAGAGGTTTACCCTCTTTTCTTTTTTTGTATAGTCGTGTATATTGAAGAGTAACGGTAAAAATCAGATGAACAGACAGGAATAAAAGTTTCCTGAGAAATGGAGAGATATTTGACAAAAACAGAGAAGATCGCAGCTTTTAGGGAGAAGTATCTCCCTGTATGGGTAATTTTGCCGCTGATAAGCATTTTTGTATTAAACTGTCTTATTTACTGGGGAAGCGGAGTACTGACAGCAGACAGATATCATTTTGATTTTACCATGTCACTGGACAGGGCAGTGCCGTTAATACCACAGTTTATCTGGATCTATATTCTGGCATTTCCTTTTTGGGCAGTGAATTATATTCTGGCTGCACAGAGAGGAAAAGATGGATTTTATCGGTTTGTGGCAACTGATCTGACTGTTCATATTACATGTTTTATTATTTTTCTGGTTTTGCCAACTACCAATGTCAGACCTGAGATTGCAGGAACTACATGGTCCCAGCAGATGCTTAAGTTTGTTTATCTCATGGATGGTGGAAACAGTCCGTCTAACTTATTTCCGTCAATCCATTGTTATGTAAGCTGGCTGAGCTGGCGCGGAGTTAGTAAATCAGAGAATATTCCAAAATGGTATCAGCATTTTTCACTGATATTTGCAATACTGATCATTATTTCTACCCAGGTGCTTAAACAGCATTATCTGGTGGATGCCATTGCCGGAGTTGCACTGGTAGAACTGGCGTGGAGATTTTACAGCAAAGGAAACCGCCACGAGATATTCAGACATTTTTTTGAAAAAATAAGTGAAGCATGCAGTCGGTGGGTAAATAAGAATTGACTGGATGTGGTGAGATGCTGCATTATGGGAATAGCTGCAGAGTAACAGAGAATGGGCCAGACATATTTTTGGATGATAATAGTTAATTATATAACATAAAGAAATGGAGACAATTACATGAAGTGGAACCGTTTTACAGTAAAAACGAAAACAGAAGCAGAAGATATCGTTATCAGCACACTTGCAGAAGTCGGCATTGAAGGCGTGGAAATTCAGGACAAACAGCCTCTGACTGAGGAAGACAAGGCTCAGATGTTTGTAGATATTATGCCGGAAGGACCTGCAGATGACGGCGTTGCCTATCTGAATTTTTATCTGGAAGAAGATGCAGACAAAGAAGCAATCCTGAAAGATGTTCGTGAAGCATTAGATGACCTGAAGAATTTTATGGACATCGGAGAAGCTACCATTGAAGAATCTCAGACAGAGGACAAGGACTGGATCAACAACTGGAAACAGTATTTCCACCAGTTCTATGTAGATGATATCCTTATCGTACCGTCATGGGAAGAAGTAAAAGCAGAGGATAAAGACAAGATGATCCTCCACATTGATCCGGGTACAGCCTTCGGTACAGGTATGCATGAGACTACTCAGCTTGTGATTCGCCAGTTAAAGAAATATGTAACACCGGATACAGAGATGCTTGACGTAGGAACCGGAAGCGGTATCCTTGGTATCGTTGCCCTGAAACTTGGTGCGAAACATGTACTGGGAACAGACCTTGATCCATGTGCAGTTCCTGCAGTTGCAGAGAATAAAGAAGCAAACCAGATCGTGGATGAAACTTTTGATATGGTGATCGGAAACATCATTGACGATAAAGCGATTCAGGATCAGGCAGGATATGAAAAATATGATATCGTAACAGCAAATATCCTTGCAGATGTTCTGATCCCTCTGACACCGGTAATTGTAAACCAGATGAAAAAAGGCGCTTACTACATTACTTCCGGTATTCTTGATGTGAAAGAAGAAGTTGTAGTGGAGGCAGTAAAAGCAGCAGGCCTGACGGTCGTAGAAGTGACACATCAGGGCGAGTGGGTTTCCGTAACAGCAAGAAAGGACTGATCCTATGCAGCGTTTTTTTGTGGAGCCTTATCAGATTGAGAAAGAGGCACACCGTATCCACATCAATGGGACGGATGTAAATCATATTAAAAACGTTCTCCGCATGAAATGTGGGGAGGATGTGTGGATCAGTGACGGAGGAGATAAAGAATACCACTGTCAGATTGAAGAACTGGGAGAGGATGAGGTTCTGCTGCACATCCTTTATGCACAGGAGCCGGAATATGAGCTGCCCAATAAGCTTTATCTTTTTCAGGGACTGCCGAAAGCAGACAAGATGGAACTGATCATCCAGAAAGCAGTGGAGCTGGGAGCTTTTTCCGTAATTCCGGTAGAGACAAAGCGATGTGTGGTGAAGCTGGATGCTAAGAAGGCGGCAAAGAAGGTGGTTCGCTGGCAGCAGATCGCGGAGAGTGCAGCAAAGCAGTCCAAGCGAATGCTGATCCCGGAGATTCATGAAGTAATGACCTACAAACAGGCACTGGAATTTGCGAAACAGTTAGATGTAAAACTGATCCCGTACGAACTTGCCAAAGGAATGAAAGAAACCAGAGAAATCCTCAGCGAGATTAAGCCTGGACAGTCTGTCGGTATCTTTATCGGACCGGAGGGTGGATTCGAGGAAGAAGAGGTAGCAAAGGCACTGGAAGCAGGTGCCCATGCGATTACACTTGGAAGACGAATCCTCAGAACTGAGACAGCAGGACTTGCGATTCTTTCAGTTTTGATGTTCCAGTTGGAAAATGAATAATAAAAACAAGAGAGAACAAAAATGGAAGCATATTTTGATAATTCAGCCACGACCCGCTGCTTTGAAGAAGTAAAGGACATCGTGGTAAAAACAATGATGGAAGATTTCGGAAACCCATCTGCCATGCATCAGAAAGGTGTAGACGCAGAAGGGTATGTCAAAGAATCTGCCAGAACTTTGGCACAGATACTGAAAGTAACAGAAAAAGAAATCCTGTTCACTTCCGGCGGAACAGAGTCAAACAACCTGGCTCTGATCGGTGGTGCGCTTGCCAACAAACGAAGCGGTAATCACATTATCACAACTGCAGTAGAGCATGCTGCAGTCAGCCAGCCGGTAGCTTTTCTGCAGGAACAGGGATTTGAAGTGACCATTCTTCCTGTAGACGGGCATGGAGTAGTAAAACTTGACGCATTGGAGAAAGCATTAAGGCCGGATACCATTCTCGTATCTACAATGATGGTAAATAATGAGACCGGTGCGGTTATGCCTGTAGAGAAAATCGGTGCAATGATCCAGGAGAAGTGTCCGAAGGCGCTGTATCATGTAGATGCGATCCAGGCATTCGGTAAATATCGTATTTATCCGAAGAAATGGAATATCCATCTTCTGTCTGTCAGCTCACATAAGATCCATGGACCAAAAGGAGTTGGATTCCTGTACATCAACAGCAAGGCAAAAGTACAGCCTCTCATTCTCGGCGGCGGCCAGCAGAACGGCATGCGTTCCGGAACAGACAACGTACCGGGAATCGCAGGACTTGGCGTTGCAGCGAAGATGATGTACCAGAACTTTGACGAGAAAGTAGAGCATCTTTACCAGCTCAAAGAACGCATGGCAGAAGGACTTTCTAAGATTGACGATGTAGTAATCAACGGAATGCCTGTCAGAGAAGGCGCACCGCATATCTTAAGCGTCAGCTTTCTGGGAATCAGAAGCGAGGTATTGCTTCATACCTTAGAGGACAGAAACATTTACGTATCAGCAGGAAGCGCATGCTCCAGCCATAAGAGAAAACCAAGCGCAACACTTTCAGCAATGGGAATGAGCAATGCACAGATCGAGAACACTGTACGTATCAGCTTCTCAGAGGAGAATACATTCGAAGAAGTTGACTACTGCCTGGAAGTTCTGAATGAAGTACTGCCGATGCTGAAACGCTATGCACGCAGATAACAAATAATAGTTATAAGTGATATTTGGAATGGAACCTGAGATAAGCTCAGGAATATTTGAAAAGGTTGTTAATAGCATTTATATGAATTCTATTTGAAAATTACAGATATTAAATCCAGAAAAATATTAATTCTAATATTATATAAAACAATTTATTATAAGCAAAATAAGAGAAGGAGAAACAAATGATATTCCACGCATTTTTAATAAAATACGCAGAAATCGCCATCAAGGGCAAGAACAGATACATCTTCGAAGATGCCCTTGTAAAGCAGATGAACATCGCCCTTTCCAAAGTAGAAGGTGAGTTTGAAGTAAAGAAAGAACAGGGAAGAATCTATGTATTCTGCCCGGAGCAGTATGACTATGATGAAACTGTAGAAGCCTTGCAGCATGTATTCGGTATTGTTGGAATCTGCCCTGTAGTGATCTACGAAGATCAGGGATTCGAGCAGATGGCAAAGGACGTAGTTTCCTACATGAAGAACTGCCATCCGAACTACGACGGAAGTTTCAAAGTATATACAAGAAGAGCAAAGAAATCTTATCCGATCACATCCATGGAAGTTAGTGCAGAACTCGGCGGTCGTATACTGGATGAGTTTCCGGATGCAAGCGTAGATGTACATGAACCGGACCTGACTCTTTCCGTAGAAATCCGAGACAAGATCTATGTATATTCCCAGACCATCAAAGGCGCAGGCGGAATGCCGATCGGCACAAACGGAAAAGCCATGCTTCTTCTTTCAGGCGGCATCGACAGCCCGGTAGCAGGATACATGATCGCAAAACGTGGCGTTAAAATTGACGCTGTATATTTCCACGCTCCGCCATACACCAGCGAGAGAGCAAAACAGAAAGTTGTAGATCTGGCAAAACAGGTAGCAAAATACAGTGGACCAATCCGCCTTCATGTAGTGAACTTCACAGATATCCAGCTCTATATTTACGACCAGTGTCCGCACGATGAGCTGACTATCATTATGCGTCGTTACATGATGCGTATTGCAGAGCATTTCGCAAAAGAAAGCAGATGTCTCGGTCTGATCACTGGAGAAAGCATCGGTCAGGTTGCCAGCCAGACCCTGCAGAGCCTTGCAGCAACAAACGAAGTCTGCACACTCCCTGTATACCGTCCGGTTATCGGATTCGACAAACAGGAAATCGTAGAAAGATCCTGGGAAATCGGAACCTATGAAACATCCATTCAGCCATTCGAAGACTGTTGTACTATTTTCGTGGCAAAACATCCGGTTACCAAACCAAACCTGAACGTGATCCACCGTTCTGAAACAAAACTGGAAGAAAAAATTGACGAACTCATGAAGACAGCGCTGGAGACTGTTGAGATTATTGAGATTGATTAATATCGATTACAAACATTCGGAATCTGCTGACGCTACTTCCTTATGTTTGAACTTGAAACTCTGGTATACAAAAAAAGAGGAACTGGTAAACAGTTCCTCAATGACTGCGAAAAAATTATTCTGTAACGTATTTGCCTACGATTGCCATAACGGTATCAAGAGCAGCGCCATCAGCGTGGACGTTTAAATCGATTGGTTTGGATAAATCAAGGCTGAAAATACCCATGATAGATTTTGCGTCGATTACATATCTTCCGGATACTAAATCGAAATCGCAGTCGAATTTGCTGATTTCATTAACGAACGCTTTCACTTTATCGATAGAGTTCAGTGAAATTTTAACTGTTTTCATTATGAGAACCTCCCTTAATAATAGTTATTTGCTGACCTGATTGTCTGTCAGCTTACAGTTTTCATCTTAACGGCAGAGACCATAAAAGTCAAGGTGAAAACGGATAAAATTTCCAGAAAGATTTAGTGAAAATGTAGAACAGTGCTAAAATATCAGACTGTTTTGTAGAAAATGAACAATAACTAAAGCGAAAACAAAATCTATTCTGTAAGCATATAAGTTTTCGAAATGTCAGCATGTATACAAAGTCCAGACTACAGAAAATGAGTATGCAGGTATAGAATTATAAAAACAGAAAAATCAATTAGGAGGAAAGAATGGGAAAAAAAGTTGCACTTCACAACTTAGGATGTAAAGTAAACGCCTATGAAGTAGAAGCCATGCAGCAGCTCCTGGAAGAAGCGGGCTACGAGATCGTACCTTTTGAACCGGGGGCTGATGTATATTTAATTAATACCTGTACAGTAACCAACATTGCAGACCGTAAATCCAGACAGATGCTGCACAAAGCAAAGAAAATGAACCCGGATGCTATCGTGATCGCAGCCGGATGTTATGTGCAGACAGATGAAGGGAAACTGGATAAAGATGAGGCTGTAGACCTGATCCTTGGAAACAATCAGAAGGGAAATATTGTCCAGGTACTCGAGGAATATGAGCAACAGCACACCAAACAGAAACATGTGCTCAAGATCAACCAGACAAAAGAATATGAAGAACTGGCAATTGATCATACAGCAGAGCATGTACGCGCATATATCAAAGTTCAGGACGGCTGTAATCAATTCTGTACTTACTGTATCATTCCTTATGCAAGAGGTCGTGTCAGAAGCCGTAAGATCGCGCATGTAATGGATGAGGTTCATGCACTTGCAGCAAAAGGATACAAGGAAGTCGTTCTGACAGGAATTCATTTAAGCTCTTATGGTGTAGATTTCCCGGCAGAAGAGAAAGAAACACTGCTTTCCCTGATCCGGGCAGTACATGAGGTAGAAGGAATCGAACGAATCCGTCTGGGCTCCCTGGAACCGGGAATCATCACAGAAGAATTTGTGCAGAGCATTGCCGCATTGCCGAAAATGTGTCCGCATTTCCATCTGTCCCTGCAGAGCGGATGTGATACCACACTGGAGCGAATGAATCGCAGATACAGAAGCGCAGAATATGCAGAGAAATGCGGGCTTCTGAGAAAATATCTGGGAAATCCTGCACTTACCACAGATGTGATCGTTGGTTTTCCGATGGAAACAGAAGAAGATTTTCAGGATTCCTACGATTTCGTAGAGAGCATTCATTTTTATGAAACTCATATTTTCAAATATTCCCGCCGCCATGGAACAAAGGCTGCAGCCATGTCCGGACAGCTCACTGAAGCACAGAAAGCGGTCAGAAGTGACAAGATGCTTGCTTTAAATGAACAGCATGCGAAAGAATATGAGAAATCCATGCTCGGCGGTGAACTGAAAGTACTTCTTGAGGAAGAAGTAGAGATTAACGGAGAGCAGTGGTATATCGGCCACAGTATGGAATATATTAAAACAGCAGTGAAAAAACAGGACAACTACAGTGTGAATGACATCATTACTGTAAAAGCTGAAGAATTCCTGGAAGAACATACATTAACAGGTGAGGTTCTGGGAGTAGAATAGTTACAGTTCACTTCATTCTCAGCGGAATAGTGGTGTGTGAGTTACTGTTCACACACCACTATCCCGCGAGGTGTTTTGGCATGAATATGCCAAAATCCCGAGACATACAAGCCAAA
>ENA-OQIK01000624-OQIK01000624.1-human-gut-metagenome-genome-assembly--contig:-NODE-624-length-18993-cov-3.608903_pt1 | contig 18993 bp, 15 predicted proteins | sample MGYA00242578_ERZ504743 | MGnify/ENA primary metagenome ERZ504743 (study PRJEB26092, sample SAMD00036441) | human gut metagenome | host: Homo sapiens | study: EMG produced TPA metagenomics assembly of...
GTATGCGTGCCGGAAATTGAGAAAATCATGCAGCTTGGCTGCCGCGCCGTGGTAGTGATTCGGCTTGCGGACAAACAGCGTGTACAGCGCGATGCCGCCCGCAAGAATCAGTAAAAGTGCCAGAATCGGCAAAATCATTGAGAAAAGCGGTGTGTATGTATAGGTGTAAGCGTAATTCATGGTATGCACCTCTCCTTTGGAAATGGGTTGATACATTTTAAGTGTACCATATTCTGCGGGGTTGATAAAGGGAAAGTTGAATAATTGAGAATGGAGAATGCAGGTGAGGGGAAAATCGGTGTATTTATCAGGTAAGAATGGCGTTCTCTCAAACATCGGCAATAGTGTAATCGCAGGGACGGCCGGCGACCGCCCGCATCCCGTTAAATATTATGTTCATTTTCCATTCGCTATCCTCTCCCAACGGATACATAGGTTGCTCAACAGGGGATAAATCCGCCTCTTCATCCTCCGCAAAGAGGTAAACATAGGCATTTTTGCCGTCCCAGACCACCTTTTTGACGATGGTGCGCAGCAGGCGGCGTTTTTCCTCCAGCGTGGCAGAATCCACCGCGCTGGCGAACGACTCGATCATTTCCTGATGGAAGGCGAACTCCTGATGCAGCATCCGGCTCTGCTCGGTGAGGGCTTCCAAATCGGAAAGTCTTGCCTGCTGAGTCTCGCTCTCCCGATGCAGTTCGTCGATCTGCTCCATGACGTACTTTGCAGAGGTGTCGCTGGCAACGGACAGGGACTCCACCAGCCGTTTGAGGCGTTCTTCCGTCTCGGCGTGTTTCTCCCGGAGCAGCGCAAGCTCTGCATCGTAGCCCTCCTTGCTGCCGCTGATAACCTTCTTGGTCTGCGCCAGCAGCCGGGTAAGGGTCTCCTTGTCGGCGGACAGCTTGCGGATCTCCTCGATGATCTTGGCGTCCAGCGTGTTGCCGTTGCAGTTTTTCATAGAGCAGACCGTGCCGTGGCTACGCTCCTTGGTGGAGCACATGTAGGTGTAGATCAGCTCGTCGTCCGCATTCTTGCGGTTGGTCAGCTTCGGGCGCATATAGTCGCCGCATTCGCCGCAGCGCAGAAGCCCGGACAGCAGCGCCACGTTGCTGCGGGGCCTGCGGTAGCTCTTGGATTTGTTGACATCCAGCATGGCCTGCACCCGCCCCCAATCGCTGCCCGCGACGATGCCGGGGTGCTTGCCCCCCGCCACGATCCATTCCTCCATGGGACGGATCTGGTTTGCCTTGCCGGGGCGCTGGATGGTGCGGTTATAGGCCATGATGCCGTGCTCGCCATCGAACTCCGAGCGTTCGGCAAACAGGTCAACATTGTTTTCTTTCAGATACTGATACGCCGTCTCATCGGCGATCATGTAGACCGGATTGGTCAGAATACCCCGGATAGCAAAGCGGGTGAACTGCTTGCCGCGCTTCGTGACGCAGCGATGCTCCAGCAGGTACTGATCGGTCTTGCTGAGAGAACCGGTTTCCATGAATACGGAGAAGATCGTCCTGACCAGCTGGATTTCCTCCGGGATGGGATTGAGCCTGCAGGCTTTCTTTACCTTGCCGTCCACCGTCACGCTGGACAGGCTTTCTGAGGCGTAGCCCGTGGGCGTTGTGCCGCCCAGCCAGCGTCCTGTCTTGGACAGCTCGTGCATGTTGTCCCGGATGCGCTCGGCGATGGTCTCCCGCTCCAGCTGAGAGAACACCGACGCAATATACATCATCGCCCGGCCCATGGGGGAGGACGTGTCGAACTGCTCGCGGATGGAGATGAAGTCAATGTGCCGGTCGCCCAGGTCCTCGATGAGCTTTGCGAAGTCACCGATGTTGCGGCTGATCCGGTCGAAGCGGTAAACAACAATGGCCGCAAACGCGATCTTCTGCGAGTCCTTCATCATTTTCTTGAACTGCGGGCGCTCCAGATTGCCGCCGGAAAAGCCCTCATCCTCGTAGACCAGCACGTTTTCCGACGCATCCTCGCCAAAGTGCATGGCGATGTACTGGCGGCACAGCTCGATCTGGTTCTCGATGCTCTCGCCCTTGCCGGTGAATTTGGACTTGCGGGAGTAGATGACATATTGCTTCGGCGTATCTTTCGGTTTCATGGCGGCACCTCGCGTTATTCGTTAGGTTGGTAGATATATATATATATCGAATTGGAATCCATTTGAAAAGCTACCCAAGGGAAGAATCTGAAAATTTCTGCGGATAGACAGAGGTTTTCGCGCGCTGATTGTGCCAGTTTGGAGGGCATCACTCATGTGAATCGAGAAAATGATTGATGTAATGAGCAATGCGTGCTATTTAGAACATTATTGTTTTCGTCATCGACTGCATTCGTACAGTCGCGCCGCACGATTTTTGCGCTTCATTACTTGTCATACGTCAAGTTTGTTTTGCGTCACAGCTTGTCATATGACAAGCTGCATCATAAAAACCGCCGCCCCGAACGAAAAATCGGGACGGCGGTTTTGTTATGCAAGGCTTCGCAGATATTCTTCCACGTTCTGATACTGAATATCGTCTATCTCTTGGCTTTCCCCGCGATAGAGGACAAACTTCCCGGTGATCGGGCCGTAGCGGTGCTCGGTCTGGGCGCATTTTTGCTTGTCGATCAGATGGCGATACTGCTGCGGGACAGCTTCTTCGCTGTGCTTGATCTCGAAAATCCGGCAGGAGCCCGCCTCTGGGTCAAACACCACCATGTCAAATTCGCCCACAGGGAATTGCAGGACAAATACCTGCTTCTTGGGGTTTGCCAGCTTGGTTTCCAGCAGGACGATGTCCTCCAGCATCCGCCCTTTGATCTCGGTCAGGATGCGCTGCTGCACAGCGGTGCGCTCTGCCAGAGACAGCGCGCTGAACGTCTCATCCAGCAGCAGACTGCGGATCAGCGCATCCGCCTGCGCATAGCGGAGACCCGGCTGCGCGATCACCGTGCGGCTGGATTTCGTGCTGACATCCGGCAGGTGCAGCACATCGATCTCCCGCGTTAAGTCCAACAAGTCCAGATACTCCTTGATCTCCGCCGCGTGAACATCGTCCAGCGCCACGGTCTGCTCTGCCCTGTTGCGGATCTCCAGCAGCTTCCGCAGACTGTCGGTGACAAGCGCAAGGTCGATGCGGTCGAGGATGTCCGTCGGGTTCTTCCGATCCCGGCGCAGGTTGCTGGCGGAAATGCCGAGGTCGTGGGACTTCCAATCCTGCGCCAGCACCTCCAGCGTGAAGCGGTGGTTGATGTCCTCCACCACCCGGTTGATGGCGCTGGTCAGCTCATTCTTGTCGTACAAATCCCGCAAATGACGGAAATGCCCCTCATACTGATAGCAGCGCAGAGAGTGTTGGATGTTGCGGGCAATGGCGGTGTCCACGTATTCGTCGGTACTTTCCTTGCTGGCAAACGTGGAGGTCTCGTTGTAGTGAACACCGCCGAGACTCATGGTGCCGCCGTAGCGGATATACTCGTCGATGCCGTGGATGCCGAGGACGGATTCAAACTCTCGGTAAGGGATGAATGTGGTGTGTAGCAGGATGCAGCGGTCGTAAAGCTGCTCGTCCTCTGTAAAGAGGAAGCCCAGCGAGTCCGTGCCGGAGAGCACGATCTTCATGCCGCAGGCTGCAAACACGTCAGAAAACAGCGCCGCGCCCTCGATGAAATCCTCCATCAGCGTCACTTCATCGAGAAACACATAGCGGAAGCCTTGTGATTCCAGTGCCTTGAGGTCACGGTTCACGTCTGCTAGCGAGTCTTTTGCGGTAATCTGAATGAACGCTGACTTGGCAAGCTCCGTGTCGCTCATCTCCGCAAAAATCTGCCGGATCATGGTGGTTTTACCCGTCCGGCGCAGGCCGTAGAGAATGAACACCTTGTCCTGCGGCTCGCCGCAGACAAAGTCGTGCAGCTGCCGGAAGCACTCGCGCCTGCGATAGCCGCGAACAGATGCCGCAAAGGAACGCAGCACCTCGCCGGTGCGGACATTGGTAGTAAACGCAGAAGGGTTCGCAGATTTCGCCTTGGGCAGCTGCTTTTTCAGCGCTTTCAGCTCCTGTTCCAGCGCCTTCCGCCGCTCGATCTGAGCACGGAAATTCTCCAACTCGTCAGCAGGAATATACTTCTCCCGCCGCTTCTTGTTCTCTGTCCAACGGTGGTAAAAGTACTCCTTACCATTGACGGTTTTCTTCGTGACAGAGCCAGCAGGCAAAGCAGAAATCTGCTGTTCCAACTCCGCCACGCGGGTTTGCATCTCAGATAAGTCCATAGCGCACCTCCTGTGAGATACTATTCTATGTAGAATTATACCCCATTATACCCTTGGAATCAAGGGTATAATGGGGCGCGACTTAATTGCCACCCCCCAAGAGGTTTTGTAAGCTCAATCAAAAGACCAGTTCTCAATATTAAAGATCGTTCAGCGGATGCCATTTTTATTCCGATGTCATTTCATCAGGTGAAAATCAAGCTCAATTCTTAGTTCGGAATTTTCTGAGAATACAAAGCAGCCTCTGTTATAATCAAACTTCGGATTTAATTTATGTATCAGCCGATGATGGTTGGGGCAAAGAATGATTATATTTGAAGAATCGTTATTTTGTGAATCCGAAAAATAAGCAATATGATGCGCTTCGGAAATATCTGCATTAAATTCACGAAAAGCGTTCTCCCCACACAACTGGCAGCAGCCACCATAAAGCCGCTTTATAGTCATCCAGCAAATCCTCCAGCGGCACCTCAAACAGCTCCGCCAGTTTCTCCATATGTTTCTTCGGATAAAAGTCCCGCCCTGCCTCCTCATAATGGATGTAAGTACTGCGGTCGATGCCCGCATAGTCCGCCGCGTCACGCTGGCGAAGTCCTTTTTGATAACGATACCACCGCAGCTTGTCCGCAATTTCCGTGATCTCGGATGCGTCCGAAAACCGCAGATTGAACTTCTCGGCATCCAAAAACTTATGTGGAAGGACGACCGGAAACTTGAGAATTTGAAGCGGCGCAACTTTTAACGTACCTGCAACATTCGCAGCCAATACATAGCTGCGGACTTTCAGGCGGCAGAACATAGACCATTTTGCCCCAAAAGGTTCATGGTTTTCCACCTCAACCGCCGATTGTTCCGCTGCGATAGTATAGCATTCTCCATTCTCAATTTTCCATTCCAAACCGCCTAAGACCATTGCAAATTCCATCAAAATGTTGTACTCTTGATGTACCACCGAACAGGAGAGATACCATGAAAATTTTGCACACTACACCCGCGCAGGACGGGTTTTATATGCCTGCGGAGTTTGCACCGCATGAGGGCTGCCTGATGATCTGGCCGGAACGCGCCGACAGCTGGCAGTACGGCGCCTATGCGGCCCGGAAAGCCTTTCTGCGTGTGATCGAGACGATTTCCGAAAGCGAAAGCATGACCGTGCTCTGCTCGGAAGGGCAGTATGACAACGCGCGTGCGCAGCTGCCCGACCGCGTTCGTCTGGTCGTGATGGAGACTGACGATGCGTGGGCGCGTGACGTTGGCCCGACCTTTGTTATCAACGGCAGGGGAGAGCGCCGCGGCATCGACTGGGGGTTCAACGCGTGGGGCGGCGATGTGGACGGCCTGTATCCCTCGTGGGAGAAGGACAACCGCGTAGCGCGCAAATTCTGCGACCTGCTGAACAACGACGTATACGATAAACGCGATTTCATTTGCGAGGGCGGCTCCATCCACTCGGACGGCGAGGGCACCGCGCTCGTCACCGAAGCCTGCCTGCTGAGCGCGGGACGCAATCCCAATCTCACAAAGGCCGAAATTGAGCAGGTTTTGTGCGATTATCTGGGCGTTTCCAAGGTGATCTGGCTGCCGCGCGGCATTTATAACGACGAAACCAACGAGCACATTGACAATGTGTGCGCCTTCACCGCACCGGGCGAGGTGGTTCTCGCGTGGACGGACGACGAGACCGACCCGCAGTATGCGCTCTCCAAGGCCAGTCTGGATGCACTGGAAGCCGCGACCGATGCCAAGGGCCGCAGAATCAAGGTGCACAAGCTGCCGCTGCCCAAGCCGGTGACCATCACCGCAGAGGAGTGCGACGGCCTTGACCTGTGCGACGGCGAGCCGACCCGTACCCCGGGAGAGCGTCTGGCGGCAAGCTACGTCAACTTCTACATTGCGAACGAGGCTGTTGTCATGCCTGCCTTCGGCGACCCGATGGATGAAAAGGCGCAGGCTATCCTGCAGGAGCTTTTCCCGACCCGCAAGGTAGTTGCGATTGCTGCCCGCGATATTCTGATCGGCGGCGGCAATATTCACTGCGTGACCCAGCAAATCCCGAAAATCTAACAGAAAGGACGAACCAAGCGGTTCGTCCTTTATTTTGCTGTTTTTACTTGAGCAGGCCGTTATCGGTGAAATAGTCGATCTTCATCGCGTGACGGACTCGATCGAGCGTGCCCTGAGCGGTCTCAGCGGCGATTTCGCTGCCCTTCTTGAGAATCTCGTAGACCTCGGGCAGGCGACCCTCCCACTGCGCACGGCGCTCACGCATGGGCGACAGCAGAGACTGCATGACGTTGTTCAGGAACTTCTTTACCTTCACATCGCCGAGTCCGCCGCGCTGGTAGTGCGCTTTCAGCTCGTCAAGGCTCTGGTAGTCCGGCAGGAATTCTGCGAAGTGCTCCGGCTGGCAGAACGCATCCAGATAGGTGAACACGGTATTGCCCTCCAGCTTGCCGGGATCCTGCACGCGGATGTGGTCCGGATCGGTGTACATGGACATGATCTTCTCACGAACGACCTCCTCCGGATCCGCAAGGTAGATGCAGTTGCCGAGCGACTTGCTCATCTTCGCCTTGCCGTCCGTGCCGGGCAGACGCATGCAGGCGTTGTTGGACGGAAGAACAATCTGCGGCATCGTCAGCGTTTCACCGTAAATCGTGTTGAACTTGTGCACGATTTCGCGGCACTGCTCGAGCATCGGCTCCTGGTCCTCGCCGACCGGAACAGCCGTAGCGTTGAATGCGGTGATGTCCGCCGCCTGACTGATCGGATAGCAGAAAAAACCGACCGGAATGCTGGCTTCAAAGTTGCGCATCTGAATCTCTGCCTTAACGGTAGGGTTGCGCTGTACACGGGACACCGTGACAAGATTCATGTAGTAGAACGTCAGCTCGGTCAGCTGCGGCACCATGGACTGGATGAAGATATTCGCCTTTTCCGGGTCAATGCCGACCGCAAGATAGTCCAGCGCGACCTTCATAATGTTCTGGCGCACGCGCTCCGGGTGCTCGGCGTTGTCGGTCAGCGCCTGCGCGTCCGCAATCATGATGTAAATTTCGTCATATTTTCCGGAATTCTGCAGCTTCACGCGCTCGGCCAGTGAGCCGACGTAGTGGCCGACATGCAGGTTGCCGGTCGGGCGGTCGCCCGTAAGAATGATCTGTTTCATATCGTAAACGCTCCTTAAAATTCGTTTTTCAGACAGGTTTTCCAGTTTTCGGGCAGTTCCACGTTGGAGGAAATCCACATGGCGAACATGCCGTTGAGCATCGTCCAGTAGCGCAGAAGCCGCCATCGTGTCTCATCCTGCGGAATGCCTTGCTTTTCCGCGATAGCGACAGCCACACGGCGGAAAACGGAAAACGGCGGGTAGTTGCCCTCGATCGGCTCAAGCGAGAACGTCAGCTTCTGGGATGCGTTGCGGAAATATGCGCTGAAATACGTCGGGTTGCGCATGTAAAAATCCAGATAGGCGGTGCCGAGCTGCTCCATGGTCTGCGGCAGGCTTTCGTCCAGACCGCTGAGCGTCAGCTCGAGGGTGCGCGTCAGCTCCTGCATGACATAGGCACGGCAGGCGTCGATCAGGCGCTCCTTGCTGTCAAAGTGGCGGTAGATGGCGTTGTGACTCACGCCGCACTGCGTTGCCAGCCGTCGGAGAGAAAGATTTTCGAGGCCGTCCTGCGAGATCAGCGTGACCGCCTCCTCCAGCAGCTTGCTTTTGAGATTTCCGTGATGATACTGATCGGCCATTTCCTCACCTCGTTGTTTGTTGTGATGGGTTTATTATAGTCCTTGATGTTGTCGGTGTCAACATTAAAATGTCACAACGATAACCAATTGCATTTGCGAAAAATGCGTATAAAATGACGAATTACACTATCAGGGTGAGAATTTATCATTGCAGTGCAAAATAGGATGTTGATGATGTACACACTGCTTTGCAGCAAAAAAACACCGATACTCTCCGGAAAAACGGAGAATATCGGTGTTTGCAGCTGCGGTTTAGTAGATTACGACAGTCGAGCCGATCGGTACGTTGTTGTAAATCCAGTTGATGTCATTGTGCTTCATGCGTACACAGCCGTGCGAAACCGGATAGCCGCTGCTGAAGTCGTATTCGGTGTCGGTACCGGGATAGCACAGGCGGGAGTGGAACGCGTAGCCGGTGCCCGGGTAGAAGCCTACAACCGGACGAACCGTGTAAGTACCGGTGGTCCAGCCTGCCTTCAGCTTGTAGCTGACGGTGGTCACGCCGACCGGAGTCGGGGTGGAGGCAGCGCCGGTGCCGACGATAAAGCTCTTGGTCAGCTTCCAGTTGCCCTTGGAGCCGGTGAATACGTTTACATGCTGATAGGCGCGGTTGATCCAGACCAGATAATTGGTGTTGCTGGAGTAGCCCTTGGCGTTGATCCAGACCTCCTTGGTGGTCTTGGAGTAATCGTTGTTGGCCGCGTAGGACGTGGTGTAGTTGCCGCGGTAAACCGAGGATACCTGCTTGAGGATAGCGGCAGCATCGCGCTGTGCATACCACTCGGCAGAGTAATTCTCTATCGGAACAGTCTTCTGGGCGTAAACCTGCTCGGTTTCGCCGGTGGACGGGTTGTTGTAGAGCAGCTTGAAGCCAATCGCCGTGCTGGTCTTCATATTCTTGGTGAAGGTGAAGGTGCTGGTGTGGCTGGAGGTCTTGTCGTTGGTCAGCTCGAAGCTGTTGTTCGTGCAGCCCTTGATCGCGGAGCCGTCCTGATACCAGATTGCAGTGCAGGTAACGCCTTCCTTTACGCCGGAGAAGCTGACCTTGGCAGTCAGCGAGCCGCCGGCCTTAACCTTATCCGGAACGGTCATCGTGATCTGAACGCCATCCAGACCGGGATCGATGTTGTCGATCGTGTGGTCGGACTTAGCCGTTACCGTGCAGCCGACCATGCGGGTGTCTACGGTGCCGATCTTGCCGGTGCCGTCAACCGTGGTGTTCTTGCCAGCCAGAACCATCGTGCCGACCGTGCCGGACAGCGTGATGCGGTTGCCGGAGCCGCGCAGTACGGAAACGGTATCCGCGTCGCCCTTGAGCAGGATGGTGTTGTTGCTGCCGGTAATGGTGATGGCATCCGAGGTCATGCCTTCGAGCACGATCGTGCGGCCGGAAGCGGTGATCTCGATGTTGGAGACTGCGCCGCTGTAGCCAACGGAGCCGCCCTTGCCTGCGATAATAAGCGTGTTTACGGACGAAGTGTTGTCCAGCTTAACATCCGCCGTGCCTGCCGGGTCAACAGCAAGCGTGGAAATGCTGGTCTGCTTGGTGCCGTTCAGTACAGCGTGCTCCTCGCCCTTGAGGACGATGCGGTGCGAGCTGCTGACGGAATCGAGCGAAATTTCATTCGTGGGAGCGGCAAAGATCCAGTCGCCGTCTGCGACAGCGCCGGTTAGAGCGATGCTCGAATTGGTGAGTACGGTGCCGCCGGCCAGCTCGGTCGGTGCGCTGTCTGCGTTGGTGGCAGCTGCAATGCGCACGATCATGGTGACGAACTGTGCACGGGTCAGTTTGTTCGACGGAGACAGCTTGGTAGCAGAGGTACCGTTTACAACACCCTGGCTGATCAGAGCGGCAGCTGCCTGCTTCTGCTCGGTGGTCATGGAGGAGGTATCGGTGAAGCTGCTCAGCTCATCGGCAGCGGTCTCTGCGCGGTCGTACGCGAACGCACGAGCCATCAGCACGAAAGCCTCGGCACGGGTAGCTGCAGTGTCAAAGCTGCGGTTGTCGTTTGCGGTAATCAGACCGAGGTGGATGGCCTTGCCCAGATCCCCGCTGTACCATGCGGACTGCTGGCTGGCAGCCAGACCGGATACACTGTCGGCCTGCGTTGCGCCAAGCGCACGGTTGAGGATAACGATAGCCTCGGAACGCTTGACCGAGTTGTTCGGCATAATTTTGCCGTTGATGCCCTTCAGAAGACCCAGCTCAACACCCTTGCGCAGCGAAGCGGCAGCCCAGTGACCGTCGATATCAGGGAAATCCGTGGTCGCCGGATCGGAAGGTGTGGTCGGGTCAGTCGGAGTCGTGGGTTCGGTGGGAGTGGTCGGAGTCGTCGGCTCGGTGGTCGTCGGAACGGCGGTCTGCTCCAGTGCAAACGGGAGCGGATCGAGCATCAGATACTGCGGCATGTACTTGGATGCACCGGCACGCAGCGGATCGGAATCGCCGCCGATCACCAGCTTGCTGTCGGAGAAGCTGTCGTCCACCAGCATGCGGAAGGTGGTGGTGCCCCAGTGGAAGGTGAGCCACTGCGCCTTGTCAGCGTCGTTCTTGCTGTCCGCAAGGTATGCCTTTACCTTGTTGTGGGCCTCGGTCAGCTTGGTCTTGCCGGAGTCGGTCAGGTCGATCTCAACGGCTTCTGCGCCGTTCTCGGTGGTTGCCTTGGCAGAGGCAAAATCTGCACGGTCGAACTGCCATTCCTCGTTCAGAAAGTCGGTCACACTGCACAGACGGCGGTCGCCCAGACGAGCGGCCCAGTAAGCGGCAGTGTTGCCGGTAGCTGTTTTCGGAATGGAAACGGTGATCACATCGCCGGAAACGGCGGCAGACGCGCCGGTCAGACCCTCAAGCTGCATGCGCTGCGAGATGATCTTCTGCGCTGCTGCCAGATCGGTCTGGAGAGCGGTGCTGTCATACTCGCTGCCGGTGATCGGCTTGAACGCAAACGTCAGCGCGTTTGCAGCCTTGGTGGTCGCCGAATCATTTACGGCAAAAGCAGTGGTGAACAGCATCATGGCGGCCAGCAGACCGCTGAAAATGCGTTTTGTCAACTTCAAAATACTATCCCCTTTTTGACAGTTGCAGAATACGGACATTCTGCCTTACCTTATTATCATTACCTATATTTTACGTTCCTGACCATAGCTTGTCAAGACGAGTAAGGTTTCAGTTCCGAAACATTTCGCTGCCCGCTGGGGACGGCGTACCCACGCCGAGAGGGCAAGAGGGGAGACACCTGCGGTTTCTACCCTCTTGACTCCAGTTTCCCTTGGGAGAGCACGGCGAAAATCGGAGAACTGAGACTCGCCAGGGGGAACGGCTGTACTGCTCAGCTTCCGTAGGGGCGGACCAATGTGTCCGCCCATTTCTCCACCTTCATCGCTCAAGCTGTATTCGTACTGCTACACAGGCGGTTCAATTTCCGCAGGCGCAACATAACAGTGTTGCGCAACTCGTTTGCACGTTGTTGTGCATGGCACCTGCGGATTTCATCCGTTGCAGAATCTATCTTGTAGGGCGGGATGACCCCATCCCGCCGTATGTAAATGGCAGCAAATCGTAAAAAACGGCGGGGTGAGGTCACCCCGTCCTACAATATAACGCGTTAAAGACTTGTGCGGCACTGTCATCCCCCAGGGGACTCTCTCTTACCCTTCGGGCAATTCACCTTGTGCCGCACCCTGCGTAGATTTAACCATATGTGTAGCAGTAAGCTGTCTGTGAAATGCGAAAAGGCGGAGAAAGACACGCTGTGGTAACCCGACTGCCGTTCCCCATTTTGCAGCGGTCGCCGGTCCCTGGTCTGCACCAGACTAAGAAACAAAAGGAAGTGGGAGTTAAGAGGGTAGAAACCATTGGTGTCTACCCTCTTGCCCCGCCGCGGGGCGCGGCGACGTTCCCGCCGTCCGCAGGCGGCGAATCCCAATATGGGGAACAACCATCCACGCTTTACAATCTGAATACAGCATGTTATACTATAAAATAAGCATAAAAACGACCCTTTTTCAAAGGAGGAAATCACCCATGCTTTGCAAAAACTGCGGCAAGGAGCTGCCGATCGCCGGAAAATTCTGCCCCTTCTGCGGCGCAGCTGTCGAGCAGACCGGTGTCAACGACGAAACAGCTGTATTTACCACCCTGCCGGATGATATGAAGGACCCTGTTGAGACCGGTCCGATTGACACCAGCGCGTTTGACGCGGCTATGCGGGACGAAAAGCAGCAGTTTCCGGTGGACGACACGGCTGCCGATCCGCTGGCAGACACCAATCCCAATATTCCGAATCCGAACATTCCCACGCAGGCTGCCATGCGTCCGATCGACACGCCGCCGGTCCGCCGTACTACGGGCACGCCCGAGCGCCGCACGACCTACTACAACGGTGAGGCCGATCCGAAGGACCGCGTTTACAAAAAGCCGTCCAAGGGAAAACGCGGCCTGATCATTGCGCTGGTGGTCATCATCGTGGCGGCTTTGATTGGCGGCGGTGTGTGGTATTTTACAAATTCACACAAGACCGACGAAAACCTCGTCATGGCCGAAAAGTATATGGATCGCGGTGACTTCGACAAGGCGCTCGAGTATTACCAGAAGGCGCAGGCGGAAGCCAAGGACCCGGCTGCTCTGGATGCGACCATTCAGCTGATCAAGGACTATCAGTCTGCCGAGGATTATGTGGGCAACGGCCAGTACACCGAGGCCATTGCGGCGCTCAAGCAGCTGCAGAACCGTGTCACCGACCCGGATTCTGCGATGTACAAGGCCATCGAGGATTTGCTCGATAAGGCGCAGTCTGCCCAGTCGGACGATCAGTTCAACTCCGATCTGGATGAGGCACAGAGCTATCTGGACGATAAAAAGTACGATGCCGCCAGCGGCAAGCTGGATTCTCTGGCAAATGATGATTCGCTGACCGATGACCAGAAAAAGCAGGTCAAGGAGCTGCAGAAGCAGCTTTCCGATGCACAGCAGCAGGAAAAGCAGCAGGAAGAGAGCAGCCAGAAAAAGGCCGAGCAGCGCGATGCGTTCAGCAAAAAGATGGATGAGCTGGAAAGTGACGATCTGAAAATTTCGTCGGCAGAGAATCAGGAGGATGAGCTGGCCATGACCGCAAGCTCGTTCGAGCAATGGGATAACCTGCTGAGTGAGATGTACGACTACCTTGCGACCGTGCTCAACGCCGATCAGTACGCTTCCGAGGAGGCAAGCTACAAGCAGTGGGTGCAGGAGCGTGACTCCGGTGCGGAAAATGCCGCAAAGGAGACCGAGGATGACACCGCAAAGCAGCTTGCATCCTACAGCTTTAAGCAGAGCTACACCAAAACACACTGCTATAAGCTGCTCGATCTGATGAACTGAACACAGGAATAACGAAAAAGGACGCATCAGGCGTCCTTTTTGTTTGCCGCAAACGAGAAACAAGGGTGCAAAAAAGCGCCGCTTTCTTGCGAAAACGACGCTTTGCGTATCCTTGATGATAAAAAACGAATTGCTTACTCTGCGGTGTACGGCAGAAGAGCAATGTGACGTGCACGCTTGATAGCCTCGGTCAGCTGACGCTGATGAGCAGCGCAGGTACCGGTCATGCGGCGGGGCAGGATCTTGCCGCGCTCGGACATGTACTTCTTCAGCTTGCCGGCATCTTTATAGTCAACGTGTGCAACCTTATCTACGCAGAATGCGCATACCTTGCGACGGCGACGGCCGCGCTGCGGGCGCTCTGCACGCTCCGGACGGGGAGTAAATTCCTTCTTGGTTTCTTCCATGATCACGTAACCTCCTTCAGTTTAGAATGGGACATCGCCGTCGTCATCAGCAAGCTCCTGAAAATCCGAATCTCCTGCAGGGAGATCGAAAGCCGGAGCAACCTGAGACGCGGCAGGCTCGGGCCGCATCTGCGATCCGTTGTCATAGCCGCCAAAACCGCCCTGATTGCCTGCATTGTAGGCATCGCGGGATTTCTTCGTTTCACCGAAGGAAACCTCGTCGCAATTTACTTCGATTGCAGTGCGGTTGTTGCCGTTCTGATCCTGCCAGCGGCGGGACTGGATACGGCCGACTACGATTGCCATAGAACCCTTCGTGAACCACTGTGCAACGAACTCTGCCTGACGGCCCCATGCGACACAGTCGATGAAGTCGGTCTGGCGTTCGCCGTTCTGATCCTTGCGACCACGGTCGATCGCAAGCGAGAACGAGCACACAGCCATGTTGGACTGGGTATGGCGCAATTCGGGATCGCGGGTCAAACGACCCATCAGAATCGCCTTATTGAGCATTGGTGTTCACCGCCTTAGTCGTCCAGGCAGACGATGATGGAACGCATGATGCCGTCCGTGATCTTGTAGATACGGTCCAGCTCAGCCGGGAAATCGGGCTTGGACTCAAAACGAACCAGCGTGTAAACGCCCTCCGTCTGATCCTCGATCGGGTACGCCAGACGGCGCTTGCCCCAGTCCTCGACCTCTACGTTCGTGCCGTTCGCCTCAACGAGAGACTTGAACTTGTCCACAACAGCGGTAGCCGCTGCCTCTTCCAGCTTGGGGTTAACGATGAAGATAGTCTCGTACTTGCCAGAAATCTTTGCCATATTCTTAGCACCTCCTTTTGGACTTTTGGCCCACATCCTTTGATGTGAGCAAGGATACTATACCATTATAACGGATACACGGAGAATGTCAAGAAAAATTTCAAAAAAATATTGACGAACTTTCAAAAGCATGATATACTGAGAACACTGTGAACGAGAAAAGACTCGTTCCGGCAGCAAATAGCTGCTTGTGTGGCTCAGTTGGTAGAGCAGCGCATTCGTAATGCGCAGGTCGCCGGTTCGAGTCCGGCCACAAGCTCCAAAATGTGTTGATGAAAGATGCAACGCCGAAAACGCCGCACGAAAGTGCGGCGTTTTTGCATATTTAACGCCGTTTCACGCAGGGAAAAGTTCGAAAAAAACGCTTTTTCCGGAAAATCAGTTTTTCCACGCGAGAGGCGACATTTCAGAGATGCAGCGGAACTCTTTTATGGACTGGTGTGACTCGAACACCAAGGCTTAAAAACAAAGAAAACCAGCAGCCGCTGTATCACCCGCCCCTCTTCTGGCGTGTGAGGCAGCGGCTTTTCCTATCAGATGGGAGGCGGACACATAATCTGAAGTGGGCTCTATAACCTAATTGAAAAGAAAACGTTATACTTGATATGGACTTTTCCTGCTGAGTCGGTTACCATATTAAGTGTTCCGTGCGGCAGGTTCAGCTTTGTCCCGCAAGGATCGATGAAAGGAAAGGCAAAATCAATTATGAAACTGAAAAGAAATTCCCTGACCACGATTCTGGTGGTCAGCTTCCTCCTCATGGCACTCTCAGGTTGCGGGCAGCAAGCCGAGCCGGATTCAGCGCAGCCGCCGCTGGAAACCGTAACGTACTCCAATCTGACGGACGCGGACTCGCGCAAGCTGCTCACCGAAGCGCTTGCAGATGCCAATGTGGATGAGACCCGAACAAAGCTGCTGCTGGACCGCGTGGATCAGTTCAATGCCAGCGTCAAGAGCGAATGGCTGACAGGCGGGTTTGAGAGCGCCGCTACCACCGAGACCAGATATGACCCCTATGAGATGCAAGATCTGTGGATGGAGAAGAACGGCAGCTTCCCCGGCTATAACTGCCGGATCACGGCCTTCAGTCTGTTCGGTGAGTTCGTCACCGCCGGAGTAGATCAGCCGGAAACACAGGGCGAGGACTCCCTCTTTATGGATCTTGAAACGCTGGCCGCAGATCCCGCCGTTCTCTGCGGAGACAGCACGTCCAAGTTCTGCGCATTGTTTGCACCGGTAACTGCCGCAGATACCACGGAGGTGGCGGATCAGGTCAAAGCGCTTCAGGCGGGCTGGTCGGAGCGCGGGATTTCCTTTGAAGACAGCTCTGCCCGTCTGATCTCCGTTGTCCTCCATGACCGATTTTCGGATACGGACAATACGCTGTTCATCGGGCACGTGGGCGTATTACTGCCGGCAGAGGACGGAAGTCTGTACTTCATTGAAAAGGTCGCCTTTCAGGAGCCGTACCGCCTGGTAAAGATTCAGAACAGAACCGAACTGAGCGATTATCTGATGGAAAAATACGATACTGCATGGGGACAGGATACGACACGTTCCTTCATCATGGAAAATGATGAACTTATGGATGGATACCGCCCAAACCCGTTGGACAGCGCGTCATAAGCAGCACATAGGGCAGGAAGCCTGCTTCTTCGCAGGCGGTTCGGTCGGCAGGGCGTTTTCCGTCTGTGCGCCGTGTCTTCCCCACCGAGAAGCGGATATTCACAAAAAAGTTTATCGCTGCGGCATTGCGGCTGTCCGCTCTCCTGTATATAATAAATGCAGAGCACATTCCTGTGTCTCCCCTCCCGATTACCGAACGATTCAGATAAAGGAGCACCCGTATGTCAACCAACAACCTGTCCACTCCCGCCTCCGGCCGTTTTTCCCTCAGCGCCGCGGCACTTCACATTCTCGCCATGGTGCTGATGCTGATGGATCATCTCTGGGCGACCCTCCTGCCCGCGCAGGACTGGCTGACGTGTGCCGGACGGCTAGCCTTCCCCATCTTCGCATTCATGGCGGTGGAAGGATATTTTCACACCCACAGCTTCTGGAAATACGCCCTGCGACTTGCGCTGTTTGCCATGCTCTCCGAAGTACCGTTCGACCTGATGTACGGCGGAACCTGGTTCTATCCGGTGCACCAGAACGTGATCTGGACGCTGCTGCTCGGTCTTCTGGGCATTCATCTGATGGAAACCGTGCGCAAAAAACAAAAAACATGGCTGTACCTGCTCACCGCCCTGCTTGTTGTGCTGATCGGCACAGTGCTGGGCACCCTGAGCATGGTGGACTACTACGGCACCGGCGTGCTGACGATCTTTATCTTCTACTTCTTCCGCGGACGGAAGTGGTGGTGTCTGGCAGGACAGCTTCTCGCCCTCTACTGGGTCAATGTGCAGCTGCTGGGCGGTCTGCTGTATCCCGTCCATATATTCGGCATGGAATTTGAAATCTGTCAGCAGGGGCTTGCACTTCTGGCGCTCCTCCCCATCTGGCTGTACCGAGGACGGCAGGGCTATCACAGCAAGCCGTTCCAGTATGCCTGCTATGCCTTTTATCCCGTACATATGCTGATCCTTGTGCTGATCCTGCAATATCTGACCCGCTGACGGCTATACCAGTATTTGTAAGCATCTGTAAAACTTGTTATTTATCAAATGCGCGTTCTGTTATATAATAAGTAAAACATCAAGACCGCGCATTTTCTATTTCTGTTTTATGAAGGAAAGTGTGCAGGACAGGCCGGCTGCTGTGTGCGGTGCAGATCGACCGACTGCAAGAGAGAGCACTTTCCCCACGATAACACTGAAAATTTTCGGTAAGAGAGAAAGGAAAAACCATATGAACTGGAACATTATTACGGATTCAAGCTGTGATCTGCTCCCTTCCACCAGTCCGGACGGAAGGATTCGGCTGACCAGTGTGCCGTTTACCATCCGCATCGGAGAGCGGGATTTTGTCGATGACGAGCATCTGGATACGCTGGAAATGCTCTCCGCCATGGAGCAGGAACGCTCGGCCGGCCACACCTCCTGCCCCACGCCGGACGCATGGCTGGCGCAGTTTGAACAGGCAGACTGCGCGATCGCGATTACCATTTCCTCGCAGCTGTCCGGCAGCATGAACAGCGCTCTTGCGGCAAGAGCTATGGCGCTGGAGAAAGATCCGGATAAAAAGATCGTCATTCTGGACTCCTTATCCACCGGACCGGAGGTTCTGCTCTGCGTAAAGGAGATCGAGCACCTGATCCGTCAGGGCCTTTCCTTTGACGATATTGCGGCGCATGCCAGAGGTTTTCTGCAGAAAACCAAAATCCTCTTTGCGCTCTCCTCGTTTGACAACCTGATCAAGAACGGACGCATCCACCGTCTGACGGGTATGCTCGCCAAGGCGCTCGGCATCTGGGGCATCGGCAGCGGCAGTGACGAGGGAAAGATCGCCTTTGAAAGCAAAGCGCGCGGTGCAAAAAAGGTCGTACAGACGCTGGTCAGCACCATGAAGGAGCACGGATTCATCGGCGGAAATGTCGCGATCAGCCATTGTGATAATCTCGCACTGGCTCAGACGCTGAAAAACAGCATTCTGGATATCTGGGAAAATACAAGCATCGAGATCCTGCCGACCCGCGGGCTCTGCAGCTACTACGCCGAGCGCGGCGGATTGATCGTCAGCTACTGAGCCGGAGCCGATCGGCCGTCTCCGTTTTCAACAAACAAAGGGCGAAACCGTATGGTTTCCTACTCTGAATTTTGAAGCATTTTCGATTTCAACAATCTTACGGATCCTGAAACTTATAAATGCATCTAAAACGCATTTTTCAATCAATAATTCAAAATCATATTACAAAATGCGAAAAACATTGTTTTTCTGGTTCGTGCAGTTTCATACCGTTTTAGAGGTGTACGAACCGCAAACATTGGTGTAATTATGGTGTCAATCAGCGGCAGGCAACAGCAGCTAACAAATACAACAAAAGCACGCTTTTTAGAGCGTGCTTTTTGCTATCTACCGGTCCTATACGCATTGGCGCCGTCCGCGCGGCGGCGTGCAGCGCGTAAGCCGACGGCACGGAACGGTGCCGAGGGCGCGGCGACAGCCGCGCCCGAAATATAGATACCCCCTTTCTCTAACAGGGGGGTACAAATCGGAATAGATCAGCGAATCTCGCAAAACTTTGAATATTTCTCGTGCATAAATGGGGATTTTACAGATAAATACGGAGAAAATGGGGGAGTTTCTGCAAAAGCGATACATTGTAAGGTCGAAAATGATAATTGGCCGTAGTCCGGTTCCTGTTAGAGATGCTGATAACTGCGCGATACGGCGGTATCAACCTGTACCGGTGTCGTATCTTACCGCATTGGTGGAGCGATGTAT
>ENA-OQIK01000636-OQIK01000636.1-human-gut-metagenome-genome-assembly--contig:-NODE-636-length-18654-cov-8.751898_pt1 | contig 18654 bp, 13 predicted proteins | sample MGYA00242578_ERZ504743 | MGnify/ENA primary metagenome ERZ504743 (study PRJEB26092, sample SAMD00036441) | human gut metagenome | host: Homo sapiens | study: EMG produced TPA metagenomics assembly of...
GTAGAAATCTACTACCGCTTCATCGGCAAAATCGACTGACCTTTCTTTTTTACCCAACAATATCTTTAATTAAGGGAGACGGGACTTGGTTTTCCGGATATTAATACTATGGAGCCGTTGGCAACTGCGTTGGGGGTATCACTTTTGGAACTGATGAAATCAGAGATAATATCAGAAGAGGTTCAGATGAAAAAAGATGAGTCATCAGAGAAAAAATATACATCTGCAGAAGTGACAGAGATGATGTACTCAATGGAAGAAATACGAAAACAGCAGCAACGGCAGGATAAAATAGCAGGTTATCTGGCGATACCGGTAATGCTGATAGTTGTTGCTATTTTTAAACTCTCAGGTCATGCAAATTTTGGCGGTGCGGTGTTTGCAGGGCTTCTGGGGGCTGGCGCCATTGCCTGCGTATATTATCTTTGGGAGAATCGAGAAGATAAGGAAAGCAGAAAAGTTTATGGATTTTTTACAATTGTTATGACGGGTATATTTCTTATACTTTGTTCTTTTATGATTCCTGATGGATTCTGGGAACATCATAAGCAGGAAGCCACCCTTATCACGTGCGTTGTGAATCTGGAAATTGTAGTATATATGTTTGGATTTGTGATAAAGAAAATAAACAGGGAGAAAAAGAATCCGGCAATTATTATAGTTGTTGTAGTATTGGAGATTGTGTTGGTGATGTGGATTTTGCAGAGCTTTGCTGTCAGATCAATAGAAAATGCTGATGGAACCAGTAAGGGTGTTGTAGCAGAGCAGTTTGCGATGCAACTGTTGCTTAATGAAAAAGATGTCGAAGAAGACTGGATATGTGGATATAATTATGTTCAGATTGATTTACACCCGGATGTCTATCGTGTAGGTTTCACTTATTATGCAAATCAGAAAGATGTAGAAATAGGAAAAGAAAGTGTGTATGGTTATGATATTCAGGTGGATTCCGAGTATATGATTACGATAAAAGAAAAAAGTGTTGCAATCGGTGAGGATTTGTGGAGCAAAAATACAGAGATACGGAAAATAAAAATACAATGAAGAAAGGTGATTTATGAAATTATATTATTTGAAATACATGGCATAAACACCCGATATCTGATAGAATAAAACCAATAAAATTGAAAATTTCAGTACAGGAAGGATAAAACTCAAAAAGTATTAAGAAGTTATAAAAACCAGTAAGATAATACTGAAGAGAAAGGCAGGAATGAAACATGACAGTATCAGAAGTTATAAAGAAAATGGTAGCATATTCAGAGGGGAATTTCCACGATATCAATCACTTCATGAAGGTATATGCCTATGCAAAAACAATTGCGGAGGATGAAAATCTGAATCCGGAGTTGCAGAAGCTGGTGGAGATAACTGCGGTTGTGCATGATATTGCCTGTCCTCTCTGTAGAGTAAAGTATGGAAATACCAATGGCAGGCACCAGGAAGAGGAAAGTGCGGCATTGTTAGAAGAATTCTTCAAGGATTCAGACCTGCCAAAAGAATTTACAGACAGGGTTTCTTATGTTGTAAGCCATCACCATACGATAGACGGAATAGATGGTATTGACTATCAGATCATGATAGAAGCGGATTATCTGGTTAATGCGGACGAAAGCAATTTCTCCGGCAATAATGTGAGAAATATGCTGGAAAAAGTATTCAAAACAGAGACAGGAAAATTTTTACTAAAGTCCATGTATCAGAAAAGACTGGATTCTGTAGAAGAGAAATAGCAGTAGTTATAAAAAGTAGCAAGACAGAAAGAACTATAAGGAAAAAAATGCAAGAGTAAAAATGTAAGGATAAAACAGTTGTAAAAACTATAAAATTTTATATGACAATTACTGAGAAAGCTGTCACGGAAAAAAGTGGCAGCTTTTTTGAAACTTTTTCAGCAGTTTCTCCATCTAATAAGTGTAAAAGCAAAAGCTACAAAACAAAATGCTGCAAATTGCAACAACTAATTTAAACTTCATTCGAATGAACATTTATAACGCGAAACAAGGAGGATCAGCATTTGATACAGTTGGTAAAACGCTCCATCTCAGGAGATGCGGATGCATTTCTGGAACTGATGGAAAAGAATTCTCTGGCAATGTACAAGGTGGCAAGGGGAATCCTGGATAATGATGAGGATGCCGCAGATGCCATACAGGATACCATACTTACCTGCTTTGAAAAAATACATACACTGAAGAATCCGGAATATTTCAAAACCTGGATGATCCGTATCCTGATCAATGAATGCAATAAAATCCACAGACACTACAAAAATTTCAGCAGAGCCGAAGAACTTCCGGAAGTCCCCGGACAGGATATGTCCATTGAGGAATTTGAGTTCAAGGAAATGCTTGGAATGCTGGACGAATCCTACAGGATCATACTGGTTCTGTATTATGTAGAGGGATTTCGGATCGCAGACATTGCTTCTATATTAAATATGAATGAAAACACTGTAAAAACCAGACTGGTCAGAGCCCGTATGCAGCTAAAGCAGGAATATACTTCAGCAGAAGATAATATTCAGAAGAAGAGACTGCAGCAGAAAAAAAAAGAAAAACAGAGAATTCACAGGTATAGCAGAAGGTTTGCAGAATATCAGAATGAAAATCTGAGAACAGGATCAGTAACAGCAGGAAACATAACAGTAAGTTCAAGAAAGGAATGAAGTGATCATGGCGAAGAAGTTGGATTTTGATAAAGAAAAGAATAACAGAAATGATAATGCGATAGAGGAAATCATGCAGGCAGATTTTCCATTGCCAAAGCAGGCAGAAGATGCAAAAAACGAAGCATTTGCCAGAATCAGGGAAATGGCAGCAGCTTCTGAAAATGTGGAAAATGCAGAGAATATTGTGCAAAGATTGCCAGAGAAATCAACAGAAAAATCAACAGAAAAATCAACAGGAAGTTCCGGAAAGAAATCCACAGGAACAGTAAAATCGCATAAGAAATTCAAAACAGTGTACAAAACAGCTTTGGGACTGACCGCAGCGGCAGCTGTGTTTTCCGCAGTGTGTATCACAAATCCTGCATTTGCAGAGAACATTCCTATGGTCGGAAATGTGTTTAAGCAGCTCGGCAATTCCCTGGGATTTTATGGTGATTATTCGAAATACGCAAAGCAGCTGACAGCATCTGCAGAAGATACACTGTCTGCAGATGCTGATGGAAGTCAGGAGAGCAGCAGTAATTCTCAAAATGCACAGTCTGAGGATCAGAATACAACAGAAAATAACAATGCAGATAAAACGAAAGACAATGAATCATACAGTAAAACAGTAGATGGAACAACTGTCACGCTTTCAGAAGTATACTGTAATGAAATGGCTCTGTACCTGTCCATGACAATCCATACAGAGGATAAATTCCCGGATACATTCATTACATCTGATGGAAAACCCAATATTATGCTCAGCGAGAATTCTACAGTGAAATATGATTACATGGATGGAAAAAGTAATCTGTTCGATGCTTATCTGGATGGAAAAATGCTGGATGATAACACCTATGCAGGAGTTTTGCGTATTCCTGTAGAAGATATGACAGTGGATGAGGCAGGATGGACAAAATTTTATGAGGTGCGTAACGCATTTTTCAAAGAAAAAGGGATTGATGTAGATTCTGAGGACTTTAGTTTTGATAAGCTAGCCCAGGCACTGGGAATGGATGAATACAGTGATGAGAAGCTTCCTCAGGTGGGAGGTCCGGCAATCAGCGATTATGTCAAAGACATCAAAGTACCTGACAGGTTTACCATGGAGCTGGATCTGAAAGATATTGTGGGCGCTCTTCCGGAGAATCAGGATACCACCCCGGATATCCCTCAGGATCTGCGGGATGAATATAATCAGAAAATGGCAGAGCATGGAATCAGTACAGACGATGCAGATTATGAGAGCCTGACAGAAGAGCAGAAGGATCTGGAGCATCAGTTTTTCACTGAGATGTGGAATGAGTATTTTGAACGATATCCTGAGGCAAATGAAGGTAATAACAGATATAACTCATGGACACTGAAAGGTGACTGGAAGTTCAACGTAGATGTAGAGAAAAATACTTCCGATACGGTTAAAAAGGATGTAAATGTGGTAGATGAAAATGGAGATGGTGTTCTCTCCATTACGAAAACACCATTTGAGATCACTATGAAAATGCAGGATCCGGAAGCAAAGTATTTTGCAGTTATGCTGGATGCCAATGGAGATATCATGCCATATGGAGGCGTGTCAAACAGCAATAACACATATGCGATACAGGACAGAGACATTTCCACTGTATATATTTATCTTTGTGACTACTATGAGTATATGGACGAACTGAAAGGCTACTATTGGTCTGATAACTATGAAGAGAAAGCAAAGACCAGGACCTTCAAACAGCTTCTGGATGAACGGGCAGTTGCCGGCACAGAAGTACATTTTGATACAGATAAATAATGATATAAAGCTTCTTTTTGCCCTTGATATCAGATGATAAAGTCCCGTAACTGAAACAGCATCTTCACAATTTTCTGCAGAAAGATGCTATTTTAGTTATTTTGATAAAAAAGGTCAGAAAAACAGTAGAATCTGAGCCAGGTTAATGTTACAATGTAGGCGTCTCAAAAAAAGAGTGCAGAAGGGAGCCAAAACAAAATGGACTACGCAAAAGAATCTTTAAAAATGCATTATGACTTAAAAGGTAAAATTGAGGTTGTATCAAGAGCCAAAGTAGATTCCAAAGATGCTTTAAGCCTTGCTTACACACCGGGTGTTGCTCAGCCTTGTCTGGAGATTCAGAAGGATGTAAACAAGAGCTATGATCTGACAAGACGTTGGAATACAGTTGCTGTTGTAACAGACGGAACCGCGGTACTTGGACTGGGAGATATCGGACCGGAAGCAGGTATGCCTGTTATGGAAGGTAAATGTGTACTCTTTAAAGAATTTGGCGGTGTAGATGCGATTCCGCTCTGCGTCCGCAGTAAAGATGTTGATGAGATCGTTAAGACAGTAAGCCTCCTGGCAGGATCCTTTGGAGGAATCAATCTTGAGGATATTTCCGCACCAAGATGCTTTGAAATCGAAAAGAAACTGAAAGAATGCTGTGATATTCCGATCTTCCATGACGATCAGCACGGAACAGCAGTTATCACACTTGCAGGTGTTATCAATGCGCTGAAACTGGTTGGCAAGAAGCTTGATGAAGTGAAGATCGTTACTTCCGGAGCAGGTGCTGCAGGTATCGCTATCATCAAACTGTTAATGTCCATGGGACTTAAGAATGTAATCATGACAGACAGAAAGGGTGCGATCTACGAAGGCAGAGAAGGATTAAACCCAATCAAAGAAGAGATGGCTAAGATCACAAACTTCAATAAAGAGAAAGGTACTCTTGCAGAAGTGATCAAAGGCGCAGACATCTTCATCGGTGTATCCGCACCTGGAACACTGACACAGGATATGGTCCGCTCAATGGCAAAAGATCCTATCATCTTTGCATGTGCAAACCCGGTACCTGAAATCTTCCCTGACGAAGCAAAAGCAGCAGGCGCAGCAGTGGTATCCACAGGACGTTCTGATTACCCGAACCAGGTAAACAACGTACTCTGCTTCCCGGGACTTTTCCGTGGTGTACTGGACGCAAGAGCATCAGATGTTAACGATGAAATGAAAGTTGCAGCAGCATATGCAATCGCAGGTCTGGTAAGCGACGAAGAATTAACAGCGGAATATATTCTTCCGGCAGCCTTTGACCCACGCGTAAAAGACGCTGTAGCTAAGGCTGTAGCAGAAGCAGCAAGAAAATCAGGCGTAGCAAGGATCTAACCGAATAGAATAATGAAGCCCTCTGTTTTCATGTGAACAGCATGCAGACGGAGGGCTTTTTGCATAATATTTAATCTGACCTCTAAAAAATTCAAAAAATTGGTCATTGAAATAATGACACATTTCACGTATGATAACTTCAACATATTGATGCGTCAATATATAAAAAATCTGATAGTGAAAATCAAACAGGCAATCTGACTTATTGATATGAGCCTTCTATCAGATCATATGAGAGGGGACAGTTATTATGAATACTCAGAACAGCACAATTACAAAACTTGCAGAGACAGCTCTTATGGCTGCGTTATGCTATGTATCTTTTACATTCTGGCAGATTAAGATCCCTGTACCGGGCGGTGATGCAACATCCATCCATATCGGAAATGCATTCTGCGTACTGGCAGCACTTCTGATCGGCGGTGTATACGGCGGATTATCCGGTGCCATCGGAATGGGAATCGCAGACCTGATGGATCCTGTATATATCACAGGCGCACCAAAGACATTTGTACTGAAATTCTGTATTGGCCTGATCACAGGTCTGGTAGCACATAAGATTGCAAAGATCAATGAAAGCACAGATAAGAAATACGTTTTCAAATGGAGTGTGATTGCTTCTGTAGCAGGTCTTGCGTTTAATGTTGTAGCAGATCCGATCGTAGGATATTTCTACAAACAGTATATTCTCGGACAGCCTCAGGAACTGGCACAGGCACTTGCAAAAATGAGTGCTGTAGCGACATTATTCAATGCAGTTGTTTCTGTGATCCTGGTAGCAGTGATCTATAATGCAGTACGTCCGGTACTGATCAAAAGTCATCTGCTTACAGTTACCGGTAAGAAAAAAGAACAGGCAGCATAAATGGATACAAAATGAATAAGACATAATAAAACAGCATTTCGGGTGCAGAACCTGAAATGCAGTTTTATTATGTTGTAGAAAATTGCTCAGTAATGTTCCTGTAACATGATAAAGCTCTCCGGGCAGGATTAAGATGCATTATTTATAAGGACTGCTATAAGAAGATAGAAGATTGACATGACTTCACTCAGAAAACTTACTGATGTAATTGAGACTTCTGGTTATAGAAAGTCAAAATAGTATAAAAATTAGTCAAAATTTCAGAGGAGATTCCTGAATAATCGAGATATAATCAAATTACTGTAAAAAAATTGCCGCAAAAGACAAGAGTTTTTCTTGCTTCAGAAAATTTTTTCTGTATAATCAATTGTGCAGGCATATAAAGAAAAACATTTAAAGGAGGATTTTTACAATGGGAATGCCATCATGGTTAGAAAACATCGTATTTTATGAAATTTATCCGCAGACTTTTCTGGATACAGATGGGGACGGAATCGGAAATATCCAGGGAATCATCCGCAAACTGGATTATATCAAGAACTTAGGATGTGACGGAATCTGGTTAAATCCGTGTTTTGCTTCTCCGTTTTATGATGCAGGTTATGACGTGGCAGATTACAAGAAAGTAGCTCCGCGTTACGGAACAAACGAGGATTTAAAAGAACTGTTCCGGAAAGCTCATGAAAAAGGAATGAAAGTCCTGCTTGATCTCGTACCGGGACATACTTCTACAGATCATGAATGGTTCAGAGAATCCTGTAAAGCAGAGAAAAATGAATATACAGACCGTTATGTATGGACCGATGATATATGGGATGATTTCAAAGATGTAGGAAGTATCACGGGAAGTATTCGAGGATTTTCAGACAGAAATGGCTGCTGTGCAGTAAACTTTTTCTCTGTACAGCCAGCTCTGAACTTTGGCTTCGCAAGATGTGACAAAGAATGGCAGCAGCCAATGGACGCACCGGGACCTATGGCGACCAGAGAAGCGATGAAAGATGTTATGCGTTTCTGGATGTCTATGGGATGTGACGGATTCCGTGTAGATATGGCCGGATCTCTGGTAAAGAATGATGATGATCAGGAGGGAACGATTGCATTATGGCAGGATTTCCGTAAATTTATGGATGAAGAATTTCCGGAATGTGCGCTTCTTTCAGAATGGGGCGAACCGGGACATTCATTAAGAGGCGGATTCCATATGGATTTCCTTCTTCATTTCGGGCCATCTCATTATCTTGACCTGTTCCGTGTAGAAGAACCATATTTCTCCAGAAGAGGAAAAGGAGATATCTCTGAATTTGTCAAAACTTATGAAGAAAACTATGCAGCTACCAACAGAGAAGGACTGATCTGCATTCCATCCGGAAACCACGATATGGTCCGTATTAAAGAAACTCTGGATGATGAAGAAATCAAGATCGCATTTGCATTTCTGTTATCTGTACCTGGTGCACCTTTCATCTATTACGGTGATGAAATCGGTATGAAATATCTCTCAGGAATCAAATCTGTGGAGGGTGGTTTCAACCGCACAGGATCCAGAAGCCCAATGCAGTGGGATCACAGCGCAAATGCAGGATTCTCAAGCTGCAAACCAGAGGAACTTTACATCCAAATCGATCCTGATGAAGACCGTCCGACAGCAGAGGACGCACTTGCGGGAAAGAATAGCCTGTATGATGAAGTAAAGAAACTGATCGCAGTAAGAAAAGAACATCAGGCATTACAGAATACAGCACCTATGGAATTTGTATATGTAAAAGAATCTGCATACCCGTTAGTATACAAAAGAACCGGAAAAGATGAGACGATTTATATTGTACTCAACCCATCCGGACAGGATGTGGAATGTGATGCACAGATTCCGCAGCATGCGCAGTCAGTCTATTCCAATAATGGAGAAGCAGCTTATGCAGACGGTAAATGGAAAGTACCGGCAGCATCCGCTACATTTTTAAAAGTAGAAAACTAAAAAAAACCGGCAAAAGAGGAAGCAAGACTTCCGGCTTTTGCCGGTTTTATTATGTTATAAGATATTACTCCGTAATGTTCTGAACAGGAGCCTTTTATCTGTCTGGTGAAAGGAAAGAATTGCAAGTTATAGGACGCAACCCAAAGAGTATGTACTTTTTTGACCTCAAAGTAGCACTTTTTTGGACATAGTGTAATAAGATAGAAAAATGAAATTGTGTATATTTAACAAATGACGAAAAAGAAAGATAAAAAAATTCAAACTTATGCGAAAAAGGTCTTGCTATTTCAGAAACAAAGTGGTATTATACAACTATCAAAAAACCTTATGCGCAAAAGGTAAAAAGAAACAGTTAAAAAAATGACGAGGTGACGAAAATGAAGAAAAAAGTATTTGCAACACTTTTAGCAGTATCTATGATCGCATCAATGGTTCCGGCAGCAGTATCCGTACAGGCAGCAGACGGAGATAGCATTCGTCTTGTAAACGGTAAGATCGAAGTTGACGCTCAGTTAAAGAAATTAGCTGAGATGTATGAGAAAGAAACAGGAACTAAAGTAGAAATCGAATCCATGGGCGGTGGAATCGATATTCAGGGTACTCTGAAAGGATACTATCAGTCAGATAACATGCCTGACATCTTCGTAAACGGCGGTGCTGCAAACTTCGCTAACTGGACAGACCTTTTAGTAGATATGAGTGATCAGGAATGGGCTTCTGACACAGATGCAGCTTATGTTGATGAGAGCCAGGGTACAATCGGTTTCCCATATACAACAGAAGCAATCGGTCTTGCTTATAACAAAGACATCCTTGACAAAGCAGGAATTGATCCTTCTACATTAACAGGTCCTGATGCAATCAAAGAAGCATTTGAGACAATTGATTCCAAGAAAGATGAGCTTGGACTGACAGCAGTTGTAGGTTATGCAGCAGAACCAGTTAACCTTTACTGGTCAACAGGTAACCACTTATTTGGAAACTATCTGGATGCAGGTCTTGACAGAGATGACACTACTTATATTGATATGCTCAAGGATGGCGGTAAGGTTGACGAAGATCGTTTAACAGATTTCGCTAACTTTGTAGGTCTTCTGAATCAGTATTCAGATCCGGCACTTCTTGTATCCGGTACATATGATCAGCAGATTCTTAACTTCTCATCCGGTAAATATGCATTCGTTACTCAGGGCTCCTGGATCGGTGCAACTATGACAGGTGATGATGCAGATGCTTATAAAGAAGCTGGTAACTTCGAAGTTGGTATGATTCCATACGCATTTGAAGACGGAATTGATACAATCCTTACAAACTCTCCATCCTGGTGGTCAGTATATAAAGATGGTAATGTAGAAGCAGCAGAAGCATTCCTTCAGTGGCTGACAACAGATGAAGCTCAGGAAGTTCTTGTTAAAGAAGCAGGTTTCGTAAGTCCGTTCAAGTCCTGCACAATCGTTGGTGATGATCCATTTGCTCAGACAATCACTGATTATGTATCTGCTGGAAAGACATCTGCTTGGCATTGGTTAGAGCAGAAAGAAGATCTTGCACAGAACTATACAGGTCAGGTATTTGCTGACTATGCATCTGGCAGCCTTGATGAAGCCGGATTTGTTAAGACACTGGAACAGGTTATCCAGGGTGCATACGCAAACTAATAATTGAAACTTAATGGGCGGCGCTTATGTTGCCGCCCACTTTTATTTGCGCTGCATACCTGAGTAAAGGTCCGACAGACCTTTACCCAGGTACGCAAAAAAGTCTAAGACGCATTGATTTTTGCTTTGAAATAAGAAATAGGAAGGATGAAGGCAAAATGAATACAAACAGTGCTAGTAAAAAAGCAATTTCCATGGTATGCCTGATTGCCGGTATTATTTTACTGGCAGTAGCATTGATTCAGGATATTTCCGGAAGCGGAGCAGGCTGGAGAGGTCCGGCACTGATCATTGGTGCAATCGGCATTTTACTGGGAATGTATTTATTCCCGACATTAAAACATCACAGAAGCATCGTTAACTTTATATTTGTATTTCCATTGTTATTTACATTTGTAGTAACAGTTATTATTCCATTATGCCTTGGTGTGTTTTATTCCTTTACAGACTGGAATGGAATCAAGATGACAGGATTTGTAGGATTTGCAAACTATAAGGCAATGTTCAGTGAACCAAGTTTTCTCTGGTCACTGATCATCACAATTCTGTTTGTAGTTTTGAACATGGTTCTGGTAAATGTAGTGGCGTTTATGCTTGCATTGCTCTGTACCTCTAAGATTAAGGGACTCTCATTCTTCAGAGCTTCCTATTTCCTGCCAAACCTGATCGGCGGTATCGTACTTGGTTATGTATGGCAGTTTGTATTTAATAACGTACTGATCAAGATGACAAATAATATTTCACTTCTGTTAAAGACAAACACAGCTATGATGGCTATCATTGTTGTTTATATCTGGCAGTATGCAGGTTATATCATGCTGATCTATGTAACAGGTCTGACACAGGTACCTAAAGATGTACTGGAAGCATCTCAGATCGATGGCGCAAATGCAGTTACAACATTATTTAAGATCAAGATTCCGATGATCGCAGCTACAATTACAATCTGTACATTCCTTACCTTAACATCTGCATTCAAACAGTTCGATGTTAACATGGCTCTGACAAATGGTACAGGTTCTGTTGCAAGTTTCTTCGGAAATTATCTGACAAACGGTACTCAGATGCTGGCTCTGAATATTTATAATACAGCGATTACCAAGAACAATTATGCACTTGGTCAGGCGAAAGCTATTCTGTTCTTCATTATCCTGGCTGCTGTATCTATTATTCAGGTTAGAATTTCCAATAAGAAGGAGGTTGAAATGTAATGGTTACGAAGAAAACTCCAAAGGTAGTGCTTACAGCTGTTGCGATTGTTATCGCAGCGTACATATTATCTCCTTTCTATCTGGTACTTATTAATACATTTAAGAATGCAAACGGTATTGTTGCAAATCCTGTAAGCTTTGTGGGTGCAAGCTTTGCACAGTTTAAGACAAATATTTCAAACGTTGTCAACAATTCTAACTTCAGTTTCTGGAGTGCATTCGGAACATCTGCGATTATTACAGTTGTTTCCCTTGTATTACTTGCTTTATTCGGCGGTATGGCTGCATGGGTTATCTGCCGTAACAAGACAAAATGGTCTACAGCTATTTATATGACATTTATCGCATCCATGACAATTCCTTTCCAGGTAGTTATGCTTCCTCTGGTTTCTACATTCCGTGATGTAGGTAAATTCCTTGGAATCAGCATGCTGCAGTCTATCCCTGGTATCATATTTGCGTACTGTGGATTCGGTGGTGCCATGACAGTATTTATCTTAACTGGTTTTATCAAAGGTATTCCATATGAACTGGAAGAAGCAGCAGCGATTGACGGATGTTCTCCTGAGGGAACTTTCTTCCGCATTATCCTTCCGCTTCTGAAACCGGTTATTGTTACTGTTACTATTCTGAATGGTATGTGGATCTGGAACGATTACCTTCTTCCTTCTCTGATGTTAGGACAGAATGGTAAGGTTAAGACTCTTCCGGTTGCTGTACAGGCGTTTGTTGGTTCTTATGTTAAGCAGTGGGATCTGATCCTTACTGCAGCACTCCTGGCAATGATTCCGATGATCATCGTATTCCTGCTTGCTCAGAAGCAGATTATGAATGGTATGGTTGAGGGTGCTATTAAATAGGCTTGCAAATACTTTTTGAAAAGGCTGTCGTGTTTTCCTCATTTATTGGGGGCGGCAGCTTTTTTATGGCTTCAAAGGGGACGCAAAGAAAAATAAATGTTTTGAACCACGGCTGCGGGGGCAGGAACTCTAAGCCTTTGGAAATTTGCTAAAACCATGCCAGAAAAATTCAAACTCGCTTCGCTCAGACAGTGAATTTTTCTGACATAACGCAAATTCCCAAAGACTAAGAGTTGCTACACCCCCTGTAGATGTGGTTCAAAACATTTATTTTTCTTCGCTGTGAACTGGCTGGTACTGTGAATGATAGTATGGAAGTGCGTTATCGGATATGGAGTGGAGAAAAAACGGAACAGAAACAGAATAGAAAATGGTAGTATAAATTTATTGATATGGGGTTGAAATGTTGTTTTTTTTATAGTAATGTAGATGATACAACGCTTAAAGCGAGGGCTGTCTCGGGACAGTCTGTTTTTGTGAAGAAGGATGAGGAAAAGTTTTATGGAGAGGACAAAAGAAAGGTCATCGTTTCGTAAGAAGTTTATCGGTGACAGGAAGTTTTATATGATGGTTCTGGCTGTGGCTGTTCCGATCATGATCCAGAATGGAATTACGAATTTCGTGAGTCTGCTGGATAATATTATGATCGGACGAATCGGTACGGAGCAGATGTCGGGGGCTTCCATTGTGAATCAGTTGATTTTTGTCTATAATCTGTGCATTTTCGGAGGGGTATCCGGAGCGGGTATTTTCACGGCGCAGTATTTTGGACAGAAGGATCACGAGGGTGTGAGGCAGACATTCAGATATAAGTTCTGGATGGCTATGATTCTGACGATTGGAACAATTTTACTGTTTCTGACTGTTGGAGAGAATCTGATCAGTATGTATCTTCAGGGAGAGGGTACTGCGCAGCAGATTGCAGATACGCTTAAGTATGGAAAGCAGTATCTGGATATTATGCTGTTTGGATTGCCGCCGTTTATGATGGTACAGATTTATTCCAGTACTCTGAGAGAGTGCGGAGAGACTGTTCTTCCAATGAAAGCAGGAGTTGTGGCAATCTGTGTGAATCTGTTGTTTAATTACCTGCTGATTTATGGTGTGTTTTTCTTCCCGAGACTGGGTGTGAGAGGTGCGGCAATCGCAACTGTGCTGTCCCGTTATGTGGAGGCGGCAATTGTAATAGGCTGGACACACAGGCATACGGAGAAGAATGCATTTGCAAAGGGGCTGTACAGCACGCTTAAGGTTCCTGCGAATCTGACAAAGAAGATTCTGGTCAAGGGTACACCGCTGTTGTTTAATGAGACTTTATGGGCTTCTGCCATGGCGATGCTGACTCAGTGTTATTCGATTCGAGGGCTGAATGTGGTTGCTTCGCTGAATATTTCCAATACCATCAACAATGTGTTTAATATTGTGTTTATTGCGCTGGGAGATTCTGTTGCGATTATTGTGGGACAGCTTCTGGGTGCGGGAGATATGAAGAAAGCGAGAGATACAGATAACAAGATGATCGCGTTCTCAGTGATGTGCTGTACCTGTGTGGCAATGGTGATGTTTGTTATGGCGCCGCTGTTTCCAATGCTTTATAATACCAATGATGAGGCAAGGGAGCTGGCGAAGTATCTGATTATGATCACTGCATTCTTTATGCCGCAGAATGCGTTTTTGCATGCAACCTATTTTACTCTGCGTTCCGGTGGAAAGACGATTATTACGTTCCTGTTTGACAGTGTGTTTATCTGGTGCGTCAGTGTGCCGATCGCGTTTGTGCTGAGTCGTTATACAGGGATTCATGTGCTTGTGATTTATGCATGTGTGCAGCTGGCGGATTTGATTAAGTGTGTGATTGGATTTGTGCTGGTTAAGAAGGGTGTGTGGTTGCAGAATATTGTTTCATCATGATAAAAATTTCAATAACATTTGGCTTGACTAACCGATATACTATAGTGTATTATCAGAAAAAATATTTATATTCTCTTTGCACTGCATTACATTCAACAGAATGCGAGATCAACAGTACAAACTGAGCAGGCGATGCCCGAGATGCTCGAGGGCGTGGGGCCGGGCCGCGCGAAGCGGCAGCAGATATGAAAATTTTCAGACATATCTGTGGGACAGTGTATGTTCCGCAGGTGTGTCTTTTTGTTTTCTGAAAAGTATGTTTTGGAAAGATTTTCTTTTAGAGGGATTTTTTTAGGAGGATTTTCTGAGACAGGTGCAGTTCCGAAATACAAAAAGACCCCTGTAAGACCGCACTTTGATAAGTCACAGAAAGGAAATATGTTTTCTGACTGTGGCGCAATGTATGTGACATAAGAAGAACCTGTAAACTCAAATATAGGAAAGTACAAAAGCTTATATATTTGAAAAGAAAATTTAGGAGGTCCTAGTTATGGAACAGACAAAAAAATTAAACATGACAGCAATGTCAGACAAGACAAACAGTAATACGACAGCTAAGAAGGAAGAGCCTGCATGGGAACATAAGGTGGCAATGAAGGTATCAGGTGTGAGTATTGCAGTAAACCTGTTACTTTCCTTATTTAAATTACTTGCCGGAATTCTGGCACATTCAGGTGCCATGATCTCAGATGCGATTCATTCAGCATCTGATGTGGGAAGTACTTTCGTAGTAATAGTCGGTGTGAATTTATCCAGCAAAAAATCCGATAAGGAGCATCAGTATGGACATGAGCGGATGGAATGTGTATCTTCCATTATTTTGTCCGGGTTACTTCTGGCAACCGGTATCGGAATTGGTATGAATGGAATTGAGAACATTATTAAGAGTACTTCAGGAGCAAGCATTGCAATTCCCGGAACATTGGCACTGATTGCGGCAGTTGTTTCTATTGTAGTGAAGGAGTGGATGTTCTGGTATACCAGAAGTGCTGCGAAAAAAATCAATTCCGGAGCATTGATGGCAGATGCATGGCATCATCGTTCAGATGCAATGTCTTCTGTTGGAGCATTTATCGGTATCCTGGGTGCAAGACTTGGCTTCCCGATCCTGGATCCAATTGCCAGTGTGGCAATCTGTGTACTGATCGTAAAAGCATCGGTAGATATTTTCAGAGATGCAATTGATAAGATGGTTGACCATTCCTGCGATGAGGCAACAGAAGAGAGCATGAGAGAAGTGATCATGGGAGTGAAAGGAGTGAAGGGAATCGACCTTCTCCAGACACGATTATTTGGTTCTAAGATGTATGTGGATATTGAAATCTCAGCAGATGGTGAGATTCCACTGAATGAGGCACATGACGTTGCAGAGAATGTTCATCATACTATAGAGAAAAATTTTAAAGACGTAAAACACTGCATGGTTCATGTGAATCCGGTGAATGAGTAAATAAAAAGCGAGACTGTCCGAAGTATAATCTGGGCGAGGGTGTAAAAATTCTTGTGTCTATGGAAAGTAAATCTTTCTGATAAGAAATAGATATGTAAAATTTTGCTGTCGAATTAATGATTATGCGGCTGTCGAATATATCTTTGTACTTACAGTATTGCCATGTAGGAAAATTATATACATCATTTTCGATTTTTTTGCATGACAAGTAATGCATCATGATTATTGCCTTTTGTGGGCTCTGCCCACACCCGACCTCTGGAATAGGATCGGAAATTTCTGGCAATAATATAAATGCCGAAGGAATAGACAGAAAGCAGGAATGAGGGGCTTAAAAGAGCTTCCCCATTCCTGCTTTTCTTTTCTCTTACAGATAAGCAGTAAGCCGTTCTCCGTAAAGGACTATCAGCTGATTCAATACCTGATCCCAGTTCCGGTATCTCTGCGTCCACTTTTTGACTACGTTCTCGCTGGCAAGATACAGCATCTTTTCCAATGCAGGATCGCTTGGGAATACGCTTTTCGTTTTCGTGACTTTCCGATACTGGCGGTTCAATCCTTCTATGATATATGTCGTGTACATAATGCGTCTGATATCATTAGAAAACTGGAAAAAGGAACTTACATCTTCCCAATTATTTTCCCAGTTACTGATCGCGTACGGATATTTCTTCCCCCATTTTTCTTTCATGTTCTCCAGCTCTGTTAAAGCGGCTGTTTCGTTCGGAGCATTGTACACTTCTTTGAAATCCGAGGAAAACTTTTTCAGATCATTATAATTTACATATTTGAAAGAATTGCGTAGCATATGGATCACACATCTCTGGATCTCTGCCTGCGGATAAACTGCCTGAATAGCTTCTTTAAAACCTGGAAGACCATCCACACAGAAGAAAAGGACATCTTTTACTCCGCGGTTCTTAAGATCATTAAGCATCCCAAGCCAGAACTTGCTGGTTTCATTTGCGCCTGCTGTGATGCTGAGGATATCTTTGTATCCCTCCACTGTAACGCCAAGAACTACATACGCAGCACGACTCAGGATTCTGCCATCCTCACGTACTTTATAATGAATACAGTCCATAAAGACAAACGGATAAACCGGGTTCAGAGGACGGGACTGCCATTCCTTAACCTGAGGAAGTATCTTGTCTGTGATCTTGCTGACCATTTCAGCTGATAGCTCAATTCCATAAAGATCCTGGAGCTGGTCGTGGATGTCACGTGTACTCATACCACGGGCATATAAAGAGATCACTTTTTCCTCAATCCCGGAAATATCTCTCTGGTATTTAGGGATGAGTTTTGGTTCAAACTCACCGTTACGGTCTCTTGGTACGTCGATTTGAAATTCACCGTATTGACTCTTTAAGTTTTTTGTAGAATGACCATTTCTTTTATTGTCTGTCTGTAGATCTCCCTTATGGTTTTTCTCGTAGCCAAGAGTTGCATCCAGTTCTGCCTCCATCAGCTCCTGCAGGATATCCTTGAAACTGTCTTTCAGAAGCGTGTATATATCTGCAACGCTATTAATGTTGTTTTCTGAGATGATCTGTCGAATTTGTTCCTTTGCAACTGCCATAAAAATACTCCTTTTCGATAAGAATTGTCATATCTAAATTCTTACCAAAAAGGAGCCATTTTTTACCAGAAACACAAACTATTTTACACTACCGCTTTTTGCAGACAGCATTCTGTTAAGATATTCGGCATTTCAACTCCTTACACCTGCCAGGAAACCACCGACAACTTCTTATTTAACTGTTACTTTGCATTTTACTTTTTTCTTTCCTGACTTAACTGTAATAACTGCTTTTCCTTTTTTCTTAGCTGTAATGCGTCCCTTCGAATTTACGAAAACAACCTTAGAATTGCTGGATTTGTAAGTGATTTTTTCTGCACTGGTTAAAGGTGTGATGACAGGATGTAAAGTTAATTTCTGCTTTTTCTTTAATGTCAACTTCTTTGCAACACCGGAAATCTTCTTTGTTTTCACTGTCTTTTTCTGAACAGTTACAGTGATTGTTTTTTGAAAATTACTCTTTAAGGTAATCGTAATCTTGGCTTCTCCCGTCTTGTTTCCTGCAATAATGACAATGTCGCTTCCATCTGCTTTTCCCCATACCTGAGCTATTTCTTCATTGTCAGACTGCCAAGATACAATCGCATCTCCTTTTGCAAGATTTGATATTTTTAATTTATCTGTTTTCTGTCCAATCTTAAGTACAATCTTAGACGCACTTACTGTCATACTCGGTCGAAGTTTACTTCCAACCTCTCTTTGCTCGCTTTTTCCACACACACTGCATGAACGTGACTGCTTTTCCGCTGAATCAATGTCTGCTTTACTAATAACTTTCCAAGGACTAAATTTGTGCCCCGATGCCACAATCTCTTCTGTTTTGGTTTTTCCGCATTTTGTACAGGTATACCAGATTTCCCCAGTATATTCACCCCGTGCCCCGGACCATATCTCACCTGCATCCCAGCTATGTCCTGTCGCTTTGATTATACTTGGTTCCACAAGTACTTTTCCACAAATAGCACAATGACTCCCTTGCGTCCTTCCATCCGTATCACAAGTTGCTTCTATTCTTTCTTCTTCATCTAGTTCTTCTTCATGTTCATGAATTTCCTTTTTATAGTATATCTTCGCAGAAACCTCAGAACTTCCTTCAATGATATTCCAATCTACTCTTGTTCCATTGTACAATATTTTAACCTTATTCCACGTACTAAATGCATCTTTCCCTATACTCCTCAAACTCTCCGGCAATTCTATACTGCTCAGACTGCCACAAGATTCAAATGCAGAATCTCCTATGCTCGTTATCCCTTCCGGCAATTCTATACTGCTCAGACCGTCACAGTCCCAAAATGCAGAATCTCCTATGCTCGTCATTCCTTCCGG
>ENA-OQIK01000644-OQIK01000644.1-human-gut-metagenome-genome-assembly--contig:-NODE-644-length-18261-cov-16.732567_pt1 | contig 18261 bp, 15 predicted proteins | sample MGYA00242578_ERZ504743 | MGnify/ENA primary metagenome ERZ504743 (study PRJEB26092, sample SAMD00036441) | human gut metagenome | host: Homo sapiens | study: EMG produced TPA metagenomics assembly of...
ATAATTCTAACACTATTGTTAAAGCTGGCAAAACCGCTAAGCAGACTTTCTTCATGTTGTATATCTCCTTTACAAATTCCGAGTTATTTTTTAATTCTTAGTCGCTTTTTATTTTTCCTTTTCCTTTTAATTGATGTAACCATCATATCTGGAAACTTACTCTTGATGCTCCAGTACCCATCTAAGCATATCTTCATATTCCGAGCTACCATCAGCCACTGAAAGAACCATTTCATACAATTCTTTTTGAGTATATCGTAATTCAATTCCATTTAAGGCAAAGAATACTAGCATCGCATGTGTTCCTATTCGTTTGTTTCCATCCAACATACAATGATTCTTTATTAATCCATAGCCAAGGCGTGCACCCTTTGCTTGAATCGTTGGATATAGCTCTTCTCCACCAAATACTTGAAACGGTGTCTCGATAGCAGACTCCAACAAATTAAAGTCTCTTACACCCTCAGTTCCGCCAGTTTGGTGAATAAGCTGTGAATGGAGCATCAAAATTTGCTCTTTACTCAACCTTTTCATTTAGCAAGCACCTCATAAGCTTCTTTATTCTGTTCAAGTAATCTCTTCGAAATTTCAAGCACATCTTCATTCCTAGCAATGGCACTGTCATCTGCTTTACTAAAATCCATTACCAAATATCTTGGTGCATTATTCTTAAGTATAACTACCGAACCAAGCTCATCTACTAATCTTGCAACTTTTGAAAAGTTTTGATTTGCTTCTGTAATTGAAACCATTGTGTTTGTATCTACTGTCATATGAACACCTCCATTAACTCATACAGATATTATATCATTTTTTCTAGGATAAATTCAACCTATTTCAATATTTTCATAAACTTATTCAAGCACTTACATACATATGTTTGCGTGTCGAGAATGAGGTGGAATTTCTATGGAGCAGACAAAAACTTTTTATTAAAAAAATGCAATGTATGATACAAAAAGTTTACAACTGACATATATACTCATTATAACAACATAAAAGATAACTATTCTGAATAGTCACCGGGAAAGAACAAAAAGGGAGGAGAACCACATATGGATAAAAGGGGTAACATGTCTTCACGAAATATGAGATTATTTGCAGCAATTATGACACTCATCGAGGCACTTGTCCTCACATCACTGACAGGCTGTGCAGATAAAAAGGTAGATTATGGCACTGATACAGAAAAACTGACAAAAAGTGCTGTATGCAATGTAAAGGATTTTAGTACAGATGAGACCTACAGCGATGAGTTTTCCGTGCAGACAGAAATTGGAAATGTAAATATAGATATAAGTGCAAAAGTGGAACTGCCTGATTGTAAGACAATGTCAGTAGTTGAAGTGGAAAAGATACCTTATACTGCAAAGCTCAAGGAAAAGGTATTGAAGGCATACTTTGGAGAGTCGCAGATTTATTACTATGATAAAGAACATTGGACAAAAACACAGCTTCAAAATCTTATTGATTCCATAAATTCCTCAACAACACCAACTGATACATCTGGCACAGGAAACAGAGCTGAGTTTTTGAAGGAATATACGCATTATCTGGAAAATGCCGGGGATGAATGGACTATAGCTACAGAGTATGATTCATGTGATGAGTTTGTAGGGAAAAAAGGAAACACCTGGTATAACGTGAATTTTGTTGCAGATGGTGATGAAAATAAATGGCTGTCGGGAATTGGCGCAGGTCCGATTGAAGGATATACCAAAAAGGCAGGAAGTAATGAATATGAGTGGAGTAATATATTTAACGATGGATATGTGCAGCAATACTTTGGACCGGATTCACTCATGGAATATGATACGGTAAATGATATCACGGATTCACAGGATACATCGGGAGAGAAAATCGCGCAGGAGGAAAATGAATCGGGTATCACAATAGAAGAAGCGGGGAATATGATAGACAGCTTTTTGAAAGAGACAGGTTTTTCATCCATCCCGCAGACTGAGAGTTCGCAGCTGAAATGGAGTGGATATAACGAAAGAGCCAATCAGGTGTATCAGGAAGATGATATACATGAGTGTGTAAGTGGTTATAGATTTTACTACAATATCGGAGTTGGCAAAATATTATTTGATGATGCTTTAAACCCGATGGATTACAGCGGATACAATATGAAATATGGTGATAGTATAGAGGATACTTTTGATAATGAATTCTACAATTTTTATATTGATAAATATGGTATAGGTACTTTCTTTATAGACTGCCCGGTAAGTATAGTAAGAAAACAGGAAAATGTAGAAATGCTTCCTTTGGAAAATATATTTGATATTGCCCGGGATGAACTTAAAAACAATGCTGATGAATATGTACTGGATACAAATGTAAAATATTATACTCTAAAACTTGCATACATAAGGGTAAACAACCGGACTGATATGCAAAAATACAGTTATATTCCGGCATGGAGTCTGGAATTGCTGCAGAAAGACACTACAAATGCATGCCCTGTATTTATCAACGCGATTGACGGAAGTGTGATACATCCGGACGATCTGAGTTAAGATACAGAATGTTTACATCGGACCGTACTTTCACAGGAATAATTATGTTGTAGAAAAAAATGTGACATATCAGGGAGGATTGGCATATGAGAAAACACACAAGAATACTCGCAGCGGCTATGACGATCGTTGAAGCGATAGTAATCATCTCACTCACAGGCTGCTCAGGCAAAAAAGTAGATTATGGGAATGAGAGCGAAAGTAAAGAAACAAAAAATATGTCTGCCTTAGCTGATATCAGGGCAGACTCCGGCTGGAATGAAAACTTTACAATACAGACCGGTAATGGCGAGAAAACAGTATATGTAAATGCAAATATTGTAGTTCCAGACTTTGATAACATGTCGGTTGTTGAGGTGGAAAATGTAAAGATAGATGCTGATTACAAAAAGCGTTTTCTGGATTTATATTTTGGTGGGAACAGTACTATTATCACGATCCGGATCATTATACTGTTGACGAACTGAATGAGGTCATAGAGGACTGGCAGAAAACACAGGATGAAACTCACAGTGAGTGGTTGGAACAGCGGCTGGCTGAATACAGGGATAAGCTTGAAACGGCAAAGACTACTTATACCGTGGCAAAGGATCTCGAAAACTGTGAAGTATTTGCAGGCTACAAGGGTGATGTGTTCTGTGAGGTGGATTTTGAGGCTCACAAGGTACATGCTTACGCCTTGCATCAGTCCGGGACAGATTACGGTCCACCATCTTTAAGGAATGAGGACTATGATACCATAACGCAGACTTTTCAGGATGATGATCTAAAGGATAAGGCAGACGAGACCTCAAATGAGGGCAGTAAATCTGCTGCATCAGCCAAAAAAGAAGCCGGGGATTTCCTTAGTAAATTGGGAATGCAGGATCTGGTGGAACGAGGTGAATGTGAGTGCAGCTGGATAGGGTTTAATAACAGCGAAGAGGGAAATGACTATCAGACAGCAGTGTGGGGATATATTTATTCATACGCGACCGGCATAGACGGAATCACATTTAAGGATGGATTTGATATGGATACCTATTTGTCGGGGTATGAAGCAATTGATAGTGATATAGATGATGTTACACTGCCTGACAGTACACTTCTTACAGTCACTGATGATGGAATAATTGATGTGCAGATGGAATATCCGGTAAATGTAACACAGATTTATAAGGATGTGGAGCTTATTTCTCTGAAAAATATAGAGCAGATCATCAAGGCGGAGATTACGGAAAATCCTGATAAATATGATATTGCATCGTCATTCAATAAGCTACAGCTTAGTTATCTTAAGATAAGAAGTGACAGTGAGCAGGGAAAATACAGCTATGTTCCGGCATGGGCACTGTCACGTCTGGTAGACTACTCCAATGAGCAAAATGCTATCTTTGTAAACGCTATAGATGGAACAATCATAAATTTGGAAAATTCACTGTAAAGGAGAGGCTATGAAGAGGAAAAACGTTATTATACCGGCGTTGGTTCTTGCAATAGCATTAACCGGCTGTTCAGGAAAAAAAGTAGATTACAATATGGAAACTGAAAATATAAACACAAAAGCAGGAAGCGATATAAGTGCGTTTGACGACAGTACGAAATGGAATGACAGCTTTTCTGTTGAGACATCTGACAAAAGTGTGGATGTGGATATTTCAGCAGACATTACCCTGCCGGACTGCAAAAGCATGTCGGTTGTTGAGGTGAAGAATATAAAGGTGGGTGCCGATTTCAAAAAGAGTGTGATAGAGGCTTATTTTGGCGATAGTACCGTATATTATCACGACATACCTCATTATACGAAAGAAGAGATATATCACAGCATGGAGGTTGTAAAAAATGAGATTGCCGGGTATCAGCAGGAAATTGATGCGGGACTTATCACAGAAGAGGGCGTCAGCAGGGTGATGAAAAGTGAAAATGATCTGCTGGAACAGTATGAAAAGGCAGAACCGTCTGCACTGGATACGCGTGAAAAAGCTACAGATTATACGGATTGTAATGAGTATCTGGGATATATTGGTAATGTTTTCTGTGAGCTTAGATTTGGAATTGCTGAGGACGGCTCTCTTGAATATATTTCAGCACAGCCTCTTAAGGCAGGAAGTGAGGGGACATTATACGATGATAGTGAGTATGGCTATTACGGACCACCATCCTTTGCAGAGGAGAAAGGTGTAGAGGGATTTAACGGAGGCTCTACAGGTGGAGATACTACATCTTCATATGATAATGAGTGTGCATTATCAAAAGACGAAGCTATAAAAAAGGCAGAAGAATTTCAAAATAAATTAGGCAGGGCTTCACAGGTATATATAGGAACATCAGACTACGAGTGGAGCGCAGGAGTGATAGAGGATGGTGATGATACTGTAAAAACTGATGATAAAGAGAGCGTCATAAAGGATACAGCCTGGGGATATATCATAGATTATGGCGAGGGTGTGGATGGCATAGCGTTTTGCAAGTCACTCGATTTCACCCGGAATATGGATATATGGGAGACACTCGATAACTATGATGATTTTATGCCATATGGCAGCAGTTCCTTTATTGTGACGGATCAGGGAGTGACGGAATTTACTGTTTCTTACCCGGTTGATATTGTAAATGAGTCAAAAAACGTAGAACTCTTGTCAATGGACACTATTAAAGAGATCATCAAGGATGACATGACAAAAAACTCAGATCAGTATGATTTTACACAAAATCACACTTACAACAATCTAAAGCTCGGATATATCCGTTTGAAGGATGCATCTGACAAGGATAAATGTACTTATGTTCCGGCATGGTGTCTGTCAAAACAGGATAAGGGCTACGACAGATATCCGGTGTATGTGAATGCGATAGACGGCACGATCATAAGGAGTGATGATCTAATATAAGATACTGTTATTGGCTGCAATAAAGTTTATACATGGAGTTACATTTTTAGATAATAGATCAGGTTCATATTTATTTGGAAAAGATGTGGAAAATATATGATTAATAAAAAGAAAAAATATATAGGGCGTTTGACACTTGCCACTGCAATTACCTCTATTTTATTTTCAGGATGTGGGGCGGCACAAAAGGAGCTTGCACAGACGGACAGAGCTTCCTACGAGAAAATATCATACCAGACAGTTACGGTACAGAGCGGTTCACTCACACCGCAGACTACCATCAGTCTGAGCGCGCAGGGCTATACCAGGTTTTCCTATGGTGCGACAAACACGGAGCTTACGCTCGAAAAGGTAAATGTGGCAGTGGGTGATCATGTGAAAAAGGGCGATATACTGGTGGCTTTTAAATCCGGGGAGATACAGAAAAAGATCGAGGACTACAGCTGGCAGATCAGTCAGAATAAGCTTTTAGCAGAGCACTACAGGGCTATTATGAAAATCGATGATACTCAGGATTATTCAAGCGATATAGCCCAGCTTGATAAGGATACAGAGGTTGCGCAGCTTTATCTTGATGAGGCTAAGGAAAAACTGTCGAGATATCAGATCACGGCATCAGAGGATGGTACGATCACAGCAATGGACAATTCACTTTTGGCGGGAGTTTTTGAACCGGGCAGCAATCTTATAACAGAAATCAGCGGAAACGGCAATTACGAGGCTGACAGACCGGAAGGCTATGAATTTAATGTGGGTGATGTATACACGGCAACTGCATCTGATATAGAGTTTGAACTTAAGGTAAAAGAGGTGGACGATAAAAAGCTTGTTTTTGAACCGGTATCGGACATGTCGGCAGTATCGGATGCACAGATTTTTTCCATGGAAGTGACGCGCCCCGCTATAGAAAATGCTGTGTATGTGCAAAAGGACGCAGTACATGAGAAGGATGGCAGGTATTTTGTATACACACTGGGTGAGAATGGATACAGACAGGCAGTATGGATAAGTGTTGGAGATCAGGTGGGAGATTACCGGATCATCACAGAAGGACTTAAAAGCGGGGATGAGGTGGTTTTGCAGTGAAGATCAGAAACCTTTTATCAATAAAAAAGCTGGCAGTATTGGGGATATGTGTGTCGTTTTTGGCAGGCGGCTGTGGAAAAATGACAGAAAGCAGCATCCCGGAGCTTGAAGAACCTGTAGCGTTAAATGAAGCCTATAGACCTGTGGAATACGGTACGATTGGCTCCATACAGGTGCTGATGGCTACCGCAGTTCCTAGGGATTACTGCAATTACTACAGTGCCAACGTAAACATTTCACAGATATATGTGGAGCCGGGAGATACAGTAAATGCGGGGGATGTGCTTGCTGTCTGTGATGTGGATGAGGCAAAAAAACAGTTGCAGGAATGTAAGGATGCGCTGGTGCATGAGAATGAGACATATGAGATATCCGCTCAGATCTCGGATACGCAGATCAAATTATGGGAGAGTCAGGCTGCAGATACGGACGAATTTTCAACAGAACAGATTGAGAAAAAAGAGAGCACAGAAGATGATTACAATACGCAGATTGCTACAGAACAGGAAAATCAGCGGTACGATAAGCAGCTTCACGAATACCGCGTGCAAAAGATCAATGAGCAGATGGCTTTATATCAGCAGCTTGTTGATGATGGAACGCTTAAGGCAGCCCACAGCGGTCTTGTCACTTACACTAAGAAGCTGACAGATGGAAGGTCTGCTGCGGCATACGAGAATATAGTCATTGTCTCAGATACGGATGACCTTGTGCTGGATATAAAGGGCACAGCTATAAATGAGTACAAATACAGCGATTATGACAAGAAATATGTGATAGTCGATGGCGAAAAATATGATGTCACCGAGTCTCAATATACATCAGAGGTTTTGGTACTTTCGAAGATAAACAACCGCTATCCGGATGTGTGCGTGGAAAGCAGGGAAAAGCCGTTTCTTACGGCAGGGCAGATGTATCCGGTATATTTTGAAAAGACAAAAGCAAATCAGGTACTTGTCGTGGGAAAAGATTCCATCTATAAGGATGGCGATACCAGATATGTCTATGTGAAAAATAATGAAGGTGGCCGCGAGAAACGCATCATAACAACAGGTGAGTCTGATGAAAACTATACACATGTCACAGAGGGCTTAAAAGAGGGGGAGCTGGTCTACTATAATTCTACAGATCAGGTTCCGACAAAGTACAGCAAATATACGGTAACAAGGTCTGACTTTGATATAGCAAACTACGGTGTGCGCTACAGCAGATCTGACGCAGGGACGATAACCGAAACCTGTGATTATGAAGGGCAGATCGTATCGGTCAATGTGAAGCAGGACGATACGGTAGAAAAGGGCATGCTGCTTTACGTGGTGGATACCGGAGAGGGCAAAGCTGCCATAACAGAGGCGAAAAATGCGATCGACTCGGAGAATGAATCCTATGCGCAGAAGATTGCTGACTACGATAAACAGATAAAAGATTTATCTGAAGGTGGTAGCAGCGCAGAAGAAAATAACCGGCAGGATGAAAAGCCGGATACAGCATATGATGAGCAGCAGTTGAAATTAAACTTACAGCTATTTGATCTGCAGAAAAAACTTGCCGGTGCAGACCACACCTATCAACTTTCCCGGCTACAGTCAGCATATGACAGCATAAGTTCAGGAAATGACGGCAAAGGAAATATTTCAGTATATGCCAAAAATGACGGAAAAGTTTCAAAGGTGAGTGTCAAGGCAGGAGATAATGTGGAGGAAGGCTCAGATATCCTGCAGATAACCGGAAATTCCACGGACGTACTGCTGGTTCAGGTAAAGGATAGCAATAGCTATAAAGTATATAAGGACAATATAGCAGATGTGGGAGAGCGCGTATCACTTGAGCTGGACGGTACAACGATCTACGGAAGCTGTATCGGTTTTGCCGGTTACGGCAGGGAAGCTCAAAAGGGATATATAAATCAGGATGATAAAGGTGTGCATATTACCGGAATCACAGATTCGGGATATGGAAATGCAGCATTTTATATAAAACTTGACAATGGAATACCGGATGATCTGACCAGGGCATCTGCTGTAAAGTTTTCTTATGTTTCTTTTAAAAAGGTGGTAGTGGTGCCGACTTCGATCATACACAAGCAGGTCAATCCGATGGACAAAGATGATATATCCTACTATGTGTGGAAAATTGATGGGGACAGCGTGGTAAAGCAGCCGGTAATATTGAGCGATTATACATCAGGCAGCAATACACTTGTGCTTTACGGTATTGATGAGGGCGATGAAATATGTTTGGCTTCGTAATTAATAAATTAAAAAACAGAAAATGGTTAAATTTGTGTCTGCTTATGGGAGTGGCTTTGTTTATAGCACTTTTTGTGTGCCACCCTATGTTTGAAAAGGGCGCGGGCAATCAGATACTCGACAGACTTTTTACGGATCATGCCACACAGCAGAATGAGTTTCCAGCACGGATGAGCCGCGAGGGAACATATGCGGTGGCAGATTATCCTGATTCGCAGTCAGTGCTTGATAAGCTGTCAGGATACGAGCAGAAGTGGACTGAATATGTGGATATAAACAAGGTTTCCTCACAGCTGCTTATCACACTCTCAGGAGGACGCGCAGATACAGAGTTTGGAGGACCTAACAATTATTTTACAATAGGATATCTGCCGGGACTTTCGGAGTACGCGGATGTTGTAAAGTCTCAGTCTGACACAGCCACATTCGAGTGCAGCATAAGCGAAAAGACAATGGATCACTACGGACTTGTAGCAGGTGAAAAAATCTATTTACATGTACCTGATGGCAGTGGGAAAAAGGAAATTTCTTTCGTCATATCACAGATCTGCCGTGAAAAAGATATAAACAATCCATATTGGGCCAAGACGCTTTCGGATATGGGCGATGTGATATTTGTTTCGCAGGATGTTTTTGACGAAATGATGCAGTATTACAGCGAGGACAATATCAGCTACAGTGATTTCCTCATGCTGGATTACAGGCAGATCAACACGGAAAATGCCTCACTTTATGACGGTTATATGGAGCAGTTTAAGGATGCTGACAAGCTCTACAATGACAACATCCGTGATACGCTGGAGCGCTTTTTTACACAGCAGAAGACGATAAAGCTGATGCTTTGGGCGTTGGAGCTGCCGTGTCTTGTGCTTTTGATTTTATTTATAAGAATGATATCTGCACAGATACTTTCGCTCGAGGAAAATGACATACTTGTTTTAAGAAGCCGCGGTGCGACAAAATTACAGGTATTTATTTTGTACCTGCAGCAGTCAGGAATAATAGCGTTTGCGGGCTGTGTACTTGGAATAGTACTCGGATATATAATGTGCCGGGCTGCCGCATCTACAGACGGATTTTTAAGATTTACGGCAAAGGATATAAGCACTTACAAATTTGTATGGCAGATGCTTGTCTATGCGGTGGCAGCGGCAGTTATCATGGTGCTGTTTATCACAGTTCCGGTGTGGAAAAAATCAAAGGATGCCATATCAGAGCGCAGCAGTAGGGGACGAATATCAAAGAAAAAGCCTCTTTGGGAGAAATGCTTTATAGACGTTATACTTTTGGCTCTGTCAGCATATCTGCTTTACAATTACAACAAGCAGAAGAGTACGCTTGCGATATCTGTTCTTGAGAACAGGAGCATAGATCCTGTCATGATACTGGACAATTCGCTTTTTATATTTGCAGCGGCACTTTTGTGCGTAAGACTTACCGGACTTATTATTCTGCTTGTGGACAGGCTCTTTAAAAAGCATTTTTCTCCGGCAATGTATGCATCATTTTTACAGCTAAAACGAACCAGATACAATCAGGGATTTCTGGCAGTATTTCTTATCATGACAGTGGCTGGCGGTATTTTTGACGCGAATATGGCGCGCACCATGAACAGCAATATGGAGCAGCGTATCGTCTACAATGTGGGCTGTGATGCGATATACAACGAAGATTTCAGACTCAGGATACAGTACAATAAAAATGGCTCTGTAAACTGGATGTATGACGAGCCTGATTTCGGTAAATACGAGTCGCTCAAAAATGAGGGCATCTGTGACGGTGTCACGCGTGTGCTTGAGGACGAGAGGGTAGACATTTCCGCAGGCAGTGGTTCGGTTTCGGATGCATATCTTATGGCGATAAACACAAAAGAATTCGGTGAGACTGCGAAATTGCAGAGTGGACAAAATGATGATATTAATGACGCTCACTGGTTCAATTACCTGAATGAGCTGGCAAAAGAGCCGGACGGAGTCATCATTTCGTCAAATCTGGCAAAAGATCTGGGACTTAAAGTTGGTGACAGCTTAAATTACTCAAGGTATGTACCGGAGGCTGTCGATGAAGATCAGATCTACGCATCCGAGAATGTAAAGGTATGTGCCATAGTAAAAGGTTTTCCGGGCTACGAGCGTTACACCTATGAGACAGATGCAGACAAAAATGTGACCGAGCAGGAGAAATACCTGATCGTTGCAAATTATGCTAGGGTTGTGGAAAAGTTCGGCATGACACCGTACAGTGTGTGGATGAACCTGTCAAAAGGAAAAACGGTGGATGATATTGTGGGATATCTGGGCGGTGAGAACAGTGAAAATTCAGATAGTACAGCAGACAATTTAACAGACACTCAAAGTGAAAAAGTACAGAGTGAAATATACAGGAATATAACATCCGCGCAGCAGCTTATAGACGAGAATAAAAACTCAGCCACAGTGCAGATCACAAACGGTATGTTTACATTAAGTTTTATACTTTCACTGATAGTGTGCTCAGTAGGATTTTTGCTGTATTGGGTTATGACACTAAAACAGAGGGAGCTGCAGTTTGGTATATACCGCGCAATGGGAATGAGAATGAGAGAGGTAAAAGCAATGCTTTTAAACGAGCAGATATTTTTATCATTTCTGCCGCTTCTTGCGGGAGCAGGCATAGGTATAACTGCAACAGCGATGTTTGTAAGGCTCATATCGATCATATATCTGCCGCAGAAACACAATATCGGAGTAAATGTATATATTTATCCATCTGATATGCTGGAGCTTACAGGAGTACTTTTCGTGGCTGTAGCCGTATGCTATGTGGTTATCAGCAGACTGCTTAAGAGTATGAAGATAGCACAGGCACTGAGGCTTGGAGAAGATAGTTAGCAGATAAAAATGATTTTGTGGTAGTCGGTAGAAAGTTTTTATAGCATAGTAAATGAGGTCGTGACATATGGAAAATGCGATAATTGCTCAAAATATAAAAAGATATTTCAAGGCGGGAGATGGTACAACAGTCCACGCACTTGACGGAGTATCCATGGAGATAAAAAAAGGAACACTTGCCATCTTAAAAGGGCGTTCCGGCTCCGGAAAGACCACACTTCTTAATATCCTTAGTGCGCTTGATATGCCGACAGAGGGAAGTGTGCAGTTTCTGGATAAAAATCTCGAGCAGATGACCGAGAAAGACCGGGAAATGCTAAGGCGGTATGAGATGGGATTTGTATTCCAGTCTATAGCACTAATTCCCACGATGACGGCATATGAGAATGTGGAATTTGCCCTTAGACTTGCAAAAAATAAACGTCAGATACAAAAGAATTTGACTGATATGGATAATGACATTGGAGATGCAAAAACCGATGTGATAAATGAGAATATGCATGACAAAGTATCAGAGCTGCTGGAGCGTGTCGGACTCTCAAAGCGCATGGATCATATGCCGGAACAACTATCGGGAGGTGAGCAGCAGAGAGTTGCGATAGCGCGCGCTGTGGTTCATCGCCCGAAGGTGGTCTTTGCGGATGAACCGACAGGAGCACTCGATACCGCTTCTGGATTTGAAGTCATGCGATTGTTCCGTGAGTTGATAGACGATGAGGACATTACAATAGTTATGACCACGCATGATCCGAACCTGATGGAGCTGGGAGATGAAGTGTTTGAGCTTAGTGACGGCATAGTAATTTAAATTAAAAGGGGGAAAAGTAGATGATAAACTGCGATGGACTGGTAAAAATATATGAGACCGACGATAAAAAGGTGATGGCACTGGAGGGACTTGACCTGACGGTGGAAACAGGAGAGATGCTTGCGGTAATAGGAAAATCCGGCAGTGGAAAATCCACCCTTTTAAATATGATAGGAGGACTGGAAACACCCACAGCGGGAGTACTCACTATTGACGGAAAAGACATTTCCACATATTCAGAAGCTGAAATGGTGAGATACCGCAGGGACAAGGTGGGCTTTGTGTGGCAGAAAAGTGCCAAAAATCTGTTCCCATACCTGACTGTGCTGCAGAATGTCGAGGCCGTGATGATGTTTGAAAATTCAGGTAATACCGGTAATTTAAAACACGGCGCTCATGATGAGAGCAGAGGAGAACATGTAAATAGATGCAGGGATAATAATAAAAGCTATGCCCTTAAACTGTTAAATGCAGTGGGATTACAGGAGCACAAGGATAAGCTTCCGGCTCAGCTATCGGGAGGAGAGCAGCAGCGTGCAGCGATAGCGGTGGCACTGGCAAATAAGCCGGATATACTGCTTGCGGATGAACCGACCGGAGCCGTGGATACAAGGACTGCTGATACAATCTATGAGCTGTTTCATAAGCTGAACAAAGAGCTTGGTATAACCATCATCATAGTCACACACGATATGGCACTTGCAGGCCGTGTAGACCGCACAGTGCTTATATCTGACGGAAAGGTAAGCACGGAGAAATTGAAGAAACACCCTGCAATGGAATATACGGTATTGGATAAGGCACACAGGATAAAACTCACTGATGAGATGCTTGAGGCAGCGGGGATAGAGTCTAATAAGGTCAGGGTTGATGTGCAGGATGGAAAGCTTGTGATATCGCGGATTTAAGACATATTAAACGTTTAGTGTTATAGAGACACAAAATATATCATTTTCGGTTTTAACAGAGATAAAACCACTATTTCTATTTACACATTCTTTGACATTTTCAAGCCCATATCCGTGGATATCTCCGGCTTTTTTAACCGAAACCTGTGGAATAGGATTGGATATTTCATAAAGCAGCACATGATTTTTCTGGCGCAGCGTACATGAGATGGATGGTTTGTGACCTGCCGGAAAAGCATCGCAGGCTTCTATTGCGTTATCCATAGTGTTTCCAATGATTATGTACAGGTCAACAGGCGAAATGTTGAGGTCAGTATCCAGCCATAGATTAAAGTTTATGGAGATTCCCAGACTGTCTGCTTTATTAGAGCCATAGTTTAGGATACCGTCAACAATGGAATTACCGGTATCAATCATTTGGTCAAGGCTTGAAAACTTTTTCTTTAAGGCAGAGAGCTGGCTTTCGGCTTCAGGTCGTGTTTTCGTAGAAACCAGATTTTCCATTGCCAGCATGTATTTTTTTATATCATGCCAAAGTGCGCGGGATTCGTCCTGACGAGCAATGATATCCTGATAGTAAAGCTCCTGTTTGGCAAGCTGCTCCTGCATACAGAGCTGATTTTTCTGTAATTCATAAGATTTCTTTACTATTTCCGTATATCCACAAACCACTATATTGATAACAAGCATACATATGGTGGTCATCACAAAGGTGGAGTATTTACCATTGTCAATAAAGGTAGTGTACTGGGCAAACAGAATAAATATGCTTGACAGATTGCAGAGCATGAGTGGTATGGCATGCAGTAGAGCCTTTGAATCAAATCGGGCATTGGTAAATAAAATAATTATGACTAGCAAAAACAGATGAATAATCTTGCTTGTGGTATTGTAGATAAGCCGTCCTTCACTTATTCCTAAAAGTTCATTTATTGAAATTCCAAGTCTGGAAAGTACAAACGCACCAATAACATCGGAAAACATCGACGTAACAAAAAATAATATAATAGTATAGGTGATTTGGAATATTTTGCATTTGAAGCAGAAAGTATAGCATAAAAACAAAAATAAGCTGATAATGACAAGCCGTATAAACATAGGTGTATATAGGGTTGATAGCATTATGACCGCAAAGAGTGATATGCAAAATAGGATAATATATCTGCGGGAAGGGTATACAGGTCTAACCTCTTTATGAAAGAAGTAGAAAATAAGCAGGCATTCTATAATAATGGTATATACTTCAATTGGAAAATTCATTTGATGGTACCTCGTATCAAATTGTTAAAGCGCTCTTGGAAAATGGTCTGTTTTTTCCGAGAAAGTGGAATTTTGCAGCCGTCAGTCATAGTGACAGCAAGTGGTGTAAAGCTGTCCACATAATTCAAATTGATGCAATAACTTCTGTGAATCTGTACAAATGAAGGATATGAAAAAACTGAAATCATATTTTCCATTGAATCCTTTATCTCCAATGTGGATGTATTTGCAAAATGAAAAATAATGTGCCGGTTCAGACTCTCAAAATATATGACATCGTTTATAGAAATCATTTTCTGAGTTGAACCACACGTTACCGCTGCCTTTTGCGGAAGAATCTCGTCAAGAGCCTCCCTGACAACACTTTGAAACATTGTAATCGTTATCGGTTTGCATAGAAATCGAAAAGCAATTCCATATCCTCGGACTGCATACTGCAGTGCGTTTGTCGTAAAAACTATTACGGGACGAGGAAAATATCCTGCTAAAATAGAGCCAATTTCAAAACCATTTGGCTTATTCATTTCTATATCAAGAAAAATTAAATCATAAAATTGGGATTTAAAAGCCTCAAGCAGGGCAGAGGCAGACAAGAAAGTAGAAATATTGTATGGTAATTTGCATGATTTGCAGTAATTGTAAAGTATATCAATATCTTGTTGTTCATCATCACAAATAGCAATATTCATAAAAATAATCCCCTTATCAAAACAATTAAGCTATGAAGATTATAGATTATAAATTTTGAATTTACAAGATTAATTTAGGTTTTCAAATCATCCATCAGATTGAGAACAATATGTTTTTTGTCAATTGATAATTGTTTGGCATAGAGAGCTATCTGATTATCCAATTGCTGACTTTCAGAAGTATGTGTATCGGTGCCCCAAAACAATTCATTTGCGTCTATTTTGAGAGTGTTGATTATTTTTGATAAAACAGAAAGTGAAATTTTGCTTTCACCACGTTCAATTTGACCAATAAATCCGCAGGAGCAGTCTGCATATTCACTTAATTGTTCTTGTGTTAGATTATTTTTCAAACGGTAGAAACGTATGATTTTTCCTATATGCTTTATGAATTCTGTATCCTGCATGATTTACCTGCCTTCATATTTAAACTATAGATATTGTAGGTAAAAAAATTAATATTTTGAATATAGTATTACTATCATTTTGCAATAGTAATACTACTATATATGCAAAAGGTGTGTATATTTATGTCGTTAGTGCATGAGCTATTGTATATACAGTGATGTTGAGTAGAATTGAGAGTGTAAAGAATAAAAACAAAGGAGCAAAGAATTATGGTTAAAAAAGGTATAGTAAAATTCTCAAAAATCGTTGCAACATTTACAATGGTACTTGCTGTTGTCTCTGTGAATGCAACATGTTTCTTTTTTTCACATCAGCCAGATATCCCAGACTCATTGAAAAAAAGAAATGATTAAGAAAGCAAGTACACTAATTGTTGAGTTTTGGATTAAAAATGCAATAATCAAGACTGGTGATAAGGAATCATACTGCTATGGTATGGAATTGATTTTGTCTACATTAATAAATGTTGCTTTTATGGTTATATTATCATATTACGTTATAGGATATCCTATAGCATTTATTCCGTACATAGCAGTGTATACTCCGTTGAGGTTGACAGCTGGAGGATATCATGCACGTAGTCATCTTAAATGTATCTTGTATACGCAGATTACCTTTATTGTATTTGTGATGTCTGCATTGGCATTGGGAAAAAAATATATATGGTGTTTGATGGTGCTATATATGGTAGCAGTGTTAACTGTACTGAGATTGGCTCCGGTTGAAGCAGAAAATAAACCATTAACAGGAGAAGAAAAGCATAAGCAACAATTAAATACATGGGGATTTCAGACTATCATTTTAATTGTAATTGTTATAGCAGCAATTTTTGGAGTAATGAAAAATGAAATAGTGCTTTGTATTATGGCTGCTAATATTTCGGTAGCGATTTCGTTGATTCTTGCAAAAATTATTGATTAAATGTCAAACGTGTACGAATTCGTGTCATTCATGTATATATGGTTGAAGATATCTGGATTATCGGATATAAATAAATTAAAAACAGCGAAATTATAATGCTGAGATTTTTATTAAAATCAAGACCAATCAAATGAAAAAGTGATAGATAAGGGAATAAAGAATGAGATACACTTTCATAAAACAACATGATGCAACAGACTGTGCAGCGGCTTGCATGGGGATGGTCTGTCTGCACTATAAAAAAGAGACAACAATAACAAAATTACGTGACATGATGGGAACAGACCTGAAAGGAACAAACCTTATAGGATTGTCAAAGTGTGCAGAAGAACTTGGATTTAACTGTCAGGCTGTAAAAGTAGATAAAGAGGGTTTTGTTAGCAGATATACATTACCGGCTATAGCAAATATCGTGACAAAGGAAGGCTTATCGCATTTTGTGGTAATATTCAGGATCACAAAAAAATATGTGATAATAGGTGATCCGGCTAAGGATCTTGAGAGACTGACTATAGACGAGTTTTATAAGAAATTTACAGGAGCCATGCTCCTACTGAAACCAAATAGTGAGTTTGAGCGTGAAAAGATAAAGGGAACAAAGTTATTTGACAGATATATAAAGCTGCTGCTTCCACAGAAGAAGCTGTTTATATATGCGCTTGTAGCCTCACTTCTGGTTACACTTCTGGGGATTTTATCATCACTTTTTAACAATATAATATATGATGAAATACTTCCGTATCAGCAAAAAGATGTATTAAAGATGATGCTTGCGGTATTTCTTGGAATATCACTGACATCTACATTTATAAGTTTTGTGAGACAGTGGATTCTCATGCATCTGTCCATCAAAATTGATATACCACTTATGCTTGGTTATTTTGAGCATATATACAAATTACCGATGAAATTTTTTGCGAGCCGTAAGACCGGTGATATTACAACCAGGTTTTCGGATGCATTTACCATAAAAGACATATTTACCAGTATAGCATTATCACTGATCATGGACATATCAATGGCTTTGATAACCGGAGTAATACTTTTTCAGATGAATCCAAAGCTTTTTGCAGTGATCATAATGATGACGCTCATAAGTATTGTGCTCGTATTTATATTCAAGCAGCCATATAAGAAGATAAACGAAGAACAGATGCAGCAGTCATCCATACTCAACTCGGAAATAATAGAAGGGCTTCGCGCAGTTGAGACAATAAAGGGAAATGCCAATGAGGATATAGAGCTCGAAAGCATAGAGCGGGAATACATAAAATCTCTTAGGATAAGTTATAAAGAGGGTATGCTTTCAAATGTGCAGTCAACAATATCGAGTGTTATATCGGGAGTTGGTAATCTGGTGCTTCTGTATGTAGGAATAATGCAGGTTATAAATAACAACATGACGCTTGGAAGCTTCATGGCATTTAACACACTTGCAGGATACTTTATGGATCCTATAGGCAATCTGGTAAGCCTTCAGTTATCCATTCAGGAAGCAAATATTTCAATGAAGAGACTTTCTGAAATCATGGATTATGAGAGAGAACAGAAAAGCGAGAGGCAGTATCAGGAGATATCAAGCATTGATGGAGATATTAAGCTTGAGCATGTCACTTTCAGATACGGAAACAGAAAACCGGCTTTGGATGATGTGCGCTTTGTAATAGAAA
>ENA-OQIK01000651-OQIK01000651.1-human-gut-metagenome-genome-assembly--contig:-NODE-651-length-18115-cov-8.016798_pt1 | contig 18115 bp, 16 predicted proteins | sample MGYA00242578_ERZ504743 | MGnify/ENA primary metagenome ERZ504743 (study PRJEB26092, sample SAMD00036441) | human gut metagenome | host: Homo sapiens | study: EMG produced TPA metagenomics assembly of...
AGCTGGAAACGGCTTGTGAAAATAGGTAGTCGCCGACTTAACAAAGAGCTCTGAGATGAAAGTCTCAGGGCTTTTTTGTTGCGCTATATGCCAAGGGGTTGCAGAACAGGGAAAAAGTTGGTATCCTCAAAGCAGGAAGGGGTGAGAATATGCGTTCGGACAGAACCCGCAAGGATACAGCAAAGCGTTATATAGCGGTACTGGCGCTTTTACTGTTCTGCAGCATCGTATTTAATGTGCAGACACATTATCAGCGCACCACGGCAATCCGGCCGGAGGACGATTATCGGGGCAGGATATCGCAGTTTCATAGTAGCGTAGATCGGGATGATGACGGCGTAGACGATCAGTTGGATATTCTGAACGGCGCACTGGCCTATGTGAGCACACATCCAAAATACAAAAGCCGCTATTATGAGACCGGTTATCCTGACGATGGTTATGGCGTTTGCACCGATGTAGTTGCATATGCGTTGAAGAATGCGGGATATGATCTACAAGAGCTTGTGGACGCAGATATCCGGGAGCAGCCACAGGATTATATGGTGGAAGAACCGGATGCAAACATAGATTTCCGACGGGTACGAAACCTGAAGGTGTTTTTTGCACACACAGCAGCTGCCCTGACCACAGATGTCTCAGAAATAGAGGAATGGCAGGGCGGCGATATTGTGATCTTTGAAAGACATATCGGCATCGTGTCCGACCGGCGAAATAAAAACGGAGTGCCTTATATCATTCACCACAATGACCCATGGCAGACAGCTTACGAACAGGACATTCTGGAAAAACGAACCGACATCGTGGGGCATTATCGAATTTCAAAATAAAAAGCGGCCCCGCTGCACTGTGCATAACAGTGCAGCGGGGCCGCATACTTTATTGGGTGGTGTACCGGTTACGATACAAGCCTCAGCTTAGCCCTTGCCTGCGCAGCCGAACAGCTCGATCTTCTCCTTGCACTTAGCCTCGATGGCCTTTGCGCCGGGAGCCAGCAGCTTGCGGGGGTCGAAGCCCTTGCCCTGCTGATCCTTGCCTTCTTCGATGTACTTACGGGTGGCCTCAGCAAACACCAGCTGGCACTCGGTGTTGATGTTGATCTTGGAAACGCCCAGGCTGATGGCCTTTGCGATCATCTCGTCGGGGATGCCGGTGCCGCCGTGCAGAACCAGAGGAATGTTGTTGGTGGCCTTGTGGATGCGGTCCAGAGCCTCGAAGTCCAGACCCTTCCAGTTTGCGGGGTAGACGCCGTGAATGTTGCCGATGCCGGCAGCCAAGAAGTCGATGCCCAGAGCGGTGATCTTTGCGCACTCCTCGGGATCAGCAATCTCGCCAGCGCCTACAACGCCGTCCTCAACGCCGCCGATGGAGCCGACCTCGGCCTCGATGCTCATACCATGAGCGTGTGCCAGAGCAACCAGCTCCTTGGTCTTTTCCACGTTCTCCTCGATGGAGTAGTGGCTGCCATCGAACATGATGGAGGAGAAGCCGGCCTCAACGCAGGCCTTGCAGCCCTCGTAGGTGCCGTGATCCAGATGCAGAGCAACGGGAACGGTGATGCCCATGGAATCGACCATGGCGCTGACCATGGCGGCAACGGTCTTGAAACCGGTCATGTACTTACCAGCACCCTCGGAAACGCCCAGAATGACGGGGCTCTTCATTTCCTCGCAGGCGGTCAGGACTGCCTTGGTCCACTCCAGATTATTGATGTTGAACTGCGGCACACCGTAGTGGCCATCGCGTGCCTTGAGCAGCATTTCGGTTGCATTTACCAACATTATTCATTACCTCCAAAAATTATCGGGGTTCCGGCTCTGCCACACACCGCATTGTGCATGGTTTAACAAGCCCACATGGCTAGTATACCCCAAACTGCGCCTAAAATCAATCCGAACAGGCGCTTTTTCTTGCATAGAGCTGCTGCGGAACAGTCACGGCACAAAACGGCTGATGCAGCTGCGGCAGAAATACTCTGTGCTTGACAACAAAAATCCATGTACGATGCAACATCCGCCTTGTGCGGAAGCGGCGCGGGTTTTCAACAGATTTTAACATTCGTCAAAATGATGTTGGAGGAAATTGCAAAAGCGGACAATTTCTGGTTCAAAAAATTGTCATAATTCCAACTTGAATTTTACAAATTGTAAGGCTTTTGCCAGGATATGGGGGAACCTGCTGTTGAAAACCCGGTGGAAACTGTTTAATTCCACCCGGAAAACAGGCGCTGCGGCTAGACTTTTACACACTTTCCACTGAGTTTTCAACTTGTGGAAAAATCGCAGGCTATTTACGGAATGTATAGACACATTTTGTGGAAAACTTTTTGCTTTGGCAAAACAGCGGAAATGCGCCGTGCTGCCCGGGCAGCGGGCAAAACATTTTTACAGCTGCCCTGTCCGGCGGGGAAGCTGCGTTTTACTGAAAAAATTTTAGGCGTCAGAAAATAAAATCCCTGCAATTTGTGGCGAAGCCGGGCGAGATATGGTATACTTTATCTTGGATTATCATAAACAAAATAAAACGTTCCTGTGCGGCGCAGCCCGCCCGGAACGGAAGGAGCATAAAAAGATGGAAGAACGTAACCAGCCGCGCCGTCCGCGCCGCGATGCAGAGCAGCCGCAGCAGAAAAGTGAGAGCCTGATCTACGGCAAAAACCCGGTGACCGAGCTGCTCAAGAGCGGCTCCGGTGTGGACACTGTGCTTATTGCCGAGGGGATGGCCCCGGCAGTGGCGGCATACTATACGGCACTGGCCAAGGAGGCCGGAGCAACGGTCAAGCGGGTGCACCCTAACAAGCTGCGCCTGATGACCGGCACCGAGAGCCATCAGGGCGTGGCGGCTTTTGCCAGCGAGATCGAGTACGCGACCGTGGAGGATCTGCTGGCCGCAGCCAAGGCCAAGGGTGAGCCGCCCTTTCTGGTGCTGAGCGATGGCATTGAGGACCCCCACAATCTGGGCGCAGTCATGCGCAGCGCACTGCTGTGCGGTGCCCACGGCATCGTCATCCCCAAGCGGGGTGGTGCATCCGTTACCCCCACCGTCATCAAGTCCAGCGCAGGCGCTGCCGAGCGTCTGCCGGTGGCGCGCGTGGCCAACATCGGCGAGACCATCCGCCGCCTGAAGGAGCAGGGCGTGTTTGTCTACTGCGCCGACATGGACGGCGTGTCTCTGCGCAAGAATAACCTGACAGGCCCCATCGCGCTGGTACTGGGCAGCGAGGGCAGCGGGGTATCCCAGCTGGTCAAGAAGCTGTGTGACGGCGTGGTGCGGCTGGATATGGCTGCCCCCGGCACCGGCGTGGACAGCTATAACGTTTCGGTGGCGGCAGGCATTATCCTGTACGAGATCCAGTCGCAGCGCGCCGTAGAAGAATAAAACAAGCGGTAAACTCCATCCAGAACAGTGGGAGGGACAAGGATGCCGAACAATACAAATGAACGCAAGGGCAAGCAGGCGGGGGAGCTCTCGGCAGAGGAGCGTTTCCGCAACTTTTTCAGCACCAGTGTGATTGATCTGCCCGAGGAGATGACCCGCCGGGACGAGCCTGCCCCGGTGGAGGAAAAGCCCAAGGCCGGGTTGCTGGGCAAGCTGTTCAGCCACGACAAGGAAGAGACGCCCGCCCCGGCACAGCCTGTGCTGGAGATCCCCACCGGCGAGATCCTGCTGGGGGCAGATGCAAAGCCGGTACAGCCGGAGCAGGAGGACATGGCGCTGGAACTGCGTACCGCAGACCCTGTTCCGGCAATGCCGATGCAGCCCGCCAGCCCAGAGCCTGCCAAGGCAGTTCCGGCAGAGCCGGTGCCTGCACCCAAGGCGGCTGCTGCCGTGCAGCCGGAGCCGGAAAAGCCCGCGCCCCAGCCGGTGCCGCAGCCTGTTGCAGCCCCCCAAAAGCAGCCTAAGGCGAAGAACGCCCCGGAGACGCTGCTGCCGCAGGAGGAACTGGAGCAGCGGGAGATGCAGCAGCTGAAGGATATGCTCAACGGCATGAGCGGCAAGGCAAAGCCTGCCCCGCAGCCCGCAAAGCCCGTACAGGTAGCGCCGCAGCCCAAGGTGCAGCCCGCGCCTGCACAGCCTGCGGCAGAGCCGGAGAAAGCCCCGGCAAAGGCTGCACAGAACGCCGCCGAGGAGTTGCCGCTGGTGGTGTTTGCCAGCGCGCCGGCAGACCCGGAAACGCTGCCAAAAAAGCCGGAGAAAAAGTCTATTTTCCAGATGTTCGGCACGGCAGAGGACGAAAAGCCCGCTGCCCGCAAGCCGGAAAAAGAGGATACTATGAGCCTGCCCCTGCTCCCGCTGGAGCAGGACGGCACCCCCGCAGCGGAGACTGCCGCCTCTGTATCCGCACCGGCAGCTGCCGCGACCCCGGCACAGCCGGAGACCGCACCGGAAGCGCAAGCGGCTGCCCCTGCCGAGGATACTGTGCCGGAATCCACCACCGACAAGCTGCACCACATGGCTGCAGAACTGACCCTGCGGTGTGTGTTGGCGGGCATTCTGGCCGTAGTGCTGCTGCACTTTGGGCTGACAGCAGAGCGTCTGCTGCCGCCGCTTTCGGTGCTGGACCCGGACGCTGCTCCGGCGGCGTTCTATGCCGCCAATCTGCTGCTGTTTGCCGCCAGCCTGTTTGTGGGCTACCCGGTGCTGCGGGACGGTCTGACCGGTTTGCGCGGCCGTCCCAGTGCGGACACCATGCCCGCGCTGGCTGCTGTGGCAGCGCTGCTGCAGGCGGTGGTGGCCATGCTGAATGCCAACGCCTACCGTAGCACCGAGGGCATCGGTCTGCTGACCGGTATGGCGGCGCTGGGGTTGTTTCTGGCGCTGGTGGGCAGCCGGGTGATGCTGGCTGCCGTGCAGGGCGGCTACGCGCTGGCAGCAGAGGGCGGCGAACTGCGGGGCGCTTACCGCACCCGCGATAAGGACCTCATCCGCGCCCTTGCCCGGGATCTGGAGCAGAAGGACCCGTGGGTGCTGCTGAGCCGCCCGGTACAGACCGCCAGCAATGACTTTGTGGAGCAGAGCCTCAGCGAGCGCGCCAGCGAGCGCCGCGCCCGGAAGGTGGCCTGTATCCTGCTGGCGGCGGCAGTGCTCAGCTGCGTAGCCTTCCTGCTGTTTGGCGGCGGGATCAACTGCGCCGTGGCTGCGGCGGCTGCCGTGCTGTGCATGGGCGCACCCCTTTCCTCGGTGCTGGTGCCCGGTCTGGCGGCGCTGCGTCTGCAAAGAGCTGCTGCCGCTGTGGGCGCTGTGGTGCCCGGCTGGGCGGCAATTGAGGAGCTGGGCGGCATCGACACCATTGAGCTGGACGCCGACGACCTGTTTACCGCCGACAGCGTAACGCTGGAGGATATCCGCATCTTCAAGGGCGGCCGCATCGACCGCGCTATCCTGTATGCAGCCAGTGTGCTGAACGAGAGCTGCGACACCCTGCGCGGGCTGTTCAGCCAGATCATCGAGGACCGCATCGATATCCTGTTCCCGGTCAAGGATCTGGAGCAGCACACCGGGCTGGGCTTCTCGGCATGGTGCGACAATAACCGCATCCTCATCGGCACCCGCCGCTACATGGAGCAGGAGGGCGTGACCCTGCCGGAGCAGGATTACGAGGACGGCCACTCCAAAAACGGTGAGCTGCAAATTTTGTATCTGGCAGTGTCCGGCAACCTGCACGCCATGTTCGTGCTGCGCTATGTGGGCGGCCGCAATGTGGCACGCAGCCTTGCCTCCCTGCAAAGGGAAAACATCCGTCTGCTGGTCACCAGCAAGGATCCCAGCCTGACGGCACGGCACATCACCGAGGCTTATCATCTGCCGGAGGGCATGGTCACCGTGCTGGACGGCGACCAGTGTCAGGCCATTGAAGCCGCCGATGCTGCCCCGGAAAAGCCCGACTGCTGCCTGTACCACCACCGGGGCTTTGCCAGCCTGACCGGCGGCTTACAGGCTGCCGATCAGGCACAGAATGCCGAGACCAGCGCTACTACGGTGCAGCTGGTGTCGGTGTGCTTCTCGGTGTTCATTGCGGTGCTGCTGACCTATGCGGGCAGCATCTGGCAGCTTTCCATCGCCACAGTGCTAATGTATCAGGCCGCATGGAGCGCCCTGAGCATCGCCGTCTGCGCCCTGAAGCAGCATAGCTGAAAGCTTTCGCATATTACAAAACGGGCTGTTGCACAGAACTTTGTGCAGCAGCCCGTTTTTGTGATCTTATTTTATTTTCTTGCGCTTTTCGTAGTCGTTCAGAGCGGTCAGCGCTTCGCCGGAAAGGGGAACGAGCGCCAGCATATTGAAGATGGTCATCAGCCCGATGCCCACATCGCCCAGATCCCACACCACGGTGTAGGCCTGTGTACCGCCCACCAGCAGCATGGCCAGCGCCAGCAGCTTGTAGGCGGTCTGGCTCCACCAGTTGTCGCCGCACAGGTAGGCCACATTGCCCCGGGCGTAGTACAGCACCCCCAAAAAGGTGGAAAAGCTGAACAGTGCTAAGATCACCGCAATGAACACGATGCCAAAGCTGCCCAGATGGTACTGCATGGCGGTCTGTAAAAGGTTCATGCCGGTCAGCCCGGCGGTGATCTCCTGCGGCACCAGCAGCATCAGAAAAGCAGTGCAGCTGCAGATGACCACGGTATCGATCAATACGCCCAGCGCCTGTACAAGACCCATCTTTACCGGGTCGTCGCACTCCGCAGCGGCAGCGGCGCAGGGGGCAGAGCCGCTGCCCGCCTCGTTGGAGAACAGCCCGCGCTTGACACCGTTCATCAGCACCGCGCCAAAGCCGCCTGCGGCCACCTGACGCAGGCCGAAGGCCTCGGCAAAGATGCGTGCCAGCACGGCGGGCAGCTGCCGGAGATTCAGCACCACGATGCCCACCGTGATGACAAAGTAGCACACCGCCATGACCGGCACGATGAAGTCAAGGCTTTTCACGGTGGCATTCTTGCGCAGCACGATCAACGCTGCCAGCAGGGTAAGCACCACGGTGGTGGCCAGCGGCGGGACCTGAAAGGCGTTTTCAAAGGCAGAGCTGACCGAGTTGGAGATGACTTGGCTGATACCGCACCAGCAGATCAGACCGGACACTGCAAACAGCGCTGCACACACAGAGCGCTTGAGCTTTTTGCCCCGTTTGCGCTCGGCCAGCACATGGAGATAGTAGGCCGGGCCGCCGCGCCAGCCGCCGTACAGCGGGTCCGGCACGCGGTATTTCTGCGCCAGAGTGGACTCCACAAAGGAGGTGGAAGCACCCAGCAGCGCAGTGACCCACATCCAGAACACCGCGCCTGCGCCGCCCGCTGAAACAGCGGCCACCACGCCCACAAGATTGCCCATGCCCACCCGGGTGGCGGTGGAGATGACCAGCGTCTGGAAGGAGGAAAGCCCGCCCGCAGCCTGCTTTTTTTCGCACACTGCGCCGATCATATCCCGGAACAGGCGTACCGGCAGCAGTCGAGTGCGCAGGGTAAAGCCGATACCGGCTGCAAACAACAGCACTACCATAAAGGAGATGCCAATGCCGCCCGCCACCGGCAGGGTGAATAAATCGCCCCACAGCAGGCGGTAAAACGCTTCAATCAGATCAACTATCAAGAAAACAGCCTCCTGTACTTTTGAGTAATAAAGTTGCTACTTCATTATAGTACAGCACAGAAGAATTGTAAAATCTAAAAAATTGATAGAATAGATTGACCAAACTGAACGCAGTGCAGCAAATGCAAAATAATAATTCCACTGAATATGCCGCAGCTCGGCAGCGGAGGGCATTTTAAATCGTCCCACAAAAAAAGGACTGCCGCACGGTTTGTGCAGCAGTCCCGGAGGAAGAAGCGCCTTTCAGCGCGGGGAAAGCTTACAGGATATCGATGTATTCACCGGCCAGCGCCTTGTTCATGCTGCGCACGGCGCAGAACTTGCCGCACATGCTGCAGGTGTCGCTGTGGTCGTCCTCGGGCAGGCGGGCGTCGCGGATGGCCTTGGCGGTCTCGGGGTCCAGCGCGCAGGCGAACTGTGCATCCCAGTCCAGTACGCGGCGGGCATCGCCCATCTTGTCGTCAATGTCCCGGGCGTGGGGGATGCCCTTGGCGATGTCGGCGGCGTGAGCGGCGATCTTGGAGGCCACGATGCCCTGCTTTACGTCATCTACGTTGGGCAGAGCCAGATGCTCGGCGGGGGTCACATAGCACAGGAAGGCTGCACCGCTGGCGGCTGCCACTGCGCCGCCAATGGCAGCGGTGATGTGGTCGTAGCCGGGGGCGATATCGGTGACCAGAGGTCCCAGCACATAGAAGGGTGCGCCCATGCAGATGCTCTTCTGCACCTCCATGTTGGCGGCGACCTGATTCAGGGGCACATGGCCGGGGCCTTCTACCATCACCTGCACGTTGTGTGCCCATGCGCGCTTGGTCAGCTCGCCCAGACGCACCAGCTCTTCGATCTGGCACACATCGGTGGCGTCAGCCAGACAGCCGGGACGGCAGGCATCGCCCAGAGAGATGGTCACATCATGCTCGGCGCAGATCTCGCAGATCTCGTCAAAGTGCTCGTAGAAGGGGTTCTCGTTGCCGGTCATGCTCATCCACGCAAACACCAGAGAGCCGCCGCGGCTCACGATGTTCATCTTGCGCTTGTGCTTGCGGATCTGCTCGATGGTCTTGCGGGTGATGCCGCAGTGCAGGGTAACAAAGTCCACGCCGTCCTCTGCGTGCAGGCGTACCACATCGATGAAGTCCTGTGCAGTCAGCTCAGCCAGATCCCGCTGGTAGTGGATGACCGAATCATACACCGGCACAGTGCCGATCATCACCGGGCACTCGTGGGTCAGCTTCTGGCGGAAGGGCTGGGTGTTGCCGTGGCTGGACAGATCCATAATGGCTTCTGCGCCCATGTTCACGGCGCTCATCACCTTCTGCATCTCAATGTTGTAGTCCTTGCAGTCGCGGGAGACGCCAAGGTTCACGTTGATCTTGGTGCGCAGCATGGAGCCAACGCCCTCGGGGTTCAGGCACTTGTGGTGCTTGTTGGCGGGGATGGCTACCTTGCCCTCGGCGACCCACTGGCGGATCTCCTCGGTGGTGCGGTATTCCTTTTTGGCTACGATCTCCATCTCCGGGGTGATGATGCCCTTGCGGGCGGCATCCATCTGGGTGGTATAAGTCTGCATACGCTGTGTTCCTCCAAATGACAGTTTATCTCTGAACAGCAGGGTGCTGGTCATGCAGTGATGTGGGAGCGAACCGCAGGTCGGGAGTTTCTCCGAGGACCGTCCGCTGGGGTGGGACCCTGCTGCCGCAGGCAGTAGGGCGGGCGATGGAATGGCCCGATTCGTGTCCGAGGAGAAAGCTCCCGCACACGCCCTCCCCTGCCGTTTCCCGCACCAGCACGGCGGTCTCCTCGATGCAGGCGTTGGAGCAGCGCAGCCGCTTGAGCACCCGGCGGGTGTCGGCCTCGCCCAGAGTGCCCAGCAGCGCAGCCCAGCGTACCGGCAGGTTCTCCTCCCCCGCCGGGCAGGCATCCACCACCGGCTTTGCGGCTTCAAGCGCCGCCGGGGTCAACTCCGGCAGCACCACCGCCAGCACGGCGGGTTCCAGATACGCCCCCGGCTGCGGGGCAACCAGCAGCTTTGCCAGTTCCTCCTGAATGCGCTCGGCAGAGATGCAGTCCAAATGCGGTGCCAGCTGCCGCGCCGCCCGGGCTGTGGCTGCGTCCAGCGTAAAGCCGAATCTTGCGGCAAAGCGGTACAGCCGCAGGATGCGCAGCGCGTCCTCGGTAAACCGCTGCTGCGGCTCGCCCACCGCACGCAGCAGACCGTTTTGCAGGTCTTTTTGCCCGCCAAAGGGGTCTACCAGCCCCTCGGCTGCATTATACGCCATGGCGTTGATGGTAAAATCCCGCCGGGCAAGATCCTCCCGCACGTCCGGTACGAACTGCACCGCGTCCGGGTGACGGCCATCGGTATAGCTGCCCTCGGTGCGGAAGGTGGTAGTTTCGTACAGCTGCCCGCCGTATTTGATGGTGACCGTGCCGTGCTGCAAACCGGTGGGGATGCACTGCTCTGTCCCGAACAGTTCCATCACCTGCTGCGGCAGGGCACTGGTGCACAGGTCCCAGTCGTGGGCGGTGCGCCCCAAAAGGCTGTCCCGCACGCAGCCGCCTACGGCATAGGCTGCGTAGCCCGCCGCGTGCAGGGCGTCCAGCAGGGCAGCTGCCCCGGGGTCAAGTGTCAGCTTCATTCCTCGTTCTCCTCGTAATGCAGGGTGATGCGTTTGCCGTCAAAGCCGCATTCTGCCGCCGGGAAGATGCTTTGCGCCTGTGCAAGATGCTCCTCCGGGTCGGTGACCATGGGGGAATAGTGCACCAGCCACAGCCGCTTTGCCCCGGCTTTTGCCGCCAGCGCTGCGCTTTGGCCAAAGGTGCTGTGCCCCCACTGCGCGGCCTGCTCCTGCTGCTCCGGCAGGGCATAGGTGGCATCGCAGAGCAGCAGGTCTGCCCCCTGCGCCGCCTGTTCCAGCGCCGGGCAGGGCGCACTGTCGCCGGAAAAGACGAACCGCAGCCCCTTGCGGGGCGCGCCCAGCACCTCGGCGGGCTGCACCATACGCTCTGCCAGCGGGACAGCCTGTCCCCGCTGCAAAAGCCGCCACTGGGTCACCGGTACGCCCAGTGCCCGCGCCTTTTCCGGGTCGAACCTGCCCGCCCGGGGCAAGTCCAGCCGATAGCCCAGACTGCGCACCCGGTGCTTTGTTGCCACCGGCAGCAGCGTTGCCCCGGCGGGCCATCCATCCGAAAGAGCATCCAGCGCCACAGGCTGCCCGGCGCGGCAGACCAGCGGTTTTACCGCGTAGGGCAGCGGCCCGGTCAGAGCATACACCGCCCGCCAGACCTCCAAAAGCCCCTCCGGCCCCAGCAGCACCAGCGAACGGGTGCGCCCCTGCGCCCCAAGGGTCTGCAAAAGCCCGGGCAGACCAAAAATATGATCCCCGTGGTAGTGGGTCAGACAGATGGCGTCCGCGCGCATCAGGTTCACCCCGGCGCGGCGGGCAGCGGGCTGGGTGCCCTCGCCGCAGTCCAGCAGCAGGCTGTGCCCGCCGCACTCCGCCACCGCGGCGGTCAGGGCGCGCTCCGGCAGCGGCATGGTGGCAGCCGTGCCCAGCAGTGTAATGGTCAGCATAAGCAGTTCCTCCGTGGTTCTTTCCTGTTATCTTACCACAAACCCCGCTTGTGCACAATTCTTTCTGCCGCAGCATAAGCTGGGCAAAGCCTTGAAAAAGGAGGGCGCAGCCTATGCAGCGTGACCGCAGAAAACGCTATTCCCCCGCCCGGCATCCGGTGCTTTTGCGCAGGGTGCTTTTGGTGCTGTGCATTCTGGCGGTGCTGTGGCTGGGGGACAGCTGCATGATGCCACAGCTGCTTTTTTCTGCCCGGGGCACCATGATTTTTGTGCCAGACCCGCCACTGCGGGGGTAGCGGGAAAAATTTTCATTTCATGAATCACCAGACGCAAAAACAGGGCTGCTGCACGTTACTTTGTGCAGCAGCCCTGTTTCCAATTTATAAACTTTCCAATACCTTTTTCCCGGTCAGCGGGTCGGGGATGCCCAGCAGCGCCAGTATAATGGCCATGCGGATATACACACCGTTATGCACCTGATCGAAATAAGCGGCGCGGGGGTCGTTGTCCACGTCCGGCTTGATCTCGTCGATGCGGGGGAGCGGATGCAGCACCGGCATGGTGGGCGGTGCCAGCTGCAGCAGCTTTTCGTCCAGCGCATAGCAGCCTTTCAACCGCAGATAGTCCTCTTCGTTGAAAAAGCGCTCCTGCTGGATGCGGGTCATGTACAGTACGTCCAGCCCGGGCAACTCGGCCTCAAGGTCGGCGGTCTCTTTATAGTTCTGGTGCAGCGGAGTCAGGGTCTCGTCCTTGACGTACTGCGGGATGCGCAGTTCCTCGGGCGAGATGAACACGAACCGGTTGCCCTCGAACTGGCTCAGCGCGGCGGTGAGGGAGTGCACCGTCCGGCCGAACTTGAGGTCGCCGCAGAAGCCGATGGTCAAATGATCCAGCCGCCCCTTGCGCTGGCGGATGGTCATCAGGTCAATCATGGTCTGGGAGGGGTGGGCGTGGCCGCCATCGCCTGCATTGATGACGGGCACCCGCGCATACATGGACGCCCGCAACGGTGCGCCCTCCTTGGGGTGGCGCATGGCAATGACGTCTGCATAGTTGCTCACCACACGGGCAGTATCGGCCACCGTTTCGCCCTTGCTGGCGCTGGAAAGCTGCGCCCCGGCAAAGCCCAGCGTCTTGCCGCCCAGCCGCAGCATGGCGGACTCGAAGGAAAGGCGGGTGCGGGTGCTGGGCTCGTAGAACAGGGTGGCCAGAATGCGGCCGTCACACAGGTGGGCGTAGGGCGCGGGGTCAGCCTCCATCCGGTCGGCAAGGTCGAGCAGTGCCAGCTGCTCGGCCAGAGAAAAGCTGCCGGGCTCAATAAAATGTCTCACAGCCATTCTCCCTTCAGCACAAACTTTTCGCGCTCGGCGCCGGTGGAAACAAACTGGATCTCGTGCCCCAGCTGCTTTTCAAGGAACTCCACATAGGCCTTGGCTTCCTTGGGCAGCTCCGTCCAGCTGCGGCAGCCGGAGATATCCTTGTTCCAGCCGGGCAGCAGCGTGACCACCGGCTGCACACGGTCAAGGTCGGACAGGGTGTCGAAGCGGGGGACTTCCACGCCGTCCAGCTTGTAACCGGTGATGACCGGGATCTGCTTCATGCTGCTCAGCACGTCCAGCTTGGTCAGTGCGATCTTATCCGCGCCCTGACATTGCAGGCCGTAGCGGCTGGCAACGCAGTCAAAGGGGCCTACCCGGCGGGGACGTCCGGTGGCCGCGCCGTACTCGCCGCCGGCCTTGCGCAGCTTTTCGTTCCACGCTTCGCCCATTGCATTCTCTGCTGCAAAGGGGCCTGCGCCCACGCAGGTGGAGTAGGCTTTCAGCACGCCCACCACATGGTCCAGCTTGCAGTTGGGGATGCCCGCACCCAGCGGCGCGTAGGCCGCCAGCGTGTTAGAGCTGGAAGTGAACGGGAAGATGCCGTAGTCGATATCCCGCATTGCGCCCAGCTGCGCTTCCAGTACGATGCGCTTGCCGCTGTCGTGCGCCTGCTGCAAGAAAGCGCCCACATCACAGATGAAGGGCGCAAAGTACGCCGCCTGCTGCCTGCACCAGTTCAGCAGGGCATCGTAGCTCATGGGCTCCTGATGGTAGCAGCCCGCCAGCTCCATGTTCTTGGCGTCCAGGATCATGTGCAGACGGTTCTGGGTGCGCTCCTCGTCCAGATGCAAAAGATCACCCAGACGCAGGGTCTTTTTGCGGTACTTGTCGCTGTAAGCGTAGGCAATGCCGCGCCGGGTAGAGCCGAACGCGCCGCCCTTTTTGGCAAGGCGGTCCTCTTCCAGCCCATCCTGTACCTTGTGCCACGGCATGGAGATAGTAGCCTTATCGGAGAGTTTCAGGTTCTCCGGCTCCACCTTCACCCCGCGCGCTTCAATGGCCTCCATCTCTCCGGCCAGATGCTCGAGGTCGATCACCATGCCGGTGCCCAGCACGCAGGTCACCTCCGGGTGCAGGATACCGGAGGGCAGCAGGTTCAGGATGAACTTGCCCTTCTCGGTCACAACGGTATGGCCGGCATTGTTGCCACCCTGATAGCGCGCAACGATATCGGCATTTTCGGCCAGCAGGTCGATGACGCGGCCCTTGCCCTCATCGCCCCAGTTGATTCCAGTAACAGCGGTCAGCATAAACTTCATTTACCTTCTTTTTCATTCTTGTTTCCTGTTCGCGATGTTTATTATACGAGCATGCAGAGAATATGTAAAAAGTATCCTGTGTATAGCAGCAATATGTTTTTTACATTGCAGAGGCTGCTGCCCGCATCCGGCACAGCCGCACCGTAAAAAGCGCTTGCAATTCCGGCGCGCCGTGCTATGATACAAGAAGAACATAAAGCCGCTTCTGCCGCAGGCCGCGCCGGAAGCCCGACAGGAAAGAGAGGCTGCACCCATGTATGTGGACTGGGAATACTACAAAATCTTTTACTATGTGGCAAAGTATCAGAACTTTACCCGCGCGGCGCGGGTGCTGGGCAACAACCAACCCAACATCACCCACGCCATGAACCGGCTGGAAAGCCAGCTGAACTGCGTGCTGTTCATCCGCTCCAACCGTGGCGTCACCTTAACGCCGGAGGGAGAGCTGCTGTATTCCCGCATTGCCTCAGCAGCGGTGCAGATACAGGATGCCGAGGAGGAACTGAGCGCCACCGCCACGCTGGAGCACGGTGCCATCAGCATCAGCACCACCGAGACCGCTTTGAACATCTACCTGTCCGAAAAGCTGCGCGCTTTCCACACCGAGTACCCGGGCATCCGGCTGCGCATCTCCAACCACTCCACTCCGCAGGCGGTGCAGGCGGTACGCAACGGCGAGGTGGATTTTGCCATCGTGACCACCCCCGCAGAGGTGGAAAACGGGCTGAAAATGGTAGAGCTGATGTCCTTTTACGAAGTCCTTGTGGGCGGCAGGACCTTTACGGCACTGGCCAGCCAGACCCTGAACCTGAAGGAACTGGCCGGTTATCCCCTGATCTGCCTGAACGAGGAGAGCATGACCCGCAGCTTTTACCGGCAGTTCTTTCTGGAACACGACGCGGTGCTGAAACCGGACACCGAAGCCGCCACCACCGACCAGATGCTCACGCTGGTCAAAAGCGAGTTGGGCCTGGCCTTTATGCCGGAGCCCATGGCAGCACCCCTGCTGGCCAGCGGAGAGCTGGTGCAGCTGCACTTGCAGGAGATCATCCCCTCCCGCTCCATCTGCCTTGTCTACGACCATCACCGCCCGCTGAACACCGCCGCCCGCAAGTTCCAGCAGCTGCTGACCAAGGCCGGGGCACGGAGCGCAGAACACAAATAAAGCCGCCCCTCCGGGCGTTATTACACAGCTGCAAGCTTAACAGGTTCCGCTAAAGGCTTCCCCCGAACGGGGGAAGCCTTTTGTTCCGACAGCTTTCAGCCAAAAGGGGCTGCTGCACCAATGATGTGCAACAGCCCCTTTTTTGTTATTTCCGGGTGCTCTGCGTCAGCTCCCGTTGCTCCTCCTGCAGTTCCTGCTTCAGGGTGCGGTCGATCTCCCGGGTCTCCTGCCGGATGGCGGTCAGATCTTTTTCGATGACCGGGTTCTCTTCCAGTTCCTCCCGGATGAACATCAGCGCAAAGCTGACCAGCAAAAAGCAGCTGGAGATCCAGATGGCTCTGCCACCAAGCTGCGCCGCGCTCTTGCTGCCCAGCCCTGCCCCCAGCGCGAACAGGAATATGATGCCGAAGTAGCGCACCATTCTGTCCTTTGCGCGGGACTCGTGGGTCTTGCGCCAGATGCAAAAGGCCTCCACGCCGCTGCGCAGGTCGCCGATGCACATGGTACTGGCAAAGGCGTAGCCGTTCACCTTGCGGAAAGCCTGCACCTGCATGGCGCAGGAAAAAGAAACGATGGCGTTGGCCAGCAGGTTCTGCGATTGCGGCAGAAAGCCCACCGCGAACAGCAGCAGCACCTCGCCCAGCACCACCAGCTGCCGCCAGTGCAGCCGCTGCATTGCCTGAAAGTGCTCCCGCATTTTTTCCGCAGCCAGCACCCCCAGCGCAAAGGCGCACAAAGGCACCAGATAGTGCAGCACCTTGTCCCACCGGCCATCCATGATATTGGCGCTCAGCAGCACGATATTACCGGTCTGGGCATTGGCAAACACCTTGCCTCGGAACAGATAGGTGTAGGCATCCTGCAAGCCGCCGGACAGCGAAAGGAACACCGCCGTAAGAAAGGACTCGGACATTTGCCCGTGATGCTTTGTTTTCATACTTGTACCCTCTTTTCGGGCTCTATTATAATACATTTTGCAGCAGTTTCTGATATCATTTTTACATACCGGCTATGTTTTCCGCCCCAAAAGACGCAAAAACCGCGGGTGCCCTTCCCTATTTCAGCGCAATCTGTTAGAATAGGGAAAGAGAATATTGCATACAGGAAGGAGTTTTTAGTATGAAGATCGCAATCCCCTACGAAAACGGTCAGGTGTTCCAGCACTTCGGCCACTCTGCGCAGTTCAAGCTGTACACCGCCGAGGAGGGCCGCATTACCGGTGCCGAGGTGGTCTCCACCGACGGGCAGGGGCACGGCGCACTGGTGGGCTTTCTGGTGCGCAACGGCGTAAATGTGCTGCTGTGCGGCGGCATTGGCGGCGGGGCACAGATGGCGCTGGCACAGGCCGGTATCCGTCTGTGCGGTGGCATTACCGGCGAGGCCGACAGCGCTGCGGCGGCTTATCTTGCCGGCACGCTGGTCTTTGACCCCAACGCCCGCTGCACCCACCACGACCACGAGGAGGGTCACAGCTGCGGCTCTCACGCCTGCCACGCCGACAAGGGCGGCTGTGCTGGCAATTGCCATTAAGAGCCGTTCCGCTTTCCGGCGGGACGATTTTGAATGCCCTCCGCTTGCGCTCTGGGCATTTTCAGAGGAAAAGATATTTAAATTTCGGGGTTCTGAAAAGCCTGCGGGCTTTTCAGAACCCCTTTTTTCACGGAAAGGAGTAAGCAAAATCGGGCAGCCCGCAGGCTGCCCGATTTTGCTAAAAAATGCTATTCAGAAAAGTACTCAGACCTTCTCGATGGTGATGCTCCACTCGCTGGTCATGGCCTCGTCCGGCTCCAGCACCTCGTGCTTGCCTTCCTCGTTCACGCTGTTTGCCCAGCCGTTCCAAGGCTCCATGCAGACAAAGCTCTCGGCATCCTGCTGCCACAGCACGCCGTTGTCAAAGGTCTCGTCCGCGTCCACGGTCACCTTGTGGCCGTTGCCCTTGTCGGTAAAGGTCATGGGGAACTGCACACCGGTCAGCAGACGGATGGTGTTGTCTGCACCCTCCTTGCGGGTGAGGGTGATCTTTTCCGGGGCGGCGGGCTGCTCGCCCTTGGCGTTGTCGGAGCAGGTGGCGCACTTGATGTCGAACTCCACGTTCTCCAGCTTGGAGGCGGTAAAGTAGGGATGGTAGCCAAAGCTGAAGGGCATATCCGTGTTGCCCTCGTTGATGACGGTCAGGCTGACCAGTGCCTTGTTGCCCTCCAGATTATAGTTGAGCAGCAGGGTGAAATCGAACGGGTACAGGAACTTGGTCAGCGGGGTGGACTCCAATGCCAGCGTCACGCCGTCCGGGCCAACGCTGTCCACTTCCCATGCGCACAGGTCGGCAAAGCCGTGGGTCTCCATGGGGTAGGCCTTGCCGTCAAAGATGTGCACGCCGTTATCCGGGTTGCCGCAGCTGGGGAACAGCACCGGCACGCCAAAGCGGGGACGGTTGCACTCGGAGAAATTGGGGCGGCGGGTCCAGACGAACTCCTCGCCGTCCAGCGTAAAGCTGGTGATCATGCCGCCGCGCTCGGGAGTGATGGTGAGGGCGGTCTTTGCCTCGGGGTCGGTGATGACGTACTGCTCGTAGCAGGCGCCGTTCTCGGTGATGTACCGGGTGGTGATCTGATTCATAAGTAAAAGCCTCCTATTATTACCGCCGGGTCGCCCCGGCGGGTCATTCCTTGTGCTCGGTCTGCCGTGCATCCAGCTTTTTGAAGTAGTAGTCGATGCCGTAGCGGATAAAATATTTGATCAGTTGTACTACACCATAAATGATAGCCGCATAAAGCAGCAGTGTCAACAGCAGCACTCCATTTGCGCCCAACATTCTATACACTTCCCTTCTTTTTATGCACAAAAAGGCCGCCGTACCGCTTTTTGCCGTACAGCAGCCCTTTTTCAGTTACAGAACCACGCCGTCCTTGAAGATGGAGATCTCGCGGAAGCCGTGCTTTTCCGCCTTGGTCTGCTCGCCGCTGGCCACGCGGATGACCAGATCCAGCAGATCCTTTGCAGCCTCGTCGATGGTCTTTTCACCGTCTGCGATGACACCGGTGTTGAAATCGATCCAGCCGCCCTTCTTCTCTGCCAGCGGGGTGTTGGTGTAGGTCTTGAGGGTCGGAGGCTGGTCAGAGAAAGAGGTGGCGCAGCAGGGTGAGGACAGGAT
>ENA-OQIK01000669-OQIK01000669.1-human-gut-metagenome-genome-assembly--contig:-NODE-669-length-17704-cov-8.827481_pt1 | contig 17704 bp, 10 predicted proteins | sample MGYA00242578_ERZ504743 | MGnify/ENA primary metagenome ERZ504743 (study PRJEB26092, sample SAMD00036441) | human gut metagenome | host: Homo sapiens | study: EMG produced TPA metagenomics assembly of...
AGGCCGTGCGCCTCGAGCGCGGCAACGATAAGGTTGCGAACGGCAGGATCGTCCTCAACGACCAAGATGAGCGGTTTCACGGCAGAGTTCGGCACGGTGCTACTCCTTATCAAACGAAACGTCGGCGGCGGGAAGCTCAATCGTGAAGACCGAGCCGTGCGGATCCGCCGCGGCAACCTCTATGCTACCGCCATGCGCCAACGCAATGGAGCGGCACAGGGACAATCCCAGGCCCACGCTGCGTTGGCTATCGGCCAAGCCATGGTTGGCGGTGTAGAACGACTCAAAGATTCGCTCGCGGTCCTCGGGCGCAATGCCCGGGCCGTCGTCGGCGACCGAACACCTCACGCACCCGCCGTCAGCGCCAATCGAGATCACGATATGCGAACCCGCAGGCGTATAGGCAATGGCGTTGTTCACCAGGTTGACCACGAGCTGTACCATCAGGCGCGCGTCGACGTTGACAAGCGCCGGCTCATCGCACGCCACCACCTTAAGGTCGTGCTCGCGCACAGCCGGGCTTACGTGGCGCAGCGCCTCCTCGACGATATCGTCCATGAGCTCGAGCGTAGTCGACAGATGCATGCCGCCGCCCTCGAGCTTGGTGATGGCGAGCAGGTTCTCGACGGTGGCGTTGAGCCATTGTGCATCCGAGCGAATGGATAGGAGCATGCCGCGGCGCGTCTGGTCGTCGAGCACGGCCGTGCCGGTCGAACCCTGGTCGAGCAGCACGTCGGCATTGCCCGAGATACTGGTAAGCGGCGTGCGCAGATCGTGCGAGATGGACCGCAGCAAGTTGGCGCGCAGCTGCTCGTTTTTAGCGAGCACCGCCGCCTCCTCGCGGGCCTCCATGGCGCGGGCGCGATCGAGCGCCAGCTCGCCTTCGCTCACGATGGCATCGGCAAGTGTCCGCTCCTCGTGCGTCAGCACGTCGGGCTCGGCAACGATAGCCAGCACGCCCACCACCGAGGCGGGATCGCCCGCGCGCACCATGGTGTCGCCCGAGCGCACGGTCAGGTAGATGCCGTAGAACGCCGAGCCGCCGTAGGTGGCATCGAGCGGCGTTCCCACATAGGCGGACGCCGAGAGCCGCGGCGGCATCTGCGGCACCAGCTCGTGCACCGGCGCGGCATCGCCCACGGCCGTGTACGTCGCGCGCGGCAGCAGGTCATCGTCTTCCGGATCGGCGCTGTACCACACGACCGGACAGCCCGAAAGACGCGCCAGCTGCGTTGCCATGGCGTGCACAATCTGCTGCTGATCGGCGCAACGCTGCAGCATGCGATTGGTCTCGAGCACCATCTGCGTGCGACGGTCGCTGGCGGCAGCCTGCGCCAAGGCACGTCGCAAGGCCAGCGCAATCGAGCTCGAAACGAGCGAGACTGCAAACATGATAAAGAACATGCCGGGATAGGCACGATCGATAAACGACAGCAAGTAGCGCGGCTCGACAAACAAAAAGTTGTAGAGTGCCACGGCGGCAGCCGAGCTCAGCAGGCAATACAGGCGGCTCCAGGTAAAGAATGCGCACAGCTGCACGGCGAACACATAGACGATCATGATGCTCGGCGCAAGACCCGTATGGTCGAGCAGCGCACCCGCAATCGTCGCCGCGACCAGCAGCCCCACCGATACGCAGGCGTCATACAGAGGGCTGCGACGCGTCAACGTCGTGCGCCGCCACCAAAAGTTCTCGTCAATCTCGCCGTCCGCATGGACGTCCATCAGCGCCCCGCCCCTCTCTCAAAAACAAAAACCACCACAAAGGGGACAGGCACCTTTGTGGTGGTTTCCCCTTGTGGTGGTTCCAAGTGTATAGCCTTGCAGTCTACGGGCGCTCGTTGGGGGCCAGGCGCTGCATCTTGCTCACGGCCTTAAACTTGGTGAACAGCGGCACGTACTCAAAGCTCACATTGGAGTTTTCCAGGCCGTACCAGCGCGCAGGCGTGCCGGCGGCGCGGCGGATGATGTACTTGAGCGTGATGGCCGTACGCTCGCTGGGCTCCACGTCGCTTTCGGGCGCCAGCAGTTTGCGGATCATGACGAACTTAAACGTACCGATGTTGCCCGGATCCTTGTAGACCGAGTAATCGTGCGTCTGCGCCGGCAGCTCGCCGCTGGCAGCCAGGTCCTGAACAACCTGGCGCAGGTAAGCATTGACGCGCTGGTTGATCTTATAGCCCAGGTACAGATGCACGCGGAATACGTAGTCGGTGCCGAACGTCTCGACCGAGTAGGCAAAGGTATGCGGCTCGTCCATGGTCTCGACGTTCACGAACCACCAGGCACGAGCGCGCTTGGGGTGCTTATCCAAAATCGAGTAGACGATATCGCGGTCGATATAGTCGGTGTTGGTGTCCTTGGTCAGGTACACGATGTTGTCGCTCATGAGCTCGTAGCGATCGTCGTCGCGCAGGCGTTTGAGCTGCGGCAGATAGCTGCGCAGCGGCAGCAGCGTAAACTGACGCTGCTCGACCGCCGTGCCGTTGTACCAGCACACCATGATGCCCATGATGAGCGCGGCCATAAGGATGGTGAAATAGCCGCCGTGGAAGAACTTGGTGAGCGAGCTCACAAAGAAGAAGCCCTCGAGCATAAGGAAGAAGGCGGCAAAGATCCACGGCGCGACCTTGAGATTGCGCTCCACGTGCAGATAGAAGAAGAGCAGCATTGTGGTGCACATCATAGTCAGCGTAATGGCAAGGCCGTAGGCGGCCTCCATGTGCGCCGAGTTCTGGAACAGCAGCACCACGACGACGCAGCCCACGAGCATGACGTTGTTGACCATGGGGATGTAGAGCTGGCCCTTGGTCTCGGCAGGATAGAAGACCTGCATATGCGGCATGAGGTCCAGGCGGCTGGCCTCGGACACCAGCGAGAATGCGCCGGTGATGAGCGCCTGCGAGGCGATGATGGCCGCGACGGTGGAAAGGCCGACGGCAAAGGGGCGCAGACCCGGGGCGAGCATCTGGTAGAACGGGTTGAGGTCGGCGATACCCATGAGCTCCGGGTTGCCGGCGTTGTTGATAAGCCACGCGCCCTGGCCCATGTAGGACAGCAGCAGGCAGCACTTAACGAACGGCCAGGTGGCATAGATGTTGCCGCGGCCCACATGGCCCATGTCGGAATAGAGCGCCTCGGCACCGGTGGTAGCGAGGAAGCAGCTGCCCAAAATCATGATGCCCGCATGGTTGTTGGGGCTCAGCAGAAAAGCGATGCCACGCAACGGGTTGAGGCACAGCAGCACCGCGGGATACTGGCAGACAAAGAACAGGCCCGTGCCGCCCAGGAACAAAAACCACAGCGTCATGATGGGGCCGAAGGCGTGACCGATCTTGGCCGTGCCGATGCGCTGCACCAAGAAGAGCGCGATGATGATGGCAAGCGTGATGGCGACGACACGACCCTGGTCGTCACCGAGCACGGCATGGACCGCCGGGATGGTGCGCAGGCCCTCGATGGCCGTGGTGACGGTAACGGCAGGCGTCAGGATGCCGTCGGCGAGGAGCGCCGCGCCGCCCAGCATGGCGGGGATGATGAGCCACTTGCCGCAGCGCTTGACCAGGCTGTACAGGGCAAAGATGCCGCCCTCGCCGTGGTTGTCGGCGCGCAGCGAGATCAGCACGTACTTGACGGTCGTCAGCAGCGTGACCGTCCACACGACAAGGGAGAGCGCGCCGAGCACGAACTCCTGCGTGACGCTTCCGATGCCGCCGTTGCCGGCAACGAGCGCCTTGGTTACATACATGGGGCTGGTGCCGATATCGCCATACACCACGCCCAGCGTGACGAGCATCGCCGAGATGCTCACAGGAATCGCAGCGTGCGAGGCTACTTCCTTTGCCTTTTGTTCCATAAGCCGGTTTCCTCCCAATTTTAACGTTCGACGGGATTATATGTAATCAGCCCATATTTTAATGGCACCGTTTTCCCAGCTAGATAAACATTTATGCGGCCTTTAGGCCACCGCGGCGATATGGAATGTGACAAAGGGACGCCCCCTTTGTCACATTCGTCATTTTCCGAGCCAGTTTTTGAACCACCACTCCATAGAGCGGCTCATCTCGGCCATAAAGGGGCTCGTGTGCTTACGGGTGTAGATGTCGATGACGCGCTCGCCCACCTCGCGGGCGTGCGGGCGAAACATCGCATCCATCTCGGCCACCTGCGCATCCATCGTCGCGGCGTCGGCGCGGCGGTAGTGCTCCTCGTGCACCAAGTTCACCACGGGGTGCGCGATTGCCGGGCGCTCCTTACGGGGCGTGCCGATGATGAGCATCGACAGGGGCATGGTATAGGGCGGCAGATCGAGCAGCTCGGCGACTTCCTCGGCATTCTCGACGATATCACCGATGTAGCAGCTCCCCAGCCCCAGGGCCTCGGCGGCAACCACGGCGTTTTGCGCAGCGATCACGGCATCCTGGGCCGCGATGGCAAAGTCGCCCAAACCCGGCGCGCGGCGGGGCGCCTTGCCCGTGCGCTCGACAAACTCGGGCTCAAAGCAGCCCACGTGCTCAAACAGATCGATCCACTTGGCATAGTCGACCACAAATATAAGTGCCCAGGGCGCCTTAGCGATCATAGGCTGGTGGTCGCACAGGTCGGCCAGACGATCCAGCGTAGCCTGCTCGCGGATGCTCACGATGGAGTACATCATCATGGCGCCCGCCGACGGTGCACGGCTCGCCGCATGCAGAATCGCCGCCCGCTGCTCGTCGGTCACCGCCACGGGACGGTCGTCGTCATTGCGCGCAAAGGCGCGCGTGGAGGAACGGTGCTCCAACGTGTCCAGCACCGCGTTGCCCGTGGCCTCGACCGGATAACCGCCAGCATCCACGCCCGCAGCTCCGCCGCCGCCCACGTCCGCCTTGCAAACCTGCTCGCTCATCGCCCTACCCTCGCCATTTCTTTAAGAAGCCTTTACGTTTCCGTGTAATTCCCGTCCATTATCGCGCAGGTCGCCACTACATTGCGCCACACCGCCACACGTGCGCGTTAATATGGCTGGTTGTTGTGCGCAGCCACCAATTGCAGCGCATATCTTGGTAACAATCGGGTAAACCCCCGCTTTCGTAGGTTTTAAGTTTGTGAGGAGTCTCAGCATGTTCGCTGCCGCCATCTCGCTCGTCGGTCTTGCGGCGACCGTCCACTTTGTTTTACGTGAGACCAAGACCGTCAAGGCGCAATCGGGCACCATTGCCAAGAGCGCCATCGCTTGGAGCGTCGCCTTCGGCCTGTTCCAGCTCTTTTTGACCATTTGGGGTGCCATTGGCCTCGTCGCCCAAAACGAGCCGCTCGCCTTTGTGATGCTCATCCTGACCAACGCCATCCTCACCGGATGCGCTTGGGCCAGCATCGCCCGCGACCGCATCGCCCCGCGCGTCTTTGCGTTCGCCGAGCCCGACGCCCCCGCCCCCACCGGCAAGCTCGCCCGCCTGCGCGGCGCCTTTGTGGGCAAACCGCTCGTCGCCGCCGTCCTGTGCCTGCTGCTCGCCGGCGTCTTTGCGCTGCTGGGCATGGAGGTCTCGTCCAACCACGACTTTACCTGGGTCTACCCCCTGTGCATCCTGCTCGAGTGGGCCATCATCACCGTGCTCATGACTGGCTTGTTCTTCCTATTCCAGCGCCACGGCGCAGCTCCCGCGGTCCTGGCCTTTGCCCTCTTTGTCCTGGGCATTGCCGAGTTCTTTGTCATCACGTTTAAATCCATGCCCATCCAGCCGGGCGACCTTTCGGCCATCTCCACCGCCGCCGCGGTCGCCGGCAACGGCTACACCTTCTCGATCTCGCTGTTCTGCGTGCTGTCCATGGGCTTTACCGCCATCGCCATGCTGCTGTGCGAGTACGCCGGCCTGGTGGTACCGCACCGTCAGAAGGGTGCCGCCAACGCCAAGCGCATGCTGCTCACCAACCTGCTCGTGGCAGTGCTGTGCCTGGGCGGCGTAACCGCGCATGTCACGCTCATCGACTACTACAACACCCTCGGCATCACCGTCTACACCTGGCGCCCGCTCGAGAGCTACTGGCGCGAGGGCTACCTGCCCGCTTTCATTAGCGCAGCGCAGTCCATCAAACCGCCCAAACCCGCCGACTACTCCGTCGACGATGCCAAGGCCACGCTCAAAAAGTACGCCAAGGCCTACGACAAGTCCGACGCGGCCAAGAGCGACGAGCGCGCCGCCGCCCAGGAGCAGTTCGACAGCGAGAAGCCCACGGTCATCGCCATCATGAACGAGACGTTCTCCGACCTGTCGATCTATCAGAACATGCGCGCCGGCTACGAGGGCCCGCAGTACTTTAAGAACCTGTCCAACTGCCTCAGCCGCGGCAAGCTCTACGTGAGCGCCTACGGCGGCGGTACCGCCAACACCGAGTTTGAGTTTATGACCGGCAACTCTATGGCCAACCTGGGCTCGGGCGTGTACCCCTACACCATCTACAACATGGAAACGACCGGGAACCTGGCAGAGCAGTTCAAGTCGCTCGGCTATTCCACCACGGCCATGCACCCCAACCACGCGACCAACTGGAACCGCGAGAACGTCTACAAGGACTTTGGCTTTGACCAGTTCCTGTCTATCAATGACTTCCAGGGAGCCGACACCCTGCGCGGCATGGTGACCGACCAGGCTACCTACGACAAGATTCTTGAGCTGCTCGACCAGAACGCCGATCCGCAGTTTATCTTCGACGTGACCATGCAGAACCACTCGGGCTACGACACGGGTCTGCTGCCGGTCGACAAGCAGATGCACCTGAATATCGACACGACCGTCCTGGACGCCAAGACCGTCGAGGACGGCACGCTCTCCGATGTCGACGAGTACGTCTCGTGCATTGAGCAGTCCGACCAGGCGCTGCGCTACTTCCTCAACGCCCTGAGCAAGCTCGACCGTAAGGTGGTCGTGGTGTTCTGGGGCGACCACCAGCCGTTCTTCCCGTCCAAGTTCAATGACAAGTGGTTTACCGGCGAGGATGATGCCACGCATCAGGAGCGTCTGTGGCAGACCGACTACATCATCTGGGCCAACTACGACGTTGCCGGCTGCGACCAGACGAGCGAGGTTGACGACCTGTCCACCAACTACCTGTCCACTCAGCTGATGCAGTTGATTGGCGCCCCGCTGACCGACTACCAGAAAGCGCACATGACGCTGCGCGAGTCGCTACCCGCCATCAACTCCGTGGGCTACGAGGACGCCAGTCTGCGCTGGGCGCTCTCCTCCAACGTCACCGGTGACGACGCCGCTGCCGCAGCCGCCACCAAGGCGCGCGAGGATTACGCCAAGATGCAGTACTATGAGATGTTCCGCGACGGCAAGAACGTCTACACCGAGCACTTCCAGACCGAGGCCAACGAGACCGACCCCAACCTGGCGCCGGGCACGACCAAGATCAAGTAGCAGGGTCGGAGGCCCGAATCGGCGGCAGGCGGAGGCGCGGGAAAGGTCTGCTGCTCAAACAGTCCTGCACAAGACGGGGGCCACATTAAGTGGCCCCCTTTGCGTGCGGAACTCGCGATGAACCTTATATGCCTCCGCCCGGACAGACGCCTTGTTGTTGGAGCACGGCTTGTCATGGGGGCATCCGCTGAACATATATAAGTTGAAGGCCACATTAAGTGGCCTTCTTTGTATTCGGAAAGTGTGTCCCGGAATCTGCCTTCGGAATGGGACGCAGTTTCCGCTTGAGAGCCTGTTGGGAAAGCGCATCCCACTTCAAGAGTAAATTCCGGGTCGCACTTTCCGCTAAGGCTCTCAACCGGAAAGTACATCCCATTCCAAGCCTTAATTCCGGGACATAGTCTCCGGACAAGACGTCACCCGGAAAGTGGGGACCACTCTGAGCGCCGATTCTGGGACACACTTTCCGAAACCCCGCCCATCCGGAAAGCCCGTCCCACTCCGTATACATCCAGGCATGAAATCATCAGCTTATTAGGCCTTCTATCAATAAAGAGACACCCTCCCGGGCGGCGGGCACGAAGTTCATCGCGAGTTCCGCACGCAAAGAAGGCCACTTAATGTGGCCTTCGTCTTGCGCAGGACTGTAGAGCAGGGAACTTCGTGCCCGCCGCCCAGGAGGGCGTTGCGTTTAGAAGATGGACCTAGCGCTTGTTCCTCCGGGACAAAAGAAGCGCGGCTATAAAAGCGATGATGGCAAGCGCCAGCAACACCAAAAGCAAAGCGAGCGTGTTGTCGCCCGTTGCCGCCAGACCAAGCAAGCCGGGCTTCTTGCTGCCAGCAGGTTGTACGGGGATCTTCTCGCCATCGTCTTCGGCGGTGATTTCCCAGCGAATTGCCTTGTTTGCGTCGGCAAGCTCGTTGCCCACCGACGTCGGGACACTTAGTTGCAAATTGAGTACCGTGCTGCCATCGCTCGTAAACGTTGCGACCTGCGTGGGATAGGCAAACACGCTGCCCGGCGTTCCCGTCTGGAGCCAACCGGCAGACGCATCGGCCGCCGACGCCGTTAGGGTAATGGGCGACAGCAGATGTGCCGTCTCGTGATCGACAACAGCCCGCACAAACACACGTACCTGGGACTTTACACCCGTGGCACGAACCCCAATCTGTTGCTCGCGTACATCGCCGGGCATTAGATCTTTAAAGGCTGGAAACAGATCGGGCTCCCCCGAGGAGTCCGTCGCTCCCGATACCGTTAGCTGGCGTGCATTTCCGTCATAGGCAATCGTGGGAATGTCAGCAAACGCACGTGCAGGAACGGCGAGCGCGATAAGGCAGACGATTGCCGCCATCACGCAATGTAAGAAACACGCAACGTCTTTACGAATCGGAGAGGCCATACTTACGCACCTCCATGCGGCGGCACCAGCACGCCATCCTTGACTGCACAGCCCCATGCCTCTGCAGCCGCATCGCCGGGCGTGGATTGAATTGCCTGGGTCGAAATGTCAACGACCAGGTTCTTCCCATCTGCCTTCTGCTCAGTCACGCTCTTGATGAGCACATCGGTTTTGCCCATCGGAGCAACGGGAGACGTCCAGTAGTAGTACCCGTCGGACGCGACAACCCAAGACGAGGCGGTGTTAGAAGCAGATGCCTTGGACACACTGCCCCACGCAATGACGTAGTCGGTGCCGGCAACTGGTTCATCCCACAGGCGCGCGCCATTCTGGTCCTGCCAGTAGATATCCACCGCAACACGCAGGTATACCGGGGCCGAGCCGTTGTTTGTAATCATGACGTTGCTCTTCACATTGCCATCGAGCTTCTCATCTACCGAGGGCGCCACCGAACCAAAACCAAACTCGTTGACCAGCACGCCCGTAACCGAAAGCCACGCAAAGGTACCGGCAGCGCCAGCCAACAGGAGAACGCCAACAAGGAGGGCGACGATTTGCTTGCGCTTAGTCATCCTAGTCCTCCTTCTTCAGCGTGCCGTTTTTCCAAACATTCTTGGCACGCGAGCCACCATCGACCCATTTGTCATTCGCGCGCGTGTTGACGCACGTCACCACGGTGTCGCCCGCACTCGAGGCAGACGAGATGATGAGCTCGGCAGATTTGCCGGGCGCCTTGCCCGTCGTACTCAGTTCACCCTCGTAGCGCCATGCCCAAGCCGTGTCTTCCTCGACGGTATAGGTGCCCGCCGGAGCAGCAAATTGCACGCTGCCGACATACCAGACCTCACCGTTTTCGTCGCGCTGCTCGCTAACTTTCACCTCGACCATGCGCGTCTCGGCAGGAGAACCCTCCGACGCCTTTCGCGTTACCTTAAAGCGGAACGTTTGCCCCATTGCGCTGGCGTCGGTAGTCTTTTTAACGATCGTCAGCGCATGAGTCTGGGCAAATTTGAACACGGCATTACCGGGACCTTGCTCGCCTTCGCCTGTCTTCTTGGACTCCAGGCGGTTGACCAGGTCGAACGAGCCGCCACCCGAACCCAGACTGTAGAGCGAGACAAACTTGCCGTTCACAGGCTTTTCCGCCGCAGAAACGCCCTCTGCACCAGGGCCGTAGCTTGCCTGCGTTACCGTAACAGTCAGTTGCGTCCCCATGAACGGCTTGGCAAAGCAGACCTTAAACGGTGCATTGTCGGCACTGTCACCGACGGTGTTGGCCGCGGCGGGATCGAGCAGCCACTTAAGCTGCGCGGTCATAGTTACGGGGCTCGCGGGATCAGACGTATCGTTGGCAACCACGCGATACGTCACAGGATACAGGTCCATGTCACCCTTGACTGGCTCGCCCTTGAACTCATCCCAAGACTTTGCAGTGCCATCGGCACCCACATATCGCCACTCCAAGAAGAGCTCGCGCTTATCGCCATTGGCAGCAGCCTGTTCATCGAGCAGCGCGACGATCTTGGAGTGGGCGTCCGGGTCGTACGCCACGGATTTTTGCTCCATCACAGGATTGCCGTCGTTGTCGTAGACAGGGTTGCCGCTCTCGTCCATTTTGGGAACATCGACCGTGTAGACAAAGCCAGGCTTACCGTCCTGCGCGCGCTCGTCGCCCGAGTCGACCGTCGCCGTAAAGATGACCGCCCCGTCGACGCTGTGATAGCGCACCTTATACGGCGTGACCTTGTACACCGCGGTATACGTCGCGCCCTTAAAGGATTCACTACCCTCGAGGGGATACTTATCGTCTTCGGTCATCAGAGTGTATTTACTATCGGATTCATAGTCACGCGACCAGCCGACAAAGTCGTACTTGGTGCCATCCTTGCCGACAACCTCAGCTGTAGCTCTTACTTCCAGCGAAATTTGATCGCCAGAGTCGGTGCGCGAAAGAGAACGCACGGAATCGGGGTTATCCAGATTGGCATCGATATTCGATTGGACAATTACCGCGCTGGCACGGTAGACCGGGTACAGCTCCATGGGGGCGTTAACCACAGTGTTTGTATTCACCATGGGGAGGCCGTCCGACCAAACGACATAACCGTTGCCGGATGCCGGTTTAGTTTCCGTCCAGCCTACGAAGGCATTGTATGCGTTCGTTGCAGCATCGATGTCGCCAACGTTATACGTCGGCAGCGGCATGCCATCCTTAAGGCTGCCGAGCGTATTGCCCTCCTGCGCGAGCTTGCCATCGATATCGGTGTCGTTCAGGTGATACACCACCGCAATGGGCGTGTAGTAGACCACAAACGTATAGGGTTTACCCGGCTCCACGGTATAGGAATAGGTATTGCCGCCTTCGCCCGTCGGATCGAGCTTCTTTACCGTTCCGTCGGGAAGCTCGATCTCGAGCTTCTTAAGCTGATAGGCGCCACCAGTACCGTCGGCATACACCGTCGTCGTAATGTCGGGGCTCACCGTAGCCACCACGTCACCGTTCTGCTGGGGATCAAGTTTGGGCGTAATGTCGAATCGCGGAACATTGATGCCCGGCGTTCCGTCAAAGCCCTTGCGGTGCAGGTTGGTGGTGTAGTTAACGTCGTACTTTACGTACACGGGATAGGCATCCTGACACTGGGTGACCGTGGACTCGTCGGTCGCCAAGTACGGTTTCGCCTTGTCCGGATCACTTGTCACATAGGGGTCGCCAGCAACGTCATAGATATATTTCCAGACAGGGGAATCCTTCTGGACCTCGGCGGTCGAAATCCAACCCAGGAACTTATAGCCATCCACGGCCATGTCGGCATCGGTCGGAGAGGCTTCAAGCGTCAGATTGGGATTGACGTCGCCCTCCTTTCCGCCCTCGGGCTTGTCGTTTACCGTCCGATTGGTATGGATAAACGGATATTTATAGGTGTAGGTGCTATCGGATCCCAGCAGCAACGGAGCCTCATAACGTCGCGTGACACTCTTAACCGAGGCACCGTCCTTGCCATAGAAGTTAACGTCCGTCGTCACCATGGCGCGCATGTAATACTCCGAATCGATGCCAATCTCGCTCTGAACGGGGTTGCCCACGCAGGTCCAGTATCCGCCTTGGCGCTCGAGGGTCCAGAAATTTAAATGGTATCGCTCGCTCGCCGGCCTAAAGTAAAACTTCAGCGCTCCTGCGACCCACTCGTCATCCAGCGTGCCCGAACCCGGGAAATCCGTATCGGCAATGGCATTTTTCCGGGTATCCGCACCTGTATCGTTTTTGACCGTATGCGAATACGCCTTCAAAGGCGCCACGATGAGTGTCTCTGCCCCAAAGCGCCCCTCATTGCATTCGTCCTTATAGTTTTTCTTCAGTCCGTGATAGAAGTGCTCGCGACCCCAGTGCACGATATTCTCTCGCACGTAGCTCGATCCGACCTGCTCGTTAAACGAGGTTTGGTACCCGTTCCACACAGAGCAGAGGAGTCTGGATTCCTTATAGGCGTCGTTCGTCATCGACTGGACGTAATAATCCACGCGGTACTCAAAGCGTGCGGTATAGGTATGCGGAACCGTCAGGTCAACGCTGTCGGGGAGCTTGTAGCTCGGATCGCGGCCCACGCGAACCTCAACTTCGTACCCATCGGCGGCCTGTTTGCTTTCGTACCAACCCAGGAAGCGGTAGCCGTCGGGTAGCTTTCCGCCTTCGGACAGAGGCTTATCGTCTACGCCGCGCACCTGCACTGTATAGACGCTGGCACCATCCTCGGAAGTCTTGACATCGACATGGGTGTTGCCCACGTCGACACGCTGGGTCTTATCGTCAAGATCGTCTTGCTCATGGCCCTCGAACACTGTCATGATGTTCGAGACGTAGTCGCTGTACACCGGATAGAAGTCGGTCGGGCCAAGCACGGCAATCTCGGTACCGACAGGATAGAACGCGCCGGCATTTTTTAGCTCGGCGAGCTGGGTCGAGGTAATGGCTGCATAGCCACCGTGCATCTGGGCGTCGCCGCTCGGCTGCGTCGTCCAGCCGATAAAGGTAGCGCTGGCAGAAAGATTGCCGCGATCGGTGGGGGCGACGGGATTGAGCTTCACGCCGTAGCGATACCAATCGCCCGATTTATCGTGCGCAGCGCCCGTCTTCCAATCGAGTGTCTCGCCCTTGACGTTATAGAACAGCACCTGCGCCTCGTACGAAGCGATAAACAGGTCATTGCCCTCAAAACCGTATTTCTTTTCGATGTCCTTGGCATTGTCGGCCGTGTAGGTCGACACCTTGTCGTGCTTCTTGTTTTCCTCGACCTGTTTGCCGTTCTTGGCGGCATCGGTATCGGTCTTGCCGTCAAACCAGCTGTTATCGGCCTCGATGTGGTTCACGTTGACCTTGGGCTCGCGGAACCAGCCCATAAAGCGGTATCCACCGTTCGCCTCGGTCAGACCTTCAGGCTTTGCCGCGGTATCCTGCCTAAACGTTACCGATGTATCGCCCTGGGCCAAGCCCTGAGCCGTTCCCGCCAGCACAGCGCTCACGGCAAAGGTGTAGGGGTCCGAGGTCGCCTGATCAATACCAAGCTTGGTTGCCTCGATGGTCGCGGTGCCCGCGCCGGGAAAATCGGTCGTTGCCTTAACGCTCTGGCCATGCACGGGAATATTCAGTTTGTAATCCATCGCCCACTCATTGGCGTGCGTGCCACCCAGGGCCTCATCGTTAGCAGTCGAGCGTTTAGTACCGGCACAGAAATCATAGTCATGCTCTTCCCACAGCTCACGCGTGGTATAGCGCTCGTCGTCCCACGGGCCATAGCCGTCGCCCTTAGTGGTACCGTCGCCGCCAAACGAGGGGATTTTCTTTTTGGCAGGGTTGCCCTGGCTGTTGCCAGTAAGGCTCACGCTTGGCTTAAAGTAGCACTCGGTAACTTTGGCATCATCCTTGTTGGCGCGCGCGCCAATACCGCCCAGGTTCACATCGTTTTGAATGATGGGGATCACGGCGATGGGATTGTACTGGCGCGAACTCAAATCGCCCGCAAAATGGCTGCGGACGAGCTCGTTGCCCTCGGCGGTCAAAATTCGGCCCGCCAGGCCGCCTGTCCACGCACGCGTCACAGCGACGACGCCCACATATGACGCGGCATAGCTGTAGCACTGCGCCGTCGAGAAGCAGTCGATAATCTTGGCCTCGCCCGCCATGCAGCCCACAAAACCCGAGGCGTACACGTTGTTGCCGCCCAGGGCGCCAATGGCCACGTCGTACTTATTGGTGACGTCGGTCATGCCCTTCTCGGCAATCGAGCCGTCGTCCTTACGCGTCGGCGTCACGCGGCAGTACTCGATAGTCGAATTCTTAACGTAGCCGGCAAACGCCGCCATATACAGACCCTCACCGCCGAGCGCCTGCACGCCCGAGGTCGTATTGTTGACGGCACGGCCGCCACGGACCTCGCAGTTGTAGAGGGTGCAGCCGTCGAGCTCGCCGGCGATGAGACCGCCCTCAAAGCCTGCGTTGGTAATGAGGTTGAGAGCATTGTTGGCGCAGGTCACGTGCAGCGTGCTCTCCATGACCATAACGTTTTCGAAGCGTGTATTGACGGCCTTGCCCACGATAATGCCACCGCGGAAGTCCGCCCACACGTTGGCGTCCTTGACCAGGAAGTTTTTGATGGTGGCACCGTTGGTCTCGGCAAAAAATCCCGTATCGCGCTCGGGGTCAAAAGCGTCTTTATCGTAGTTCAGGCCCTCAACGGTGTGGTTTTGACCATCGAACACGCCCTTAAACGGATGCTCCTTGTTGCCAAACGACAGATGCTTAACGGTGTTTGCAACGATGGCTTTCATGTCGTCGCTGTCGAGCTCAATGTCGTTATCGAGATAAACGTGCCAGCCGGACGTATCGCGCTCGCGCGACAGCGCCACACACGACAAAAAGTCAGCCTCGTTTTTGATGTGGAATTCGTTTTTGTTCTCGGGCACGTCCTCGGCATGCACCACCGTTGGCAGCGCCATAACGCAGCAAAGGGCAATCGCTGCGACGGCAACCAGCCTGCTAAGCATGCCCCGGTTTATGTTCTTGATCTTCATAGGCTAGTTCGCCTCCGGCCAGCCCACGACGTCAAGCACGTCGAGGACGGTATCGCTTGCATGCTGGTTTTTGGCCTGCACGGCCTGAACATCGATATCGAGCCTAAATGAGCCGCCGCGCGCGGCATCGTGGTAGTCGCCCACAAAGCGCAGCGAGTCCATGAGGCTTTCCGTCATGGCGCCGGGGTCGAGCGTGCCGCCACGCCCGGCCAATCCGCGGTAGTAGTACCACCCATCGCCGCCATCGATCCACGGGGACCCCTCGCCCGCGTTCACATGAAACGCAACGCTGCCCGAAGCATCCGCGCTCGAACCGTCGGGCGCCACCGACGTCATGTGCAGACGCGCGCGAACGTACTCAGGCTGCGTGCCGACGTTCTCCACGCGCACAATGCGGCTGATGTCAGAACCCCCGGCCTTGGTGTCGGGATAGTCCCCGTGCTCGTTGGGCTCAAACGGAATCTCCTCGCCCTGCTCGTTGAGGGTGTATTCGCAGACTCGTACCTTCACGCTGCCAAACGATAGAACGTTGTTCGCCGGAACCATATCAACGGTAAAAGCCAGCGTGCCGCACAGGCACGCCAGGGCCAACAGCGCCATCGCGGCAAGCGCCAAGGTGCGTTTCTGATTGTCGGAAAGATTGTTGAGCATTACGTTCGCCAATCGTCGATCAAAGGGGAACCGAGATCCCGGTCCGAAAATGGGGATGGGGAGCGGGCCGGGATCTCGGTGGGGGGCTACTACTGGTTCTTAATGGTATTAGCCCAAGTCGTGGCCTGAGCGACGGCGTTGTCAGCAGCGCTGGTGTTGCCGTCCTTCTGGTCGGCGCCGAAGATGTAGGCGGAAACCTTCATCTCGGGCTTCGCGGCGACCATTTTGCCCTCCAAGGTGCTGGGGAACACAACCTTGCTAAAGAGCTCGCCGGTGTAGACGTCCTGAGCAGCATCCTTGGCTTTGAGGACAGCAGGGGCGTTCATAGTAGAGTCCTTGGCGTACATGAACAGACCGCTCAGGTACTTGCCGTCGGCAGAGGTGGTCACCTGTCCATCGACCGGCTTCCAGTTGTTGTTGAGGGTGAAGTACGGGGTGTTCGCGGCAACGGTGTCATCCTTGACCATGGCGTTCTTCACATAGATGAACACGTAGGCGTCGTCGGAGCCCTTCGCGATGCCGACGTTAGGGTTCTTGCCTGCGCTGGAGCCGGGAACGATCTTGGAGCTGTCTTTCCAATTGGTCTCGAACAGATAGGCCTTGCTATCATTATTATCGGGGCCAGGCTTATCGGGCTGGTCGGGATCGGGCTTCTTTTCGGGAGTGTTGATGCTGCCCACCGTAAACACGTTGTTCAGCGTCTGCGTGGCCGTCAGCCATGCATAGGTGCCCACGCCGGCAGCCAGTACCAGCAGCAGCAAGGCGGCAATGATGCCGTAGCGCTTTTTCTTCTTGTTTTCCATCGTTCTCTTCCTTTCGAAAATCGACTTCCCCGACGGCAGCCCCAACTGCCACCGACACCTCTCCCCTGCCGCTATGAACGCCGCTCCCTCGCATGCACGCGGGTATGCTTGCCCGCAGGCTCGTCGGGAACCATCCGATCGAGCACAATCGACGCCGCGGCCAGCAGCGCCAGAACGGCCACCACAACAAGCAAACCGGGCATCGTCGTGCAATATGCGTTAACGAAGCCCAGGTAAGGGACACAAAAAGAAACAGTGCCGATAACACTCGAAAAAGGCGTCTGCTCGGCATCGTGCATGATGCTTCCGTCTGCATTTTTGTTCGCAATTCCCTGCGTGCCGATCATCTGCGCGGCAGGGTCGATCTCGTACACCTGGTGCGTCACCACGGCGCCGTCCGATCGGTAAAAGGTTGCATTGTCGCCCACGGCAATATCCGTTGGCTCAACCTGGCGGACAAACACCATGGAGCCAACGGGAAGCTCGGGTTCCATAGAGCCCGAAAGCACAGCAAAGGGCGTGTATCCAAATGCGCGAGGCACAAAAGAAACAACGGCAAGGGCTATGACAAGCGCGAACGCCAAGCTACTCAAAAGTGCAATAAATCGTTTGAGTCTACGCGCCGTCAAAGTGATAATTCATCCCCCTTGAGGACCTATTCGACCCATCCAAAGGTCAGCAAGTTTCAACAGGAACCGCAAGGCGCTTGAAAAGTGAGTCCGAAATAAGCCAATTTGGAATCTTTTCGTAATAAAAACATAGCGATGTGCTACACATTTTTCAATGTTTTATCGCTAAATGCTACTTATTTTGGCGTAAGTGGTCATTTATCCCCAAATTAGTCTGTTTTATCCAATACTTATAACTAACCCCCTACGCAACTTCCCCATAGAAGGTTCGATTTTTTGCGAAACTAAAATAATGGTACCCCCCCCCCACATTAAAACAAACTACTGGAAGTGTCATTTATTTCCGACCCCTCCTTTGCCGGAGTTTTATGGCAGCCCCATGTAGTTCGCAGCCCATAATCCTCTGAGAACCGTGTCCCAGAATTCACGTCCGGAGTGGGATACGGCTTCCGCTTGTGCCCCCGTTGGGAAACCACATCCCACTCCGATCACAAATTCCGGGTCGCACTTTCCGCCAAGGCCCTCAACCGGAAACGGCATCCCATTTCTCGGCCGAAAACTGGGATGCGGTTTCCACAGAGCCCCTCAACGGGAAACCGCATCCCATTCCAAAGGCAAATTCCGGGACGCAGCTTCCGCAACCCCACCCATCCGGAAATCCCATCCCACTCCGGTGACGCATAATTTCTTTCGCAAATTGACAACCGCATAGCGGAACACGGCCCGCGCCCCGTCATATGATTTCTAGC
>ENA-OQIK01000680-OQIK01000680.1-human-gut-metagenome-genome-assembly--contig:-NODE-680-length-17327-cov-16.737623_pt1 | contig 17327 bp, 10 predicted proteins | sample MGYA00242578_ERZ504743 | MGnify/ENA primary metagenome ERZ504743 (study PRJEB26092, sample SAMD00036441) | human gut metagenome | host: Homo sapiens | study: EMG produced TPA metagenomics assembly of...
AAACGGATGACACTGACCATCGGAGACGATGTCTTCGACCTGTCCGGCATTTGGCAGTATGCCGTGACCGCCGAAGCCGACCGCGATTGCCCATTCGAGGATTTCGTCAGATGGAAGCCGACCGGCTTGTACAATGCCATGCTTGCGCCGTGCTTCCCATACGCGGTGCGAGCCGTGCTGTGGTATCAGGGCGAATCGAATACCGGCGACTACGCCATGCGTTATGGCGATGAGCTGAAAGCCATGATTGAATTGTGGCGTGGCAAGTGGCATCAGCCGGATATGCCATTCCTGATCGTCCAGCTTCCGAAATTCGGCATCGACGCCATCGAGGATGGTGGTTGGCCGCTTATTCGAGAACAGGAATGGAGAGTGGCGGACGAACTTGAACACGTGGCTGCGGTGGTGACGCTTGATGCCGGTGAAAGCAATGATTTGCATCCTCATGATAAGAAAACCATCGCGGATCGTGCATTCAATGTCGCGATGGATTTTGTGTATGGCCAGCAGGCTCAGCCTCAGCCGGTTGTTGAAACCGCAGAGGCGGACGATGGATTGTTGAGGATGCACTGCGTGTGGCGGAATTCCATGGGCGAACAGATGCAATCGCAGAATCGCCATCTGATGACGTTGGATGGTGACGTTCCGCGAGAAATTGATTTCCTGTGGCACGACTGCGCCACTTCGGTGCGGGCTGAGGCATGGCTGGATGGTTGCGATATTGTGGCGCGCATACCGTCGCGCATGCCGGACGAGGTGCGGTATGCGTGGAGCAACAGCCCGGAATCCGGTCTCATCTGCGACGGGGACGGTGTTCTGCTTCCGCCGTTTCATCTGCCGTTGCCCATGGTTGATTAGGAGCAGTCATGCGCAGACAAGTCATGATTCGTCAAGGATGTGTCGACGGATTCTCCGATGCGGATCCTGTGATCACCGTGTTTCGGGGCATTCCATATGCCAAGCCGCCTGTTGATGAGTTACGCTGGCGTGAGCCACAACCTGCTGAAGCGTGGGATGGCGTGCTCGAAGCCGGTGATTTCGCGCCGATGCCGATGCAGCCGCTGCCCGGCTCGGATGAGTTCTACGGCAGGGAATGGCAGATTGACGCTGACACTCCGATGGCTGAGGATTGTCTGTATCTGAATATCTGGACGCCGGCCTTGCGTGGATGCGGCAGTGGTTCCGAGATTCGTACGGATTCCCGTTGCGATGGGCATGGGCTGCCTGTGATGGTATGGCTTTACGGTGGAGCGTTTCAGACTGGATCTACCTGTGAGAAGGAGTTCAATGGAGAGCAGCTGGCCCGTCAGGGCGTGGTGGTGGTCTCCATTGCTTATCGGTTGAATGTGTTTGGTTTTTTCGCGCATGCCATGTTGGAAAAGGAAGCGGTTGATGGACGGCCTTGTGCGAATTTCGGATTTCTTGACCAGCGGATGGGCATTCAGTGGGTAAAGGACAATATTGCCTTGTTTGGTGGCGATCCTGCGAACATTACCGTGTTCGGCCAGTCCGCAGGGGCCGCAAGCGCGTTGGCGCAAAGTGTCTCGCCGATGAACGATGGTCTGTTCCAACGCGTCATCATGCAGTCTGGAGGTGGAACTGGTCTGTTCAATCGCCATCTGTGGTCTCTTGAGGATGCGCAGCGAAATGGAGCGCGTTTTTTGAAGTATCTGGAAGTTGAATCGATTGCCGAGGCGCGTTCTGTTCCTGCGACTGATCTGCTGGAGGCGGCGGTGACTTTTCCTGCTTGCGATTGGTCTGGGCAGGGTGATGATGTCGTATGGGCTCCGATGACTAATTGGATTCCCTGCGTCGATGGGACATTCCTTGTCGAGCAATACCGTGATGCGCTTATTGCGGGACATCGCGTTCCGTGTGATTTGTTGGTGGGGAACACGACCGGCGAGTTCATGGTTCCGGGCCCTGATGGCACTCCGTATCCGGAGGGTGAGTGCGGCAATCTGGATATGATCGATGCATGGGTGTCAGGCGGCGGCTCGGAACCATACAGGTATCGATTCGATGTGGATATGCCGGGGGATGATGCCGGTGCGTTTCATTCGTCCGATTTATGGTTTTCGTTCGGGACGCTCCCTGCGAGCTGGCGGCCGTTTCGAGGCTGGCATTACGATTTGTCCCATGCGATGAATCGATATTGGGTGAATTTCGCGGCGACAGGTGATCCGAACGGTTCCGGATTGCCTGAGTGGACGGCATGCGGACCTGATGGTCAACGATATATGCTGTTCGGTGGATGCCACGATACGCCGGGTAACGTTTCATGCGTCATGGTCAAGTAAGTGAATATAGTATGGTGTGAGCGTTCACTATAGTGCGGTGGAATGTGATGAAGGAGACGGATATGACGCAGGAGACGGAAGCGCTGATCGCGTCCGACGAGGATCTGACCAAACTGTTCGCCGGCAAGCCGACGCAATATCGCAAATCGAAGTCGCTGCCGAAATTCACAGGCGAGGCCATGCGCGCCTGCGCGAAGATCAACCGTATCTTCTTCGATGATCCGGACGAGGCGTACCGTTTGTTTCACGAGCTGGTCCCGGACGCGGGGGAGGGCGTGCAGTTCACGCCGCCGTTCAATGTCGATTATGGTATCGGATTGACCATTGGCCGCGGCACGTTCCTCAACAAGGATTTCATGGTGTGCGGCGGCGGATATGTGACGCTCGGTGAGGATTGTCTGATCGGTCCGCGCTGCACCATCGCCACACCCAACCATGCCAAGGACGCTGCCACCCGCCTGGCGGGCTGGGAGCATGCCAGTGCCGTGACCATCGGTGATAACGTGTGGTTCGGCGCCAATGTGACGGTCACGCCGGGAGTGACCATCGGGTCGAATTCCATCATCGGCGCCGGGTCCGTGGTGACACGTGACATTCCGGAGAACGTCATAGCCGTGGGCAATCCAGCGCATGTGATTCGTGAGATTCCCGAACATGACCCTGCCTTCGCCGATGTGGAAGGTTTGCTGTAGTTTTGCAAACGTTTCATAGGGTGTGTTGACGGCAAATCGATTTCTCCAGCCATGCGATGCAGGTGAGCGCGTAAAGCCTTATACGGGAGCTGTCGTTCATATTGTCGTTTCTATGAGTATGGTTCATGAATCAGCATAGGGTCGGGAAGCCCCATTGTTGGGAAGCTTCCCGGCCCTATGCCTGAATTCCTGCGGTGATGGATCAGCCGCGGGCCTTGGCGTAGGCTTCGTATACGGCTTCGGTCGGTTCGCCGGTCTCCACGCCGTCGATGGTGAGTTGCCATGCCGGAGGCTCGGTTTCGCCGGACAGCACCCAGGCGGCCTGGCGGGCCGCGCCGATGGCCACGTATTCGTCGGTGGCGGGTCGGGTCACGTCCATGCCCAGAATGCTTGGTGCCAGCGTGCGGATAGCTTCGGACTTCGCGCCGCCGCCGATGAGCAGAATGCGCGTGATGCTTGCGCCCAGGGATCGGATGAGCTCCAGGCAGTCGCGCTGGGAGCACAGCAGTCCTTCGACGAAGGCGCGGGCCAGGTTCTCGCGTGTGGTGTTGGCCAGAGTCATGCCGGAGAAGGTGGCGGTGGCATTCGGGCGGTTCGGCGTGCGTTCGCCGTCGAAATACGGCACCAGGGTGATGCCGCCGGCTCCCGGCTTCGAGGCGAAGGCCAGCTTGGCCAGTTCGTCGTAATCCACGCCGAGGGCGGCGCGGCCGGCGTCGAGGATGCGCGAACCGTTGATGGTGCAGGCCAGCGGCAGGTAGTGCCCGGTGCAGTCGGCGAAGCCGGATACGGCGCCGGTCAGGTCGTAGGTTGGGTTCTCGGAGATGGCCGCAGCCACGCCGGACGTGCCCAGGGAAATGGACACATCGCCGACGCCCATGCCCAGACCCAGCGACGCCATGGCGTTGTCGCCGCCGCCGGGAGCGAGTATGCAGCCGCCGTCGACGTTCTTGCCGGCGATGGCCGGATCGGCCTTGACGGGGGCGGCGTCGCGCGGCCCCAGCACGGTGGGCAGCACGATGGCCTCGGCGTGCGATTGCGCGGCTTCGGCGCCTTCCGCGGCCTCGAGCACCATGGCGATCAGGTCGCGGCGGTATTCGTTCGACGCGGCATCGTAGTAGATGGTGCCGGAGGCGTCGGAACGGTCGGTGAACAGCGCGTCGAGATGCGCGTCCTCGCCTTCGGCGACCGGACCGTAGCCGGCGATGCGCCAGCTCAGCCAGTCGTGCGGCAGGCAGATCGCGGCGATCTTCTTGGCGTTTTCGGGCTCGTTCTCGGCCACCCACGCCACCTTGGTCAGCGTGTAGGAGGCGACGGGGGAGGAGCCCACGGCCTTGACCCAACGCTGCTTGCCTCGGGCGATTGGGTCTTCCGGCTCGCCGTCTTGTGCGGGCGCTGCGCCGAGCTTTTCGATCAGAGCCGCAGCCTGGGGCGCCGAACTGGTGTCGTTCCACAGCATCGCATCGCGGATCACATTGCCTTGGTTGTCGAGGATCACCATGCCGTGCTGCTGGCCGCCGACGGCCAGCGCGGATACGTCGTCCAGGCCGCCGGCCTGCTCGGCGGCCTCTTGGAATGCGCTCCACCAGTATGAGGGGTCGACGGATGTGCCGTTCGGGTGTTTGGCCTGCCCGAATCGTACAAGCTCGCCGGTTTCGGCGTCCGTCACGCGTACCTTGCAGGACTGCGTCGATGTGTCGACGCCTGCAACCAGAGTCCTTGCCATGGTTTGTGTTGCCTCCTTGCATGTGCCGTTCGCCGGTGGCGCACGGTTAATAGTTAGATGAATAAACTATACTATAGTAGTGTAGCATCAGGAAAGGCTCCGGAACATCGGTTCGGGGAATTCATGCTGATGCGGCAACACGGCAAACAGGGCAGGGACGGGAACGGCTATGGCATCTCTTCGCAGGATCAATCAGGACGATCTGCGCAATCACAATCTTTCGGTGGTGATCGACACGCTACTGCGTGCCTCCGGGCCGATGAGCCGAGCGGATCTTGCCAAGGAGACCGGGCTGACCAAGGCGACGATGTCGTTGCTGGTGTCGCTGCTGATCGATGCGGGCGTCGTCAAGGAGGGTGAGCCGCAGAACTCGGCCAGCTATGGGCGCCCGTCCACGCCGTTGATGCTGGGAGGCGGCAAGGTGTGCGGCGTCGGCATGCAGGTCAACACCGACGGCTATGGATGCATGGCTTTGGACATCAACCACGACATACTCAGGCACGAATGGGTGGATGCCGACATGAGCGGCGTCGAGCCGGACGTCGTATTCGGCAAGCTTGACGCCATGGCCAAGGCGATGGCTGAGGATCTGGAATCGAAACGATGCATCATCGCGGGCGTCTCGTGTGCGCTGCCGGGCTTGGTCACCTCCGACAAGAGGCTGCTCATGGCCCGCAATCTCGGTTGGGAGAATGTCGATCTGACCACGTTCGACGTTATGCGAGGGTATGACGTTACCCCGTGCAATGAGGCGAAGCTGGCCGCCATCGCGCAGATTCCGGGATATGCCTGTGCGCGTGCGGACGTGTTCGATGGCGTGGATTGCGCCGACTCTTTCCTGTATCTGTCGTGCGATATCGGCATCGGCGGCGCGATCGTCCGTGACGGTGAGATCGTGTCGGGAAGCCACGGTTTCGCCGGTGAGATCGGTCACGTGTCGGTGTCTTTGGACGGTCCGCTGTGCGGATGCGGACGACGCGGATGTTTGGAAACGTATGCTGGCCGTCGCGCGCTGGTCGAGGCTTCCGGAGTGGCCGAAAAGAATGCGGCTTCGAGCGGTGAGGCACTGGAGCGTCTGTTGGACGCATGGCATTCCCATGATGTGCGGACCGTGGAGGCCGTCGGACGGGCCATCGACGCGCTGGCCTCGGCCATCGGCTCCGCACTGAATCTGGCCGATGTCGATACCGTGCTGCTGGGCGGTTGGTGGACCGATTTCGGGCCGTTCTTCTACGAAACGCTCGAAAACCGTTTGGAATCGCAGGTCTTGGGGGCGTCGGACATGCAGGTGAGCGTGTCCATCCCGTTGGTGGCCGACCATCCGGCGTTGTACGGTGCCGCGGAAGTCGGCTTGCGCAAATTCATCGACAATCCGCTGATGTTCATCACCGACAAAGCATGATTCCTGAGCGCCGCCGCAACGTCACTCGTGCGCATTGACATATTGCGGATTCTCCACTTTGCCCGTTCCGCCATACCGTTTGAAGCCCCACAGCAGAATGAGGGATTTCGCATACGCCACCCAGGCGATGCCGAAGAGGATGGCGAGAACGCGTATGAACGGTACGAAATATGACAGGCCGGCCGCGAGTACGTCGATGACGACGAGGACGAGCGAGCAGGGGAAGGCTCGCCAGGGGAACATCGCCGATAGCGAGAAGAGCCTGCCGGTGGTGTTGGCGAAGCGTGCCTGCAACGGTGCGGCGTATTCGGCGAACAGCGCCACGACCACGGCGGCGATGACCAGAAGGATCAGCGGTATGTAGGAGGCGTTGGTATCCCACGCCTTCCAGAACGACAGGCCGAAGAGGATGGCGGTGGCGAGGATGGCGACGAGCACCCAGGCCGCAAGTCCCTGTTTGAACTCGCGTTTGAACCGTTTGAGATACTCGCGTACCAGATTGACGTCGTCATGCTCGTCATAGGCGAACATCGTGCTGTACAGGGCGGCGCGGGCCGGGCCGATGGTGATGATCGGAATCAGGGTGACCAGGTAGACGAGATTCAGCGCGGTGAAGCGCGCCAACGTGTTCATGAACTGCCAGAACGGGACGTTGGTGTTGAATTTCATGATCCTCCTTGAACAGCTATTTATAAGTATATAAATAGAGATGATATTTGTCCAGCGCTCCGTGTTGCGCCAATTTCTGGAGCCACACCATCTACGATTGGGGCGACGTGGTGCCGCCCGTCAGCTACGGCGACGGCATCAGCGACGCCAAATGCGTGGTCTCCGGCCTGCAGATGGACTACCGTCGTTTCCAAAACCAGGCGCAGCTGGCCTGCTATACGAACGAGCGCGACGCGATCCGTGCTTACGACGCGGCCACGCCGATCACCACCAACCTCATGGGCACGTTCAAAGACCTCGACTATTTCGAATGGGCCAAGGAAATGGACGTGGTCAGCTGGGACAACTATCCGGACATGGACACTCCGCCGAGCTTCACCGCCATGTGCCACGACCTGATGCGCGGCATCGGCGGCAACAAGCCGTTCATGCTGATGGAACAGACCCCGAACCAGCAGAACTGGTTCCCGTTCTGCAAGGTCAAGCAGCCGGGGGAAGTGCGTAAGCTCAGCTGGCAGGCCGTGGCCCATGGCGCCGACACCGTGCGGTTCTTCCAGATGAAGCAGTCCCTTGGCGGCTGCGAGCGATTCCATGGCGCGGTCATCGCGCATGACGGCACCGAGGAGTCCCGCGTGTTCAAGGAGACCGCGGCCTTGGGTGAGGAACTGGACCGCATCGGCAGGCGGATCATGGGCTCGCGCATCGAATCCCGTGTAGCCATCATGTTCGACTGGCAGAGCTACTGGTCGCTTGAAGGCTGTGTCGGCCCGACCACCGGCTTCAACTATCCCAATGAGGTTCATCGCTTCTACCGTGCGTTGTGGCGTCGCAATGTGCCGGTGGATATGATCGCCAGCACCACGCCTCTTGCGCGGCTCAGCCAGTATGATCTGGCCATCGCCCCGGCGCTGATCACCGTGTTGCCTGGTGTGGCTGAAACGTTGGAAGCCTATGTGGCGGATGGTGGCACCTTCATCACCGGCTATATGGCCGGCATCCATGATGAGCATGATCTGGTGGTGCCAGGCGGCTACCCGGGCAAGCTGCGCAGGCTTATGGGCGTATGGGTCGAAGAGATCGATGCGCTTGCGCCGGGCGAAACCATCGAAGTGCATGGCGGCACGGTTGATGCCAAGGGCGAGATCGTGGCGAGCATTATTCATCGCGAAGGTGCCGAGCGTCTTGCTACGTACGGCGGCGACGAATTCTATGCTGGGCATTCCGCGCTCACCGTCAATGCGTATGGCAAGGGCAAAGCCTATTTTGTGGGCACTCCGTTGGACGAGACCGGCATGAGCGCGTTCATGGCTCCGATCATCAAGGAGCTGGATCTGAAGTCGCTTGATACCCCGGAGGATGTCAGCCTGTCCGTGCGCTATGGCGATGGCGGCACCCGCTACGCGTTCCTCATCAACAACAGCGCCGCCGACAAGCGTCTGTGCCTCAGCGAACTCAACGGTGGCACGGAGCTGCTGACCGGCACCGTCATCAACGATCTGATCGAGCTTAAGCCGTATGGCGTGGATGTGATTGCGTTGCGGTGATCGCAATGCTGTAGACCACGTTAGACGGAGCGGAACGACTCCACTCGACGAAGCCGAATATGAAGAAGGCCGATGCCCTTGATGGACATCGGCCTTCTTCGTCAGGAACCGGTGGTATGGCGCCGTTCCGCGTTCATCGGGTGGCTGCGATCACACCGCCGGTCATCATCACGCCTGCTTCTTCTTCAGCAGAATCGCGGCGCCTGCAATCAGTGCCACAGCCGCGGCGACCGCCATGCCGAGCACGGAGGAGCCGGTCGAAGGGGTGGACGTGACACCGGTCGGTGTTGTGGATGGCTTCGTGTCTGTGGCAGGCTTTGCCGGGGTCGTTGGCGTCGTCGGTTCAACAGCGTCCTTTTCGAACACAGCCTGGATGGAGACGCTGCCGTCAGGCATCTCGAAGGCGTTGTTCTCGATGGAGACGTTGCCCTTCAGCACGTTCCACTCTTTGAAGTGGTAGCCCTTGTTCGCGGTGGCCGTCAGCGTGACCTTGCTGCCCTTGGCCGCGCGCTCGACATCCGCGGAGGCGGAGCCGCCTTCGGTCGCGGAGACGTTCACGGCGTACTGCGTATTGCGCACGCGCCACAGCTGGGTACCGTAGAACGGGTTCGCGGTGCCGACCACCATGTAGTCGTCGGTGTCGCAGAAGATGCGCAGACCGTGGTTGAACGGGTCGCCGAAGCCGTTGTCGGTAACGGTGCCGACGGTCACGCCCTCATTCGCGGCGGAACGGTCGGTGATCTCGAACAGGTTGAAGCCGCGCTTGGACTTGGCCAGGTACGGCAGGGACTTGGCGTAGGCCTTGAGGTTGGCCTTGCTGGTCAGCTTGACCAGCATCTCGTACAGGCCCTTGAACTTGTCGGGAATGATGTCGGCGATGCTGAAGAACGCGTCCGTGACTTCGCCGTAGTTGTTGGCGAAATCGGCGGAGCCCTTGTCGGACAGCTGGGAGCCGAGGTTGTCCAGCTCGTTGTTGATGTCGAAGAGCTGCGAGGCCTCATCGGAGGAGCCGGAGGCTGCCAGGCTGCCCGGAACGATGCTGCCGTCCTTGATGCCGTCGACCAGTTCCTTGGTCTGGGCGGCGGTCAGGCTGATCGGCTTGGCGGACGAGACGGACTTGGCGTCGGTGGTCTGCGGCTGCGCGGCGGAGGCGTCCTTGCCGGCCTGGATGCGGGCCCAGTCGACCAGCGCCTCCGGATTGTCGGTGGACGGCATGGTCTGGGTGGTCACCTTGGCGTTCTGATCGTTGCTCTGCGTGGCGATGGCGGAAGCCGGGTCGGTCGGGCCCATGCCCCACAGCAGGCGCAGGAACACGCGCAGGTAGTGGACGGTGTTGTTCCAATCCTTCTCGTTCATGTTGAGAATGTCACCGTTGGTGAACTGTGCGATCGGTTCCAGCAAGGTGGTGGTGTTCATGGTGGACAGGTACATCTTGCCCTCGTGAACGGTGGTCTGCCAGGTGTACTGGTTCATGTGGTTGTCGTAGCCGCTGCCCAGACCGGTGGAACCGCCCTTCGGGAAGGTGTCGTTCTTGTCGCCCACGAGCATCTCGACGTTCTCGTTCTTGTCCATGCGGTATAGGTTGACGGACTGTTCGAGGTTGGTGGCTTGGGTTACGAAGTTGCTTTTGGTGACGAAGCCCTGCAGTGCGCTGGACACGTCGTTGTAGTCGCCGATGTACAAGTGGTCGCCGTAGACCTGCAGGGTGCAGGCGCCGGCGCTCACACGGCTTTTGTCAAGACCGTAGTAGTACTTGGCGCCCTTGGCGGTGTCGCCTACGAGCGGACGCCAGGTCCAATCGGCCTTGTTGGTGGAATCGCCCTTGTTCTCGCCCACGTAAATGGCGAAGGAGCGCATGGTTCCGGTCTCTTCGTTCAGGGTGCTGGTGTCGCCGGTGCAGACCACGACGTACAGCTTGCCGTTGAACTCCTGCACCTGATAGATACCGCCGCCGCCGTTGACATCCTGTCGGTGGATGGCGGGCAGGTTGTCGAAGCTCGCCATGTCGGCGATCACTTTGTAGGAGTTCGGATCGGACGGGGTCTTGGATGCCACAAGCAGCGCCTTGCCCTTGCCGTCCGCGGTCGGCTTGAGGTCGCCGGCGATCAGCGTATTGCCGAAGGAGCCGATGGCACGGGTGGAGGTGAACACGTTGCCCTTGACCAGGGAACGGAAGCCATCCACGTCGACGCTGTCATACACCTTGGTGAGCTTGTCGTTGTTGGCCGGGTCGACTTCGTAGATGCACGGGAATCCGTTTTGATAGGCCATGGCGGTCTGGATCTCCTGCTGGGTGAGATCCTTGTTGTTGGTGTCCATGACCATGCCCTCGAAGTACAGCTTGCCGTTCATCTTGAAGGCGCTGCGGAAGGTCGGGATCACGCCCTTGCCTCCGTCGATGCCGGTGCTCTTGGACATGAGGATCTTGGTCTTGCCGGTCTTCACATTGAACTTGAACAGCATGCCGCCGGCGCTCTTGCCGTCGGGTTCGCCAAGGTACATGTTGCCCGCGTACATGGTCTGGATGAGTGCGGTGGCCTGCTTGGAGGTCAGGCCGAGGCTTGTCATATCGCGGTTCAGAATGGCCTGCACGCCGAGGCCGCCGTACATGGTGCCGATGTAGACCCAGTCGCCGGAGGATGCTGCCGCATAGCTGTAGGACTGGCCGCGGTCGCCGTTGCCGGTGGTGCTCAGGCCGGCGGTATAGGGGGCGATGGTGCCGTCGCCGGTGTAATCGACCACGCCATCGGCCTGGCTCAGGCCCTGATCGGCGTGGCTGACCTTTTCGAAGGTCATGCCGTTATCGTTCTGGGAATTGTAGGTGTATTGGGGAGTCAGGCCGGCGGAGTCGTCCGCCATGGCGGTGGCCGGGATTCCGGCGAGAGCCGTTGCGCAAGCGACGATTGCGCCAAGGCATGCGATTGCCTTGTTTCTCATCTATTTCTCCTGTCTTCGCGCGACGTGGAAAACGTCATTGATGGGGGCATCTAGGGGGCTGCCCGCCGTAAGCGGCGGGAGTCATAAAAGCGTGTATTGCAAGAGCCTCCAATAGGCAACCGTATCGATAAATATTGACAAGTTGTTATGGCATATGTTGCACAATGGCAGACGAATATGCTATGACGCACTTCGATTCCGCCATTGCATTGGTGGTACGCAAAGGGGTGTTGGCTGAGCGTATCGGGGGATGGGGCGGAAGCGCTTAAGTATGGGCGGGAACGCTATACTGTACCAAGGCAGGATTTTTATTAAAGATGGGTTAGATAACGATATGACTGCAAAGAAGCGCATCCTTGCGTTCGAAATCGGAACGTTCTTCACCCGATACGTGGTGTTCGAGGACGGGCGCATGGGCATTCCGGGTACTATCGCGACTCCGGTCGACGGCGAGGAGCCCTTCTACCAGGCGCTCGCGCATATTGTTTCCAAGCAGCGTGCCCCTCTTGACGGCATCGCCATAAGCGTGCCCGGCTTCATCGACACGGAGAAGCAGGTCGCCGTTACCGCCGGCGCGCTAAGCATACTGTACGGCCATGAAATCGGCAGAAAACTGCAGGGCTATCTTGACGACCCGATCCCCACATGGATGGAGAACGACGCCAACTGCGCGGCAATGGCGGAGAAGCTGAGCGGCAACGCCGTCAAACTCGACGATTTTGCGCTGATCACCATCGACAGCGGTGTGGGCGGTGCGTTGTTCCTGGACGGCAGGATCCGCCGAGGCAAGGATTGGCGTGCAGGCGAGCTGGGCATGATGATCCCGAACTATGAGACCGGTGGATTCCACACCATGCAGGATTACCTGTCGACCATCGTGCTGGCGGAGGAGTACGCCAAGGAATTCGACGTGCCGACAGGCTCCATCGTGCCGGCCACCCTGTTCCATCGTCTCGATGAGCCGCGTGTGCGCAAGATCGTGGACCGGTGGATCGACTATCTTGCCATCGGCATTTTCAACATCGTCGCCGTGGCCGACCCCGAATGCGTGCTGCTGGGCGGTGGCATCTGCCGTGAACAGCAATTGCTGCCGCTGGTCAATGCGGCGCTCGACAAGATCCCGCAGTGGAGCGATTTCCACACGGTTGTCAAGCGCTGCCGGCACACCAACAACGCCGGTCTGATCGGAGCCTACTACGCCTTCGAAACCGAGGTCGAAGGCATGGAGAAGGTGCCGATCCGCTAGTCGCGGATGCTTCCGATACGAAAATCGGCGGGTCCGCTTCCCGTGAACGGCCCCGCCGATGGCGAATATGCACAAGAGCGGTGGGCGGTCGATATCGATCTTCCGCTGTAATGCTCTGCTGATCTTCGGGGTCAGAGCTACTGCCGTGCCGACAAGGTAAGCGGCAGCAGGCAGGATTCGTTCTTCGGGTCGTGCTCCGAGGGGTCGCGGAAGCCCTGCCATTCGCTATCGGGGAAGATGATGTCGGAGATGCTCATCCATTGCTCCAGCAGATTCATCGAATTGTCACCCAGCCAACGGTACTGCAGACCGTCCATGGCGCTCATCGCCAGGGTGTACAGGTCGTAGAACCGTTCCTCGTCCACGTCCGGCGGCAGCAGCCAGTTCATCGGGCAAATCATCTCCCATTGGCGCAAATGGCGGCCGATGAAGAAATCGTGGGCCGGGTGCGAGGGGTTCAGCGCCTCGCCGTTCAGCACCGAATACAGCTGCACGAGCTCGGGGCGCTGCAGATTGTACAGCACGATGTTCAGGCAATAGCGCGGGTAGTAGTAGACGCGGTGCCCGTCGGCGTCGACGATGGCGGCCGTCACCGCGTTGTATTCGTCGGCATCGATGGTGTCGTAGCATTCCGACAGCACCATGTTGAGCAGATCGTCCTTCGAGGAGATGTAATGGTACAACGCCGCCTCGGTGATGCCCAGCTCGTCGGAGATGTTCTGCAACGACATGCCCCAGAACCCCTTGGTGGCGATGATTTTGACGGCGGCCTGCAGGATTTGCAGGTGGCGTTCCTCCTGACTCATACGCTTGCGTTTGACGAAGGTCTTGTCGCCCAGCGTGTCCCTGGCGGTAGTGGCCCCCGTAGCGTTGCCGATGCGTGAGGCGGCCGGCCAGTTGCTCTGGTCATTCAGGAATCCATCCCATGCCGCGACGCTCATAGCCAGCTCCTTACACCCCTGCTCATCGTGTCCCTCATAAAACCATCCAATACTATTACGCCCTCTGGCCTCTAGGCGAAGAGTCGCCGTAGCCACGCGTTGGCCAACACCGGCCATTGCTGGACGCATGGCTCGATGCCATTAACCCCCTGCCACGCCGTTTCCGCAGTGCCAAGCGCCAGACCATGCCCGCCTTGGGGGAACAGATGCGCCTCGACCGGCACGCCGGCCTTCTTGCAGGCATCGACCAACATCAGCGTGTTCTCGACCGGTACGCAATCGTCGGTGATGGTATGCCATACGAATACGGGCGGCGTCTTCGCGTCGATATGCCGTTCGATGGACACCGCGTCCAACGCCACCTGATTATCGCTGTTGTCGCCAAGCAGACAGTCGAAGCTGCCACGATGCGCGAGCGGGCCTGAAGTGATCACCGGGTAGCCGAGCATCAATGCGTTCGGGCGCACCGCGTCAGGGTCATAGCCATGTGCCCGCATGGTGTCGTCACCCGCCGTGGTCGCAAGATTGGCCGCAAGATGACCGCCTGCGGAAAATCCGATTACCGCGATCTTACTGGGGTCGCAATGCCAGTCGTCCGCATGCGCGCGTATGCGCTGCACTGCTTCCGCGGCTTCCAGCAAAGCCGTGGGGAAGACGGATGGCGCGACGGAATAGCGCAGCACAAACGCGTTGCATCCGGCCGCGAGGAACTGCATGGCGATCGGTTCGGCCTCGCGGTCGGAGGTCATGGCATAGCCGCCGCCCGGAATCACCAGAACGCTGGGGCGTTGACGTTTGGGATCGATCTCCTCGCTGTTGTCGAGAACGTACCGGACGAACGTGGCCTCACTGCCATCGATGCCGGTGATGATGTCTTCACAATACTGCATATCGCTACCTTAGACGGATTGTGTGTGCGAATCCATGCGGCCTTCTATGCGGCACACGGATTCGCACTGTTCTGATCGGTTCCTGCCTTCCACAAGGTTGCAGGAAACCGATGGAGGATCGCCGGAACAACCTATATGCAAGATGCTCCGGCAATCCATGTTCATGTTGAGGAGAGTGTAGGCCCGCCCCGTTTGTGAGCACGTTCTGATGCTCACATCAGAACGTGACCTCGACATCGACGGATTTGGCATCGCTCAAAGCGGGAACCACATTACCGCCAATCTTCGCTCCGTCGACGCTCACCGTGCGCTCGCCGGTGCGCTTCATGGCGATGCGGTAGGTCACGCCGCGGAACACGCGCGTCACGGTCAGCTGGTCGAACCGTTCCGGCAGATGCGGTTCGATGGCCAGGCCGTCGAGCGTCGGTCGCACGCCCAGCAGATACTGCGACACGTCCACGAACGTCCACGCGGCGGTGCCGGTCAGCCAGGAGTTCTTGCCCTCGCCCGGGGTCGCTGCCTCGGGACCGGCCACCATCTGGCAGTAGACGTACGGTTCCACCTTGCGCACGTCGGACTTGTCCTCGACATACGCCGGGCAGTTGCGCTGGTAGACGGCGAATGCCTCGTCGTCATTGCCGGCGATGGCGTTGGCGATGGAGATCCACGGGTTGTTGTGGCAGAAGATGCCGCCGTTTTCCTTGTATCCGCGCGGATAGGAGGAGATTTCGCCCAATTCGATGCGGTAGGTGGAGTAGGCGGGTGCGAGGATGGCGGTGCCCCAATCGCAGGTCAGGCGTTCCTTGACGGACTTCAGCGCCTGCTGCGCCTTGCCGTCATCGAGGCCGATGCCGGCCATCACGCACATGCCCTGCGGTTCGATGTAGATCTGGCCTTCGGTGTCCTCATGCGTGCCGACCTTGCGCGAGTAGGCGTCGTAGGCGCGCACGAACCATTCGCCGTCCCAGCCGGCGGTTTTGACGGCCTTGGAAACCTGGCCGATTTCGGCGCGCACGCTGGCCGCCTCGGACGCGATTTCGGCGTCGGACATGCCGGCCAGACGTCCATAATGCTTGAGGATGTCGGCATATTGGCTGCCGTACAGCACGAACATGCCGCCGATGAACACGGATTCGGCGACGCCGGTGTCGTTGTTCTCCACGGTCTGGAAGCTTTCGCCCGGAGTATCGGAGAAACAGTTGAGGTTCAGACAATCATTCCAGTCGGCGCGGCCGATGAGCGGAATGCCATGCGGAACCGTCCTCCATTTGGGTGGAGGCGATGTCGATGATGCGCTCGCGTGCGCGTTCCGGAATGAGATGCACGAAGCCAAGCAGGTCCTGGTTGGAATCGCGGAAGCCCATGCCGCGTCCCATGCCCGACTCGTAGTAGGAGGCGGAACGGGACATGTTGAACGTGACCATGCACTGGTACTGGTGCCAGATGTTGACCATGCGGTCGAGCTTTTCGTCGCCGGAATCGACGCTGTAGGTGGTCAGCAGTTCGGACCAGTAGGAGTTGAGCTCCTTCAAGGCGGCTTCGACCTGTTCGACGGTGGCGAAACGGCGGAACAGCTCATGGGCCGGCTTCTTGTTTATGATGCCGACCTTGGCCGGATCGTTCGGATCCTCCCATTTCTGGTCCTTGGCCACTTCGATATAGCCCAGCATGAACACGAGCGATGCGGTTTCGCCCGGCTGGAGTTCCAGACGCACGCGGTTGGCGGCGATCGGGAACCAGCCGTGCGCCACGGAATCGTGAGCCTTGCCTTCGGCGATGACCTGCGGGGTGTCCCAGCCGTTGAACTGGCCGAGGAACTCGTCGCGGCTGGTGTCGAAACCGACGACGGGCGCGTTGACGCCGTAGAACGCGTAATGGTTGCGGCGCTCCTTGAATTCGGTCTTGTGGTACAGCAGCGTGGCATCGGTTTCGCGTTCGATCTCCACCTCGCCGGTGGACAGGTTGCGCTGGAAGTTGGACGAGTCGTCCACGGCATTCCACAGGCACCATTCCACGGAGCCGGTCACGTCGATGACGGCCGGCTCGTCGGTGGTGTTCGTCACGTCGAGCCGATTGATTTCCGCATTGGTGTGCAGCGGCACGAAGGCGGTGAGCTTGGATTCGATGCCTCGCTTGGAAGCTTCGAACACGGTGTAGCCGATGCCTTGACGGCACTTGTAGGAATCAAGCGGGGTCTTGCACGGAAGGAAGGTCGGCGACCAGGTTTCGATCGGCTTGGCATCGGCGGAATCGGAGTCCATCAGGCTCAGGTAATAGCAGCGGGAGCCGTTGTCTGCCGGCACGTTGTTATACCGGTAGCGGGTGACGCGGCGTAGTTTGGCGTCCTTGTAGAAGCTGTAGCCGCCGCCGGTGTTGGAAATCAGCGAGAAGAAGTCCTTGTTGCCAAGGTAGTTGATCCACGGCAGGGGGGTCGCCGGGGTTTCAATCACGTATTCCTTTGCGGCATCATCGAAATGACCGTAGCGCATGGGTGTCCTTTCGTCGGTGAAATGGCTGTGACGAGGTGTACTGTATGGGTATATCGTCCATTGATTTAATTAATAGGTTAGTACGTTATTTATAAACTTATAAATAACGATTTGCTGGCGTGTTGCCGTCGGTCTTCCAATGGTCATCTGTCGACGCTGCCGCAATCGGGCAGAGGTCGGGGTATACTTCCTCCCGTTGCCCTCGTAGCTCAGTTGGTTAGAGCAGCACCCTTATAAGGTGTTTGTCCTGGGTTCAAGTCCCAGCGAGGGCACATGCGGACCTGCCGGAAGCGGCGGGTCTTTTGCATATCCGCGGATTGCAGTCCGTACGCCCTGCGTGTGACGGCGCATACCGTGTCCCGGCCATCGCCTACACTCCATAAGGTTATCCGGTTCACGCCTTGCCATCGGGGCAATGCGACCCGGGTCCCCCGAATCTCTAGGAGACAAACTATGAAGCAGGGTATCCATCCTGATTACCACGCAGTGCAGGT
>ENA-OQIK01000697-OQIK01000697.1-human-gut-metagenome-genome-assembly--contig:-NODE-697-length-16875-cov-16.075128_pt1 | contig 16875 bp, 7 predicted proteins | sample MGYA00242578_ERZ504743 | MGnify/ENA primary metagenome ERZ504743 (study PRJEB26092, sample SAMD00036441) | human gut metagenome | host: Homo sapiens | study: EMG produced TPA metagenomics assembly of...
CAGAACGACCAGCTGCTGTGGGTTGCCTTGAGCTACCTGCTGTACGCCATCGCCAACGTGGCCACCACCGGCGTGCTCATGTACCTGTTCAAGTACATCCTCGACAACACCGCCGCATACTCCATCGTGGGCGTCATCCCGGTCATCACCGGCTTGGTTATGGCTCCGCTGTATCCGATCCTGAACAAGCGCATTCCGCGCCGCTACCTGTACTTGGGTGGCATGGTGCTCATGATCGTCGGCTACCTGCTGTTCGCCGTCGGCTCCAGCAATCTGGCAATGGTCATCGTCGGTCTGGTCTTCTTCTACCTGCCGCAGACTTTCATTCAGATGACCGCCATCCTGTCGCTGACCGACTCCATCGAATATGGTCAGCTCAAGAACGGCAAGCGTAACGAGGCCGTCACCCTGTCCGTCCGCCCGATGCTCGACAAGATCGCAGGCGCATGCTCCAACGGTATCGTCGGCTTCATCGCCGTAGCCGCAGGCATGATCGGTGACGCAACCGCCGCGGATATGACCGCCGCGAACATCGGCATGTTCAAGGTCTGCGCATTCTACGTGCCGCTGGGCATCATCGTGCTGAGCCTGCTCGTGTTCCTCTTCAAGGTGAAGATCACCGAGAAGATGCACGACGAGATTGTCGAAGAGCTCGAAGCCAAGCTTGCTTCCGGTGAAATCTCCGAATGATCGAACATAGTATGTTCTAAAAATACATATTGAAAATACGATTACAATGCCGATACTGATGGGCCGTCAGTATCGGCATTTCTGTTGTATGTAATCCTACATAAGAGCTATTGTGAATCGTCATGAAACCTATTGTGAAATCGTCCATAATCATGCAAAACAAGCGAAAATAGTTCGCGCTGCATGCTATAGTGACAACCGAAATGCGAGCGATGATCCGTTATCAGCGGGGAGCTTCCGGAAGAACGGTCGCGTGAGCGACTTATTAGACCCGGCGGGAAGGCCCGAATAGCCGAACATACAAGCGGTCGCACGTATATTTGAAAGTGCGGCAAACGAGGTGGTACCGCGGTGGCGGCGTCCAGCAGACGTTACGGCCATCGTCCTCGTAGGAGATAGATAGCAAGAACCTACGAGGAGATACGGTGAGCGAAAACAACGTGTATCCGAAGGCAGCTGCGGGTGAGCAGAGCGCCAATGTAGCGCCGAACCCCAGTTTCCCGAAGCTGGAAGAATCCGTCCTTGATTATTGGGAGAAGGACGACACTTTCCAGAAGTCCATTGAACGCCGTCCTTCCGGCGATCACAGCCAGAACGAATTCGTGTTCTTCGACGGTCCGCCGTTCGCCAACGGCCTGCCGCATTACGGCCACCTGCTGACCGGTTACGCCAAGGATGTGATTCCGCGTTACCAGACCATGAAGGGCCGCAAGGTCAATCGTGTGTTCGGCTGGGATACGCACGGTCTGCCGGCCGAGCTTGAAGCCCAGAAGGAACTGGGCATCGATTCGGTCGATCAGGTCAAGGAAATGGGCATCGACAAGTTCAACGACGCCTGCCGTGCCTCCGTGCTCAAGTACACCAACGAGTGGAAGGACTACGTGCACCGTCAGGCACGTTGGGTCGATTTCGAGCATGGCTACAAGACGCTGAACATTCCATACATGGAATCCGTGATGTGGGCGTTCAAGCAGCTGTACGACAAGGGCCTCGCATATCAGGGCTACCGCGTGCTGCCGTACTGTCCGAAGGATCAGACGCCGCTTTCCGCGCACGAGCTGCGCATGGACGCCGACGTGTATCAGGATCGTCAGGACACCACCGTGTCCGTGGCCGTGAAGCTGCGCGACGAGGAAGACGCCTATGCGGTGTTCTGGACCACCACGCCGTGGACCGTTCCCACCAACTTCGCCATCGTGGTCGGCGCAGACATCGACTATGTGGAAGTGCGTCCGACCGAAGGCAAGTTCGCGGGCAAGAAGTTCTACCTGGGCAAGCCACTGCTCGGCTCCTACGCCAAGGAACTTGGCGACAACTATGAGATCGTGCGCGAACTCAAGGGTGCCGAGATGGAAGGCTGGCGCTACTACCCGGTGTTCCCGTACTTCGCAGGCGACGAGAACGCCGTCGAAGGCAAGGTTCCGGGTCCGGAAGGCTATCAGATCTTCACCGCCGACTATGTCGATACCGTTGAGGGTACCGGTCTCGTGCACCAGGCTCCGTACGGCGAGGACGATATGAACACGCTCAACGCCAAGGGCATCAAGAGCGTTGACGTGCTCGACGCGGGCTGCAAGTTCACCGCGCTGTGCCCGGACTACGAGGGCATGTACGTGTTCGATGCGAACAAGCCGATTCTGCGTAACCTGCGTGCCGGTGACGGTCCTCTGGAGCGTATTCCGGAAGATCAGCGCGCGATCCTTTTCCAGGAGAAGAGCTACGTGCACTCCTACCCGCACTGCTGGCGTTGCGCCACCCCGCTGATCTACAAGCCGGTGAGCTCCTGGTTCGTGGCCGTCACCAAGATCAAGGACCGCCTGCTCGAACTCAACCAGCAGATCAACTGGATTCCGAACAACGTGAAGGACGGCCAGTTCGGCAAGTGGCTGGCGAACGCACGCGATTGGTCGATCTCCCGCAACCGTTTCTGGGGCTCTCCGATCCCGGTATGGGTTTCGGACGATCCGAAGTACCCGCGTGTGGACGTGTACGGTTCACTCGATGAGCTCAAGGCCGACTTCGGCGATTATCCGCGCGATCATGAGGGCAACATCAACATGCACCGCCCGTACATCGACGAGCTGACCCGCGTCAACCCGGACGATCCGACCGGCAAGAGCCACATGCACCGCATCAGCGACGTGATGGACTGCTGGTTCGAATCCGGTTCGATGAGCTTCGCCCAGTACCACTATCCGTTCGAAAACAAGGAAACCTTCGAACAGCACTTCCCGTGCGACTACATCGTGGAATACATCGGCCAGACCCGTGGCTGGTTCTACGTGCAGCACGTCATGGCCACCGCCCTGTTCGACAGGCCGGCGTTCAAGAACGTGATTTGCCACGGCATAGTGCTCGGCTCCGACGGACAGAAGATGTCGAAGCATCTGCGCAACTATCCGGACGTGAACGGCGTGTTCAACGACTTCGGCTCCGACGCCATGCGCTGGTTCCTCATGAGCTCGCCGATCCTGCGCGGCGGCAACCTTATCGTCACCGCCGATGGCATCCGCGACACCGTCCGCCAGGTCATGCTGCCGGTGTGGAGTTCCTACTACTTCTTCACGCTGTACGCGAACGCGGCCGGGTACGACGCGCGCAAGCTTCGCGCCGACGAAGTTGCATCGCTGCCGGAAATGGACCGTTACCTGCTGGCCCGTACCCACCGACTGGTCGAAAAGACCCAGTCCTCGCTGGACCAGTTCCTGATCTCCGATGCATGCGACGCCGTGTCCGACTTCATCGACATGATCACCAACTGGTACATCCGCAACAACCGCGACCGCTTCTGGAACGAGGACGCCAACGCGTTCAACACCTTGTACACCGTGCTTGAGGTGTTCATGCGCGTCCTTGCGCCGCTTGCCCCGATGGAAGCCGAATCCGTGTGGCGCGGCCTGACCGGAGGCGAATCCGTGCATCTGGCCGACTGGCCGTTCCTGGCCGACGAGAAGACCGGCGAAGCCACCGAACTTGGCCGCGTGCTCGTCGACGATCCGGCTTTGGTCGATGCGATGGAGAAGGTGCGCGAGGTCGTCTCCAGCACCCTGTCCATGCGTAAGGCGAAGCAGATCCGCGTGCGTCAGCCGCTGAGCAAGCTCACCGTGGTGGTGGAGGATACCGCCGCCGTGGCCGCATACGACGAGATTCTGAAGTCCGAGCTCAACGTCAAGGACGTGGAGCTGTGCACGCTTGAGGATGCGGGCTCCCAGGGCCTGAAGATCATCCACGAGCTGCGCGTGAACGCCCGCGTTGCAGGCAAGCGTCTGCGCAAGGACGTGCAGTTCGCCATCAAGGCCTCCAAGTCCGGCGCATGGCATGTGGACGCTTCCGGCGCTCCGGTGTGCGAGACCCCGAACGGCGACATCACGCTGGAAGAGGGCGAGTACGAGCTGATCAACAGCGTGGAGGAGCAGAACGCCGAAGAGGCCGCCAACTCCGTGTCCGCGGCCCTGCCGACCGGCGGCTTCGTGATCCTCGACACCGAGCTGAACGACGATCTGGTTGCCGAAGGCTACGCCCGCGACGTGATCCGCTCCGTGCAGGACGCCCGCAAGGCCGCCGGTCTCGAGGTTTCCGACCATATCGCGCTGAAGCTGACCGTTCCGGCCGGCGACGTGGCGAAGGTCGAGCAGTTCCGCGATCTTGTGTCCGCCGACACGCTCGCCGACTTGCTTGACGTTACCGCCGGCGCCGAAGGCTCCGAACTCGCCGTTGAGGTTGCCAAGGCCTGATTCTTCGAGTGAGCTGATTCGGCTGGACTGATTTCGGCAATTGATGTGAGGGGCCCTGTTGCTTATGCAGCAGGGCCCCTCACGTATTTGCGGTATGGTCGATTTTGCTATATTCCTTGCGCAATTTCGCTGCCTGTTTGAGCGCAATTCATTCTGCTCTAATCGCGTCCCGTTCTAAGCTCAAAATGTCGTCCGCGTGGGTGATCCGTAACCTTTCCCACGCAAACGACATTTTTACTTTTGTATTTTTGTGCAGAAGCTTTTGCGATTGCCGGCTCATTCCGACGGAAGGTGCCACATTCGCGTCGCTTTCGACAGATGGAATCGTAATTGTCTGCTCAAACCGACGATGGACACCCGTTTTGCGTCGTTTTGGACAGACAGGTTGACGTTTTTCTGTTTGTTCGACCGTACGACTAGAGTAGCCTGTGGCTTTTCGGCTGGTTTTGCGCCGGCTGGAAAATTAATACAGACTTGATTTGTATCTGCCGCGTGCCTGCGCCATATTTACGTCGTGCCGGCACGTGCGCGGAAGCAGATCGCAAGCGAATGGTTCTCAGTACCATCCATGTGAGTCAAGCACACATCTTTGAGAAGCAGTCGCGATGCCGGGAGTTGGGTTCGTCGTAATTCAAACGTCGCATCCGTTCCCGGCTTTTTCATCTTGGTTAGTCTGAATTTAAAAAAAGATTTTGGGTTATTGCCGAGCGTGTCCCATGCGGATAAAGGGGTTATCAGGTGTAATCTATAGCTAATTGTTTTTAAGCCAACGGGGGTCTTATGAGCCGCAAAAAAATAGTTCCGAATTATGCAATTTCTTTGGATATCGGTAATGCTTCCGTTGGATGGGCCGCGTTTACTCCTGATTATCGGTTGATGAGAGCTAAAGGGCGTGAGTTAATTGGTGTAAGGCTATTCGAGCCTGCGCAGACTGCTGAAGCTCGTCGTATGGCTCGTACTACTCGTAGGCGCTACTCTCGTAGACGTTGGCGTTTGCATATGCTTGATGCTATTTTTGATGCTCCCTTGGCAGAGGTGGATCCGTCATTCCTTGCGCGGAGGAAGTACTCCTGGGTTCATCCTGCTGATGAGAACAATGCGGATTATTGGTATGGCGGTGTCTTATTCGATTCGAAGAATCAGGATAAACGTTTCTATAAACAATATCCGACAATTTATCATCTGCGCAAAACTTTGATGGAAGATGACAAGCAACATGATATTCGAGAAGTGTATTTCGCTGTCCATCACCTGTTGAAGTACCGAGGTAATTTCCTTGTTGAAGGTGATTTGGATTCTTCGAGTGTATTCGACTCAAAGAATCTTTTAAATCTTATCGGTGAAATCATTCTGTGTGTATTTGATGAGCAGCTGGATGGATCATGGACGGCAGGAATCGACAAAAAGCGTCTTGCTGATACGTTGTGCACGACAAAGGGTTCTCGCAGTATGCGTGTTGAAAATGCGCTTGCTGTTATTTGTGAGTCGTGTGAACTGCCAAAAGAACAAATCAATGTCATTAAGGCTATTTTTGCTGGTCTAGAGGGAAATAAACTTGATTTAGCGAAGATTTTCCCATCTGAAGAACGTACCAGCGATGAAAAGAAAGCGCTTGGTATTTATTTCAATAAATCTGATTACGAGGAAGTTCGTGCTCAGGTCGTAGATTCGGGCTTGCTTGATGATGAACAATGCGAGTTGCTCGATAAAATGCAGAAACAATATAGCGCTATCGCTCTGAAACAACTGCTTGGTAACGCAAAAAGTGTTTCTGAATCGATGTGTGCGAGTTACACACGACACCAAAGAAATTGGGATCTTATTAAAAAAGAGCTCCGTACGGAAGACAATGCCGATGAAATCAACAAGCATTATGGTGAGTTGGTTGGCTGGACAATGGTTGACGGTCGACGTCGGAGCATCAGGGGTACTTCTACGTATGAAAAAACAAGACAGAACGCAAATAAATATTTTTCGAAGTTAATTGAGGCTTCTAATTTGTCTGAATCCAAAAAAATGGATTTAAAGCACGCAATTGATGAAGATCGGCTTTTCCCAGTTCAAAGAGACTCTGATAATGGTGTGATTCCGTATCAGCTTCATCGAAATGAGCTTAGGAGAATTCTTGAAAAGCAAGGAAAATATTATCCGTTCCTTTTGGATACGTTTGAAAAGAACGGTGAACAAGTCAATAAAATAGAAGGCTTGCTGACTTTCCGTGTGCCTTATTTTGTGGGTCCATTGGTAGAACGGGAAGGAATGCAGCCTTCAGATAATGGCGAAAACCATTGGATGAAGCGTAAAAAATCTGGAGAAATCACTCCTTGGAATTTCGATAAGATGGTTGACAAGGATGAGTCGGGTAGGCGTTTCATTGAACGGCTCGTGGATACAGATAGCTATCTGCTAGGTGAGGCGACCTTGCCGAAGAACTCCATGTTGTATCAGGAGTATGAAGTTCTTAACGAACTAAATAATGTCCGTTTATCGGTTCGTTCGGGCAACCGATGGGAAAACCGTCGTCGTCAACGACTTGGTCGAGAAGAAAAGACGCTGCTGATTCGTAACTTGTTTATGAAAGGCGGTGTAGTCACCAAAAAGGCTGCGGAAAATCTGCTCCGCAAAGAGTATGGCCGTACCTATGAGCTGTCTGGTTTGGCGAGCGAGTCAAAGTTTATGAGCTCTATGTCATCATATGGAAAACTGTGCCGTATTTTCGGCGCAGAACGGGTGAATAAAGATTCAGAGCTTATGGAGCAGATAATCGAGCTCCAGACTGTGTTTGAGGATAAAGAGACTTTACTGCATCAGTTGCGTATGCTTGATGGACTGTCCGATAGTGATTGCGAATTGTTGGCAAGGACTCACTACACGGGATGGGGCAAGCTTTCAAGGAAGTTGCTTACGACCAAGGTCGGCGAATGCAAGATTGGTGATGATTTTGCCCCTCAGAAGCATAGCATCATTGAGATTATGCGTTTTGAAGATCGTAATTTTATGGAAATTATTACTGATAAAAATTATGGTTTTCCTGAATGGATTGATGAGCAGAATCTTGGAGCGGATAAAAAGCAATCGTTGGAGTCAATGGTTGACGAGCTTCACGTATCTCCGAAAGTGAAACGAGGAATCATCCAATCCGTTCGACTCATTGATGATATCTCTAAGGCCGTTGGAAAGAAGCCATCGAGAATATTCCTAGAATTGGCCGGAGATATTCAGGCAAGCGTGCGAACCACTTCTCGAAAGAATCGCTTGCTGGAGTTGTACAAGAATGCTGGATTGAGAAAGGAATTCAGTGACATTTATGATCGCTTGGAGGCAAGCGACGATAAAGGACTTCAGGATGATCGGTGGTTCTTGTACTACACACAGCTTGGTAAGGATATGTATACGGGCGAAGAGCTGGATATCGACAGGCTATCGTCTGATTACGATATCGATCATATTATTCCCCAAGCTGTAACGCAGAATGATTCCCTGGACAATCGAGTACTTGTGTCCCGTGCGGCCAATGCGCGTAAAACAGACTCTTTTGCATATTTGCCGGAACTAGTAGAAGCAAGAAGAGGCTTTTGGCAGGAACTGTTGGATAATAGGTTGATTTCCCAGACTAAATTTGAACGTTTGGTACGACAAAATGATTTCGGTAGACATGAGAAAGAGCGTTTTGTCGAGCGATCGCTGGTAGAGACTCGTCAGATTATGAAGAATGTGGCGACTTTGATGCGGCGGAGGTATGGAAATAGCTCTGCTGTGATTGGACTTAATTCCGAATTGACCAAGGAGATGCGCCAATATCTCGGGTTTGAACATAAGAATCGTGATATTAATGATTATCACCATGCTCAGGATGCATTATGTCTTGGTGTAGCTGGGCAGTTTGCTGTTAACAGAGGTTTCTTTGATAATGGTGCAGTTTCTGATGGAGCGGCGAATGCATATAATATCTATCTTCAGGACTACCTGAGAGGATATCGTGAGAAATTGAAGGCGGGGGACCGTAAACACGGTAAAGCCTTCGGTTTTATTGTCGGCTCTATGGCTTCGGCGGATGAAAATAAGCGTATCAATCCTAAGACTGGTGAGATTGCGTGGAGTGAGGCTGATAAAGATTATCTCCGAAGAGTGATGAATTATCGTAAGATGCTTGTCACTCAGAAGGTGGGGGATAGTTTTGGCGCTCTATATAACGAAACGCGATATGGAGCTGCGGTTAAAGAAGGGCATGACGGTATTGCTTTCGATAAAAATAAAGCCGATACGTCTTTGTATGGTGGTTTCTCCAGCGCAAAGGTGGTTTATTCGATTCTTGTCGAATTAAAGGGAAAAGTACGTCTTGTGAACATCACGATGCAGGAGTACTCGATGTTGGGAGATTGCCCTTCGGATGAAGCATTGAAGAAAGTACTGGTGGCAAAAAAGCCTGAATATGCAAAAGCGAAAATTTTGCTTCGACATATTCCGTCAATGCAGCTTATTCGCTATAAAGGGGCATGCATGACAATAAAGTCTGCTACTGAATTGAATAATGCTCGACAGTTGTGGCTGGATTGTGATGTATATAATGCCTTGGATGATTATCTGAAGTGTGGGACTTCTAAAAGCTCAATAGACATAATGCAAATTTGGGATGCATTATTCGACGCGGTAAATAAACATTATCCGCTTCACAGGGTTGAAGAAAGTACGCTAGCTAAGGCGCGGACTAAATTTGAGAAGCTTGATTTGGACAAGCAGTTGGATGTTTTAGGGATGATTGTTGTCGCGCTTCATGCTGATCCTGGTCGTGCAAACCTTTCGTTGGTTGGCCTCCCCAGCGAGTGGAAACGTGTTAGAAGTGTATCTTTCTCCGATGATGACGAATTTGTTTTTCAATCTCCGTCTGGACTATTTGAAACGAAAATTACTATTGCAGAACTGAAAAAGGCTGAATAAATGAAAAGGGCTTCCGGCATTGCCGGAAGCCCAAAGCCATAAGGCAAGGCATTAATCCTTCTGAAGCTCGGTTATAAAAACCTTGCTTTATTTCAATATATGCCTGTCAGGTCAACGACCTAGACAATCGGATTGCGACCAAACAATCCTTTAACAGAATACCACAACCACGATGGAGTGAGTATGGCGTGGCGGAATATTGTAGTGACGCAACATTGCAAAGTTTCGATGAAGATGAACTTGCTTGTTGTGCAAACGGATGATGATACTGTTCAGATTCCAATCGATGATATTGGAATGGTGCTGTTTGCTACAACGCAAGCTGTAATCACCACAAGCGCTATGGCATCTCTTCTTGAGCGGGATATCAAAGTGGTGTTTTGCAATGATAAACATCTCCCAATTGGTGAAACAAACCCATACGAAACTGAATCCTCTAGACGAGTATGCATTGTGCAACAAATGGGTTGGGCGGAAGAACGAAAGAACATATTATGGCAACGAATCGTGCAAGAAAAGATAGCTCATCAGATTTTCGTATTAAAGGAAAAGTGCGCTTTCCCTGATATAGAAAAGATGAAAACATTAATCACGTCTGTTCAGCCGGGAGATTCGGATAACCGTGAAGCGGTCGCGGCTCATATGTATTTTCCAAGACTGTTTACCTATGAATTTGTTCGCTCAGATGATAGTAATGAAACGAATGGATTGTTAAATTACGGCTATTCGTTAGTGATGTCTGAAGTCGCTCGAAAGATAGCAGAATTTGGCTATTTAACTGAATTCGGCATCCATCATGATAGCGAGAAGAATCCTTTTAATCTTGCTTGTGACCTTATGGAGCCTTTTCGGCCATTTGTTGATGCAAAAGTGTTTGAGCTAAGGGAACAAACTCTGAACTCAGAAGTGAAGAATGAGCTTATACGGCTGTTGCGCACTGATTTGCCTGAATTTGGAACTAGTTTGACGCAATTGATCAATATTTTTGTTCGTGATGCATTCCATTACCTATCAGGAGATGACAGATTGCCAGAATTGGGGTTTATTGATGAGGTATAGGGTTATGAGGGTTTTGATATTCTTTGATTTGCCTGTGAAAACAGTAGCAGAGCGTAAGGCATACGCAACTTTTCGAAAGAATCTGTTGCGAGAAGGTTTCATTATGGTTCAAGAATCAGTATATTCTAGAATCGCTACCACTCGTGAATCGGCTGGTTTTCTTGAAGGCCGTGTGGCGAGTTTTGTTCCTGAAGAAGGTTTGGTGCAGTCACTGATTATTACGGAAAAGCAATATGCTTCAATCAAATTTCTTTTAGGAAATCGAATTGAGGATGTAAGAAATTCGGATGAACGGACAGTGATTATATGATTGATAGCATTGTCATGTATCCGCTCGATGTGATGCCTCTTGAATTAGGGCTGAATGTATTGGGATTATCGTCGCCAGAACTTTTGTTTAAATTTGTGGAGGGCCTACAGGGGTTTGGTGATGACGTGGTTCTGGGAGATGGGAGTAAGACCGCGGTCTTAACAAAATCAATATTATATGTTGGGGATTGCGCTGATATTGTTGACTACAATGCACTATTCCAAAAAGCGGCAATTAAGAAAATAATAGATGAATTTGATGTTGATAAATTAACTAGAGTGCTTGAGTTGCAGGTAGAGTTAAAAACGCTTATTCAAGATGAAATATGGGATGATGATTTGCCTCTGGAAATTTCTTCTTCGCTGGATTTGAAAACTGCGATTTCAATGGCAAAATTACGTGTTGATGTGAGCTCTGTGGGTTCCCTATTTGATAAAATTCAGATGGTGGTTGATACTGCCGGTGCTCTTGCTGAGAACAGGATGCTTGTGACGCTTCATACAACTCAATATTGTAATAACGACCAATTGATTTATTTACATAGAGACCTATTAAAAAATGGTATGCAGCTTCTTGACCTGGAATGCTGCAACAAAAGGGTTACCCTGACAGAAGGAAGAAGCCATTATGTTGATGGAGATTATGTTCAGTTCTCATGAACTGTTCAGGAAGCTCCAAGGCTATCGGTTTCAGAAGCCTGTCAGATCAATGACCTAGACCACTTTGCGCAAAACGAGCAATTGCAGACGCTCGTTTCAGAAGCCTGTCAGATCAATGACCTAGACCACACACTTTCCAACACACTGTATCTCAATCATGTTTCAGAAGCCTGTCAGATCAATGACCTAGACCACCACGGGCTTGTTGCCGTGGCAGTCGTGGCAGTTTCAGAAGCCTGTCAGATCAATGACCTAGACCACACGGTTTGTCTAACCCGAACTTGATTTATCGTTTCAGAAGCCTGTCAGATCAATGACCTAGACCACCTCCGGCCGCTGCTGACGGAACGGATCACAGTTTCAGAAGCCTGTCAGATCAATGACCTAGACCACCGCCCTGCATCTGATGTTCTTGTCGATCATGTTTCAGAAGCCTGTCAGATCAATGACCTAGACCACTCCCCGAGGGTATCGCACGCGACGCTAAGGGTTTCAGAAGCCTGTCAGATCAATGACCTAGACCACTTCTCTACACGTACGGAATGCGAATCGTAGGTTTCAGAAGCCTGTCAGATCAATGACCTAGACCACGCTGATATACATTGACGATCTTATCGAATAGTTTCAGAAGCCTGTCAGATCAATGACCTAGACCACGCCGCCGCTGGCAGCGGTTCCGTCGTGAATGTTTCAGAAGCCTGTCAGATCAATGACCTAGACCACTAATAGGTACGAGTCCATATAGGCCACGCCGTTTCAGAAGCCTGTCAGATCAATGACCTAGACCACACGGTTGACTCCGCCAATGATATGGCCGTGGTTTCAGAAGCCTGTCAGATCAATGACCTAGACCACTTTTGCTATGGTTTGTGCGCCTAGTTGGTTGTTTCAGAAGCCTGTCAGATCAATGACCTAGACCACGGCGCTCGTCAAGCTCAATAAGGACGGCTAGTTTCAGAAGCCTGTCAGATCAATGACCTAGACCACTGCCGTTGCACCCGCTCGGCAGCATTTGGCGTTTCAGAAGCCTGTCAGATCAATGACCTAGACCACGGTGACTCACGAGGTGCTGCCGCAGATTCGGTTTCAGAAGCCTGTCAGATCAATGACCTAGACCACCTTGTAAGCGGCCATCTTGGCCACATGCTTGTTTCAGAAGCCTGTCAGATCAATGACCTAGACCACGTGCGAAGACGAAGCTGTCCGACCCGTTTAGTTTCAGAAGCCTGTCAGATCAATGACCTAGACCACCATCGACGTGAAAGTCGCGCCAAGGTCAACGTTTCAGAAGCCTGTCAGATCAATGACCTAGACCACCGGCATATGGGTTTCCGTGTCCGAACGCGAGTTTCAGAAGCCTGTCAGATCAATGACCTAGACCACAACCATCGGACACGCACAATCTCATGCAAGGTTTCAGAAGCCTGTCAGATCAATGACCTAGACCACATCTGCCGGACGGATACAATGCTATCGCTTGTTTCAGAAGCCTGTCAGATCAATGACCTAGACCACAAGAACGCTTGCTTGAAAGTGAAGTCACGGGTTTCAGAAGCCTGTCAGATCAATGACCTAGACCACCAAATCGGGAGCAAGGAGTGTGTGCCGATTGTTTCAGAAGCCTGTCAGATCAATGACCTAGACCACTGAACGCCATTAGCAACCAAAGCGCGCAAAGTTTCAGAAGCCTGTCAGATCAATGACCTAGACCACGCCTAAGTTCGAGTTGCGAGTGAAGAAGTAGTTTCAGAAGCCTGTCAGATCAATGACCTAGACCACGCCATACCTCGCCGATGGAACGCATGGCTGGTTTCAGAAGCCTGTCAGATCAATGACCTAGACCACTGCAGGACATGAGCGATAATGCGAACAAGAGTTTCAGAAGCCTGTCAGATCAATGACCTAGACCACCTCAACTCAGAGATCTACACCGGCCGCAAAGTTTCAGAAGCCTGTCAGATCAATGACCTAGACCACATACACATCCAAGCAACTGCGTGAGGACCTGTTTCAGAAGCCTGTCAGATCAATGACCTAGACCACCGATCTCTATACCGAGCTGCACGACGGCGAGTTTCAGAAGCCTGTCAGATCAATGACCTAGACCACCCCTCGCCTGAACGACGGCGGCGCCCACAAGTTTCAGAAGCCTGTCAGATCAATGACCTAGACCACGAACGATTCGTTCCGGTCAGCGGCAGCCTAGTTTCAGAAGCCTGTCAGATCAATGACCTAGACCACATCACCGTGCGCGGCAGCCAGGTCGACCGAGTTTCAGAAGCCTGTCAGATCAATGACCTAGACCACGGCGGCAAGCAGAGTCCTATCATCGTCGGAGTTTCAGAAGCCTGTCAGATCAATGACCTAGACCACAGATACACTAATGAAATATATTCTCAAAGAGTTTCAGAAGCCTGTCAGATCAATGACCTAGACCACCCAAGAGTATGGCTGCAATCGGTGCATTGAGTTTCAGAAGCCTGTCAGATCAATGACCTAGACCACAGTGCCGCCGATGACGTGGCTCCGATAATCGTTTCAGAAGCCTGTCAGATCAATGACCTAGACCACCGCGCGCGACCCGCCAACAATTTCACTCATGTTTCAGAAGCCTGTCAGATCAATGACCTAGACCACGCGCGTTCCAATTGGTTGAGACTGCGCCTAGTTTCAGAAGCCTGTCAGATCAATGACCTAGACCACGGATGGCGGGCACGCGGAAATCTGGTTCGAGTTTCAGAAGCCTGTCAGATCAATGACCTAGACCACTTCTTTCTTAGGCGGCCATTTGGTGCGTGCGTTTCAGAAGCCTGTCAGATCAATGACCTAGACCACTCGCGGCTATGCCTATTTCAAGGCTCGGAATCATATTTTCGAAAGATATGGGATTGATATTCGCGTCGAAGGAAATATACATTTCCTAGACGATTGGGATGAAATGAAAGCGAAATGGGCGTTTTATTTAGGGGTGGCCGATCCGGATTACACCAAACGGGCTGATGAGAATAGGCAAACTCGCTATAGAATCGTGGAAGAAGAACTAATCCGCGTATGGTTGCAGAAAAGACACGGCAAAGAGAAACGTTTTCGCATTTACACCGGCCATCTGACCACCACACAGGAAAGGGAAAGGTTATGGCCCCTGATCGGCAAGTGGCGGCAGCCTACCGACAGTTGAGACCCTATTGCGATTCTCTTCCCGATGGCCAAGTCCAATCCCTCGATGATGGCTTTAATGCAGGAGAACCATACTACTCGCTGAGCTGGCTAATAGCAGACATCCTCGAAAATAACATCGCCGTCCCCCAAGACGTCTTGCTTGACGCCTATGCGCTGCTCGACGACGAAGACAAAGAAGAATATGCCAGTCTAATCGAAAAGAGATCCGATACGCCGTGACATGGACCTGATTCGCGACATCCTCAAAACGGTAGTGGACTCCAACATCCAAGGGATGCCCGTGCTTTCACAATGATGTCCATCCTTTCCATGCGGTTGTCTACCATGCCGGCTTGCTGTGATAGGTCCGCCTAGTCGACGTGTCTGAGATAAAAGCGGCAGATGGTGAGATAGTCCCAGCGACCATCGGTCTACTCATATGGGAGAACAACGATTTCAAACGCAATTCGTTTCGATAGCATATAGAGCTGGGCGAAATGGCTTGTTGTTTCCATTTATTGCCAATCTATCAGTCGCATCGCATGTGCGTTAGCTACACTTATCCGCATAAGTGTAGCTAACGTTAAAATAAGCTACATTTATCTCGATAGGTGTTGCTTACGAGAGTTTTTGCGATGGATAATAATTTCAGCCATTTCGATATACATGAATCCGTAGGGGCCACAACGACTTGTGTTTCCGATTTACAAGCGTGGCTTTGCTTAAGAACGTGATTTTGTCCGGGGAACGATGCGCTTGACACATACTGGCACTACCAACGGAGGAGCACCATGAAATACGAGATTACGATTTGCAAAAGTATGAAACGCAAGAAAGGACGCAGTCGCGCTTCGATATGTTTTTGATTGCGTAACGGCGCGACGGCATCGCTTTTGCACATGTCGGGCGCTTCGTTGCCGCCACCGGCGTAAGATATCTGCGAATGTCAAACATAAGCGAGATATCTGAAGGAGAGAAGATGTCAACAAACGAAGCAGCATTGCCGCAGTCGACGGTCCGGGTTGCCCAGGCTGATCCGGATGGGATCCTTCTGGTGATCCACGCAGGCGCTGGCAATCGCGGCAAGAAGGACACGCCGGAACGTCGCGCCCAGGTGGAGCAGGATCTGAACAGGGCCCTTGAAGCCGGCTATGCGCTGCTGGAACAGGGCGCTCCGGCCGAGGATGCCGTCTGCGCGGCCATTCGTGTCATGGAGGATGCTCCCGAATTCAATGCTGGCCGTGGTGCCGCGTTGACGAGCGAAGGCATCGTGTCCATGGATTCCTGCCTGATGACCGGCGTTGACGGCGAAGTCGGCTCCGCATGCGGTCTGACCACGTCCAAGAACCCGATCAATGTGGCGCGCGCCATCAAGGAGAAGACCAAGCACGTCATGTTCGCCAAGCCGGGCGATAACCTGCTCAAGGAGTGGGGCATCGAACTGTGCGACAGCGAGTACTTCATCACCCCGGCCCGTCAGGAATCCCTGCGTGAGGCGCAGTCCAATGGCGACGAATGGGAGAAGCATGGCACCATCGGCGCCGTCGCACGTGACGCGTCCGGCAATATCGCAGCCGGCACCTCCACTGGCGGCATCACCAACCAGATGCCGGGCCGTGTTGGCGATTCGCCACTGCCGGGTTGCGGCACCTACGCCAACAACGATTCCGTTGCGATCTCCTGCACCGGCATCGGTGAGGCGTTCGTCAAGGAAGTCGCCGCGCACCAGGTTTCTGACCGTGTGCTGTATGCCAAGGAAGATCCGGTCGAGGCTGCGAAGGCCGCGCTGGACGGTGTGGCCCGTCACCACGGCGACGGTGGCATGATCGTCGTCCCCGCCCATGGCGACGGTGCGATGGTGTTCAACAGCGAGATGATGAACTGCGGTTGGAAGTCCCCGAAGGGCAGCTACGTGCAGAGCTGACGCCATAGGTTTGACGCCGTAAGCAAATAAACGAAACGGCCGCAAAACGCCGAGTGGGGGTTCGAATCCATTAAGGATTCGAACCCCCACTCGTTTTTCGTTGCCGATTGGCAGCGAAACGTCACAACGAAGCCGTCACTTGGTGATGGTGTTGTAGGTAGGCAGGTTGGTGTAGTCGAACGACACGTTCTTCACGTTCGTCGCGGACGCGGCGGCGACGTTGTCGTTCCACAGCGGAATCACCGGCAGGTCCTTGGCCAGCACTTCCTGCGCCTTGGTGAAGTCCTCGGTTCGCTTCTTTACGTCGGTCTGGGCGAGCGCGGCGTTCAGGAGCTTGTCGAATTCCGCGCTCTTGTAATCACCATCGTTCGAACCATGACCGTCAGCGGAGCTGGAGGCATA
>ENA-OQIK01000721-OQIK01000721.1-human-gut-metagenome-genome-assembly--contig:-NODE-721-length-16335-cov-4.950178_pt1 | contig 16335 bp, 11 predicted proteins | sample MGYA00242578_ERZ504743 | MGnify/ENA primary metagenome ERZ504743 (study PRJEB26092, sample SAMD00036441) | human gut metagenome | host: Homo sapiens | study: EMG produced TPA metagenomics assembly of...
TACGGGGCAAAATGCCATCACCGAAGGTGATTTGGAATGCATTTTGACCAAGTTGCTGTGAACGGAGTGAACAGTAAATGTTTTGCTATTGAGAACCGTTTGTTTTTCTACAGATACTTGCAGATTCGAACGAGATAGTCTAAATAAAATCAGAAGTGCCAGAAAAACAGCAGAGAATCTGTCATCCTGTATCACTCACATTTCGCGATGATACAGCCCAACGTTGCTGTCGGCACAAAAACGAAAGATAGGAGTAAATGCAAATGCGTGAAATCAAAGCATCAGCTATCACAGACACCATCGAGCGTCTCTGCATCGAGGCAAATCAGGTTCTGCCGTCTGATATCAAGGAAGCAATCCAGGCCTGTCGTTCCTGTGAGGACGGACAGATTGCCTGCGGTGTCCTCGACAACATCATCGAGAACTATCAGATCGCAGAGAATGAACAGGTTCCGATTTGTCAGGACACCGGTATGGCATGTGTTTTTCTGGAAATCGGCCAGGACGTACATATTGCAGATGGAGATCTGACAGAAGCAGTCAATGAAGGTGTCCGCAGAGGCTACACAAATGGCTACCTCCGCAAATCCGTTGTCAAAGACCCTGTCCGCAGAGGAAACACAGGTGACAACACACCGGCAATGCTCTACACCGAGATCGTTCCGGGCGAGCACATCCGCATCATCGTCGGACCAAAAGGCTTCGGAAGTGAAAACATGAGCGCGATCCGCATGTTCAAGCCATCCGCAGGCATCGAAGGAATCAAAGACTTCATTCTGGAGACTGTAGAGACAGCAGGCCCGAACCCGTGCCCACCGATGGTAGTCGGTGTCGGAATCGGAGGAACTTTTGACAAGGCAGCCCTTCTTGCAAAGAAAGCCCTCATGCGTCCGGTAGACACCCAGAATCCGGATCCATATTATGCTGACCTGGAGAAAGAAATGCTGGAAAAGATCAACCAGCTCGGAATCGGACCGCAGGGATTCGGCGGAAGGACCACAGCCATCGGCCTGAACATCGAGACCATGCCAACCCATATCGCCGGCATGCCATGTGCGATCAACATCAGCTGCCACGTAACACGCCACAAAACGGAGGTGCTTTAATATGGAACGTCACATCACACTGCCATTAACAGAAGAACTGGCAAGAACTCTTCACGCAGGCGACACCGTCTACCTGACCGGAACCATCTACACCTCCCGCGATGCCGGACACAAGAGAATGTGCGAAGCACTTGCACGCGGCGAGGAACTCCCTTTTGACCCGAAAGATGCAACCATCTACTATGTAGGCCCGACCCCTGCAAAGCCAGGTCAGGTCATCGGTTCCGCAGGCCCGACCACCAGCGGAAGAATGGATGCCTACGCACCGACCATGATGTCCGTAGGCGCACGTGGAATGATCGGCAAGGGCGCCCGCCTTCCGGAAGTCGTAGAAGCCATGAAGAAATACAGCGGCGTTTACTTCGGAGCGATCGGCGGAGCCGGAGCCCTTCTCGCCAAATGCATCAAGAGTGCAGAACTGGTTGCCTACGAAGATCTCCAGTCCGAAGCACTCCGCAGACTTTATGTAGAAGAAATGCCCCTCGTCGTGATCATCGACAGCGAAGGCAACAACCTCTACGAAGAAGGCAGAGCAGAATACCTCAAAAACCGTAAATAAAATAGTTTCCTCCTGCATATATTGTAACGATACATGGGACTGTTACAATATATGCAGGGGGATTTTTTATGGAAAATTTTCAGATTTACCGGGATATTCAGGCGCGGACCGGTGGTGATATATACATAGGCGTTGTCGGACCTGTACGGACAGGAAAATCAACGTTCATCCGAAGATTTATGGAACTTGTGGCACTTCCCGCCATGGAACCGGGGCAGCAGGCCGAAGTCCGCGACCAGCTTCCCTTGAGCGGTTCAGGGAAACTCATTACTACCGTAGAGCCTAAATTTATCCCAAAAGAAGCGATTCCCGTGACACTCGGCGAAGACCAGAAAGTTCAGATCAAACTGATCGACTGTGTCGGTTTTCTTGTCAAAGACGCCTCCGGCCACATCGAAGACGGAAGAGAGCGGATGGTCAAAACTCCATGGTTCGAAAAAGCCATCCCCTTCCACGAAGCCGCCCAGGTTGGCACCCGCAAAGTTATCCAGGAACACGCAACGATCGGCCTCGTAGTCACCACCGACGGCAGTTTCGGTGAGCTTCCGAGAGAAAATTTCATCGAAGCCGAAGAACTCACGGTCAAAGAATTAAAAAAACAGGGCAAACCATTTCTGATCCTTGTCAACTCCCAGACACCATATAAAGAAGAAACCCAGAAACTCTGTCGGGAGCTGCGGGACAAATACGGCGTGACCACGATCTCCGCCAACTGTGAACAGCTCCGCAAAGAAGACATCATAAAGATCCTGGAAAATGTCCTCTACGAATTCCCGGTCAGTGAGATCCAGTTCTACATTCCGAAATGGGTCGAAATGCTTTCACCACAGCACGAACTGAAAGCCCAGATCCTCACACAGATCCGCGAATACATGCAGAATCTGACGCACATCCGCGACATCACCAAGGACTCCGTTCAGCTCACAGGACCCTATATTCAGGAGACACTTCTCGATCAGGTCGATCTTTCCACCGGGATCGTCCGCATCCGTATCCAGGTCAAAGACGAATTTTATTACAAGATCTTAAGCGAAATGAGCGGCATCACTATGGAAAGCGAATACGACCTGATCCACACCATGAAAGAACTGGCAGCCATGAAAGAGCAGTACGTCAAAGTCCAGGCAGCCCTCGAAGCCGTCCGCTCGACCGGCTACGGCGTCGTCGTCCCGGAACTCTCCGAGATCCAGATCGAAGACCCGACCGTCATCCGCCAGGGTAACAAATTCGGCGTAAAGATCCGCTCCAAGAGCCCGTCCATCCACATGATCAAGGCAAACATCGAAACCGAGATCGCCCCGATCGTAGGCACCGAGCAGCAGGCCAACGACCTCATCCAGTACATCGGCGAGAGTAGCCAGCGCGGCGAAAGCATCTGGGAAACCAACATCTTCGGCAAATCCATCGAACAGCTCGTCCAGGACGGCATCCGCACCAAAATCTCCGCCATCGGCGAAGAAAGCCAAACCAAACTCCAGGACACCATGCAAAAGATCGTTAACGACAGCAAGGGCGGGATGGTGTGTATTATTATCTAAGCGAAATGTAAAATTGTGTTGCTTTACGGACAAAAGGTTTCATGGTATCATGTCTCTATAGATAAAACTTATTATAGAGAATGGTATCGGAAACCTTTTTATGGTAATAGGATAATTCAGGAAGGGAATAAATCAATGGAATTTTCAGTCAGAGGAATTGGAATAATAAAAGAAGCGGATATTAAAATTGATGGTTTGACTGTGATCGCAGGAAGCAATAATTCTGGTAAGACAACAGTCGGAAGAGCGTTGTATTCTATTGTCAATGCGGTAGAAAATTTGGAAGAAAAGCAGGATATGGATCAGGCAGTAGCAATTGTTGATAGAATTTTGAGAATATTAAATCTGTATCGGAGCCTGTTAAATGAATATGAATATGTAATGCGTGATTGTGGGGAAGAAAGAAATAGTTTTATAATTTCTATTTTGAATTTGAACCATATGCCTGTAAGAGAAAAACCTGATTATTACATTATGGTACTTCATCAGTTTTGTGAAGCGATCAGAGAGGATACTTTACTGGATTACCTGATTGGAGATATGAAAAAAGCTTCTTCAGAATTTTACGAAGAAGATGAGGCAGCATTTTGTGCTGAATGGGAAAAAATCAAACCAAAAGCATTAGCAGAATGTCAGAAAGCGCGCGATTTTGTAAACTCATTTCACGATCAAAAGAGAAAAGATTTTGCATGTAAAATAGCCGAAAGAACTTTACAGGTAGAATTTATGAACCAAGTACAGTCAATCGGCCAATCTGACAATAAACAGTATTCAATCATAAAACTCAAAGATCAGGAGGAAAATTTATTTGAACTTTATATTTCTGACGACAATATAGATATAGAAAAATCAGAATTTCAGGATGGGTATTTTGACAGCGTGTATTTTATCGATGATCCTTATGTTATCGAAGATCCTCGTGTATATCAATTTATAGCCACAAGAAAGAGAACCGACAGTTATGTACAATCAAGGATTGTTAATCATCGAGAAGATATGCGGCGCTTAATGAGAAAGCCCGAAGAGGATAAAAAAATCAGTGAAACTTTATACCAGGAAAAACAACTGGAAAATGTAATGAAACAAATCAATGAGATTGTACCGGGTATGGTTTCCGGAGGCACCTATTATACACCAGAAATGAAAATAAAAGTCGGAAATCTGGCAACAGGCTTTAAGATTTTTTCAATCATCAAGAAAATCCTCACAGAAAACGACCTCTCAGATAAAACACTCCTGATCCTGGACGAGCCAGAATCACATCTTCATCCAGAATGGATCAACCGCCTGGCAGAAGTTATCGTACTTTTGGTAAAAGAGTGCAATATCACGGTTCTTCTTACAACACACAGCCCAAATTTCCTGCTGGCAGTTGATGCCTTAATGCGAAAATATGACATTCGCGATAAATGTCACTTCTACCAGACAGAACAGGAAGAAGATCACAGAGTAAAATACATCGAAAGAACAGACAGGCTCGATGATGTTTACGCTGACTTTGCCGCATCTTTCGCAAAAATGAGTGCAATAAGGAAAAAATACATGAATCTGGAGGAGTAGAATGGGAACATCAGAATTAGCTGATTTTTTGGAACAAAATTTTTCCAAAAAGACTTATACAGAACTATCTGCCAGTCAAAATAAGAGCCTGATCCAGTCGTCGAAATGCGAAGCCTATGATTTTGATGAAATTACAGAATATATTTTCCTACAAAATAAACCCTCCTCCGCAGATGCGATTTTATTGGATCGAAACAGAGTATATTTTGTTGAATTCAAGAGTGGATTCCACAGAAAAATGTCCAGAACCAATTTTGACCGAACACAGTGCAGATGCGAAAAAATAGATGATATTTGTGACGATTATGCAAAACTCATGAAACGTCATTTGGAAAATATAGAATCAGAACTAAAAGCCAATCTTTTTCAAAAAACAGCAGAGAGCAGATGGACACTGGAATATCATCTGCTGCCAGAAGCATATAAAAATACGACACATCCTGATTTACAGATCTTCTATATCATTGTCACCGACAAAGTAAAAGAAGATCCCATAGACGCCATGGGTCAGATCATGGACGATCTGGCAAAGATACATAATGAAGATAACTTCTACGAGAGAATGGAACAATCAGTAAAACACTTATACTGCGAAAGTCGATACAGAAAAAAAGCTTTTTACGATAAAGTAGAAGTTTACTCTGTGCAGGACTTTGAAATGTTCTTTTTGGATTAAGTGATGGGAGTATTGCAATACAAGCAAAGAAAACTTCGCTTCAGACTTATATTACCAGAATCCTGATTATCTGAAATGCGCCTGCCAGGAAGGAAAATTGCTGGATTGAGATGGTTGAAAAGGTATGGAAACTTCAATGTTATTATGAAAAGTTTTCCATACCTTTTTCGATATATGCCTGTAAATACCGAAATTTTAATCTTACATAACTATATCGAAAGAACGAAATAGTATTTCGTTATAAAGAACGCTGAAAGCAGACATATATATGATACAATGAAAATGACTAATAAAGCACAAGCTACACAAGCGAAACTCTAAAAATGTTTCATAAAGGGCACGTTTTTATACAAAAGATAAAAAATTAAGGAGAACTACGGTGGAGATAATTACACAGGCGGTCAGAGTAATTGATTATGAAAACGATAGAATTCAAAGAAGAAATGTAAATGAAATGCCAAAGTTCAGAGACTATATTGAACAATTAATCGGTCATGTAAATAACAATGTTTCTATCAGAGAATATCATACGCAGTCAACAGGAACAGAAGTTATTGCAAGAATTCTTGAAATTGCACAAAGGCTGGAAGATACAGAACTAATTGAAGAAAAGATAGATGCAATTGCAGAACGACTTATCAGAAAAGAACAGGAAGCCCAGGAGCGAGTTGGGCATATGAACATAAGAGTACAGAAAGGAAGTCTGCTGTTTGTATTATTCCAGGAAAACCAAAGCAGAAAATGTATCCTTGCTAAAGTTGAACATACAGGTTTCTTTGATGAGGCAGATTATAGTGAGAAGTTTGGCTTTTCAAAAGATACGAAGAAAATCTGGAAAACATGCATATTTAATCTGGATGATTTGAATGCAGATCAGTTTCAGGCGAAGGTATATTCTGATACAGTCGCTAAATATTGGTGGCATGATTTTTTGGAACTGGAAGAGTGTCAGAACGATGCGACAAATACAGCAAAGGCATATAAAGCAGTAGAAAAATGCCTGAATAGAAATTTAAAGAAAACTGCACCTTATGATAACAGAATTATACAAACGGCAATGTATTCATATATGAGTAATACAAGTCAGGAAATGTTTGACTATGATGATATGCTCAAAAAGATTTTTACAGAGTATGCAGCTAATGATATTAGTGATGATAAGAAGCATGAGTTAAGCGAAAAACTTAGCAGACTTCCAGAAGAAAAGGGATTTGATCGACGGTTTCAGTCGGTACCAGATGCTATAAAGAAAAAAGCAAAAAGAACTTATAAAGTAACAGCAGGAATTGAATTAAAAATTTCAGACTTAGAAAATGAAAATGATATTTGGGCGTATGAAGATAATTATGGCAGAAAATATCTCAGAATAAGATTAAGTAATGAACAGACATTTCAGACATTCGCACACAGTGACGAGGAAAATAGAGAGGAGTAGTTCTCAATGTTAGAGAGAATCCGGAATCAAATTACGGATCTGAGAAAGGAAGAAGAACGGAGATTTACGTATGAATTAGAATGTAGATTTGATAAAGAGCACTCTATAGAATATTCTGAATGGATCAACACAATCAGAGACATTTCAGATAGAGATAAAATAAAAATATACCTGGTTTCAGAAGGAGAGGATACGCTTCATCTGGATGAGAATATGGAAGACGAGTATATACAATTTCTGGATTCTCTGGATGATGATGAAATAGTCGACGTTAACCTTACAATAGACAAAAAAATAGTAAATGGATATTTGTCCATATATTGCTTTGAAAAATTTGCTGAGGATATTAATTCCCTGCCGATAGATAAAGCATTAAACGTATTTTCTGGTTTTATGAAAGAAGCGGGAAACGTCATGGTATTTGAACTGTTTGACTGCAGGGATATATTTTACACAAAAACAATGTTTTTTCTGGCAGCAGGAAGTAGAACACTGAGTTCGACTTTTGACAGAACTAAGAGATTGTCAGAATGCAGGGAAAATGCTTACTTTTATAATCAGGATAATTATGAACTGTTGCCGGATGATTTCAAAATAGAAGTAGGATATGAGGGAAATCCTCTCGGGGAATTATTTTTAAAACTTGAAACAATTTTAGCATCCTGTCTACTGGCTTCAAATTCATTTATACAAGACGGAAACTTAAAACTTCAAATTATGGGGCAGCGTTCGGTAGAATATAACGATGCTCTTGAGAACATACAGGGAAATAATAATCTTTATAAGATTTATGATTGGATGTACTCAGGCGGTAATATTATTGATAAGGCGATTATAGCTAGAAATATTATATGTCTTCACTGTAAATATGAAGTGCTATTGAATATAGGTTCTGAAGTGATGTCATCTATTCAGACAAATTATAACCTGTACCTGAAAGATAATGTGACACAGTATTTGGAACTGAAAAATAAAGTTGCAGAATTTATCAGTGACATTGTATCAAGGACAGGAGAATATGCAACGGAGATGCTGGACAAATTTAAAGCTAACCTTTTGGCTATTTTTGGCTTTCTGTTTTCAGTGATACTTGCAAATATCGTATCAGATCAGCCGCTGGATAATATTTTTACAAGAGACATCACAATTATTTCTGAGATCGTATTGGGGGCTTCGTTTGTTTATCTTTTTATCAGTTACCTTCAGTCAAAATGCGAATTGCAGAAAGTCTACGACAGCTATGATAAATTAAAAGATTCTTATAGAGAAGTACTGACGGAAGAGGATATAAGGGAATGCTTTCAGAATGATACTATAAAAACAGAAATGGAAGAAGAAATTAATAAATCTATACGGAGATATCTTGTGGCTTGGGGTGTATTTTTGGTTATTCTTTTGATAGCAGTAGAATATATGAGTAATGCACCTGTTATATTGCCCAGACTAAAATTATTGTGGGGAATAATTAAAAAACACTAAATTGTGGTACCGTATAAAAGCTATGGAAAATTCCGCGTATTGAGGATTTTTCATACTATTATATCGAAAGAACGAACGTCAGTTTCGCTATAACGAATGTAAATGTTCTGGTATTAAAATGCCATTTGTGGTATCCTTTAAGTAACGATAATTAGTAGTTATCTGTTATTTGTACATTTAGGAATGTATAAAACTGTCATTCGCCATATTCATAGAAATCGAGGATTGAAATAATGCAAAAACTTCAAGAAAAAAATTCATATATTCAAAGTAAATTTGAGGAAGCTATTCAGCATTTGCAAAAATACCAGCAAGGGAAAAGTCTTTTTAATACAAGATTTCCCAGATATGCCGTAGGCCAAAAGTTTACAATTCCCTTTCAGGCTTTAAGAATTCAAAATAGTGATTTTTGTGATTGTTCTTTTTTGTCATCTTTTATTAGAACTAATATGTCTGGTTCTAAATATGAGAAGTGCACTTTCGATTCAATTAATTTTGAAAATTCTAATTTGCAATTTAGTAATCTTACTGATTGTGCAATCTGTTCTTGCGATATTAGTGGCTCAAATTTTAGCAATTGCTTTATGGATCATGTGACTTTTGATAGAACCACGTTTATGGGATCTAACTTTTTAAAAACTCAATTTCAAAATTGTAGAATATGTGGCGGTGAAATGCTTTCTTCTACCTTGGAATTTGCAGAATTTCAAAATACTTATTTTGAAAATATAAGATTAGCAAATTTATCTATGGAATATTCTGAATTTAGCAATGTGCAAATGAAAAATGTTGTTCTTCCATTTGCACAACTTCCATTTATTTTTGGTGGACTAGATTATATTTTATTGACTAATGACAACATTTCCGTTTCAGCAGATATGGGGGATATAAAAAGTATTTCTGTGGATGAATATATTCAAACTTTTGAGGATTGGAAAATATTTTTCTATAATAGAGAATTATATTTTCCATTGGCTAACATTTTATTAGCACAGAAAAAGAAAGAAGAGGCGTTAGAAGCAATTCTTAGTGGAATATTGACGATGATTAACCATTCCGACTATAGAATGTTGAAATATTTATGTAAGCTAGCAGCTTCTCATGAGAGTGTTTCAAAAACAGAATGTAGAATGCTTTACACGCGAATTCAAGAATTGATTTCAAGGACACCTCAAACCCCAGGACAACAGTATAATTATGAAATTCATATGAATGATATAAGGAATATTTTAGTAGAAAATCCAAAGTCAGAATCTTGTTTATATCTTTCGATAAAAACTAATATTTTAACAATTGAAGACCAATGTTTATACCACATTGTAAATTTTTTGGAAGTATTTTTGGATGATCCATGTTTTGATTTTACAACAAAAACACTCAGCATACGACATAATTCTCCATATGAAATTATTGCCATTGTGGTAGGAACTACTTATGTGCTAAGTAAAATTTTAGAATGTATAACAAATATTTTTCACAATGTTAGGATCACTGCAGATGATATTATCGCATTGCGAAATGCTAAAAAAAATGGCATGCAAAATGACGATTTAGATAATCAATTAAAACTTGCAGCTTTACATAAAGAAAATATGGAAATAAAAAAACTGGAACTTGAAATTGAACAATTACAAGCCGAAATCAAAAATAACAATATTCATACAACTATTACTCATGATATTAAGGAAAATGAAAAAATATATCTGGCATAAGAACAATGCCAGATACATTAAAAAATGTTTTATTAGTTACCAGGGTAAACTTAAGGTATTATTTTGACAAGGAATACAATCAGGACCGAGATGTTGATTATACATCCTACAAATTTTATCCAAACGTTTATATAAATCATATAGAAACTCATTTGTTGGAGGTAAAAACTCACTCATCTGAGAATTTGGCAGGGGGCGAAAAACGGATAAAATCGGCATAATTCCTTCTTGACAAAGAGTCCGAACTGCTTTTTCCGTACTTTCTGCCCTCTCCAGTCCAACAATTAGCAAGGAACGGACAGAATACGGTTTTGTCCATATTGTTTTAGCAGTTTTTAATGCATTCATATATGTTTCCCGGGAAATTCTTCCTTTTCCTGGCATCAACTTTTGGGCAGTTTTATCATCCCATATCTCAATGTTAAAACTAATTTCGGTTATTCCTGCGTCGTAAAGATTTATTAATTTAGAGTTGTTCTGTATAGGTAAACACATTAAATAAATTGGAATATCGTTTTTTGAGTGGATGTAATGTACAAGTTCCAAAATAGTCTCACACTCATATGAAATAGATTCTGATCCTCCACCTATGAGAATATGTCGAAAGCCTCCTTTTGCTAAATAAAAATCAATTACTTCTCTGATATCTTCTAATGTGTAATTGAATCTATCTACAGGTAAATTGCAAAATTGACAACAATTTTGCCCTCTTTTGAATATACAAATATCGGTATGATGTATTCGCAATCTATCTCCTCCGAGATATGAGAGCCTACGATATGGTACATTATTTTTCTGCGTTGTTCGTTCTTTATCTTGATCATTGGGTTCTAACGAAACAGTCCTAAAATATTTTCCAAGATAGTATAATTTAAGCTGATTTCCTGAATATTCCAGGGAAAATGGAGAAAAATCTGCATAATTGATTTTGTATGGGCAATTAATTATAATTCCGTTTTCGAGAACCAAATCAATTGAATCAAATACTGAGTCTTTAATTCCACCATAACTTTTTATAAAATCTAAAGCTGCTTTTGAAATAAATATTCCCTGATTTAAAAGACTTATTTTTAAGGTTAAGAAATCGCCAGATATTATTTTTTTGTACCAGTTTTCAGATGGTGGCAATAAATTGTCATATGAAATCAAGTTGAAATCCGGCGTTATTTCCGTAATGGACTTTGAAAATATAATCCGATATAAATAAGCATTTTCAGCAAAATGCATATTAGAATCCAATCCATCTGTCAATATATTCAAAACATCAGGATGATCATACCACTCTTCTCGAATAGATAAATTATTTAAATATGTTCGATAAGAAGGGGCTACACAGCTATATGGAACATTTAAATTATATGTATCAATTTTAGGCGCACTTTTGTGACGGAAAGACATATAATTTAACTCCTGAACAGAAGGAAGTCTCTGCTTTTCTAATGACAAATTAAGCAAATAGGTTGATGCCTGAAAGCGCGGGTTACATTCCAAAAACAAAAGCTGATTATTTGTCCAAATATAATCAAAGCCACCAACTCCTCGATAGCCAACTGCTTGTAATGCAGAAGCTAAACGTAAAGTATTTTTCAAAATTAAATCTTTTTTTAAATAATTACTATATTTTTTTATATTAAAATCTGTACCCATAAACAGCAATTTTCCATTCACGCGTTGAATAATTTGAATAGATGGAGGGAAGATAAGAATTTCATTATCAAATATTACAAAATTCACATTAATCGGAATGTTTTTTTCGTAATAAGGCGCAAACAAATAAACAGCATCTTCTGAGCAAACAGGCATGTCTTTTACATTAGAAATTATAAAAGTACCCTCGCCACCAGAAGAAATATTTTCTTGTATAATATATTTTAAATTTGTATTTTGGGTCTCAGATGCAAGCTTGTTATGCAATTCTTTTCCTAATATGCGCTCAAATGGGACAATCGGAACATATTTTGAAGCCATAGTTCTCATTTCACACTTTGAACGAAGTAAATTCATAACGGGTTTAGAATTTAAACAACAAACATGTTTTGAAATAATAGGATCTAGTAGATGGGCATAATATGGGTTGTAATACATAAATTGTACTTTAGAATTTTTTTCGATAAGTTGTGCCATGTGCTTTAATAAATATTTAGTATATTCAGGATTATTTATATTGTAATTTATACGCACATTTTGAAAAACAGAGAAAGAATGATTATTATTTTTACCATTTCCACAAGTTGTAATAGAACCACTAAAAAAATGGTTTGTATGAAGAATGTCTGATTCTTTTGTTCCAATCCAAATAACTGTATTTTTCATCAAGAATTCCTCCTCAAACAAAGTTTATTAATTAGTATAATAACGGATAACTACTAATTATCGTACATAATCTCCACAATACACATACGACCTACAAAAACCACACCCTTAGTCCCTTTATTCCCCCACCATTCCATGCTATACTACAACTCCGAACAATCTGCTGTAAAAGCAAATACAAAAGCAAAAGGAGACCTCAAAAAACATGAACATACAATCCAACCTCGCCCCATACCTGGAATTCTGCAAATACCGCAAGGAACTCGACTACAACACCCTCAAAGCCTACAAGACTGATCTCTGGCAATATTTCGCATACACCAATACCAGCGCCCCACAAAGACAGCAGATTGAAGACTATATCACCCATCTGCACAAGCAATACAAGCCCAAAACCGTAAAAAGAAAAATCGCCTCCATAAAAGCCTTCTATAATTATCTGGAAGAATCCGAGATCATCACTGAAAATCCATTTCACAAAATCAAAGTCAAATTCAAAGAATCCGTGACACTTCCCAGAATCATTCCCAGAGAAGAAATCGAACAGCTTCTGAATCATATCTATAAATGCCTGGAACAAAGCACCGCATCAGATTATAAATATATTCTGCGTGATGCAGCAGTCATCGAACTGTTTTTCGCAACAGGAGCTCGTGTCTATGAAGTTTCCAACATAAAAGAAGAAAATATCAATCTGAACACAGGACTGATCAGACTAATGGGAAAAGGAAACAAAGAAAGATACGTCCAGATTAGCAATCCCTCAGTGCTTGCCATATTGAAAAAATATTACAAAAAAAATAAAACAGAGATCCAAAACAGCGGCTTTTTCTTTGTAAACTGCTGGGGAAACAGATTTACAGAGCAGTCCATTCGCCTGATGCTGAAAAAATATACAAAACAGATCGGTATCAAAAGAAATATAACCCCGCATATGTTCCGTCATTCTTTTGCGACCTATCTGATAGAAGAGGGCGTGGATGTAAGCTGTGTACAGCAGATTCTGGGGCATAGTTCCATAAAAACAACACAGATATATATCCATATTGCAGCGAGGAAGCAGGCTGAGATTCTGAGAGAACTGCATCCACGAAACAAAATGGACATCGCAGGTGCGGCATAAAACAGTAGAATTCCTTATAATTCCACCAAAATCCCCACCATCCACCAAAAGCAAATATTAAAAAATGTCATAATCAGACCAAATTCGTGCCGATTCAGCATCCTACAACAGTTGACCACACCAACCGAAAATGGTATTGTATATACAAAAATAAAAATAGGGTACGTCGGTGCTCAAAAATGTGTTATAATGTGACTAGCACAAAAAGGAAGCTTGGGAAAGGAAGGAACAGGAAGGTCTGTTACAAGAGGGCATTCCTGGATATGAGAGGTGCAAATGAAAATTAACGGAAACAAAAAACGAAATATTCGCTGGACACTTGTTTTATACGATATGGTGATATATCTGGTGGTCGCAGTGCTGTTGCTGGTTCTCTACGGCGGCAATGATAAACTCGCTACAGAAACAATCATCCAGCAGATGCTTCTTTCCGTAATATGTGTCTTCAGTGCGAGACTGATCGGCAACGTTTACGGGCAGGTATGGCGATATGGCGGTATTCAGTGCTACATCCGGTTATTGTTCATGGATGCGATCGCATTCTGGGTATATGTATTACTGGAACTGATACTTCCGGTTCACAAGATCACCTTTGCAAGAATGCTTGCCCTGTCCTGTATGAACGTACTGGGAGCACTTGCCCTCCGTATGATGTACCGCTACGCTTACAAATGCGGAAATCAGGAAACCTTACGTGGCAGATTTCTGGCGAAACTTCTTTATCTTGTGTCCGGCGTACAGGCAGCAAGTGACAAAGAAGTACAGAAGATTAAGATCGCGATCATCGGAGCAGGCCGTGTGGGCGTAAGCTTCGCAGAGGAACTTCTTAATAATGAAGAAGCCGCATACATACCACGTTGCTTCATTGATATCAACCAGGAAAAGGTCGGCCGTGAGATTCAGGGGATTCCGGTATATTCAGAAACAGAAGCAACCCTCAAGAAACTTGCAGAATACGAAGTACAGGAGATCGTTTTTGCGATTCCATCTATGGATGCCGACAAGAAAAAGTCTCTGTATGAATACTACAAGAAAGCCGGCTATAAATTAAAAGTCTACGATTACCCGACGGTTTATGCGGCAGGCGGCAAACGTCACCTGAGAGAGTTTGACATCGAGGAACTGTTATTCCGCAAACCTCTGGTTGTCACAGATGAGAAAACTTATGACTACTACCGCAACAAAGTAATCCTGATCACTGGAGGCGGCGGTTCCATCGGTTCCGAACTTTGCCGCCAGCTTGCCAAGATGAATCCACGCAAGCTGATCATTCTGGATATTTACGAAAACGGAGCCTATGATGTTCAGCAGGAACTCAGGATCGCCTACAAAGACAAGCTCGACCTTCAGGTAGAAATCGCTTCTATCACAAACCGCAGAGCGATGGAAAGAGTGTTCGAGCAGTATCATCCACAGATCGTAATCAATGCGGCTGCTCATAAGCATGTTCCGCTGATGGATCACAACTGTATTGAAGCAATCGAAAACAATGTCTTCGGTACCAGAGTAATTGTGGAAATGTGTGAAAAGCACAATGCAGAGCGTTTCATGATGGTATCCACGGACAAGGCGGTCAATCCGACCAACGTTATGGGTGCAACGAAACGAATGTGTGAAATGATCGTTCTGAGTGCAAGCACACACGGTAAAGTCAAATACAGTGCGACCCGTTTCGGAAATGTGCTCGGAAGTGCTGGATCCGTTATTCCACTATTCAAACGCCAGATTGCCAATGGCGGTCCGGTCACACTTACAGATAAGAGAATCATTCGTTACTTCATGACCATTCCGGAAGCCTCCCAGCTGGTACTCCAGAGTGGGGCAATGGCACAGAATGGCGAGTTGTTTGTACTGGATATGGGCAAGCCGGTCAAGATCCTGGATCTTGCAGAGAATATGATCCGTCTGTCAGGCGTGCGGGGAATCGATATTGTAGAAACCGGTCTGCGTCCGGGAGAAAAATTATACGAAGAACTCCTTGTCAAAACAGAAGAACTGGACAAGACACCAAACAGCATGATCTTCATTGAACGCGATACTCCGCTGTGTGAGCATGATATTAATGTGAAACTTGAGGAGCTGAAGGCTGCATGTGAGACAGAAGATGATAATGTAGCACGTGAGGCTCTGAGAAAAGCAGTTCCGACATTCAGAAAACCGGAAGAAGTAAACTGTACCGCCGAGCAGTCAAAAGAGATGGCAAATACAAGAAAAAATATGCAGCATTTAGAACAGACTGCAGTTATATAATTCATAGAATTAAGAAAGAAGGATTTAGTTATGAAGATTCCATTTTCACCACCGGACATTACAGAAGAAGAAATTGAACAGGTATCAGAGGCATTAAGATCCGGATGGATCACAACTGGACCAAAAACAAAAGAACTGGAAAAAGAAGTCGCAGAATTCTGCGGAGTAAGCAAAGCAGTATGTTTAAGCTCTCAGACTGCATGTGCTGAAATGACTTTGCGTCTGTTGGGCATTTCGGAGGGCGATGAAGTAATCACCTGTGCATATACATATACGGCAAGTGCCTCTGTAGTCTGCCATGTAGGAGCTAAATTAGTAATGGTTGATACGCAGAAAGACAGCCTTGAAATGGATTATGATAAACTGGCGGAAGTTATTACTGAAAAAACGAAAGTGATTATTCCAGTCGATCTTGGGGGCGTTCCATGCGATTATGACAGAATTTTTTCTATCGTAGAAAGCAAAAAGGCATTATTCCATCCTACAAACAAAATTCAGGAAGCAATTGGAAGAGTGATTGTTATGGCAGATGCAGCACATGCATTTGGTGCAACCTGGCATGGAAAACCAGTGGGAAGCATTGC
>ENA-OQIK01000722-OQIK01000722.1-human-gut-metagenome-genome-assembly--contig:-NODE-722-length-16318-cov-3.506188_pt1 | contig 16318 bp, 12 predicted proteins | sample MGYA00242578_ERZ504743 | MGnify/ENA primary metagenome ERZ504743 (study PRJEB26092, sample SAMD00036441) | human gut metagenome | host: Homo sapiens | study: EMG produced TPA metagenomics assembly of...
CAGATGGCTGTATCATCCGGTGAGGCTGATCGGGCATCTGATATCGGGAACCGAAAGAATTATCAGAAACTGTCTGCCGGCGAATAAGACAGGGGAACGCATCGGTGGAGGGATTCTGGTGCTGGTGGTTGTGACGGTCAGTACAGGAGTTCCGGCGGTGATTTTATCGGTTGCATATAAGTATTTCTGGCAGCTTGGATTTGCACTGGAAAGCTTCTGGTGTTATCAGATCCTTGCAACGAAATCCCTGAAAGTAGAAAGTGACAGGGTCTACATAGCACTGAAAGACAAGGGCCTGGAGGCCGGGAGAAAGGCCGTGTCCATGATCGTCGGAAGAGATACACAGAATCTGACGGAAGAAGGTGTGACCAAGGCGGCCGTAGAGACGGTGGCAGAGAATACATCAGATGGTGTGATCGCACCGTTATTTTATATGCTGATCGGCGGAGCTGTTCTGGGATTTGCTTATAAGGCAATTAATACGATGGATTCGATGGTCGGTTATAAGAACGACCGGTATCAATGGTTTGGAACGGCTGCCGCGAAGCTGGATGATGTGGTGAATTTTATTCCGGCGAGGGTATCGGCAGTACTGATGATCGCGGCGTCATATCTGACCGGAATGGATGGAAAGAATGCAGCACGTATCTTCCGAAGAGACCGCTTTAATCATAAAAGTCCGAACTCGGCACAGACAGAAGCAGTCATGGCGGGGGCGCTGGATGTGCAGCTTGCAGGAGATGCGTGGTATTTTGGAAAGCTGCATAAGAAGCCGACGATCGGAGATCCGGTCCGGGAGATGGAACTACTGGATATCCGGAGATCGCATAAGCTGTTATATGGGACGGCAATGCTTGGTCTGATACTTGGAATCATCCTCCGGATTCTGGTTCTGTAGATGATATTGATAATAAAAATCAAAAAACAAATAACAAATAATATTATCTGCAAATTATGAATAAAAAGTTAGAATTGTGCAAACAATGTTCCCGTTGACTAACATAGTCAGTGCAACTTACAATATAAAAAAGAGGTAAAGAAGGTGTTAGTTATGCAGACATTGTCAAAGGCGGCGGCTGGAAAAAGCTACACCATCAAGTGGATGTTCGGCATCCCGGAAGTTCTGGATAAGATCCGAAAATGCAAGATTGATGAAGGCAGTGAGATCACAGTCATTCAGAATTCCGGAAGAGACCTGATCATCAGGAGTGGTGAGAAGCGGATCGCAATGAGCAGCGATGCGGCAACAAGAATTCAGGTATAAGATTCCGGTTGACTATTTTCTGCAAAGTGAGTAAGATGGTTGTAGCAAAATAGCAGAGAGAGCGGTTTATCCGCACAGGTGAAGGAACGTTGGCAGAACCAAAAGAGACAGTTCACGGTGGAGACATTTACCGGAATCCATCTGTTACAGACTATTCTGTAAACAGTAACCCGCTGGGAGTTCCCGAAGCGGTACGAAAGAGCGTACAGGAAAGTGCAGACAGGATCATGTATTATCCGGATGTCAGATGCGACAGACTTCGGGAGTCGATCAGTGATTTTGAGAGAATAGAAAAAGAAAAGATACTCTGCGGCAATGGTGCTGCAGAGCTTTTTTTTGCTGTCGTAATGGCAGTGAGACCGAAAAAAGCACTGGTGACGGCACCAGCTTTTTCCGAGTATGAGCGGGCACTTGGCACAGTTGGAGCAGAGGTACAATATTACAGATTAAAAGAAGAACAGGATTTCCGGATACAGGAGGATATACTGGAACAGATTACGGAAGATACAGATATGATATTTCTGTGCAATCCCAATAATCCGACCGGACAGACAACGGAAAAAGAACTGCTGATCCGTGTGATGAACAGGTGTAATAAATTCGGTACGATACTGGTCCTGGATGAGTGTTTTATAGAGTTTCTGGAAGAACCAGAAAGATATGAATGCCGGGGATATCTGACACAGTATCCGAATGTGGTCATTATCAAAGCATTTACGAAAATATTCTGTATGCCGGGTGTAAGACTTGGATATGCATTGTGTGAGAATGCAGCTCTTAGGAAACGGATGAGGGCAATGCTCCAGCCGTGGAATGTGTCGGTAACGGCACAGGAAGCAGGTGTGGCAGCACTTGTTGATTGCGAAGCATATTTAAAGAGAACGAGAGAATATATAAAAAAAGAAAAGTTCTGGATGACAGAGCGGATGAGAAAGCTTGGTCTGAATGTATGGGGATCGGAAGCAAACTATATATTTTTTAAAGGAAAAGCAGGGCTGTATGAGAAGGCACTGAAAAGCGGACTGTTGATCCGGGACTGCAGTAACTATGAAGGACTGACAGAAGGGCATTACCGGATTGCAATAAGATCTGAAGAAGAGAATGAAAGGTTGATAACATGGCTGGAAAAATTATGATACAGGGGACAATGTCCAACGCAGGAAAGAGTCTTCTGTGTGCGGGACTTTGCAGAATATTCAAACAGGACGGATACCAGGTGGCTCCGTTCAAATCCCAGAATATGGCACTGAATTCCTTTATTACAGAGGATGGACTGGAGATGGGACGTGCACAGGTTGTGCAGGCAGAGGCAGCAGGCGTGGCGCCGCAGGTAGAGATGAATCCGATCCTGTTAAAGCCGACCAACGATGTAGGATCACAGGTGATCGTAAATGGTGAAGTCCTGAAGAATATGAGTGCAAGAGAATATTTTGCTTATAAAAAGCAGCTCATACCGGACATTATGAAAGCATTTCACAAATTAGAAGAAGAGAATGACATCATTGTGATCGAAGGAGCGGGAAGTCCGGCAGAGATCAACCTGAAGAAAGATGATATTGTAAATATGGGGCTGGCGAAGATGGTAGATGCGCCGGTGCTTCTGGTCGGAGATATTGACCGCGGAGGAGTATTTGCCCAGCTTCTGGGGACGCTTATGCTCCTGGAAGATGATGAGAAAGAACGTGTAAAGGGACTGGTCATCAACAAATTCCGCGGGGATAAGACAATCCTGGATCCCGGTATTGTCATGTTGGAAGAAAGAGGCGGCATTTCGGTAGTCGGAGTTACACCGTATATGCAGGTCGAGATTGAAGATGAAGACAGTCTGACAGAGCGTTTTAACATGACAAAGTGTGGAAAAGGTGCAGAAGAAAGAATCGGTCTGGTGGATATCGCAGTCATCCGGACACCGAGAATTTCGAACTTTACGGATTTCATGCTGTTGGAAAATGCTCCGGGAGTGAATCTGCGTTATGTAAAGAATCCAAGAGAACTTAGAAATCCTGATATGATCATCCTTCCGGGAACAAAAAATACGATGGGAGATCTGAAATGGTTAAGACAGAGCGGAATGGAAGCGAAGATTCTAAAGGCGCATGCCGGCGGCTGTGTGGTCTGGGGAATCTGCGGCGGCTATCAGATGCTGGGGCAGTCGCTCAGTGATCCGGAAGGCGTGGAAGATGGCGGCAGTATGAAAGGACTCGGCCTTTTGCCGGTAACGACTACATTTACCACAGAAAAGACTAGAACAAGGGTGAATGGAACACTCCTTCATGTGGAGGGGAATCTGAAAGCACTTGAGAATCTGAAGTTTGAAGGATACGAGATCCATATGGGAAAGACCGAACTTCTGGAAGGATGTCCGATGAATCAGATTCACGATACGGTGAAGAAAAAGGACAGACAGATTCCGGATATGGAGCCGGAAAACAGAATAGAGAACAGTACAGACGGAATCTCGCATGGAAATGTATACGGAACATACATCCACGGCATTTTTGATAAGGAGAAAATTGTATCGGAGATCGTAAAATCCCTGGCAGAAAAGAAAGGACTTTCAATGGAAGAAGTGGAAGGTGTGGACCTGAAAGCATTCAAAGAAAGCCAGTATGATCTTCTGGCAGATATACTCAGAAAACATCTGGACATGAAGGCAATCTATCAGATCATGGGAATGCAGAAATAATTTTTCGGGATTACTATGTATTCGTAAGGAGCTGTAGATACAAAAGTATGCAAGAGAAGTTGCCGATGGCAAGTTTTGTAGTTAGAAAAGATGAGATGTGGGCTATGACGGACTATGAAGAGAAAGGAAGAAAACGTTGAATATACAGAAAAATAATCACGCAGCACATACTAAAATAGAGATAGAAAATGTTCTTCCGACAGAGATCGAAAAGCGCAGCTTTGAGATCATTACGGAAGAACTGGAGCAGGAAGGCATCGTGCTTCCTGAGATTCAGGCACCAATTACAAAGCGCTGCATACATACCAGTGCGGATTTTGATTATGCGAAGAATCTGGTGTATTCTGAGCATGCGGTGGAGAAAGCACTCGAAGCGATCAGAGGTGGTGCTTCCATCGTAACCGATACACAGATGGGGCGTTCCGGAATTAACAAAAAGAGACTGGCACAGTACGGCGGTCAGGTATACTGCTTCATGTCAGATGAAGATGTGGCACAGGCGGCAAAGAAGAATGGAACCACAAGAGCTGTTGCCAGTATGAAAAAGGCGTGTGAACTGAACGAAAAACTGATCTTTGCCATCGGAAATGCACCGACAGCACTAATTCACCTGTATGAACTGATCAAAGACGGAAGAATCCGTCCGGAGCTCGTGATCGGTGTACCGGTCGGCTTTGTAAATGTGGTACAGTCCAAAGAACTGATCCTGACTCTGGAAGATACCCCGTATATTGTAGCGAGGGGGAGAAAAGGCGGAAGTAATATTGCGGCATGTATCTGTAACGCACTGATCTATATGCTGTAGGGAGGAAGAATTTATGACATTACAGCAGTTAAGGTATATTACCATGGTTGCGGAGAAGGGGACGATAAGTGAGGCGGCAAAAGAGCTGTTCATTTCCCAGCCGAGTCTTACCAATGCGATTCGGGAACTGGAGCAGGAGATGCAGGTGACGATTTTTCACCGGACGAATAAAGGTGTGACGATCACCGCAGAGGGAGATGAATTCCTTGCTTATGCAAGACAGATTCTGGATCAGGTCGGCCTCATGCAGGAGCGGTATCTGAATGTAAATGAGCGGAATCCGAGATTTTCCGTATCTTGCCAGCATTATTCTTTTGCGGTCAATGCGTTTGTAGATGTGATCCGCAAGTTCGATGCGAGAAAATATGATTTTACTTTAAGAGAAACGCAGACTTACGAGATTATAGAGGATGTGGCAAAGTTAAAAAGTGAGATCGGTATCCTGTATACTTCTTCGCAGAATGAGACGATCATCATGAAACTGATCCGTCAGAATGATCTGAAATTCGAAGAGTTATTCGTAGCAAAGCCACATGTATTTATCAGTTCAAAGCATCCGTTGGCAGATAAGGAAGCACTGACACTGGAAGATCTGGAGGAGTATCCGTATTTGTCATTTGAGCAGGGGGATTATAATTCCTTTTATTTTTCCGAAGAGATATTAAGCACACTGGACCGGAATAAGAACATCAAAGTCAGAGACCGGGCAACGCTTTTCAATCTGGCGGTCGGCCTGGACGGGTATACGGTAAGCTCCGGCGTGATCAGTAAAGAACTGAACGGTGAGAATATCATCGGGAAGCCGCTTCTGGTGGATGAATATATGCGGATCGGAACGATTGTGCGGAAAGATGTGGCACTGAGCCGGTATGGAAAGGTGTATATGGAAGCGTTGAAAAAATACACAGGCGGGATGTAAGAATAATTCAGAATAACGGTGAAAAGCAGTGGAGTGCTATAGTTTAAAACTATGGAGAACCGCTGCTTTTTTGTATTATACATAAAAAAACAGATGGGTTATACTTTTCAACAGAGAAAACGAGCAAAGTACAGGAGGATATAAAATATGAGTAATCAGGCACCATTCCGTTATGATGTGGTAGGAAGTTTCTTACGTCCAGAGTATCTGAAGGACGCAAGAGCAAAATTTGCAGAAGGAAAGATCACAGAGGAACAGTTAAAAGAGACAGAAGATAAAGCAATTAAAGAACTGGTAGAAAAAGAAAAAGAAGTCGGACTTCAGGCTGTGACAGATGGGGAATTCAGAAGAAGATACTGGCATCTGGATTTCCTTGCAGATCTGGATGGTGTAGAGGAGATTAAGTCGGATCACTGGTCTGTACACTTTAAGGGGCATCAGCCGAAAGCGGCAACACTTAAGATAGCAGATAAAGTTGATTTCGGAGAACATCCATTTCTGGAGCATTTTAAATATCTGAAAAGTGTTGCAGGAGATACTCTCTGCAAAATGACAATTCCTTCACCATCTATGCTGCATCTGATCTGTTGTGTACGTGCAGAAGAGTATATACCGATCGAACGTTATCAGGACATGAAGGATTTATATTATGACATTGCAATCGCTTATCAGAAGGTCATCCGTGCATTCTATGATGCGGGATGCAGATACCTGCAGTTAGACGATACATCATGGGGAGAATTCTGTGATGCGGAAAAGAGAAAGACATATAAAGAAAGAGGCTTTAATCTGGATGAGATCGCGAGATCTTATGTAGACATGATTAATCTTGCACTCGAAGCAAAACCAGAAGATATGACGGTCACAATGCATATCTGCAGGGGGAATTTCAGATCTACATGGTTCTCATCAGGCGGGTACGAACCGATTGCAGAGATATTATTCGGTCATTGTAACGTAGACGGATTCTTCCTCGAATATGATTCCGAAAGATCGGGAGACTTCTCGCCGCTTCGCTATATTAAGGATCAGAAGGTGGTATTGGGACTGATCACTTCTAAGTTTCCGGAACTGGAAGACAAAGAGGATGTAAAGAAAAGAATTGAAGAGGCAGAAAAGTATGTGGCGAAAGATCAGCTTTGCTTAAGTCCACAGTGTGGATTTTCATCTACAGAAGAGGGTAATATCATGACAGAAGCAGAGCAGTGGAGAAAGGTTTCATTTGTAAAAGAAGTTGCGGAAGAAGTCTGGGATGTTTAATATAAAATTGAATATATAAAAAAGATATGGAAGATATATCAAATATACGTTTCACATTTTTGATATTCTTCCGTATAATAGTCTGCTGAGGGGGATGGATCGGAAAACGTAAGAACGTATGAGAATCATCCTCCGTTTTTATTCTAAGGAGATGAAAACATGGGAGTAATGAAAAGTTTATTTTCCGGGAAGCAGATGTCGGAGGCATTCATCTGTAGTGCATTTCTGGCCTTGTCGGGTGGATTTCAGGATGCGTATACCTATAATACGAGGAATGAAGTATTCTCGAATGCACAGACAGGTAATGTGGTGCTGATGAGCCAGAATTTCATGACGGGAAAATGGGAGGCTGGACTGAAATATTTATTTCCGCTTTTTGCATTTGCTTTAGGTGTTCTGATTGCGGAGCAGATCCAGAATAAGTACAAATATGCCAGGCGCCTGCACTGGAGACAGGGAATACTGGGAGCAGAGATCCTCATTTTGTTTGTTGTAGGATTTATTCCGCAGCGGGGAAATATGATCGCGACTGTTCTGGTATCCTTTGCCTGTGCGATGCAGGTGCAGAGTTTCCGGAAGGTAAATGGATTTTCATATGCAAGTACTATGTGTATCGGAAACTTACGGAGTGGAACGGCGGCATTATCCTTCTATCTGAGAGAGAAAAAGCCGGAACAATTGCGGCAGGCAATGTATTATTTTGGAATTATAGTTCTTTTTGCGGTAGGAGCCGGAATCGGAGGCAATCTTTCAGCCAATTATGGAATCCATATGATCTGGGTATCCTGCGGACTTTTGATCGTCAGCTTCCTGCTGATGTTCCTGGATATAGAATCCCGGAGAAACGAAAGATAAAAAAGGGACAAAAAAGAGACATTGATCCGTCATCAGATACGGATCAGTGTCTCGATTAGTTTTTGCGCTGCAATGCTCTGTGGTCTGGAAGCATTCTGTACAAGACAGATTTGTCTCGCAGGAAGGGATTCTTTCAGATGGATCTGAAGAATTTCTCCACGCTTGAGCGGTTCTTCTGCAAGCTTCTCAGGATAGAAGCCGATACCAAGATTGTGCTGGATCAAAGCCAGGCACTGGTCGGTGGATGTAACTTCAAGATCCGGACGGAACGGAAGCCCGTGAGAAGAAAAGTATTGAATATGAAGATCTCTGGTGCTGGTGTTATTTTCCAGCGAGACGAAAGGGTAGTCCGTAAGTTCTTCCAGTGAGCAGATGCGGGAAGCCGGTTCTTTGTATTTCGGACCGGCGATCAGAATTTCCCGGAAAGAACCCAGGGAGATTTTCTGAAACTGTTTTTGAACAGAAAGTGGAGTTGTTACAATTGCAAAATCCACCAGTCCGCTTTCCAGGGAAGCAATCGCCTGCGGAGTGGAATGGTTGGATATCTTAAGCCTTACATGTGGATAATGATTGTGAAATGCTTCTAATTTGGACAGAAGCATAATACGAAGTGCATTTTCACTGACTCCGATGGAGATGAGTCCGCTTGTAAGACTCTGGTCACGCTTGAGCTCGGCTTCTCCGAGTTCAAGCTGTTCGAAAGCAATCGCAACGTGGTTAAAAAGCTTCTGGCCTTCAGGCGTCAGTGAAACTCCGCGGTTCGAACGGACAAAAAGGTGGCAGCCAAGTTCTGTCTCAAGATTATTCATACAACGGGTAATGTTCGGCTGGTTATTGTGTAATACCTCTGCCGCTTTTGTAAAACTGTGATGTTGTGCAACATGGTAAAAAATACGGTAATAATCGTATGTACTCATAATATCCTCCAAAATAATATATAAAATTGATATATATATATAGTTAGTTATCTTTAATACGGATGATGCCAGATAAGTATAATATATTCTAGGTGAAAAGACAATGTTAAGAAATAAAAAAATATATTACATAGTAGAAAAAAACGTAGTATACTGATTTATATTTTTCTTATAAACAGATGTGTTTGTAATGAAAATGATGGATACACCTGAGAGGATAGACTTAATTATGATAAAAATGAATGTAAAATTTGAAACACCGGAACAGCTTGTAGAATTTTCAAGAATGTGTCAGAAAGTAGAGGCTGATACCTTGATTGAAGATACAGCACATAAACTTATCATTGATGGAAAATCAGTTATGGGAATGATGACAGTTACGCTGAATCAGAAGATGATTTTTGTAGTAGATGGTTCTGATGCGGAAGAGGTAGTTCATACATTTGAAAAATTCCGCACCGAAGAGGCAGTACAGAAGCAGAATCTGGGTTAACAATTGCATTTTACAGGTACTTATGGTATCGTAGTCAAGATGAGAAAAATAGAATGAAAACTGCAGGTGCCGGCTGGATAAGATTGATAGAGCCGGTGAAAAGGGAAACAGGTGCAAGTCCTGTGCGAACTCGTCACTGTGAGCAGGGAATATCAGAAAAGAAAAAAGTCACTGGATAACGGGAAGACAAGATTCTGATGTATGGATCTGTGAGTCAGGAGACCTGCCTGTAGTGTACATGGAAGTAAATCCGGACCACGAGTAATTGGTTGTACAAAAATGGAAGAAAATTATAATAAATTAACAAGGCCATTTTGTACCCTTTTACGGATGATTTCGTGGAAGGGTATTTTGGTTGACAGAAAAGTAGTAGGGAGAGAGTATAAGATGAAACATAATTCCAAGCAATTTTTGGCCTTATTTATGGCTGTGTCTATGGCAGTTGCACCGGTATCGGGAGTGTATGCGGAAGATCAGAATGCAACCGTAGAAGATACATTGAGTGAGAATAAACAGGATAGTGATGAAGTTGGACAGACAGAGCCGGAAGCCGCTGCCGGACAGACAGAGTCGGAAGCCGCTGCCGGACAGACTGAGACAGAAGCCGCTGCCGGACAGACAGAAAGCAGTGTGACGACAGATACAAGTCAGGAAGTCACAAAAGAAGCCGGGAAAAATCAGGTAGCTGTCGAAAAGGTACAGAATACGCAGGAAGACGGAACCGCCCCACAGACGGAACCAATCGGCGAAGACGAAATATTTGAGAACATTACTGATATCAGCGGTATGGCAGGTGCTTTGAAAGACGGAGAATATGGTGTTGATGCGGATCATTTTTCGGCAAAACTGACTTCGGGTGGTTCAAGCAAGGTGAAGATTGAGTGTCAAAAAGTAATCGTAAAGAATGGAAAAGCAACAGCCTGGATAAATTTTAGCAGTTCTAAGTATGATAAAGTATGGGTGAAAGTGAATGGAACCCAGAACATATATCATGCAAAACCGAGAGAAGGCGAGGCCGGAGTTACATTTGAGATTCCTGTTAATTTAAATAGTTCAATGACTTTTATGGCACATACCAGTTCCATGAGTGGAAAAAATATTGCATATACGATCAATATTGCAATCCCGGAAGATACAGTTCCGTCGACACCATCCACACCGGATCAGACCGTTATTACGGAATTAAGTTTCAAAGAGGGATCTGAACTCAGCATGAAAGAGGGAGAAGTTCAGGAACTGACACCTCAGTTCACACCGGCATTATCAGCATCTGAGACAGCACCGGATATGACATGGACTTCTTCTGATCCAGAGGTTGTAACCGTTGCAAAATCCGGAACACAGGCTGAGCTGACCGCAGTGAAAGCAGGAACTGCTGAGGTGACTGTGTCTATTAAGAATGCGGAAGGAACAGAGCTTAAAGCCACATGCAAGGTAACGGTAACAGCATCGGAAACAGAAAATAAAACCCTGACAGATGGAAATTATCAGGTAGATGTGGATACTGGAAATAAGATGTTCAAAGTTACGAATTGTATCCTGACATCTGAAAAAGGTAAGATGTATGCTGTAATCACATTAAGCGGAACCGGATATGATTATCTTTATATGGGATCAGCAGCCGATGCGGCAGAAGCTGCAGCAAAAGACTACATTTCATATGTGGCTGATGAGGCAGGAAAATATACATACAAAGTTCCGGTAGAAAGTCTGGATAAAGGAATTGCAGTTGCGGCACATTCCATTAAAAAAGATAAATGGTATGACCGTACACTTATATTTTCATCTGCCTCTGCAAAACGTATCATAGCAGACGGAACCTATCAGGTGAATGCTGAAGCTGGCGGAAAGATGTTCCGTGTTACGGATTGTGTTATGACTGTAAAGAATGGACAGATGACGGCGGCAGTTACATTAAGCGGTCAGGGTTATAACAGAATCTATCTGGGCGATGTAAATAACGCATCGGATGATGAAAAGAACTGGATCCTTCCGGATTCGCTTCTTGCAGAGCAGTATACATTTCGGATTCCGGTAGAGAAACTGGATGAGGTAATGACAATTGCCGTTCATACGACAAAGAGTAATAAGTGGGACACCAGAACACTGACATTTCATTCAGAAGGCATGACTAAGATTGCGGACAGCAATAATGGAAATGCTTCGAATGGTAATAACGGAAGCAATGGCTCATTGACACCGGGCGGAAATAATAACAATCCGGGAAATGGTTCCAACGGAAATAACCAGGGAAATGCAGAAAACAATAATGGAAACAGTGGAACTACAGGAAATAATACGACAAACAATGGAAAACCGGATCAGGAATCAAAATACGAGTCTGATCTGAATAAGTCAACAGCCAGAGTCAACAGTACCACAGGATTAAAAGACGGTGTATACACACCGGACAGCTTCTCATGGTCAGGCGGAACCGGAAAGGTAAGCATCACTTGCAGCAAGGTAACGGTTACAGGCGGTCAGGCATATGCAACGATCACATTCAGCAGTCCGCATTACCAGTATGTAAAAGCGAATGGAAATGTATATTATCCGAGTGCGAAAACAGGAAGTTCTACATCCTTTGTAATTCCGGTAGAACTGAATAAGAATAACTCGGTTGTGGGTATGACAACGGCGATGTCTACGGCACATGAGATTAAATATACGATTTTTGTATACATTGCCGAAGCAGCAAAAGCCAATGCATCAGCGAGAGCCAACGGAAAAGAAGTAACGGTAATCGGTGCAAACGGAAGTGACAGCAGCAAGACGGCAACAGCAAACAAAAAAATGGACGAGGTAGCACCGGAGATCATCGGCCTGGAGTATCAGTCTGAAACAAAAGCCGAGTATGCGAAATATTTCAAGATATATCATTATGATCAGGGAATCACATTGTTGGAGATCGATATGAATAAAAAGACCGGAAGAAAAGCAGCCGGTAAGAAATGGAAAGAAGCATCAGAAATAAGCGGACTGAATCCGGTAGAGCAGGAGCAGGCAGCACTGTACCTGAACAACGTGGTCAAATATCTGATTGTTCCGGAAAATGCAGAGATTCCGGCGGGGCTGGATAAGGAAGTCATTGTGGTAAGACAGCCGGCAGATCATGTTTATGCAGGATCGAATAAGACGATTTCCCTGATGGAAGAACTGGGACAGCTTGATAAAGTGACAACAGTCGGTGTGAAGAAAAATAAATGCAAGAATGAAACTATCAAAGAAAAAATGGCTGAGAAAGAAGTCATTTATGCGGGAACGTCCGGCAAATTAAATTATAAGAAACTTGTAAAAAACAAATGTAATCTCGCACTCCTTTCATCCAGCGTGCTGCCGGAAAAAAGAAGCGGCAAAAAAGCGGCAAAGAAAAAAATGACAGCTTATCGAAAGATGACAGAGAAGATGACGCTTCTTCAGATTCCGGTGATCGTTGACCGTTCAAAAGATGAAAAAGGAAAAGATGCACAGAAAGAATGGGAAAAGGTCTACCAGGTGATTTTGGGATGTGACGGCCAAAATGCAGAATAGAGATTGCGTAAGATAGCAGAGTGTGGACAATGCTCTTGTGATCAGAAAAAGTGGAGAAAAGGATGAAAAAGAGAACATATCGGCTGTTGTGTGTACTTGCAGGTACAGTGCTTCTGGTAACAGGAGCACTGACCGGGTGCAGCACCTCAGGCAAATCGGGTGTATCGAAAGGTGACGGAATACAGCAGACGGAAGAAGCAGGGACGACAGAAAAACATGCTCCGAAGATAGACGGTCATGAGTATGAGAAAACAATGAAGCTGAAATATGCTACGGGTTTTGATGTCTATTATTATAAAGAAGGATATAAATTACTGGACGTACACGAAGACAGGCAGTATCTGATCGTGCCGGAAGGTAAGAAGAAACCGGAAGATCTGGATAAAGAAATTGTGGTATTAAAACAGCCATTGGAGCACATTTATCTCGCAGCAACATCGGCAATGGCATTGTTTGATGCGATGGATGGGCTGGACAGTATCCGGATGTCGGGAGCACAGGCTTCGGACTGGTATATTGATCATGCGAAGAAAGCAATGGAAGACGGCAAGATCCTGTTTGCAGGAAAATACAGCGAACCGGATTATGAAATGCTGATAGATGAGGACTGTGATCTTGCAATTGAATCCACGATGATCCTGCATACACCAAAGGTTCAGGAGATGATCGAAGATCTGGATATTCCGGTGTTTATTGACCGTTCCAGTTATGAAAGTCATCCGCTTGGAAGGACGGAGTGGATTAAAGCATATGCAGCAATGCTGAACAAAGAAGATGCAGCAGATACATTTTTTGATACACAGACAGAAGTGATCGGCAGTCTGAAAGATTTTAAGAATACAGGAAAAACAGTTGCTTATTTCTTTGTGAATACAGATGGAACAGTGGTCGTAAGAAGCAGTAGTGATTATATTCCGAAGATGATCGATATTGCCGGAGGAAAATACGTTTTTCAGAATCTTAAGAACACAAAAAGCAAGAGTGCTTCTGTGGAACTGTCGATGGAAGAGTTTTATGCAAAAGCAAAGAATGCAGATTATCTGATCTATAATGCATCGATCGACAGTCCGATCAATAGCATTGCAGATCTGACAGCGAAGAGTGAATTGTTCGCAGATTTTAAGGCAGTGAAGAACGGAAATGTGTGGTGCACCGGAAAATCACTGTATCAGGCAACGGACATTGTGGGAAATCTGATTACGGATATCAATCTGATGCTGACAGATGGAGATGAGAGTGGTATGACATTCTTGTATCGGGTAAAATAATACAGTATAATAATCAGGTGGGCGTTTGGATGTGTTCACCTGATTTTTTTAAAGGAGAAATGATGGAGAAAGAGAATTTCAGGCGGCGTTCCAGATACATCCTGGTATTCGGGGTTCTGGCAGCGGCGTTCTGTGTTGTAACAGTTTTAAATATTAATACGGGAAATGTCCATATTTCAATAGCAGAAATATGCAAGATACTGATTCGAAGAGGCGGAGAAGGAACAGAGGCAAACATTATATGGAAGATACGACTTCCGAGAGTACTGATGGCGGCAATCCTGGGAGGCGCATTGTCATTATCCGGGTTCCTGCTTCAGACATTTTTCTCAAATCCGATTGCAGGTCCGTTTGTTCTGGGAATTTCTTCCGGGGCGAAGATGATGGTAGCGCTGGTAATGATATTTTTCCTGGAGAGATATGCTTTTGTATCTTCTTATACGTTGATCATTGCTGCATTTGCGGGTGCACTTATTTCCACTGGATTTATCCTGTTGTTGTCCAGAAAAATGACACATATGGCAACCCTTCTTGTGGGTGGAATCATGATTGGATATATCTGCTCGGCAATTACTGATTTTGTTGTAACCTTTGCGGAAGATTCCGATATTGTCAATCTGCATGGATGGTCACAGGGAAGTTTTTCGGGAATGAGCTGGAGTAATGTAGAGGTTGCCGCTACTGTAATCGGTGTGACGGTGGTACTTACATTTTTTCTGTCAAAACCAATCGGGGCATATCAGCTGGGGGAAGCATACGCACAGAGCATGGGAGTAAATATCAGATTTTTCAGGGTAGCACTGATTCTTTTGTCCAGTGTGCTTTCTGCCAGTGTGACAGCTTTCGCAGGTCCGATCTCATTCGTGGGAATTGCTGTTCCATACCTGATAAAGCATGCGCTGCAGACATCGAAACCGTTGGTTGTGATACCGGGAACATTTATCGGAGGTGCAGTATTTTGTATGATCTGTGATCTGATTGCAAGGATGGCATTTGCACCGATGGAACTGAATATCAGTACGGTGACATCGATATTCGGTGCACCGATAGTTATATTTATGATGGTACACGGACAGAAAGGCAGGTAGGAAATGAAAGATTATTATATAAAGACGAAAGACCTTTCTGTAGGATATCAGGGAAAGGTGTTGATCCGTGATATCAATCTGGATATAAAAAAGGGGGAGATCGTTACCCTGATCGGACCAAATGGTGCGGGAAAATCCACCATATTAAAGAGCGTTACCAGACAGTTGAAACTGATCGGAGGCGAAGTCTATCTAGATTCAGATGAGATACGAAAGCTTTCTTATAAGAGTATGGCCAGGAAGGTGGCAGTAATGCTGACGGAACGGATGAAACCGGAACTGATGACCTGTCACGATGTAGTGGCGACAGGGCGCTACCCGTATACCGGAAGATTGGGAGTCCTTTCCGGGGAAGACGAAAACAAGGTGGATGAAGCATTGATGGCTGTGCATGCTCAGGAATTAGGAATCCGGAATTTTCTGGAAATCAGTGATGGACAGAGACAGCGTATATTACTGGCAAGAGCCATCTGTCAGGAACCGGAAGTCATGATCTTAGATGAGCCAACATCCTATCTGGACATCCGGCATAAATTGGAACTGCTGGAAATCTTAAGAAAGATGGCAAAAGAAAAAGAAATAACAGTGATCATGTCCCTGCATGAGATCGATCTGGCACAGAAAATTTCAGATAAAGTAGTCTGCGTAAAAGGAGACAGGATTGCAGGCTTTGGAAACCCGGAAGAAATATTTACGGAAGAAAAAATTAGGGAGCTGTATGGGATTGATAATGGTTATTATGATCCATGCTTTGGAAGTGTGGAACTTCCAAGGGTAGTGGGAAAACCGGAAGTTTTCGTCCTCTCATCCTGTGGAACCGGAATTCCGGTTTACCGGAAACTTCAGAAAGCCGGAATCCCATTTGCTGCCGGAATCCTATATCCGGGCGAGTGCGACTATCAGCTCGCAAGACTGCTCGCATCCGAGATCATCAGTGAAGAACCATACGAGCCAATATCCTGCGAGACCTACCGAAAAGCATTAGAAATGATGGAACAATGCAAAAAAGTGATCAATGCCGGAGTCAAAACCGGAAAGATGAATCAGAAAGCAGGGGAACTGCTTAAGATTGCGGAAGAGAGAGGGATGTTAATTTAATTGGGATTTAATTCAGAAAGGCTGTGGATACCGAACCGGAATAAAGCTTGGAAAGGCGTTCCTGTTCAGGTTCCATCGGCGGGTCAATTCTAAAGGGGCAAAATTCTGCTAAAAGCAGGCTTTCAAAATTTGAA
>ENA-OQIK01000736-OQIK01000736.1-human-gut-metagenome-genome-assembly--contig:-NODE-736-length-16139-cov-3.357054_pt1 | contig 16139 bp, 16 predicted proteins | sample MGYA00242578_ERZ504743 | MGnify/ENA primary metagenome ERZ504743 (study PRJEB26092, sample SAMD00036441) | human gut metagenome | host: Homo sapiens | study: EMG produced TPA metagenomics assembly of...
TTTGGCAACGCAGATGCCGTGCCGCAGCTGCCGGAGCGGTGCTTAAGCCGCAAGGCGGGAATTGTGCGGTGTTGCCCAAGGCTTTTTTAACGCATAATCCCGCTGCGTTTGTAGAAATAGACGATATTTTCGACTTTTTCAGATACCCCCTAAGGGATATCTGAAACAGACTGAATGCTCGACTTTCCAGACACACCTTAAGTACAGAGTTAATTTTTATCCGTTTCGCATTGCCGCAAAACGATTTTGATACTTGCATCCGCCGCCGCAATGTGGTAATATGATTAAAGCGTAATCTTTCGTTCCATCTGCAATGCTTTTTACAGCGGCTTTGCACCTGCTTTTGTACGTTCTACTGCCAGTCTAACACACAAAATGTACCCGGTCAACAACGGTTTGTTTTCTGTACAAAAAGCTGGTTTTTTCTCCATCCGGAACATGTCAGCATGGCGTTTTCTCAATATATGCGATCATAGCTCAGCTGGATAGAGCACTGGCCTCCGACTACTGCGACATGGCAGGTTTTAGGCTCATTTTTGTTCGATACAGCGTGATTTGCACTCGCAAAAACGCGGTGGTCAACGGTAGTCAGACCACGAATTGACCACTACTGAAAATTGACTACTTTAAAAGATTGAAATACGCTGTAACGGCGTTTTTCATATATAAGCGTCCGTAGCTCAGCTGGATAGAGCACTGGCCTCCGACGCCAGGTGCCGGGGGTTCGAATCCCTTCGGGCGCACCAAAATGCGCATTGCAATGTACTTTTGCAATGCGCTTTTTTTATTCTGATTTTAGAACAATTTTAGTAGCATATCATCTACCGCATCGGTGTACTGTCCTTTTGCCAGCCTTTCATTTCTCAGCTGATTCACAGTAGTACGCATAAGACGAATTTCGTCTGGCGAGAAGTTTGTTTTCTTATCGGCTGGGAGGGCATCAATTTTCAGTATCAGCTTTCCAACTTCTTGTGTGCTATGCCCAAGAGCCCTTTCACGGTAATAATAAGGTGCAAGCGCTTTCAGCAGAATACTTTTGTTCGCACGGGTCAGCTTGATTTTTCTCATCATAATCCAATCGCCTTTCCAAGTTTTTCTTGCGCTTTGCGCTTGTTCTTGTCAAATGCATGAGCGTAAATATCCAGCGTTGTGCTTGCCTGTGCATGACCCAATAGACTAGCCACCGTGCGCACATCCACGCCCTGCGCAATCAGCAGGCTGGCGTTCGTATGCCGTAAGCTATGCACATTCAAATCCAGCGGTAAGTTGTTGGCTTTCAAAATCAGCTTGAATCTGTAAGTGAATGTGCAAGGATTCATCGGCTTTCCGTTAGACTGGCGGAACAGGTAGTCATCCTCAGATACGGTTTCGTTCGCCGTCTGCTGCCTATCCCACTCGCACTCTTTCCGCCACGCTTTCAACAGCTGGCACATTTCCTTGCTCAGATATACCATTCTATCACCGCTGGTCGTCTTAGGGTCTTTTGTAATTGATTCTTGGTGACTGAGTTTGACCACCCCGCGTTGTACACGAATCGTCCTCTTGTGCCAGTTAATATCACTCCATTTTAATCCACAGGCTTCCCCACGCCGCAGCCCGGTTTCCAGCACCAGCTTGAAATAGGTTTCGTACTTCATACTTTGACCTTCAAACGCTGTAATCAGTTTCTTTACGTTTTCCTCATCAGCCACGGGACGTTCTTTTTTCTTCCTTTTCGGCTTGTAGCACCGCCATGCAGGATTGTGAGTAAGGTATCCGAATGATAAAGGTCAAACCTATCAAATCATGTAAGATTTGAGAAAAAATTTCTTATAAAAAAGGAGCCACATGAACAAATGTTTCGGAAAAACCGAACGCCTGTTCACACGGCTCTGGTAGTCTTGACTTAAGAAAGCCTGCTCCTGATTACGCGTTATTTACTTATTCAGTTGTGGCCCTTCTGTTGGCTATATCATTGAATTTTCAAATTATAGCTATTGGAGAGCATCTCGAGGCATATTCACCATTTTGTCTTTCTCGTTTGAATTCTTGCGAACTCGCCCGGAATTTCACACCCTTATTGGAAATGTCAACTGTCACAATTGACATTTCCAATAAGAATTCCTGTTAGCAAAATTGATTGTGCATCATTCCGGTCCGAACATCTTTTCGCGCCGCATGCTTTTTGGCGTCGCCGAACAAAATGCCGAATGCATGGCTACTTTCTTTAACATATTTTTGAAAGCGCATACTGTGCACTCGCGCCGCGTCCCCGGGGCGCTTGCTCTGCCGTCTGACCCGTCCGATCGTTCGATCCAGGCAGCGGAAGCAGCTTTGCCCGATTTTTTCTCCTCCCTGGCCCGCACTGCTTTTTACAGGAAGCTGCTGATTCCGGAGAACAGCAGCAGCACATAGGCCACTTTCATAAACTTCTCCTGAGAAATCTTTTTATGTATAAGGTTCCCCAGTACCAGACTGACAAACAGCGGAAGCATCGTCAGTGCCGACAGCTGGAGATCATACGTCGTGATCATCTGACGATTCTGGAACACGAAAATGCTGCAGAGGAATACCCAGACTGTGCAGATCGTCGTCCGAAATTCGCTTTTGTTCCCGGTATGACCGCTCATGTACACCACAAGGAACGGGCCGCCCGAAGCAAACAGCCCCTGAGCGATTCCAGCCAAGGCCACCAGCAGATAGACCGTCACTTCGGGGAGTTTCATCTGGACTTTCACAAACATTTTCCACAGTGAGATCAGGATGATCGCAGCGCCGTAAATGTATATGATGGATTCGGTGTCGATTGCGGAATAAATCACGGGCGCCGCGATCATTCCCGCCAGAAGCCACGGAGCTGCGACCTTGATGGCTTTCCAGTTGATGTTTTTTCGGTCTACGATCATAATGTAGGCGCTGCCGAACAGAGACACAAAATTCAAAACGATCCTGGCCGTATCTATCCCCACCAGCTTGATGCTCAGAGGCATCGACAGAAGAGTTCCGGCAAACCCGGTCAGCGCCTGAACCACATTTGCCCCAAAAACGACCAGCAACAGCAATATTTCTTCCATGAATTCCTTCCTTTACTTTGTCTTAAAGGATAACCGTTTTCGAGATCGACTGCGCCATGATGGTATTCTCGTACACGACCGGGCGATCATTTCCGTCATAAGCTAAGAAAGCTTTACTGATAACGGGCTTATCACTGTCAATGTTCAGAAGCAGCGATTCTTTCTGCCCGATGTTCACTGCCTCCTGCACATCGGTCCCTTTTACACATTTTACTCCGAAATTCAATTCCAGAGCCCGGAAGATCGACTGGGAAATACCGGCGACAGACAGATAGTCCGCCGTGAATCCGGGCGCAAGCTTCGCTGGGATATACGAACGGGTAATCCACACCGGCTGATTATCAATGTAACGGATACGCTCAAAAAAGAGACATTCTTCCTTTTTGGAGATCTGCAGCTTTTCCGTCAAAACGTCGTCCGCTTCGATCTGCTGGAACTTCAGCACTTTTGTGGTGGGCAGGTGTCCCGCTTTCAGCACCTCACCGCTGAAACTGCTCATCCAGGTCCAGTCTTTTGTATAGAGGTCGTTCACGAATGTTCCCACTCCGTGGACCGTTCGTATAACTCCCCGCTCCGCCAGAAGCTGGTACGCTTTCCGGACTGTGACCCGGCTCACATCGTACTCTTGCTGTGTTTTCAGTTCGCTGTTCAGCATCTGGCCGCTTTTCAGTTCGCCGTCCTGAATTTTCTTTTCAATTTCCTGAGCGATAATTTTATATTTGGAAACGGAAGGAGAACGGTTCATAGCAAAACCTCCTTTGACAACAAATTCACGCCATTTAAATACATGTGTTCCTTATATCCAATTATATTCCTTGCGATAATTTTATATTTGGAAACGGAAGGAGAACGGTTCATAGCAAAACCTCCTTTGACAACAAATTCACGCTATTTAAATACATGTGTTCCTTATATCCAATTATATTCCTTTATATTTCCGGTTGTCAATGAAAAACTTGCACAAAAAGCAGCAAAAGCTATACAATACATGTTATACAGTTGTGCTATTTTCCCACTTGCACTCGCCCCCTTGCGTTAAGCATTATCGCTATAAATAAAGTGTTTTTTGTATATATTATGTACAAATTTATAATTTTAGTATTGACTTTTCAGAATCTTGTTGATAAAATCATAATCAAAGAAAATACATGTATTAAATTCGAAAAAAGAAGCCGAATATCTGCCTCTCTGTTCAAAATGAAATACATGTATTATAGAAAAGAAAACAAGCTGGGAATCGGAGAGTGACACCATGAAGAAGATTGTGAACCAGAAAGAAACCCTTGTAAAGGACATGCTAGTCGGTTATGCAAAGGCGCATGCCGACCGGGTGGAACTGAGTGAGGGAAACATCCTCTACCGCCGCAGTAAAAAAAGCCCCCGGAAAGTTGCCGTTATGATCGGAAACGGCCCTGGTCACGAACCCGCCATGATCGACCTGGTAGGACAGGGTCTCTTTGACGCCAATGTATGCGGAAAGATTTTTACGGCTCCCTCCTCTCTGGAAATGATCAGAGCAGTCCGCAAGCTCCACCAGGACGGACACCGCGACATCCTGATCCTGGTGTCCTCCCACGCAGGCGACATCCTGAATGCCAAGATGGCCATCATGCTGGCCAAGGCCGAGGGGATTGAGGCCAAAATGGTGGTCCTGTGGGATGACGTTTCCAGCGCCCCCAAGGGAATGGAGCAGGAGCGCCGCGGTACCGCGGGGCTGTTCTTCCCCTACAAACTCACCTGCGCTGCGGCGGAAGACGGCATGAAAATGGACGATCTGATCCGCTTTGCCGAGAAAGTCCGCGACAACACCCGCGCGCTCAGCGTGGCCATCAGCAGCGGCACGCATCCGGAGACCGGGCTCAAAACATTCGAGCTTCCCGATGACGAAATCGAAGTCGGAATGGGCGTGCACGGTGAATCCGGCACCGGCCGCATGAAAATGCCCAGCGCCAAGGACCTTGTAAAGTACATGCTGGACATTCTCATCGAGGATAAGCCGTTCCAAGCGGGAGACGATGTCATGGTACTTCTGAACAATGCCGGCGCCATGACCTGCATGGAACTCTACATTATTTACGGCGAGATCGAAGCTTACCTGAAAGAAAAAGGTATTCAGGTGGTGCGGAACTGGGTCGGCACTTATGTTACCACTCAGGAAATGTCCGGCTTCTCCATTGCGCTGTGCAAGAGCGATGACGAAATGCTGAAGTACTTCGATTATCCTGCGGAAAGCCCGCTGTTCCGTTGACAACACTCATGTACAGAGGATTTTGATGCAGATGAAAAGCAAAATTGGATTTCTGATTTCTCACAGCGATAACTACTACGGCGTGGAGCTCGGTCTCCACACCAAGGCGTTGCAGGAACTGGAAGCCTTTGCCGAAGAGCTGGGGTGCGAAACGGTCAGTTACGGCCCCATCAAAACCGGAGAGGAAGCCGTCCGGGTCCGCAGCCACTTTGACAGTCTGGACATCGACTATCTAGTCATGTTCATTGCGGACTTTACCGCCGGAGACGTGATGACGGCCTTTGAGGGGGTTTCCTATCCCGTCGGGATCTGGTTCCCGAAAGAGCCCCACACTACCGGAGACATCCTGCTGAACGCCGTGGTCACCGCGAATATGTTTGCCAGCATCGCTCAGCGGACTTATAAGGAGCCTCTGCATTGCGACTGGTATTACGGCGACATTCACGACCCGCTCGTGCAGGAGCGGCTTCGGCTGAATCTCACGGTCGCCCGGGCGAAACGGAGCATTGAACATGCGACCGTAGGCATTCTCGGAGACGTGGCCCCCACGTTCTTCAACCTGGAAAACCATCGTCTGCCGGAGTTCTTTCCCCATATGAACTTTCTGCATTTCAACATGGAGCAGCTGCGGGCAGAGGTGGCGCGTGTCACCGAACAGGAGCTAGCGGCTGCGAAAGCCCTGATTCGCTCCTCCTGCGACCATATGGAAGCAAGCGAAAAATCTCTGGACAACAGCGCCCGGGTGTACGTGGCTCTGAAAAATTATCTGACGGAACACCATGTGGATTGTCTGGCTGCCGCCTGCTGGCCGGATTTCCAGGATGAATTCAAAATCGTCCCCTGCGTCATCTATTCCCTGCTCGGCAGCGAACTGAACATCCCCGTCGCCTGCGAGGGTGATATCGGCGGTGCAATTTCCCTACTCATGGCCAAAGAGGTTTCCGGTGCTGTTCCCACGCTGATGGATCTGACCGGGATCAAGCCGGAAACCGGCAGCCTGCTTCTGTGGCATTGCGGCATCGGAAGCAAGGATCTGGCGCCGGAAACCGGGGTAAAGATTATCAATCACCCCATGCTGGACCGGAAAAATCCCAACCGGGAACTCATGGGCCTTTCCTACGACTATCATTTCAAACCGGAAGCCCTCACCGTCCTGCGCTACAGCAACAATGGCAAGCTCCTCAGCTTCCAATGTTCCGTAGAGCCTTCTCTGGAGGGATACAGCGGGACCCGCGGCTACCTGAACGGCTTCACCGGAAAAGGACAGCCGTTTTCCGCTGCCGATGTGATGGACACGATTTTCCGCAACGGGATCGAACATCACTTGATCGTCTGCCCCGGCAGCATCGAGGCTGCACTCACCAAGCTGGCGGAAAGAATGAACATTCCTGTAATCGAAATAGAAAGGTATCAGGCTTGATATGAACAAAACAGATAAAATCAAACACTTGACGCAGGACGGCGTGTTCCACATTTTCGCCATCGACCACAGAGATGTTCTGACGGTCAAGATGGAAGAAAAAATGGGCGTTGTCGAGGAATCAGCCGTCCTGAAAGAAAAGTTGCGGCTCATCGACGCGGTGCGAGAGATGACTTCCGCCGTTCTGGTCGATCCCCATTATTTTCTTCAGGACAAAAAGCTGGACCCTCATATGGATATGAATCACATCATCATGGGGATCGAACGAAACAACTACGATATCTCCAAAATCGGAAAGGGCTACCTGACCACTGACATTTCCATTGAGGAACTAGGTCAGAGCGGCTGCAATATGGTGAAGCTGTTTGTTTTCTACCAGCCGGGCATGGACTTCACCGACGAGATTGATCAGGTGATCGCCGAGGTCGTGGAAAAATGCAATGCCAACCAGCTGCCGCTCATGCTGGAGCCGATCCTTTATCAGTCCACCCCGGAAAACCGTCTGGAACTGACCAAGAAAATGCTTACCCGACTGAAGAAATTCGACATCGATATTTACAAAATCGATTTCCCGGGCGACCTCGAACGGAAGAGCGACCAGGATAATCTGGCCATCTGCCGCGAGATCAACGATCTTCTGGCAACGCCCTGGATCATCCTCAGCTCCGGCGTCACGTTGGATCAGTTCAAAAAGCAGCTGCAGATCGCCGGACAGGCCGGCGCCTGCGGTTATGCGGTGGGACGCAGCGTTTGGAACCCCTATATCCTCCGGGAAGATCTTGAGAGCATGAAGCAGGCTTTTGCCGAGATCAAGGAAACGGCACAGACCTACTGCTCGCAGTATGACGGATAAACAGGAATCAAAAGAAAGGAAAGACGTTATGAAGCTGGCTGTCCATATGTCCATGTTTTGTAAAAACTGGACGGATGATATTACCGACCATCTAAAAAAGGTGAAAGAACTGGGGTTTGACGGTGCAGAGATCTCCCTGTACGGCAGCACGGACGCCTCTTTGGAAAAAGCCTTTTCCACTGCCAGAGAACTGGGGCTGGAGGTCATTTGCGGAACGGGCGTTTCCCCCGATACCGATCCCAGCAGCTCGGACGAAACAGTCCGCGAGGCTGCCGCCGCTTACCTGATGAAATGCGTGGACCGTGTGGCCCAGGCGGGAGGACCTTTCCTCAACGGAGTGCTGTATGCCCCGTGGCAGGGTTTCTCTTCCGAGGACCGCAAGACGCGCTGGGAGAACGCCGCTCCGGTCATTCGCAAGGTGGCTGATTATGCCGCGCAGAAAAATGTGGGACTGAATCTGGAAGTGATCAACCGCTTCGAAACCGACTTCTTCAACCGCGTGGAAGAAGGTGTCGACTTCCTGAAACTGGTCGGCGCGGAGAATGCAAAGCTGCTGGTGGATACGTTCCACATGAACATCGAGGAAGACGACATCTGCAAAGCGCTGGAAGAGAATCTTCCCTACATCGGCTGCATCCACGTCTGCGAAAACCATCGCGGCGTACCCGGGACCGGCCATCTGGACTGGAATCAGATCATCTCCGTGCTCAAGAAAAACGGCTACGAGGGATACCTCGATATGGAGACCTTTGTTGAAAGCGGCAGCGAAGTAGGCAAGGCCATGTTCATCTGGGAGGGCCGGAACAGAGATCCCTATCAGGAGGCCGAAAACGGGATCCGTTATCTGCGTTCCGTGATGGGTGTCCGAAACATCTACAAGGAAATGATCTTCAACCTGAGCAAGGTGTTCAACGAGAACGCACAGTATCTGTGCAAGCTGGACTGCGAAGCCGGCGACGGCGACCACGGGATCACCATTTCCCGCGGCTTCACCAAGGCATACGAAAGCTCGCTGGAACTGTCGGATACCGCGGACTGCAACGAGGTATTCAAGAACGTCGGATATGCCATGCTGGCCAACATGGGCGGCGCCTCCGGCCCCATCTTCAGCATGCTGTTCATCCAGACTGCTATCTTGATGAAAGACCAGCGAGAACTTACCGCTGATATTTTCAAAAAAAGCATTGATGCAACCATTCGGGAGATCCATGAACTGACCGGTACGAACCGGGGCGAAAAGACTATGCTGGACGCCATGTTCGGGGTAAAGGATGTTTGCGATGCCTACAAGGGGGATGATCTGGTCGAATTGATGGAACTGGCACAGGAAGGCGCCCACCGGGGTTCTTTGGCCACCAAGGACATGAAAGCCACCAAGGGGCGGGCTAAATTTCTCCAGGAACGCAGCCGCGGATTCCTGGATGCCGGAAGCCATTCCGTATATTTAATTTTCAAAACAATTTATGAGACATGGAGGACAAACAAATGAAGCAGAAAGTTATCCTGGACTTCGACAACACGATGGGCGTGCGGAAAAGCGACGTAGACGACGGCCTCACGTTTGCTTATCTGTATGCGCATGACGACATCGATCTGCTGGGCGTCACCTGTACCTTTGCCAACAACGCGCAGCACGTGGTTTACGCCAACACCGTGCAGATGTGGGAAGATTTGGGGATCACCGATGTACCCATCTACAAGGGCGGGCGCTTCCCCGAGAGCTACGATTCCGACGCCGTGGATTTCCTGGTGAAATCCGCCAATGAGCAGCCCGGCGAGATCGTGGTTCTGGCGATCGGCTCTCTGTGCAATATTGCCGGCGCTTACACCAAGGATCCCGATTTCTTCAAAAAGATCAAGCGCCTGATCATCATGGGCGGAATCCTGGAGCCCCTGTACCTGAACGGCTCCCTGAACAAGGAACTGAACTTCTCCGTGGACTACAAGTCCGCTGCCAAGGTCATCTACAACTGCCCCTGCCTTTCCATCCTCACCGCACAGTGCACGCAGGATGCCGCTTACAAGATCGAGGATCTGGAAGCCATGCTGAACATGGACAGCAAGTTCATGACTTGGGCGAAACCCATTCTGGAAAGCTGGATCATCTCCATCAACTCCCTGTACGGAAACCGGAAAGTATTTATCAACTGGGATCTTTGCACGGCGATCTACCTGACCAACCCCGAACTGTTCACCACGGAAAACAAACGGGTTTGCAAGAAGCCGGAAAACATGAAGACCGGCTGGCTGGAGATCGACGACGGGCAGGCTGATGATTCCGAGGTCAATGTCGTTGACATTCCCAGCAAGATCATTGATCTTGAAAAGTTCAATGCGCTGTTCTATGAGATGATTTCCAAAATGAAATAAGTGCTCAAACACTGATACAAACGAGATAAGGAGTGAATCAGCCTTGAAAAACAAGGAAATTACCCTGGCCAAGCAGGCAACTGCTACCATCCTGTTTATTGTGATCGTAGTAGGATGCCTTATGGTTCCCAATCTGGTGGGAGCTCCTCAATACAAACAGACCGTTGAGTCTGCCATGTTCTTTGCGGCAGTGGTGGTCAGCCTCTATATTATACTGTTCACCAACAAGACCTGGACCGACATTTTCAAAAGCGCCACCAAGAGCATCCAAGATGCGGTTCCCGGTATGCTGATCATGCTGGTCATCGGACCTCTGGTTGCCGGATTCATCATGAGCGGCCTGATCCCCATGATGATCTACTACGGCATCCTCCTCATCCACCCCGTTTTAATTTACGCGATGTCCCTCTTGCTGTGCATCGTTTTCTCCGTGTTCACTGGTATGTCCTGGGGCTCCATTGCCACCATCGGCATTGTTATGATGGGTGTAGGCAGCGCCGTCGGTGCCAACCTGGGAATCGTCGCCGGCGCTGTTATCAGCGGTGCCTACTTCGGCGATAAAATCTCCCCCATTTCCGCTTCCACCAACGTCACCGCCATGGCCTGCAAAGTTGACCTTTACGATCACGTCGGCTCCATGGTTTGGACCACCGGTCCCTCTACTTTGATTGCTCTGGTCGTTTACGTGATTTGCGGTTTCGTTTATCCCCCGGTCAACTCCGACATCAACACGCCCGAGATCGTGGCGCTGCTGAACGACCTGTCCGGTATGTTCAACTTTAACGTGTTCCTCCTCATTCCTCTGGCGATCGTTCTGTACGGCTCCATCCGGAAGAAACCCGCCATCCCGGTTCTGATCATCGCCGTTGCGGTTTCTTTCCTGCTCACCGGCATTTTCCAGGATTTCCGTCTGGACCAGATCCTCACCGCTTTCAACTCCGGCTTCAAGCTGAACATGGTCAGCTGGTATGAGTATTCCCAGCCCGTACCCGGTGAAATCTACATCCTCAGCTACTTTGAGCGTGGCGGCTTCTGGAACTTCGGCAATGTGGTCATCATCATCATCACCATCCTCTTCTCGGTCGGCGTGCTGAAGACCATCAACGCCATCCCCGCCACCATGGGTTCCATTTTCCGGAAATGCAACTCCCGTTCTTCCGTCATCGTGGCTTCCATCTTCACCGGCTTTATGCTGATTGCCACTACGGCCAACGGTAGCGCCTGCAGCTTCCTGGAGTATGAGATCTGGGGTGCCAAGTATGACCAGTTCCACATCGACCGCCGTGTTCTCTCCAGAACCGCCGAGGATACCGGCACGCTGCTGGAGATCTTCATGCCCTGGACGCCCGCCGGCATCTTCGTGGTCACCACCCTGGGCGTGCCCGTATCGCAGTTCGGCATTTGGACGATCGTGAACTGGATCACTCCTTTCGTCGCGATTTTCCTGGGCCTGACCGGCATCGGCACCTACAAAAAACTGAGCGAGCGCAAACTCGCCGAACAGGCCGCCAACGGCTAATTCCCAGCCGGGAGAAAAGCAACCTCTTAAACATGGGAGGTTGCTTTTTATTCCGCTTCTGATACCATAACAGGAGGATATTTCCATGAACAATTTTGAGTTTTACTGTCCCGGCAAAATCAGATTCGGGATCGACGAGATCCGGAATCTCAAGGACTATATGCAGTCTCTTCACATCAGCAAGCCCATTGTCGTCACCGACAAAATGCTCCGCAGCACTCCGGTCATCAGCCAGGTGATCGCGGAGATGGAGCTGGACCTGGTCTTTGACAATATACAGCCCAACCCCACCAACGAAATGGTCATGAACTTAAAGGCCTTTGTGGAGGCCCATGACGGCGACGGGCTGATCGTCTTCGGCGGCGGAAGCTCCATGGACTGTGCCAAAGGTGCGGCTGTGGTCTCCTACCCCCAAACCGATGTAGCCGCCTACTATGACTTTGCGGTCAATCAGCTTCCCATTGAGAAAGTCCTGCCCATTGTCGCCGTTCCCACCACTTCCGGCACCGGATCGGAGGTTTCCAAATACGCCGTCATTTCGGACAAAGAGACCCACGTAAAATACTGCCTGACCTCCGATTTGATCGTTCCCCGCATCGCCGTGGTGGACCCCGCCCTCACCGTGGGGATGCCGCCCAAGGTCACCGTTTCCACCGGTCTGGACGCTCTCAGCCACGCCATCGAGTCCCTGCTCTCCAGCATCGAAAATCCGCTTACCAACGTGCTGGCGTTCCATGCCATCGGCCTGATTTTCGAAAATCTGAACAAAGCGCGTCTCAACGGGAATGATCTGGAAGCGCGCAGCAATATGTCTTTCGCCGCGCTGACCGCCGGCATGGCCATGAGCCATTGCTGCGGCACCATGTGCCACGCCATGGGCTGCCAGCTCACCAGCCAGTATCAGGTTCCCCACGGGCTGGCCTGTGCGGTGCTCCAGAAATACGGTCTGGATTATGCCGGAGACAAGGCAAAGAACATCCAGGCTCTCATCCGGTATCTGGCTCACAAGGACTGCACTCCTCAGGAGGCCGTCGCTGTCCTCCAGAAAAAGCTGGATGACCTCTTTGAAGAACTGGAGATGCCCATGGATCTGAAAGAATACCACATGACCGAAGACGGCATCCGGATCATGACCGCGGACGCCATGGAGCACGGCTGCATGGGATTGAATCCTGTTAAAATGGAGCCCGAAACTGTTCAGGCTGTGTTCGAAAAGCTCGTGTAATTCCTTTGCATCAGCGTTTTTGAGCCGGTCAGAGTGCAGCCTGTAAGGCGCACATATCTCGAAACGTCCTTTCCCCGAGCCAAACTGACCACTTTGACCATCATTTGACCACTACCGCATGCAAAAGCCCGCGAAGCCAGTTCTGAAAAGGCTTCGCGGGCTTTTTATATTGTTTTCAACTTTGTGCACAATCGACGCAAAAAGGCTTGAAATCGTTGTTTTACGTTGCGTGTCTGGGAACTCCGACGCCAGGTGCCGGGGGTTCGAATCCCTTCGGGCGCACCAAGAGCAGTACCTTATGGGGTGCTGCTCTTTTTGTTTTTCGCGGATTTTATGGGGGCGGTAAAAGAGGGGATTCGAACAGCCCGTGCCCCGCGCTTTGCGTCCCGCGGGGCAGAAACGCCCCGGTGGGGCGTTTCTAGGGCGCGGCTTGGCGAATCCCTTCGGGCGCACAAAAAAACGCATTGCAACGTACTTTTGCAATGCGCTTTTTTATTCGGATTTTAGAATAATTTTAGTAGCATATCATCTGCCGCATCGGTGTACTGTCCTTTTGACAGCCGTTCATTTCTCAGTTGATTTACAGTGGTACGCATAAGACGAATTTCGTCTGGCGAGAAGTTTGTTTTCTTATCGGCTGAGAGAGAATCAATTTTCAGTATTAGCTTTCCCGATTCCTGTGTGCTACGACCAAGCGCTTTTTCTCGGTAGTAATAAGGTGCAAGTGCTTTCAGCAAAATAATTTTATTGGCGCGCGTCAGCTTGATTTTTCTCATAATCCTATCGCCTTTCCCAACTTTTCCTGCGCCTCACGCTTGTTCTTGTCAAAGGCATGGGCATAAATGTCCAGCGTTGTACTGGCCTGTGCATGGCCCAGTAGGCTAGCCACCGTTCGTACATCCACGCCCTGCGAAATCAGCAGGCTGGCATTGGTGTGGCGCAAGCTATGGACATTCAAATCCAGCGGCAAGTTGTTAGCCTTCAAAATCCACTTAAAGCGATAGGTAAATGTGCAGGGATTCATCGGCTTTCCATTAGGCTGACGGAACAGGTAGTCATCTTCAGATACGGTTTCGTTCGCGGTTTGCTGCCTATCCCACTCGCATTCTTTCCGCCATGCTTTGAGCAGTTGGCACATCTCCTTGCTCAAATATACCAGTCTATCTCCACTGCTGGTCTTGGGGTCCTTAGTGATTGATTCTTGGTGGCTAAGTTTGACCACACCCCGCTGTACATGGATTGTACGCTTGCGCCAGTTGATGTCACTCCATTTTAATCCACAGGCTTCCCCACGCCGCAGTCCGGTTGCCAGCACCAGCTTGAAATAGGTTTCGTACTTCATACTCTGACCTTCAAACGCTATAATCAGCTTTTTGACGGTTTCCTCGTCAGCCACCGGGCGCTCTTTCTTTTGTCCTTTCGGTTTGTAACATCTCCATGCGGGATTGTGAGTAAGGTATCCCTCGTCCACAGCCGCCGATAGGATGCCGCACAGCGTGTTGTGTAAACCTTCGACTGACTTCTCGGATAGATTCCCTCTACCGTCCAAACGCGGGCTGTGCCGCATTTCCTCGTAAAACTCACGGATTACTTCTTTTCGCAAATCGGTCAACTTGTAGTTGCCCAGTGCTGGCAAGATTCTGCGAATATCCTGTTCGTCGCGTCGGAATGTGGAGTCAGCCAGCTTCTTCGGTCCAACATCGGTCACCCAATGCTCAATGTACTTTGCCAGCGTAATGCTGCGGTTAATGGGTTCCGGTGTATGCTGTACCTCTCGTTCAAATAGAATTGCCTGCTCCTTTACCCACTTCTCGGCTTGCTTCGGTGTATATTCCTTGGGTGGCTTGACCGTTTTCTGTACAGATTTCAGCCTGTTGCCCTCATAATCATACCCACGAGAGACCACAATCAAGTAACTGTTGCTACCGCGCTTTCTGATAGATGCCATTGTTTTCAACGCTCCTTTGTATGTTTTATTGACCTCTGGTACTACAAAGCATACCGACAACTGCGACAGAAAGCTATCACCACACCCAACAATCTTTCGCCCTAAAATCTACCTATTACTGACAAAAAAGGCACCGTCATCTCTGACGGTGTCGCTGTTTATTTAACCTGCCTTCTTGGCTTTTCTATTCTTATTTTTCATAAATGCAACATAGCACGGATTTTGGTTGTTCAGCAAATCTTGCATCAGCTTTGCGGCCTGCTGTTTCGCCACGTCCTGCGGGTGACAGTAGGTGCGCTCCAAAAATGCCGTATCCGCATGACCCAGCAGGGATGCCGCCCCCTGTTTGCTGGTGCCTTCCTGCAGCAGATAGGTTGCGTAGAAATGCCGTAGCGTATGCAGATGGTAATCCTTAGATAATCCGCATTGCTTATACAGTTTACTCAGATGCCGTGTAAAAGTATCCGGGTGCGGCACATGACCGTCTGGGTCTGTAAAAATTGGCTGTTCTCTATCAGCAAAATGCAGATGTTATACTTGTCCGCCAATGCCTTTAACGCGCTGATTTCCTTGTAATCGCTGGCATACATACTACCATTCCGGTCGCTTTTTCGTACCTTTTGCAAAGTATCGATGACGATGAGGCTAATATCGGGGTAAGTATGGATGAAACTGACGATTTGTTCTTCCAATCCCTGCCCAATTCCGTGACTTTCCGTCTGTAAGATGAGACGTTCCGGGTCTTCTTCTGCATCGACAAGCTGGTAAAGGCGCTCTTGCAGACGACCCAGTGTATCTTCCAGCGAGAAATACAGCACGGTTCTCGGTTCTATTTCACGCCCCCACACAGATTTCCCTTGCGAAATCTGTAAGCAGAGCCACAGTGTCAGCCAGCTTTTGCCCGCTTTGCTGGGACCGGCAAACAGCGCCAATCCGGCTGGGAGCAGACCGGGAATAATCCACTTTACGGGCGGTATCGGTGTTGCAAGCAGCGCGCCGGCGGTAATGGTTTTCGGTAATCTTGTGGTAGTCATTCACATCATCCTTTCTTGTTTGGTATACATCTATTATCTCATACTATCGTCTTTTTGTGTGTAGTAAGTTTTACTCTCTAGTGTTAAGTTGTACGGCTCACGCCGCCCCACAGCCCCACAAACGCGCCAAACGGCGGTTTTGCGGGTGATGTCGCGTCCATGTGCGACGCGGAGTATCTGCCCCACACGGGGCAGATTTAGGCGAGATGTGGGAGTGAATCAGATTTGATTCACTTTTTCGATTTTGTACTCAAATAGTGAATCAGTTCTGATTCACTTCGGCGGTCCGCGTGCGTATTTCGCACAATCTCTCAGAATTGGTCTAATCATAAGTTCACTACCTTTCCGTGCTGTATCGTTATTCTGTGTAACCCTTTTGAATACACTTTCCGGGGGAGAAAAAAGAGCCCGGAGAACCTTACCGATTTGGTAAGGCCCTCCGGGCTCTTATATATTATCTCTGTTCTAT
>ENA-OQIK01000757-OQIK01000757.1-human-gut-metagenome-genome-assembly--contig:-NODE-757-length-15764-cov-7.473959_pt1 | contig 15764 bp, 14 predicted proteins | sample MGYA00242578_ERZ504743 | MGnify/ENA primary metagenome ERZ504743 (study PRJEB26092, sample SAMD00036441) | human gut metagenome | host: Homo sapiens | study: EMG produced TPA metagenomics assembly of...
ACCTTCGCCTGGACGTCCTTAACGCCTGCTACAACATCGTCTTTTCCACCCTTAACTTCTGGTGTGAATAATCCTTCGTCTTCACAAGATTTCCAAGATTCCGGAACTTCGATCTCAACTACCTGTTTAGCACCGGCATCGATAGCATCGTAGTTCATCTGTACGATCTTGTCACCTTTTCTTCCGTAAGTAGCTTTTGCAGCTTTCTTCATCAGATCGATTGCTTCTTCTTCCGGAATGATAGATGCCAGTTTGAAGAATGCTGACTGAAGGACTGTATTGATTCGTCCGCCAAGTCCGATCTCTTTACCGATCTTGATACCATCAATTGTGTAGAACTTGATGTTGTGATCAGCGATGAATGCTTTTACCTGTCCTGGTAAATGTTTCTCAAGACCTTCCATGTCCCAAGAGCAGTTCAGAAGGAATGTTCCTCCGTCAACTAATTCCTGAACCATGTTGTATTTGTTTACATAAGATGGGTTGTGACATGCTACAAAGTTAGCCTTGTGGATCAGGTAAGTAGATTTGATTGGCTTCTTACCGAAACGCAGGTGAGACATTGTAACACCACCAGACTTCTTAGAGTCATAGTCGAAGTAAGCCTGTGCATACATGTCAGTATTGTCACCGATGATCTTGATAGAGTTCTTGTTAGCTCCTACAGTACCGTCAGCTCCAAGTCCCCAGAACTTACAGTTGATTGTTCCTTCTGGTGTTGTAACCAGTGGTGCACCAACTTCAAGTGAAAGATTTGTAACATCATCGTTGATACCGATTGTGAATCTTTCTTTGTCTGCGTTGTTGAATACTGCAACGATCTGTGCAGGTGTTGTATCTTTAGATCCTAATCCGTAACGTCCGCCGTTAACCGGTACTGCGTCGAACTTAGATCCCTTTAATGCAGAAACAACATCCAGGAATAATGGCTCTCCCTGAGCTCCTGGTTCTTTTGTTCTGTCAAGTACGTTGATGTATTTTACTGTGTCAGGAATTGCATCAATTAATGCCTGTGCACAGAATGGTCTGTAAAGACGAACCTTAACAACACCAACTTTTTCCCCAGCTGCTGTTAAGTAATCGATTGTCTCTTCGATCGTGTCACATACAGAACCCATAGCAATGATAACTTTCTCTGCGTCTGCTGCTCCGTAGTAGTTGAAGAGTTTGTAATCTGTTCCGATCTTCTCGTTAACTTTGTCCATGTACTCCTGTACGATAGCCGGCATAGCATCGTAGTATGGGTTACATGCTTCTCTTGCCTGGAAGAAAATGTCCGGGTTCTGAGCTGAACCTCTCTGGCATGGGTGATTTGGATTCAGTGCATGATTTCTGAATGCATCGATTGCGTCCATATCTACCAGATCTTTCAGATCTTCGTAATCCCATGTCTCAATCTTCTGAATCTCGTGTGATGTACGGAATCCATCGAAGAAGTTGATAAATGGAAGTTTTCCTTTTAATGCTGCGCAGTGTGCAACTGGTGTTAAGTCCATAACTTCCTGTACACTGGACTCGCAAAGCATTGCTGCACCAGTCTGACGACAGGCGTAAACATCAGAGTGATCTCCGAAGATATTCAGTGCGTGGCTTGCAAGCGCACGAGCGGATACGTTAAATACTCCAGGAAGCTGTTCTCCTGCTACTTTATATAAGTTAGGAATCATTAACAGAAGTCCCTGTGATGCTGTAAATGTTGTTGTCAGAGCACCAGCAGAAAGAGATCCGTGTACTGCTCCTGCAGCACCAGCTTCTGACTGCATCTCTGTTACCTGAACAGTCTGTCCAAATATGTTCTTTCTTCCTTCTGTAGCCCATTCATCTACATGTTCCGGCATAACGGATGATGGTGTAATAGGGTAAATTGCTGCAACTTCTGTATATGCATATGAAGCATGAGCTGCGGCCTGGTTACCATCCATGGTCTTCATTTTTCTTGCCATTTTCGTTGTTCCTCCTTGATAATAGTACAAATCATATATTGACGTGTATGGTTTTATTATATCTCCTGTATCATCAAAAGTCTAGCGATTCCGACTGTTATTTTGTTCATTTTTTGGTACAAATACAGATTCTCGTATCATTTTGTCGGCATATTTGCCCATAAAACCGAGAATAAATCTCAAATTCATTTGGAAAGAATATGCTTAATAAGCACATACATCACAATCGCAAATGCAAATAAATACCCAATCGCACCAATTGCCGGGATCCCGCAGATCTTCGGGCTCATATTGGTAGTGCAGATAATGCTTGAACTGATCAGCAATGCCATCACCCACAATCCCATTACCACATTCCGCACCAGACGCCTCAGTAACTGTGCCAGATTGTTGGATGCATGCAGATCCAAGTTGACTCTTGTCTGACCTTTCATCAGACCATGCAGTGCATCCGCTGCAAGTCCCGGGACTTCTACTGCTTTATGCATCGAACGGTAAAGATTCTTTCCTGCATGTTTTAATTCTTTTTTCCAATCCAGATCTTTCCACATACTCTCTGAAATATGTCTGGATGCGATCTCGATCATATTGATCTGTGGAGCAATGTCTGCAAGCACACCTTCCATGTTAGTCAATCCTCTTGCCAGCATCGTCAGACCATGCGGCATACGGATCTTATTTTCCTTCATCACTTCCATAAGATCCATCATCACTTCTGCAACATCGATCTCTCCCATATCCAAGGACCCATACTTCGACATCAGTTCACTGATATCTTCATACAATACGCTCTGATCTGGTTTCTCTTTAAATTCACCCAGTGCCATGACTGCTTCCTGGATCATGCCGATATCATTTTCTGCAATGCCGCGGATTGCTTTTCCGATCAGTTCTTTATCCCGTTCGGTCAGTCTTCCCATCATTCCCATATCGATCCATACAATCTTGCCATCCTGGATCTTTACATTTCCCGGGTGGGGATCTGCATGGAAGAAACCGTCTTCCATCACCTGTTTGATATAATTATCGATCAGCTTGATCCCGATCTCTTCCAGATCGTATCCGCCTGCCAAAAGTTTCTCTTTATCATCGATCGCAGGCCCTTCGATGTATTCCATGACCAGCACATACATGGTTGTATATTCCTGATATAGTTTCGGTGTTCTTACATATACGACATCCGCATTCCGTCTGGCAAACTCTTCCATATTCGATGCTTCGGTAAGAAAATTCATCTCTTCCCGTGTCACATTCCAAAGTTCATCCAGTACCTGGTCGAAGTCAGCCATTCCTTTCAGACTGATCGGCGGCATCAGCTTTACTGCCTTCCGAAGGAGTCCGATATCTCTTGCCATAATTTCATAAATGCCTGTTCGTTGAACCTTGATAACAACCTGTTCACCGCTGAGCAGTTCTGCTCTGTGGACCTGTGCAATGGATGCTGATCCCAGTGGTGTATCGGAAATAAATGCAAATATTTCATTCCACGGACAACCATATGCCTGTTCGATCACTTCTTTTACTTCCGGAAATTCCATCGGAGTTACTTCTGAACGCAGACACATCAGTTCATCACAATACCTTTTCGGTAAAATATCTGAATGCAGTGACATAACCTGACCGATTTTAATATAAGTAGGCCCCAGATCCTCCAGTATCATCCGGAGTTTCTGAGGCGTAATTCCCCTGGTGATTCCATATTTATGAAGTACGGATGTAATCTCCTTTAACCTGGTACGGTATTCTTTGGATTCTCCCTTACTCATGAACCTGTTCCTCTTTAAATATCTTCGTTCTCAGCTGTCTCTTCTTCCGCTGCTTTCTCTGCCGCATCTTCGCATACGGATTCGTCTGCCACATCTTCTACCGTTTCAGCAGCTTCGAATTCTTCCTGTTTTTTCTCCATCTCATCAATTCTCTGTTTCAACAATGCCATCTGTTCCGGAGTCATCTTATCCAAAAGCTCATCCAGTTCTTCCGGTGAAGATGTTTTTACTTTTACATTCACTTTTTCTTTTACTGTCGACTTGATGTTATGCTTAAGTTCTTCATTCAGTGCTTTGCCCTGTTCAACAGTCAGCTCACCCTTTTTCACCATCTCATCCAGAAGTTCTTTTGATTTCTCTCCTGTGACTGCAACTGCTCCGATTCCTGCAAGTAATACTTTCTTTAATCCGCTTCCTAATTTTTCCATAGGTCGTTCTCCTTTCGATGTCTATATAGACAGGCTTTCCAAAAGCTTTGGAATAAATATGATCATCCCTGCAATTGCTGCCATGATTGCCGCGATCAGTACTGCTCCTGCTGCAGCATCTTTTGCAAGCTTTGCAAGCGGCTTTCTCTCTTCCGTGACCAGATCGACTACCGCTTCCACTGCCGTATTCACCATTTCCAATGCCATGACCAGACCAAACAATGTCAGGCAGATACACCACTCTACCGGTGTAATATGAAATACGAATCCTGCGATCACCACACAAACCATTGCCACACAATGAATCTTCATATTCCGTTCCTTCGTTACCACTGCAAATATTCCGGCAAATGCATAGCCGAAGCTTTTATACAATGGATCCTTCTTTTGTTTCTTCATTTTTGCACCTGTCCTTTGTTTTCTTACATTTTAACACATTTTACACAAATTTACACAAACATTGTATGCATTTTGTTTTATTTTAGAAATAATACGGACTTTTAAAGAAAAGTATGACCTTTTATAAATTCTGCATCCAGCATAATTTTTCTATCAAAATAAGAGGACAAAAATAAATACAGGGATTCTGCTTCTTATACCAAAATCCCTGTATTTTATCACCATATGCTCTACAGAACTTATATTCTATTATACATTCTCTACATTCATTCCTTTGAGAATTCTCTGATTCTTCTCTTCCACATTCAGCTTTTCCGTAAACGCTTTCGTTTCTTTTACTATAACTTTGCTGAGTGCAAGCAAGGCTATCAGATTCGGGATTGCCATCAATGCATTGAAGATATCTGCGATATTCCATACTGCCGCAACCGTCATATATGGTCCGATGAATACACATATAATATAAAGCCATCTATACGCTCTTACAGCTTTCATATTCTTATTAAACAGATATTCCAGGCATCGTTCTCCGTAATAATCCCATCCAAGAATCGTTGTAAATGCAAAAAATACCAGACAAATCATCAATGCAAAGGATGCCACAACCGTCGGGAACGGAAGTCCCTTCTGGAAGGCCGCTGTCGTAATTTCCACACCTTCCAGTCCCGTATTCCATGTTCCTGTAATGACAATAGAAAGCCCTGTCATCGTACAGATCACGATCGTATCAATAAATGTACCTGTCATTGACACCAGTCCCTGTCTTGCAGGCTCTTTGGTCTGTGCCGCAGCCGCTGCGATCGGTGCGCTTCCAAGTCCGGATTCATTCGAGAAGATTCCTCTGGCAATACCTTTCTGCATTGCTACAATCATACTTCCCATTGCGCCACCGGCCAGTGCGCTTCCGGTAAATGCTGATTTTACAATTGTTACAATAGCTGCCGGAATTGCGGTAATATTTGTCACCATGATAATGACTGCCAATACTACATACAGAACCGCCATGAACGGAACGACGATCTCAGATACTTTTGCAATTCTCTTGATTCCACCTAATACAACCATTCCGACACATACCGTCAGTACCAGACAGGATATTACAGTTGCCCATGAATAATCATTTCCAAATAATGCTACTGTATGCGCCATGTCCGGATCAAAAAAGTTACGGACTGCAGATGAGATACCATTCACCTGTGTAAATGTACCGATTCCGAACAATCCGACTCCTGCCCCGAAGAATGCAAATATCTTTGCAAGCCATCTGAACTTTACGCCCATTCCATTCTCAATGTAATAAAATGGTCCGCCAAGTACATGCCCGTCTTCATCGATCGTACGGTATTTTACTGCCAGAAGACCTTCCGAATACTTCGTTGCCATTCCTAAAAATGCCGTCAGAATCATCCAGAATAACGCTCCCGGTCCACCTGCAGAAATTGCGGTTGCCACACCGACGATATTACCGGTACCGATTGTTGCCGATAATGCGGTACAAAGAGCTCCAAAGCTGGTTACTTCTCCGTGTCCGTCTTCTTCATTTTTCACCATGAATTTTAACGCTTTTCCAAGATACCTTACCTGAAGAAGGCCCAAGCGCACAGTCAGAAAAATTCCTGTGACCAGAATTAAGATGATTAACGGAAGTCCCCACACGACTCCGTCAAACCATGTGATAAAAGTGTCAATACGTCCAAAAATTCCCATAATTCATTCCTCCATCCTTTTGCCTGAGAGATTTGCAGATCTGTTTTCTGCTTACACCTTCGGCGCTTTTCATTTCATTACGAAAAGACTCTCCTGAGTTTTTTATGATAACGTAATCGCATTGCAGCAAATTCGTCAAAGTAATTGTCATTATTTTGAGAAGAAATCCTCACCCGAATTGCTTCATCACGTCTTTGCTTTAGCACGATGTAGTATAGCTTATCATGAATCTTTACACATGGCAAGATATTTTGTAATTAAAAATGCAGACAGCATTTATAAGTTATAATTATAATTTCTGTCTGCATCTGTATTTTTATTCTTTTCCGACCGCCTTTCAGAATCCGAAATCTGCATAATCTTCCGGCAAAAAACGGTGATAGATCATATGACACCCTTCGTCCTTAAAGCAGTAATAGTATTCGTCCTCATTTTCTTCCGGAAATCTTACCCAAAAGTCAAATTCTCCGTTGTGCATATCTCCCACCCTGATATCTTTTGCCTCTTTCTGAAATATCGCAAGGATATCTTCTTTTTTGATTCCGTGATTCATCATCAGCTCCACCAGCTTTTTGATGAATTCATTTTCTGCCGTATGTTCATGTACATAGACACTTCCCTGTTCTGGAATATGCAGGCAGAATCTGTCTTTTTTGTGCGTCACACAGATATCTCCGAGTTTTTTCTTTACTTCTTCCGGGAACTGTTCCAGACGTGTCTGCATCTCATCCACATCGTCATCCGCCTCAAAGAAATGATTGAGGGAAATCAATGGATAATACAAACGGATCTCTTCTTTTCGAAATCCAAGTTTTGCCTGTTCTTCTTTTATAATATCGATCAAATTTTTTTCCAAACGTTTAAATCCCATTTCTGTTCTACGTGCTCCTTTTATTTCTAATATATTCAGCTTTCCTGTTCCATGTCTCTTAATTGACAAGCCCATTTCCAATACATTATACTACATTTATAATATTTACTGTATTTTAACATCAGATTTTTAAGGAGGAAATTTATCATGATCATCAAACGTGGACTTGTGGTAGATCCGGCATCTGGTCTGTCCGAGCATATGGATATACTGGTGAAGAACGGAAAAATTGTAAGGATCGCATCTGAAATTTCAGAAGATTCAGAGGAGATTCTGGAAGCCGGAGGACTCATTGTCGGACCGGGACTCATCGATACACATGTACATTTCCGTGATCCGGGATTTACATATAAAGAAGATATCCATACAGGAGCTAAGGCATCTGCAAAAGGCGGGTTTACTACTGTAATCTGTATGGCGAATACATCCCCTACGGTCGACAATACAGACACCCTAAAAGATAATCTTGCACGTGCTTCCAAAGAAGATATCCGTATCTTCCAGGCTGCTGCAATCTCCCGTTCATTAAAGGGCCGGGACGAAGTAGACATGCTTGCATTAAAAGAAGCCGGGGCATGCGGATTTACCGATGACGGCATCCCTCTTCTGAATGCTGAGTTCTGCTATCAGGCGATGAAAAATGCCGCAAAGTTAAACGTTCCGATCAGTCTTCACGAAGAAGACCCGGCTTTTATCCGCAACAATGGAATCAATCATGGCAAAGTATCCGATGCACTCGGCATCTACGGTTCTCCATCCATTGCCGAAGAAGCACTGGTGGCAAGAGACTGTCTTCTGGCGCTCCGTTCCGGTGCAGATGTTGTAATCCAGCATATCAGTTCCGGTGTATCGATTGATCTGATCCGTACATACAAAAAACTGGGGGCAAAATTACACGCTGAGGCAACACCGCACCACTTCTCCTTAACAGAAGACGCTGTTTTGGAACATGGCACGCTGGCAAAGATGAATCCGCCGCTTCGTACGGAAAATGACCGCCAGCAGATTATTGCAGGACTCGCTGATGGAACTATTGACCTGATTGCTACGGATCATGCCCCACACAGCACAGAAGAAAAATCCAAACCGATCACAGAAGCCCCAAGCGGCATTATCGGTCTCGAGACCTCCCTTGCACTCGGTATCACCAACCTTGTAAAGCCCGGATATCTGACCATGATACAACTTCTGGAAAAAATGACATTGAACCCTGCAAAGCTATACCATCTGCCTTACGGAACAATTCAGGAAGGTGCAGATGCAGACTTTGTTATATTTGACCCTGATGAAACATGGATCCCGAAAGAATATGCTTCCAAATCATCAAACTCACCATTTACCGGAGAGGAACTTACCGGTAAGGTGAAATATACGATCTGCGGAGGAAACGTCGTATATTCTGATATAAAATAAGCTTGGGATTTAATTTATTAACTGGGAAGCGGCCTCTCAGTCCTTGAAGGAAACAATAGATAAGGCTTCTTGTTTCCTTCAAGTCGTGACTGGCAGCGAATGTTAATAAATAAAATGCCCGGAAGTGTAACCCGGTGAAGGCCACTACGGTTACGCACTTGCCATTTAGTACCATAAAAGTGTAGTTGTTAGAGAGTAATTAACTCCAACATCTACACTTATTTTATTATAATAAGGGAAGTAGTTGGTATGACATATTGCCATTAGGATTTTCACATCCGTGAATGAAACCGTCAGCCATCCCCTTATTATAAACATTCATTTAAGCAGGTTGAAACTCGCAGGAGCTTTCGCGTAACGAACTAAACTGAATCATAATAAGTGTAGATGGGATAAACAACTGCAATTCTATAAAAAGAAAAGGAGTATATTATGATCAGCGTAGGAATTGATGTATCAAAAGGGAAAAGTACAGTATGTATTTTGAAACCATATGGAGAGATTGTTAGTAAGCCTTTCAATATTACCCATACCCAAAAGGATTTAAGCGAATTATCTTCCATGCTTTTCAGACTAAATGATGAAGTCAAAATCGTTATGGAAGCAACCGGAATTTATCATCTTCCAGTTCTTACATATTTACAGGAAAAAGGATTTTTTGTTTCTGTAATTAATCCGTATCTTATGAAAAGTTATCGTAACGAAAGTCTGCGAAAAGCCAAAACCGACAAGATTGATTCCCGTATCATTGCTAATTATGGAATTGATCATTGGTTTAAAATGAAAGAATTTCAAACTTCTGGAGAGATTTATGAAGAGTTGAAGTTGCTTGGACAGCAATATCGGCATTATATGAAGCTTCATCTTTTATCTCTCGCTGAATTGACCCATCTTTTAGATTTGACCATGCCTGGAATAAAGAATCTTCTTGCAAGTTGGAATGAAACAAATCGGAAAGATAAAAGAAGTGATTTTGTGGAACGTTTTTGGCATTATGATGTAATAACATCTATGTCTGAACAGGAATTTACTGAAGAGTATATACTTTGGGCAAAAGAAAAGAAATACGTCCCAAGCCAGGAAAAAGCCAAAGTTATATACACCCTGGCTCAGGAAAGTATTCCCACATTACCTTCAGAAACCTCATCGATCAAAATGCTGGTGACTGAAGCAGTTCGGGTGCTCAAGGAAGTTGATGCAACCCTTGGTCTAATTTTATCACGGATGCAGGAAATAGCCAAGACTTTGCCAGAATATTCGGTTGTAAGAGAAATGGGTGGAGTGGGAAATACATTAGCCCCAAAGTTAATTGCAGAAATAGGAGATGTTCGCAGATTTCGCAACGGGAAGGCATTGGTTGCATTCGCAGGAATTGATCCACCACCGTATGAATCTGGTCAATTTGTAGGTTGTAATAGGAAAATCTCGAAACGTGGTTCAGCATCATTGCGCAAAGTAGGATACGAAACAATGAGAAGTTTAAAAATGCGTTCCAGACCAGAAGATCCGGTTTACCGATATGTTGTAAAAAAGGAATCAGAAGGTAAAAGTAAAAAATCAGCAAAGATAGCCGGATTAAATAAGTTTTTACGCATTTATTATGCTCGAGTAACCGAACTATATAAAAATATATAATCTTATATAAAATAAATAATTTTTTAGACTGCCAATCAGACAGTCTATTTGTGGTACGCAAATATATTTTGTGACAGAAAATAAAAAAGATAAAAATAATTATTGACTTTTCTTAGCAGGTTTCATTCGTAAGGCATTCGACACCCACGGAATAAAAATCATACAAACTCTGTCTCTATTGTCAGTGATATCTCATATTCCGGATACTGCTTCTTCATGTATTCTACAAAAGATTCCCTCAACTCTTCCCAGTCTCTGAGTGCATAGTCCACGATGAGATCACAGTAGAGTGTACCGGTCTCTTCGCTCAGATATAACGCATGAAAACTCTTCACGTGCTCATTTACGCGTACGAATTTCCCGATGTATCGGCGGATATCAACGATAGCCGCAGTATCTTCATCGACCGCATAGATTCCAAATACCATCGTCACATGATACTCTTCCATGATCCGAAGCTGCAATCTATGAATCTCTTCATAGACTTCTCCGATGCTTCTTTTATGATCGATCTCGATATTCACCGAACCTGAATAGCGGTCCGGTCCATAATCGTGCAGCATCATATCGATCGCACTGATCACTCCATCTGTTGCACGGATCTCTTTATAAAGCTTTCTCGCAAGTTCTTCTTTCCCCGACCGTCCGATCAGATCGGATGCCGTATTCTTAAGCGTATCCACTCCGCTCTTTATCACGACAAAAGAAAACACAATACCTGCATAAGCATCCAGCGAGAAACCTGTAAATAAAAATATCACAGATGACAGGATTGTCAGACCTGAGAAATACGAATCATTTCTTCCATCTTCCCCCACTGCCAGTAATACTTCTGATTCTACGGATTTTCCTACTTTTATCGTATACATTCCCAGAATAAATTTGGTTACGGCTGTTCCTGCAACGATCAGTACCGTCAGTATACTGACATTCATATCCGACGGATGAAGAATTCCTTCCACAGACTCCTTAAGCATCCCCAGTCCGGCATATAATATCAGGACGCCGACCACCATACCTGTCAGATACTCTATTCTTCCATACCCAAATGGATGCTTTTCATCCGGATGTTTCCCGGAAAGTTTTGTCCCTATATAAGTCAGGAACGAAGATCCCGCATCCGTCGCGTTATTGATACCTTCCGACACGATCGCAATGGACGATGCCAGTGTCCCGATCATTATTTTCACTGCTGCGATCAGTAAGTTCACTAATATTCCGACCACAGACGTTCTTATTATCCGTTCCTGACGGCTTGATTCATTCATAATACACCTGTTCCTTCTTTTTTTCTGTATTTATGATAACATGCCGGCATTTTATTTACAAGATAACACAGAATGTTCGTTCCCTTACATTCTCCGGCATACAAAAGACGGCTTGATCTGTCCGAGAGCTCCGCCTCCGCCTGTTACCAGCATGATGATTCCGGCTGAAGCCATTCCTTTTTCCATCTCTGTAAGGGCTTCATGTCTGTCAAGGATTCCAATGCTCCCGGAACACCTGTCATATCCATTGAAAATGCTGCTTCGTAATTAGGCTCCTGGTAAGGCATCTCTACAATCTCGCCTTCTTCGTTCGGGATTCTGTAGTATTTCTTAGTTCATGTACCGTATGAAACGTCTGGCAGAACTTTCTCTTGCACATAAAGGACGTATAGAACAGACATGCGAGGAACATATGGCTATTTTGGATTGTATGAAGAATGGCGATACTTCACGCATCTATGAGATTACATTGAAACATATGGAAACACCGCGTGATATCAATCTGGAAGATCTGTAAAAAAACCGCGCAGCTATTTTCAACTGCACGGTTTTTCCATATATATTTCTTCTGTTTTCTTTGTATCTCCGATTGCACGGAAGCCATATTTTTCATAAAAAGCTTTTGCATCTTTTGTATGCAGCATTCCATACAGGTGCCCATTCTCTTTCATGATCCGATCCATCAAAATGGTTCCGAATCCCTGACTGCGGTACTTTTCTTCTATAACGAAATCCATCAGATAAAACGTCGTGACACCGTCTGTCAGAACCCTTGCAAATCCAATCTGTCTGTCTTTTCCAGCCATACTGCTTTCCTTGATTCTGCCTTCACCGGTGCCGGCTTTCAGAAACAGACCATATGGACAAGAATTCTCCATACTTTTCCGGATCATCTCTTCCGTTCTGTCTTCTGCCCATTCTGTACTCCGTAAGAGATCTGTCACTTCCGACAGATGCATATTCTCTATATCTTTTCTGATATAGTAAGACGATTCTCTGTCTTCTCCTTCTGCGGTGATCTTATCTTCCGATATCTGCCGGATCACTTCACGCAGCTTCGTAAGATATGGATCTGCCATACATTCTTTCTCCCCGTAAGTCATCTGAAGATCATATTCCAGCGGAAGCCAGGTTGCAATATCCGCCTCGTTATGCTGGATCAAAGTCTCCATCTTATCCAGGGCATGCACGATCTTCGCTTCCATTGTCTCTTCTCTTTCCAGTTCCCCGAACAATTCATCCAACTCCTGCCGCTCTTTTCCCGGAAGCATTGCGGTCAGCAGCGTGAGCGCATCTCCTTCTGTTTTCCGGTCGTCATCCGTCTTCACAAATGCCGGAATATCACCGGTTAGCGCTTCCCCCAGATCATGGAACAGGCACATCTTCATCACCTTATCCATGTCACAATCCGGAAATTCTTCTTTTACCAGCCACGCAAATACACATAGACGGTACGTGTGTTCTGCCACACTTTCCCGCCTATGATCTGTCATTCTGGAATGGCGCATATTACATTTCAGGTGTTCTGCCACACCCATAAAGTCTAATAATGTTTCTGGTCTCATTCTTCCTCTACTCGTTCAGATATTCCAACAGGCCCTGATATTCTTTTTTCATTAATCTGTTTCCATGCATATAGAAATGCTGCAGCTTATCGTAATCCTTCTCCATACGTGATACGGTCGGGATCAGTGGACGGATCACAAAGATCTTCCCTTCTTCTTCCAGCTTTTCGATCAGCTTCATCTGCCTGTTATATACCGCATTTCTTGTCATGATCGCACGTACCAGGTTCGGATATTTTTTATAGGCTCTTTTATAAAGCTGTTCTGTTGCTTTTAGCGCTCTCTTCTTGCGGTAACCCGGATTTCTCGTCAGCACTACAACGATCTTGTCATTCCCTTTTTCCAATGCATACTCGATCGGAATGGAGTCTGCAAGTCCCCCGTCCATATACGGAATTCCATCTACATTTGCAATCGGTGCTGCAAGCGGCATACTGCTTGATGCACGGCAGATCTTCATCAGACGTTCCGGATCCTTATCTTCTGACAGATACTCTGCAGCTCCTGTGATGCAATTCGTAACAACCAGTTCGCATTCCATCTCGGATGCAAAATACGTCTCGAAATCAAATGGATAGATTTCATTCGGGAATTTATCAAACAACATATCCATATCCATCAGTGCTTTTTCTTTCAATGTCTTCTTCAATCCGTATACATAATCATATTCTTTCTCACGGTGGATCACGCATTCCCGGCTCCGTCCAGCCTGTTTTGATACATAATCAACTGCATTGCAGGCACCTGCAGATACACCGATCACATTGGACATATAAAGTTCTTTTCCCATCAGATAATCAAGGACTCCCGATGTAAATACTCCGCGGTTGGCTCCGCCTTCCAATACTAATGTTGCTTTTATCATAAACTTCATACCTCTCTTTTGCTTTCTATTCTTCGTAGTTACCATTATATACCCTTTTTCATAGAAGGAAAAGAGGAACTTCCCTTGCTATTTTCCCATATATTTGATACTATATGCTAGTCGGCGTCTGCAAATCCGGACGCAGTCACTATCAACAGAGATTCAAACGACAAGGAGAATATAAACCAATATGATTAGTACAAGTAATGTAACATTACGGGTTGGTAAAAAAGCCCTGTTCGAAGATGTTAATATTAAATTTACAGAAGGAAACTGCTACGGTCTGATTGGAGCAAACGGTGCAGGTAAATCTACATTTTTAAAAATCCTGTCCGGACAGCTTGAACCAACGAACGGTGAAGTTATCATCACACCAGGTGAGCGTCTTTCTTTCCTGCAGCAGGATCATTTCAAATATGATGAATATCCGGTACTGGATACTGTTATGATGGGAAATGCAAGACTCTATGAGATCATGAAAGAAAAAGAAGCCATCTATGCAAAAGAGGATTTCACCGATGAAGATGGTATGAAAGCCAGCGAACTGGAAGGCGAATTCGCAGCCATGAACGGATGGGAAGCAGAATCCGATGCCGCAACTTTGTTAAATGGTCTCGGCATTCCGGTTGAGATGCATTATGAGATGATGAAGAACTTAAATGGTCCGGAAAAGGTAAAAGTCCTGCTTGCACAGGCACTGTTCGGTAATCCGGATATCCTGCTCCTCGACGAGCCTACCAACCACTTAGACCTTGATGCGATCGCATGGCTCGAGGAATTCCTGATCAACTTTGACAATACTGTCATCGTTGTATCCCATGACCGTTACTTCCTGAACAAGGTCTGCACACAGATCGCAGATATCGATTATGGCAAGATCAAGCTCTATGCCGGTAACTATGACTTCTGGTATGAATCCAGCCAGCTTCTGATCCGTCAGATGAAAGAAGCCAATAAGAAGAAGGAAGAAAAGATCAAAGAGTTACAGGAATTCATCTCACGTTTCAGTGCCAATGCTTCAAAATCCAAGCAGGCTACTTCCAGAAAACGTGCACTGGAAAAGATCCAGCTTGATGACATCCAGCCATCCAGCCGTAAATATCCTTACATCGACTTCCGTCCAAACCGCGAGATCGGTAATGAAGTCCTTACGGTAGAGGGATTAAGCAAAACAATCGACGGCGAAAAAGTTCTGGATAACATTTCCTTTACTCTGAACCACGATGACAAGGTTGCATTTGTCGGAAGCAATGAGCTTGCAAAGACAACACTCTTCCAGATTCTTGCCGGAGAGCTGGAACCGGACGAGGGTACTTATAAATGGGGAATCACAACATCCCAGGCCTACTTCCCACTTGACAGCGGAAGTGAATTTGACAATGATTACAGCATCGTAGACTGGCTGACCCAGTATTCCGAAGAAAAGGATGCCACTTATGTACGTGGATTCCTCGGTCGTATGCTGTTCTCCGGTGATGACGGCGTGAAGAAGGTGCGTGTTCTTTCCGGAGGTGAAAAGGTACGCTGTCTGTTATCCAAGATGATGATCAGCGGTGCAAATGTACTGATACTTGATGAGCCTACCAACCACCTGGATATGGAAAGCATCACCGCACTGAACAACGGAATGACAAAATTCCCTGGTGTACTTCTTTTCTCTTCCAGAGACCACCAGATTGTACAGACTACTGCCAACCGTATCATGGAGATTGTTCCGGGCGGCAAACTGATCGATAAGATCACTACTTATGATGAATATCTTGAAAGTGATGAGATGGCTCGTAAGAGACAGACTTATACTGTTCAGGAGGAAGATAATTAAATTGATTGGGATTTAATTCAGGAAGGCTGTGGATACCCGAACCGGAATAAAGCTTGGAAAGGTGTTCCTGTTCAGGTTCCAT
>ENA-OQIK01000770-OQIK01000770.1-human-gut-metagenome-genome-assembly--contig:-NODE-770-length-15484-cov-4.147011_pt1 | contig 15484 bp, 10 predicted proteins | sample MGYA00242578_ERZ504743 | MGnify/ENA primary metagenome ERZ504743 (study PRJEB26092, sample SAMD00036441) | human gut metagenome | host: Homo sapiens | study: EMG produced TPA metagenomics assembly of...
ATTATATTTTAGTATTCTATAAACCTACGATTTTATCATCAATCTGAGAGGTTTACACAGAATAATTTACACTACCAATTCCTCCATTCCTTTCTCCTCCATTCTTCCTCAAGTAAAGTCTTATGTGTCATTGCATAATGAAAGCTGTCATTGACAACTCTCTTAGCATTCTATATGTAAAATGTATTATTGAAGCCTTGGTACTTCCTGACCTCTCAACATTATTACCGGTCCTCCGGTTCCCTCAATATATTCTTTTGTGATAACAACCTCTCCAATATTGTCATCCTTCGGGATTTCATACATGATATCTAACATGAATTCTTCGATGATCGCACGAAGCGCCCTCGCTCCGGTATCTTTCTTCATTGCTTTTTTTGCGATCGCATGAAGTGCGCCGTCATCGAATTCCAATTTTACTTCGTCTAATGCAAGCAGTTTCTGATATTGCTTCAAAATTGCATTCTTAGGCTCTTTTAATATCTCCACCAGCATATCTTCACTCATACCCTGTAAAGTAAATACAATCGGCAGACGTCCCAGGAACTCCGGTATCATACCGAATACACGCAAATCCTCTGTTGTGACCTTTTTAAGAATCTCTTTGTCATTATTGTATTTATCTCTCAGATCCGCTCCGAATCCGATCGCTGCCTGTTTGGTCAGACGTTCTTTGATAATTCCTTCCAGATCCGGGAATGCACCTCCACAGATGAACAGAATGTTCCTCGTATTCACTGTTGTAAGCGGAACCATTGCATTCTTGCTCGTTGCCCCGACAGGAACTTCCACATCACTTCCTTCCAGAAGTTTCAGCATTCCCTGCTGTACAGACTCACCGCTCACATCACGCTGACTGGAGTTTTTCTTCTTTGCGATCTTGTCGATCTCATCAATAAAAATAATTCCCTGTTCTGCCTTTTCGACATCATTATCTGCTGCCGCAAGCAGTTTGGATACAACGCTTTCGATATCATCACCGATGTACCCTGCCTCTGTAAGAGATGTTGCATCCGTAATTGCAAGCGGAACATCCAGAATCCTTGCCAGTGTCTTTACCAGATACGTCTTACCGGAACCTGTCGGCCCGATCATCAGCATGTTCGATTTCTCAATCTCAATGTCATCCATCGAATCCGTTGCCACACGCTTATAATGATTATATACTGCAACCGACATCACTTTCTTTGCATATTCCTGTCCTACCACATACTCGTCCAGTTTTGCTTTGATCTTGTGCGGAGCCGGAAGATTCCGGATATCTACTAACGGCTTGTATTCTTCGCCTTCTTTTTTCTTCTTGATCTTCTGCTGTTTTGGAATACTCTGCTCCATATCAGACATGTTGAATACCTGTACTCCCGGAATATTCATCAGCTGACTGTAATCGATCGGTCCATTCGACATTGCATCAAAGCTCTTCTGCATGCAGTCATTGCAGACACAGATGTGGTTCGGAAGTTCGATCATCTTCCCTGCAACACTCTCCGGACGTCTGCATATAAAACATACTTTTTCATACTCGTCATCATTTTGTTTCTTATTGTCTGAATCTGACGTCTTCTTTGTTGTTTCTACTTCGACGTCTTCTACTTTTTCGATTTCCTGATTGTTATCGTCCTGATTGGTCATTATTCTCTCCTTCATACTTTTTTGTCGTATCTTTCACTCTGTTTTATCCTGATTCTATGATTCTTCCTGGTTCACCAGTTCCAGAAATGTCTCTTCTGAAATAATCGGGATCCCCAGTTCATTTGCTTTCTTATTTTTGGAAGATGTACTGGTTACATCATTGTTGATCAGGTAATTCGTTTTGGACGTTACCGATCCTGTCACCTTTCCTCCGAGACTTTCGATCAATTCCTTCACTTCACCGCGGTTTGCAAAATGTGTTACGCTTCCGGTGATCACAAAATTAACACCTTCAAAAATCTGTTTCTTTGTTGACGTCTCCTCCGGGATTGTCAGCTCTTCTAAAAGCTTTCTGAAATTCTCCACATGCTTTGCATCTGAAAAATATCCGGTGAATGCCTTTGCCAGAACTTCTCCCACACCCTGGATCTCATTTAATTCTTCTTCTGTAACCCGCAAAAGGGCTTCTACATCATATTTCAACTCTCTGCAGATAACCTTTGCATTGGCAAGTCCGATCCCGGCGATTCCCAGTGAATAGACGACTCTTGGCAGCGTGGTTGTTCTTGCTTTTTCCACATTTTCGATCAGCTTCTTGTACGATTTTTCTCCAAATCCTTCCATTCCCTGAATCTCATCTTTGTACTGATCCAGATGGAAGATATCGGCAAATGTATGGATATATCCTCTGGAAATGAATTTTTCCAGTGTTGCTTCCGACAATCCTTCTATATTAAGTGCATCTCTGCTTACGAATAATGCAAATGCCTTCACATGCTTTGCCTGGCATTCCGGATTCATACAGTATAATGCTTTCGCATTTCCTACCTGTCTGATCTTCGTCTCACCCTGACAGACCGGACATCTTTCCGGAATATCTTTCACACCGCTTCTTGTCAGATTCTCTGCAATCTGCGGAATGATCATATTTGCCTTATAAACTTCGATCTTATCTCCGATGCCAAGTTCCAGTTCTTCCATAATGCTGATATTGTGAACACTTGCACGGCTGACCGTCGTTCCTTCCAACTCCACCGGATCAAAGATTGCAACCGGATTGATCAGTCCTGTCCTTGACGGACTCCATTCGATTTCACGCAGAATCGTTTCCCTGATCTCATCCTGCCATTTGAATGCGTAAGAATCTCTCGGGAATTTTGCTGTTCTTCCCAACGATCTTCCATACGCTATATCATCATATGATAGCACAAGTCCGTCAGAAGGAAAATCATTTTTACTAATCTCTGACGAAAATTTAGCAACTTCATCTTCTACTGTATCTCTGGTCGCCATATGATATTCTACCGTCGTGAATCCCTGTGCTTTCAGCCATTCCATCTGACAAGCTCTGGAATTCTGAAAATCAACTCCATCTGCCTGCACTAACGTGAATGCATAGAACATAACATTTCTCTTTGCCGTGATCTGGTTATTGAGCTGTCTGACTGAACCACTGCATAAGTTTCTTGGATTTTTATATTTTGCATCTACATCTTCAATCTCTTCATTGATCTTCTCGAAGTCATGATATCCGATCACCGCTTCTCCTCTTAAGATCAATTCCCCCCGGTAAGCGATCTGCACCGGTACATTCTTGAATACCTTCGCATTGTTTGTAACCACTTCACCGACTTCTCCGTTACCACGTGTGACCGCTTTATAAAGCTTTCCGTCACGATAAGTCAGCACGATCGTCAATCCGTCCATCTTCCAGGACATCAATACTTTCTGACTGCCAACGAAGTTCTTAAGCTCTTCTACTTCTTTCGTCTTATCCAGTGAGAGCATCGGGCTTTCATGCCTTTCTTTTGGGAGTTCACTGACAACTTCATATCCGACATTTACCGTCGGACTGTTCGACAATGTAATTCCCAGTTCTTTTTCCAGATTCTGCAGTTCATCATACAATCTGTCATATTCGTAGTTGCTCATGATCTCCTGCGCATCCTGATAATAAGATCTGGATGCTTTATTCAGAAGTTCTACTAATTCCAGCATTCTCTCGTTCTTTGACTGTCCCATATAATTCCTTTAACTCCTGTTCTGTTAATTCTCTTACCTGTCCCGGTTTCAGATCTCCAAGTTCCACGTTCATGATCCGTATCCTTTTTAACACATCCACCTTATATCCGAGTGCTTCGCACATGCGCCGTATCTGTCTGTTCAATCCCTGTGTCAGAATAATGGAAAATGTATATTTCCCGGTCTTTTTTACTGTACAGGGTCTGGTCACCGCATCCAGATTCTTTTCTTTGTCTCTGATGTGTACTCCCCGGCTCATCTTCTCAATGAATTCCGGAGTAACTTCTTTGTTTACTCTGACCTTATATTCTTTCTCATGTGCATATCTTGCGCGCATCATGCCGTTGATCAGATCTCCATCATTTGTCATGATCAGAAGCCCTTCCGAATCTTTATCCAGTCTTCCTGCATAAGTGATGCGTACCGGATAATTGAGGAACCGGATGATGTTCTTTTTCTCCCTTTTATCTTCTGTACAAACAATCCCGGCAGGTTTGTACACTGCCAGGACCGTTTTTTCCGTTTTGCTTTTGACCACTTTTTTTCCGACACGGACCTCCTGTCCGTCTTCTACTTTCATGCCGGGAGCTGCTGTCTTTCCATCCACAGTCACAATTCCCGACTCGATCAGCCTGTCTGCCTCCCTTCTGGAACAGACACCGGCTTCGCTTAAATACTTGTTCAGTCTAATCATTCTGCAATACCCCGCTGATACTGTTATCCTGCACAAATGTATTACCGTTATACAGGAACAGAACACTTGTGATCTTATTTTTCTTCATAACTTCTCTGATATCATCATAATAATATCTTGGATCAACCACTATGATTTCTCTGTAATATGCCGTCAGAAACGGAATTACACTATTCGCATAGGAATCTTTTACAAGCAACAGTCTGTCTGTTGTATCTGCCGTCGTTCTGATATCCAGGACGGGATAATTACCGCCAAGAAATAATGCATATTTATCCTTTTCTTTCAACTTGGATGTATCGTATAACGTTGCTGTTTTCTTTTTTTCATTCACGTTATTTACAACTACCTGTGGTGCTGTTTTCAGATCATCCGGTGCGTAGATATAGATCGGCTCATTATAGTCTGTTTCATAGCCGCTTGTCGCCGATAAGGTTCCGTTAAATGAATTCGTCACTGCATAGGATTTCATAGCCAGTGCTTTCGATGTATCCAGTTTCATAGCCGCAGCCAGCGCCTGATATCCATAGTAAGCACCAAGCGTCGTCCAGTGATGATCCGTATGGTAATATATCTCTTCTGCTCTGTGCTTTTTCAATGTATCTTCCACATTTACCCACTGAAAAGCTGTCCCAAGCGAAGCCTTTATTTTCTGAAACTGTTTATCCTGATCTTCTGTCACTGCACAATACGGAAGTTTGTCCGACTCAATATTTGCAGCATTCGGTACCAGCATCATATACATCGGGATATCTTTATATGTCTCCTGAAACTTTTTCATTGCATCCAGATTTGCTTTCAATTGTTCTTCATCCGGTCTGGCTATATCCTCTAACAGATAATGATCCTTTCCTTTAAATACACCATTTGCCTTACGTTTTCCTGCGATCAGATCAATACGGCTCTTTAAAGCTACCCAGAAATCTCTTCCCGCAAACTGATCCGATACATAAGATTCATACTGTTTCATCCATCTTCCGCTTTCAATACCGGAAATCGTAAGCTTAGGTCTCTGTTCCAGTGCCCGGTTTTCTTTTGCCGAAAATTCCCTGTCAGCAGTTGCAATATTTACCACGAAGAAGATAACCATCATTACAATAAACAGCAATGCAATTACTTTATTTCTCTGTTCTTCTCTTTTTCTTTCCCATTTCTTTCTCGACTGTCTCATCTTTGCTCCTAGAATCTGAAATACAGGAACGGATTATAGGTCTCCGTTACCAGATATGCAATACAGACAATAAACAACGCAGCATATACCACACTGTTAATGATTGTTGTATTCCATTTTTTTGTTCTTAACATATGCTCGTATCTGAAATGAACCAGCGGCGTAGAGCCAAATATCAGGATCAGCCACAGGATCAGGTTGCTTGTAAGAAGATACATACTCTCTCTGTCTGCAAAGCCATGTGCACCTGCACCAAACATCACTCTGATATAATCTGCTGCCTGTCCGAATGAAGAGCTGAAAAACAATACCCAGCCGATCACAACCAGAACAATACTGTAAATATGACGGACTACATCCGGAAGTCTGTCCAGTACCGGCGACAGGAGATATTTTTCAATGATCAGGATCACCCCATAATAGAGTCCCCATGCCACGAAATTCCATGCAGCTCCATGCCATAATCCGGTCAGAAACCATACAATCAGAAGATTCCTGATGTGTTTGATCTTCGATACCCTGTTTCCTCCCAATGGAATATACACATAATCCCTGAACCAGCTGCTCAGCGAAATATGCCATCTGCGCCAGAACTCCGTAATACTCTTAGACACATATGGATAGTTAAAGTTCATATTGAATTCAAATCCAAACATCTTACCGAGTCCGATCGCCATATCCGAATATCCACTGAAATCAAAATAAATCTGGAACATATACGCAAAAGCTCCAAGCCACGCCGTCATCACGGCTATATTACCTTTCGCAAGTCCGCTTACCTCTGTAAAAATCATCCCTGAGGTATTCGCCAGTAATACTTTCTTCGCAAGTCCCCGGATAAAATACATGCTTCCTTCTCCGAATTTTGTCCTTGAGACTTCTCTGGACGCAAGCTGTTCATCTACATCTGCATATTGCACGATCGGTCCCGCAATAAGCTGCGGAAACATCGTTACATATAATGCAAAATTAGGAAGATTCGTCTGCACTTTTACATTTCCCCGATATACATCAATGATATAGGATAATATCTGGAATGTATAAAAGGATATTCCAATCGGAAGCGGCAGTGCATGATAAGAAATATGTACCGGAAGTATCCCGTTCAATGTGTCCAATACAAACCCTTCATACTTAAAAAATCCAAGTACTGCCAGATTAATGATAAGGTTAAAAACCAGGCTCCGCTTTGCAGCTCTCTTATCCTGCAGATTCCTTGCAATATCCAGTCCACTGAAATAATTAAACAATATGGACAGTAGCATCAGAAACAGATATACCGGTTCCCCCCATGCATAAAACACCAGACTCGCCAGCAATAAGATCACATTCCGGAATCTTACCGGCAACAAATAATATAAGATCATCACAGCCGGCAAAAATGAAAATAAAAAAACAATACTGCTAAATAACATCTCTCTAATTCCTTTTTATCAAATACTCTTCTTAAATGCCGCATCGATACGGTCTGCATCCTTTGAAACTGCCAGCAGCACATAACGTCCTCTGGTCTCAATAATTGCAGCATGTATCAGCTTTGTTTGTTCTACACCATAACCTTCAAAATTCTTTTCCTGTGTATTTACACGACTTTCCACTGCCTTTTCAACCGTCTCGATCTGACTTTCGTTTTTTACCTTTATTACGAGTATTTCATTCACACTCATAACGTCATCCGGAATATACAGACTGATTCCTTCATAATCATTGGCATTCAGACTGTAATATTTTTTCAGATCCTGTGTTGTGCCTTTTTTCATTCCTTCTAATTTTACGGCTTTTGTGATATTCTTTTCAATCGTGTCTACGGATACGGTATTATCCCCTTCCCGGGTCACAAGAAATACTACATAAATGATCAGGAGGACTACCATCAAATATTTTAACAGGTTAATCCTGTCTAATTTTCCGTTTTTCATTATAATTCTGCAACCTCCGCCATATGATTTACCCATTCTTTATAATAACCGGTTGACATATGGATTCCATCACCGGCATAATACTCCTGTTTCACCAGCTCTGTATTATCAATAAATGTTACTTTCTCTTTTTCACATAATTTTTTTAATTTCTGATTGAACTCCGGAATTTTTGCATAGACAGAATTCTGATCAATTGCAATCTGCGCTGTCGGAAGTATACTGTTAACATATATTTTCGTATCCGGCAGTGATTTTTTCAGATCTCTGATCACCGGCCTGTATGCTTTTATGAATCCATCCGCATCTCCATTCTGCGCTCCGACATCATTCATCCCGTAAGAAAGGAATAATACTGACGGTTTCATCTCTTTTGCCCTGGCAATATGATCTGCCAGTTTTTCATTATCCCCCGCCGACACACCGGCTCCACGGTCTGCCTGTACATTTGCCTGATCCAGCTCACCATATTCGTACAATCCCTGTGTGATGGAATCCCCCAGGACCAGACAATCTGCAAATTTTTCGCTTGCCGGCTGTTCTTCTGCATCCTGTTCTGTCTCACGTTCCTGCGTTTCTAACTCCTTAATCTTTTTATCTGCCTTAGACACATCCATCTCATCCATCGTCTTCAGGATCTCTGTGCCCTTCTTTGTATCCTTCTGTGGATTACTGAGCCTGCGCGCCCCCGTAATCCCGCCAATCACCAGAATAGCAACCGCAACGATCACTGCAGTCTGAAGTACCCGGTCTTTTTCTTTCTCACTTTTTATTTCACTTTTCTGCTCCTCAGGATTCACCTCCTGAGTCTCTTCTTTTTCTTCATAAATTGAAGTTTTACTCTCTATATCCACGAAATCTTCTCCTCTTTCGTTTCTCTGTTGATCCTAAATATGTATATCCAATTTATTTTACTGTTTTTCTTTTTGAATGTCAATTTATATCCTCTTTTCTGTCGTCTTTTGTGCTATAATGTTGAATACATTTCCTTATACCTGATAGGGGAAAATGATCATATAGATTAACAGGAGGTTTTCCTTATGAATGTATACCAGTTATCAGCCAAAAATTGCATGTCACATCTGCTTTTAAAAGACACTTTCGACAACTTTTCTTTCATAGAAGGCGAGATCACGACCTTCAACAAATTTACCATCAGCGGCTTTCTCCAGGAAGACTTCTTTGATGAAAAACCTGAAGAAACCTACTCCCGCTGGAATAAAACCCGAGACTTCTGCTTCCAGATCATCCGCGGTAAACGCACTCCATTGGGATTCAAGATTGTCCTTGCGCTTCCGGAAGATCAGATCCCGTACTTTCTGACCGCCCACGGTCTCACCGGATACCGCCCGGAAGAGATCCGGGGGCTGTACCTGAACTTCCACTACGATGGACATCACTTACAATGTATCACCGGAACTTCTCTGAACACTTTCACCATGGACAAATCCATCGAAAGAGAATGGGATCAGGAAGTAAAAAACATTTTAAAATCCAGATCCATTGAAGGTGACTACTGATCTGCAGTTTCCGATATAAACAGAGCCGTGCCGCCATGGATTTTCCTTCCACAGCCGCACGGCTCTTATTTTTCATTCCGCCAATCTTAACTTCAAATCTTTACTTTGTAAGCAGCATCATGATCTCATTACTTCTCTGCACAAACGCAGTCATCTCTTCCGGACTGAGCGGCTTATGTGCCAGCATTGCCAGATCATATAACTGTTTGCAGATAATACTTGTGTTCTCACTGTCTTTATGTTCAACTACATACTGAACCAGCGGATGATTTGCATTCAGGATCAGTGTACTTGTTGTACCCATATCCATTCCGTTCATGCCATACATTTTCATCATTTCCTGCATACGACGGTTTTCTTCGGATAACGTCATCATAGAAGCAACATTTTCATCTTTCAGTTTCTCGATTTTAACATCCAGATTCTCGTTTCCAAGCTCTTTGCGGAAAATCTCTACCAGACTGTCAAATTTCTTCTGGAATGCTTCCTTCTCTTCTTCGGCAACTTCTTCCTTTGCACCTGCTGTTACATCGGCGTCGATTCTCTGGAACTTGATATTCTGATTACGCTGCTCTAATTGTGTGATAAACGGCGAATCAATGTTGTGTCCTAAGATTACCGCATCCATGCCCTGATTCTTGAACATGTTAATGTACTGGCTCTGCTGGATCTCGTCCGTCACATAATAAATAACTGTCTTATCCTCTTCTTTGTTCTCAGTATTCTGATCATCTGTCTTGGCATTCTGATCTTCCACTGTTCCTCCATTTGCCTCGATGCAATCTTTCAATGTCAGATATTTGTGATCCAGATTCTTAAACAGAACCGCATCTTTCATCTTGTCACAGAATTTTTCATCTTTCAGGCATCCGAACTTGATGAACGGACTGATGTTATCCCAGTATTTCTCATAATCTTCTCTCTTTGTCTTACACATTCCGGAAAGCTTATCTGCAACTTTCTTGGAAATGTACTCCGATATCTTATTGACGAATCCATCATTCTGCAGTGCACTACGCGATACGTTCAATGGAAGATCCGGACAGTCGATCACTCCCTTTAATACCATCAGATATTCTGGAATAACTTCTTTGATATTATCTGCGATAAATACCTGGTTATTATATAATTTGATCGTTCCTTCAATAGAATCATACTCTGTGTTGATTCTTGGGAAGTACAGGATTCCCTTTAAGTTAAATGGATAATCCATATTCAGATGAATCCAGAACAACGGCTCTTTGTAATCCATAAATACTTTGCGATAGAAGTTCAGGTAATCCTCGTCACTGCATTCATTCGGATGCTTTGTCCACAGTGGATGAATATCACTTAATGAAACCGGACGCTTTTTAATCTTTACTTTTTCTTTGGCAGATTCCGTCTCTACCATCTCTTTTTCGCCGTTTTCATTCTCTTTTTCTTCCATCTTGGCATCTTCGTGAATATGTTCGATCACTTCATCGTCATCTTTCAGATCAGCTTCATCAATGGTCTCATATTCCGGTTCTGCATTTGCCTTGGAAAGGAAGATTTCTACCGGCATAAAGGAACAATATTTTTCCAGAACTTCTCTCATTCTGTATTCATTTGCAAACTCCAGACTGTCCTCATTCAGATACAGTGTCATAGTGGATCCGACTTCCTGTTTGCTGCCTTCTTCCATCTCATACTCTGTTCCGCCGTTGCTTACCCAGTGTACCGGCTTTGCCCCTTCTTTATAGGAAAGGGTATCGATATGTACTTCGTCAGCTACCATGAATGCAGAATAGAATCCAAGACCGAAGTGTCCGATCATATCATCCTCTGTTGTCTTATCTTTATATTTTTCAAGGAACTGTGTTGCTCCGGAAAATGCGATCTGTGTAATGTATTCTTCTACTTCATCGGCTGTCATTCCAAGACCATTATCTGTAAATTTCAGAGTCTTTTCTTCTGGATTGACTTCAACTTTAATCGCCGGTTTATAATCATCCGGCAACTGGTATTCACCCATCATATCCAGTTTCTTCAGTTTTGTGATTGCATCACATCCGTTGGATACCAACTCACGTGCGAAAATATCGTGATCGGAATATACCCATTTTTTAATAATCGGGAAAATGTTTTCACTGCTGATTGACAAACTACCTTTCTTTGCTGCCATTGTAAATCACTCCTATTTCTACTTTTTATATTTCTATCATATTAGTGACAAAAGGTACTGCTTCTTCTGTCGGCAGACACCTTTTTGCTACATTTTTTCATCTAAGTGATATGATAATACTGCTTATTTTAAAAGTCAATAGAAAATTAGCACTCTTTCAAAAAGAGTGCTAACAATTCTGTGAAATTTATAAACCGTTTATAAACTTTACTCTATACTTTTCAATGATTCTACCATGTCAATCTTTTTCAGTTTAAAATACATTACCCAGTTTACGAACAATGAGAACCCTATCGTAAATAAAAAACTGTAGATATAACTCTTCAGATAAATACTCCGGCCAAACATTGCCGCATCCACTTCTACTGTCTGAATTACAAACAGATGCAGAATCTTACCGAATACAACACCTGCCACGGATCCGATCAACGTCAGCAGGATATTTTCACGGAATACATATTCTGCTACTTCCGTATCATAGAATCCAAGTACTTTCAAAGTCGCAAGTTCTCTCTGGCGTTCTGTGATATTAATGCTGTTCAGATTATAAAGTACCACAAATGCCAGCATTCCGGCTGAGACGATCAGTACAATGATCACCAGATTCAGGCTGGCCAGCATATCATCCAGCTGATCTCTGATATCAAGCAGGTATGAGATTGTCAGTACCTGATCTTTTGACAGGATCTTTTCTCCCGCCTTTTTCACCTGGTCCTCCGAATATCCGTTCTTCGCCCGGAACATGATACAATTATATTTCACCGCCTTTCCAGATACCTTCTTGTAATACTGCGGTGTAAAATAGATATAATGTCCCATGTAATTTTCACAGATATGCGCAATCTTTACAGTGACACTCTTCTCCGTTCCCTTCTTCACTTTGATGGTATCCCCTTCTTTTACATTCAGAAGTTTCGCCGTCTTTTCACTGACAATTACTCCATCACCGGTGAGTGAATACGATTCTTTCGTCTTCCTGTCATGAAAATCCACATACTTTTCTGCAATTTCTGGATTTCCTAATATGCACTGGTACACGCTGAGTTTTTTACCGCCTCCGGATGCGGTCACACTCCGCATATCTGCCTCCATATAACTCTGAATATCTGAATCTGTTTTCAGATACTCCTTTAACTCTTCTTTCTCTGTCTTTGTCACATCATCTTTATAGAATATATGTCCATCATACAGCTGAATCTCTTCATACTGAATATCTGCGATCTCATATACAGAATCCCTCACTCCATATCCGACCAGCATCAGCGCCATACAACCGCCGATTCCGAATACGGTCATAAAGAAACGCTTTTTATAACGTATCAGATTCCTGATCGTGGATTTCCATGTGAAACTCATACGTTTCCAGATAAATCCGATTCTTTCCAGAAATACTCTCCGCCCTTTTTTTGGTGCCGGCGGCCGCATCAGCACTGCCGGTTCCGCTGCAAGTTCCTTATAGCAGGATGCAAGTGTTGCTCCCATAGTACATACAATGGAGGCTGCAGATGCCATTACCGCATAACTCATGTGGTATGGTACGTATATCTTCGGAATATGCGGATACATGATCTCATATGCATAGATAATAATGTACGGAAGGATTTTCTCTCCCACCAGTACTCCAAGGACACTTCCTCCTGCCGTTGCAAGGAATGCATACCCCAGATATTTCGATGCAATGGAAAAATTCCCGTATCCCAAAGCCTTCATGGTTCCTATCTCTATTCTCTGTTCCTCTACCATACGTGTCATACCGGTCAGACTGATCAGTGCCGCAACAAGGAAAAACATAACCGGAAATACTTTTCCGATCGCACGCATACGATCCGCATTTTCTCCGAATCCATCATATTCTATCAGTGTACTTCTATCATATACATACCATTTTGGATTCTTGATCTGACTGATCTGCTTACCGGCATCAGCAAGCTTTTTCTCGCCTTTTGCAATTTCTGCTTCCGATGTCTTCTTTCCGTCTTCATATTCTTTCCTGGCATCGGCAAGTTTTGCTTCATTTTCCGCAATTTCTGCCTCTCCTTTTTTCAGCGTCTGCTCCTGTGCTTCCAGTTCTGCTTTCCCTGCATCTAACTGTTTCTGCCCGGACTCTATACTTGCCACTGCACTGCTAAGCTTTGTTTCACTTGCATCCAGCTGCGCTTTTGCCTGATCCAGCTCTGCTTTTGCATTCGTAAGCTGCTGTTTTACAGCGTCCAGTTCGTTCTTCTTTGTCTGGTAATCCTGTTCTTTCGCATCCAGCGTCTGCTTTGTTTCCTGTGCCTGTGCTTCCAGATCCCGGATCTTCTGCGTCAATTCCTGATCCTGTTCTGTTTCTCCGGATACCTGTGCTTTTAATGCTTCTATATTCTTCAGAAGTGTCTGATATCCATCCCATCCCTGGTCAAGTTCTGCTCTGTATACGGCCAGCCCCTGTTCTCCTGTCTGGATCCGTTCCTGTGCTTCTGCATACTGTGCATCATAAGCTGCTTTTCCCTGTTCATACTGCTTTTTTCCCTGCTCCAGTTGTTGAAGACCATTTTGATATGTTTTCTTTGCCGCATCCAATTCCTGCTGCTTCGCCCGGATCTTCTTCCTCGCATCTTCCATCTGCGACTTCCCGCTTACGAGTGTTTCCTTTGCCTGTGAAATCTGCGTCTCTCCGTCTGTAATCTGCCTTTCCGCATCTGAAAGTTTCTGCTCTGATTCTGCTTTTCCGTCATCTAGCTTTTTCTGCGCCTTTTCAAGCTTTGTATTCGCTTTATCCAAAAGTTCTTCCTTACGGATCTTTCCTCTTTCTTCTGTGATTGCTTCCAACCGTTTTTTGACTGTCTTTACTTTCTGTTTATATGCACCGGTATATGCAGTCAGATCTTTTGCGTCCTGCACCTGCACATACATTTCCGTATATACATCCAGATGAAATGTTTTCTCCGGTACTACTACAAATCCGCTGACTATACCTGTTCCGATTGTTGTACTTCCGCGATTCAATGCTATGTAACACGGTGAATTCCCTTTTCCGACAACCTTTAGTTCATCCACCTTCAAGGTATCCGTCACCTTGTCATCCGTCCCGGACTTAAGCCTGATCGTCTCTCCGACTTTATACTTCATCTGATCATCTACCAGACATTCTCCCACTTTTTCCGGCATACGGCCTTCACTGACCGTAATCTTATTTATATCTTCCATCCGTGACATCACGTGGAGTACATATTGCTTCTTATTCTTTATATTCAGGAAATCTGCACTATAGGCTCCTTCTGCCTTTCCAACTCCTTTTACATTTCTGACTGCCTTCACATCATCTTCCGTAATTCCGAGTGTACTGACTGCCTTGATATCCATCAGGTCTGACTTATCAAAATACGCATCTCCGGTAATCTTCATAGATGGCTCGGATGCCCGGATGCCGGAAAAGAACGCTACTCCCAGCGCAACAATAAAAAGAATAGAAATAAAACGTCCGAAACTGCGGCGGATCTCCATGTAAAAATTCTTACGTGTTATCTTTTTTGCCATCTGCCGTCCCTGCCTTTTACCATTCTATGGTCTCAACCGGAACTGGTTGCGGATTCTGTATGATCTTATCCACCCGGCCGTTTTTAATCTTGATCACCCGATCTGCCATTGGCGCAATTGCCGAATTATGTGTGATCAGAATCACCGTCATTCCACTGTTCCGGCAGGTATCCTGTAATAATTTCAAAATGGATTTTCCTGTATTATAATCCAGCGCACCGGTCGGTTCATCGCAGAGTAACAGCTTCGGATTCTTTGCCAGTGCTCTTGCGATCGACACTCTCTGCTGTTCCCCTCCCGACAGCTGCGCCGGAAAATTATCCAGTCTTTCTCCCAGTCCGACCTCTTCCAGAACTTCCTGTGCATCCATTGGATCCTTACATATCTGAAGAGCCAGTTCTACATTCTCCAGTGCTGTCAGATTCGGAATCAGGTTATAAAACTGAAAGACAAATCCGATATCATCTCTTCTGTATGCCGTCAACTGCTTCGTCGAATACGTTGCAATGTCCTGACCGTCAACCAGCACCTGTCCCGACGTAGCGGTGTCCATTCCCCCAAGAATATTCAGCACCGTTGTCTTTCCTGCACCACTGGGTCCGACTACAACTGCGAATTCCCCTTTCTTAATCTCAAAGTCGATTCCGGCTGCTGCCATGATCTCAACTTCCCCCATCTTATATATCTTCCTGACATCTTTTAAGGTCACAAATTCACTCATATACGTTTCCTCCGTGTGGGCATATTTGTATTATAATTATATCATCTTTTCTACTTTAATTGGAATTTAATTGGGATTTAATTTATTAACTGGGAAGCGGCCTCTCAGTCCTTGAAGGAAACAATAGATAAGGCTTCTTG
>ENA-OQIK01000773-OQIK01000773.1-human-gut-metagenome-genome-assembly--contig:-NODE-773-length-15409-cov-6.118706_pt1 | contig 15409 bp, 10 predicted proteins | sample MGYA00242578_ERZ504743 | MGnify/ENA primary metagenome ERZ504743 (study PRJEB26092, sample SAMD00036441) | human gut metagenome | host: Homo sapiens | study: EMG produced TPA metagenomics assembly of...
CCTTCGCGGGCAGCAGCCATGATGTCGGCAATGGCGATCTTGCCCTCAACGACCTCGTAGCCCCAGTCCTTCAGCAGCTCGATGCAGCTGCGGCGGGTGACGCCGGGCAGAACGGTGCCCACGGTGGCGGCAGTGTAGACCTTGCCGTCGATCTTGAACATGATGTTCATGCTGCCGACTTCCTCAACGTACTTCTTCTCCACGCCGTCCAGCCACAGCACCTGTGCATAGCCCTGCTCCTCGGCCAGCTCACCGGCCTTGATGGAAGCAGCATAGTTGCCGCCGCACTTGGTGAAGCCGGTCAGGCCGGGGGCGGCACGGATGTACTCATCCTCAACGTAGATGCGGACGGGGTTGATGCCCTCGGCGTAGTAAGCACCGGAGGGAGCACAGATGATGCAGAAGATATAGTGCTTGGAAGCGTGCACGCCCAGACCCACATCATTTGCAAAAATGAAGGGACGGATGTACAGGGAAGCACCATCGGTGTGGGGCACCCAGTCGCGCTCCACATCCACCAGAGCCTCAACAGCCTGCACAAAATCCTCTTCCGGGATCTTGGGGATGCACAGACGGTCGGCGGAATCCTGGAAACGCTTTGCGTTGCAATCAGGGCGGAACAGCTGAATGGTGTCATCCGCGGTGCGGTAAGCCTTCATGCCCTCAAAGATCTCCTGCGCATAGTGGAACACCACCGTGGCCGGGTCCAGCGGGAAGGGTGCATAGGGGACGATGCGGGCATCGTGCCAGCCCTCGCCCTCGGTATAATCCATCACAAACATGTGGTCGGTAAATTTCTTGCCGAAGCCCAGCTTGGTCTCGTCCTGAGGCTTCTCCTTGGGAGAAGTGGTACGAGTGATCTTGATATCCAACATGATATATTTCCCTCTTTTCTGATCTCACACAGCAGATTTTGCGCGGCACGCGCCCGCACCTGAAATGCCGAATGTTGTTTTCTATTATAGTAGTATGAGCCGGATTTGCAAGGAAACGCAAAATCTTTCATGTTTGGGGGCTGTAAGTTGTCGCAAATTGTGATATTATTGCTGTAAGCAGGGCTTCTCCCCACAGCGGCCCCTGCTGTTAAACCTCTCCGTCAAAACCTATCGGTTTTGCCACCTCCCCTAGTAGGGGAGGCCTTGGCAGTCCGGGCAGGTTTCCAGTTTTGCCAAAGGCTCCCCTATTAGGAGCAACAGCAACAACCGCCGCCAGTGGCGGATAAAGGGCATTGCTGTTGGGGCCGCGGCCAGCAAGACATAAAATTGGATGCCGGGAGCCGCAACCCGGGCCTGCCGAGCGATAGCGACGGCTGAGAGGTTAAACAAAGTATTATCTCATCAAGAAGGGAACCAATCCATTATGATCAACGGCGTAATTTTTGATATGGACGGCCTGATGTTCGACACCGAGCGGATGTGGGCCACTTTCTGGGAACCGGCGCTGGCGGCGCTGGGTCTGGAGTACAAGGAAGGCCTTGCCGAGGCTGAACGCGGCACGGCGGGCGAAACTTCCCGTAACATCGTGCGGCAGTTCTACGGAGAGGACTGCGATGCCAACGCCATCATCGACAGCCTGCACCGGGTGGCCGATGAGGAGTTCCAGAAACCGGTGCCCAAAAAGCCGGGGCTGGACGAGCTGCTGGCCTGGCTGGATGCCAACCACATCCCCATGGCGGTGGCCTCCTCCAGCCGGGTCCATGTCATCGAGGGCAACCTGAACAACTGGGGGCTGACCCACTACTTCAAGGCGCTGGTATCCGGCCAGCAGGTCAAACATTCCAAGCCCGACCCGGAGATCTTCCTGCTGGCGGCGGAAAAGCTGGGCACCGACCCCGCCCACACGCTGGTGCTGGAGGACAGCTACAACGGTGTCCGCGCCGGTGCCGCCGGGGGCTTTGTCACCGTCATGGTGCCCGATCTGCTCCCCGCCGACGATGAGATGCGCGGCCTGTATACCATGGAATGCACCAGCCTGAACGAGGTGCTGGACAAACTGAAAACGGGAGAACTGTAATTGAGGGAAAGCTCCGCAAAATCGCCCCGTGTTCCGGGGTTTTATTGTCTCCTGTGTTATGTTATAATAAAAGAAAAGAAAAAAGGAGACATCCCCCATGAAGATCGCAATTCCTTATGAAAACGGTATGGTATTCCAGCACTTCGGCCACACGGCAGAGTTCAAGTTCTACGAGGTCGAAAACGGACAGGTGACGGCCAGCGAGGTCGTTTCCACCAACGGGCAGGGCCACGGCGCACTGGTGGGTTTTCTGGCCCAGCACAATGCCAATGTGGTGTTCTGCGGCGGCATCGGCCCCGGGGCACAGAACGCCCTTACACAGGCAGGCATCCAGCTGTTCGGCGGGATCAGCGGCCCGGCAGACGCGGCAGTAGCAGATTATCTGGCCGGAAAGCTCCGCTTTGACCCCAACGCCCATTGTGACCACCACGACCACGGCGAGGGCCACCATTGCGGTGAGCATCATTGCGGCGGGCACTCCTGCGGCCAGTAACCCACAACATCACAAAACCCCGGAGCGATGTATCACAGCAAACGCTCCGGGGTTATTTTATGCCTTAGAAGAACCGGCAGAAGCCAGGGCAGTGCCGCGAACACTCTGCCTCATCTCGACAGCATTTTATTGGGACACAAAAGAGATGCTCTCGGTCTGCTTCGATGCGGCCGGGCGGGGCGGGTCTGCCTTGGTCAGCATCTGCTGGAATTTCCGCGCCGCCGTGTTCAGCGGGCGGTGGCGGTCGTAAACAAGGCAGATCGAACGGGTCGGGATGATCTCCTGCAGGTGGAGCTGCACCAGCTCGCCCCGCTCCAGGCTATCCCTCGCCATGGGTTCCGGCACAAAGGCAAGGCCCAGCTCGCTTTTGACCAGCGTGAGCATCTGGTCGGTGGTGGCGGCTTCCGTATCCGGCTTGAGGACCGCGCCATGATCCAGGAAGAACTGCCGGTATAAGCTGCGGGTCACGCTCTCGTCGCTGAGGGAGATGAGGGGATAACTGCGCAGCTCTTTCAGGGTCAGGCTCTGACTTGCCAGCGCGGTGAAGGTCCTGCCACCCACCAGCACCTCGTAAAACGGCTTCAGCTCCACCATTTTCAACCCTGACTCGATCTCCGCCGGGGTGCTCACAATGGCAAAATCTACCTCACCGTTCTTCACGGCCTGCACCGCCTGCGGGGTGGAGTGGTTCGAGATGCGCAGCCGGATGCCGGGATATTCGGTATGGAAATCCCGCAGCTTTTTGGAAAGATAAATGTTGAGCGCCGTCTCGGTGGCGCTGATGCTGATGGTTCCGTGCTCCAGCGTGGCACTGGCGCTCAGCTCCTCTTCGGCATCCTGGATCTGCACCGCCGCCGAAGCGATCCGGGAGTAGAGCATCTCGCCTTCCGGTGTCAGGGTCACACCCCGGTTGGAGCGGATGAACAGCACGCAGTTCAGCTGACTTTCCAGCCGGTTCATCGAGTGGGTGATGTTGGGCTGGTTGTTGCCCAGCACCCGTGCAGCCTTGGTAAAGTTCTGATACTTCGCCACATAATAGAAGATCTTGTAGTACTCCCAATCTACATACATGATGCGTCTGCTCCCTCCATGTAAAAATCGCATTGCTGCCTTGTGCAGAATACTTTTTGCACATTCTATTCCTGCCCGTATCATAACAACTGCAATCGAAAATTGCAAGAGGAAATTGAAAAATAGTACACCTATCAGGACGAGTACGGCAAGAGCTGCGACAAATGGGAGAGCTTTCCCACCAAAGAGGAGGCGGTGAAACGCCAGAGGCAGATCGAGCATGCCGACCCGGAAATGAAGGCAAAGCTCCACCTGGCACTGCTCACCTGATGCAAAAAAGGGCACTGATTGCAATGCAATACAGCGCCCTACATCATCGGACATGGAAAACACCGACCGTGCAGAAACCGTGTAGAAACCGTGCACTTACTCTCAGACAAATGAAAAATCGACTTATCCGACAACGGCTTGACGGCATTGGTTCGAGTGACCGCACACCAAAAATCAAGTCTTGGAGGATACGACTATGACAAAATTGCTTTCCTGCCGCTACAACATGGACACCAACCGGGTAGAAGCCCGGTTCGAGGATGGCATCACTCTTGCCATCGACTGCATCGCTGTGGAGGACGAATACGGCAACTCCCCGGCACAGCGGGCAGAGCTGGACTGGCTGCTGTATAATAAGCCCTTGGAGTACGCACAGATGGTGCTGAGAGGGGAGATGGAGCGCTATCTCTGCCTCGGCTGTGACCACAGCAGGCTGGAAGATTGATTGTTGCCTTTTTCAAAGCAACCAAGCGGTTCTTATCTGCTTTGCCGTTTCTCTTTATGCTGCTTTTACCGTTTCATCGCCCTAGTTTTGCAACGAAAGTCTGTTTTGCGAAATAGACGTTTGTTGGCTATTTTTTTTTTTTTTAATTTCAATCGATGATATGTTATATATGAAAAAATATTGCATATAGGCATGTTGCACGATTTTTTTGAGGTGGTATACTCCTTCTTGTGGCATACGGTTTGCTGCACACGAACACAATGATAACGCAAAAGAGAGGAATACCGCAATGAAAAAACGGTTGCTCGCAGGCTTGCTCGCAACGAGTATCGCACTGAGCATTTCGATGGGAGCTTTCCCTGCAATGGCAGCAACAAACGACGACTTCGTCGAAGACCGGGAGGACATTGCCGACTACACAGACGACAGTTACTCTTCCGGCTACTCTTCCTCGGAACAGCTTTTTGACGACATCATCTTCTTTGACTTGGACGAAGAAGTAGACGACACCGCAGCGGAAGTCATCGCAGAAGAAGATGCCAACGATTCGAGCGACACCGAGATTGATAGGGCGGCCGATTCAATCGAGGAGACAGAGCCGGAGGACGAAGTGCAAAACACGGATTCTGCCGAAGATCGGAACGATCGGGAATACCCGGACGAAGAAACAAAGTCAGGCACGAACCCGGGGGAAGCAGGCCCCTCCGATGCAGAAACCGAGGAGGATGTGCCGGACTCGTGGGAGGAAACGCCGAAGATCGACAGCGAATTGGAGGCAGCCATCGCTTCCGAAGATCCGTTCTCTTATTATGACGATGATGCGTCAGAAGAAGAAATGGATGACGACATTGCGCTGCTGGCTGCCGGAAAAACCATGGCGCACGAAGACTACGCATACACCGATGTGTCGTCTGGTACAGAGTACATGGTGGACCTCTACACGGACCACACGGCAAAAATCTGGAAGCTGATCACCTCCTCCGGCGGAGCCGAGTGTATCCTTCCAAGTACGATCTATTACACAGACGATGACGGCGTGCCGGAGCCGACCCCCTATACGGTCACCGAACTGCACTTATCCTATTGGAGCGGTGTAACTTCGGACAATAACAACTATACTGCGCTGGTGCTACCGGATACCCTGACCGACATTGGGGGCTCATTATCCGGCTTCAAAAATGTAACAGAGATCACCATTCCGGGCAGTGTCAAAGTTTTCAATGCGACTCTGCAAAACATGAAGCAATTGAAGACTCTGACCTTCGATGAAGGCGTGGATGAGATTGCTTCGGGATCGGTCGTATCCGGCTGCAAGAGCTTGACAACCATCCATCTGCCCAGCAGCCTGCAAAAACTCTCAGGGACGGGCACGTTTTCCGGCGCATCGGCGCTGACGGATATCACGCTCCCGGAAGGCATTGCGATCACAGAGGGTTCCACCTTCAGCGAGTGTACTTCTCTGGAATCGATCGAGCTTCCGGCCTCCATTACAACGATCCCCAGCAGTATGTTTGCAGGCTGCTCCGCTTTGGAGCGTGTGACGGCCAAGGGGACCATTACAGCCATTGGCAACGGCGCCTTTGGAAGCGTTACAGACTGGAACGATCAGGAAACCGCCGATACAGCCTTGACGGAGATCCCGGATCTAAGTCAGGTCACGTCCATTGGAGACCGTGCATTTTACGGCTGCTCGGCATTGGAGACGGTTGACCTTCACAGCGTTACCACCATGGGATATGGCGCTTTCCAAGGGTGTGATGCGTTGTCCGGGGGGATCGACCTGAGCAATCTGGAGGTAATCCCGGGACATGCATTCTGCTATGATCCTAATATCACCTCGGTCATTACCTGCCCCACGCTGAGATCGATCGGGGATTGGGCGTTTATCTGGGCGGATATCTCAACCATCTCGCTGCCGGAGACGCTGAATTCCATCGGAACTTACACGTTCTATAAGGCCTCTTTGAGCGGCACCGTTGCACTACCGGATAGCCTGACTCAACTGGGTGCGAGTGCATTCAGTGGATGTGAAGAGGTCAATGCCATTCAGATCGGCTCAGGGCTCAAGGATATCCCTGCGAATGCTTTCGCTGGTTGTACAAATCTAAAAACGATCACGGTAAACAATCGTCGGGAGGATGTGACCATCCCGAAAATCGATGGGGTTACCGTCACATATACCATCCCGTCTCTGGAGGCTACTGACGACAAAGTCTCCAATGCAGAAGGTGCCTTGAGCTTACAGCAGGCGGTCGATCAGGCAAATGGAACGCCAGTCACCATTGAAAAAGACATTCGTTTGGATGAACCCGTTAGGATAGCCGCAGGGCAGCGGGTCGAAATCACTGCAAATACGAACTGCAACATTTTTGGCAATAAGGACAAGGATCTTACGAATCTGTTTGTGGTGGAAGAAGGCGGTGAGCTTTCGCTGACCGGCGCGCTGACATTGGGCGGCTGGAACAATACCGGCAGCATTCTTGTTAATCATGGCAAAACGACGATAGATGGCAATGTTGTAATCGAAAAGTCCACTCTGGAAGGGGACAGCATGGGTGTCATTGAGGACAACGGCTCAAGTGCAGAACTCATTTTGGAGAACGGCACCATCCAGAACCATAAGATCCGCGGTGCACTCAGCGCCTCGATCCGAGTCACAGAAGGCGCATCGTTTACCATGAATGGAGGCACCATTCAGGACAACATCGCGAATACCCCTTCCAGCGATTCCTCCTCCCCCGCAGTACTGCTGCTGGGTGCAAGCACGTTTACCATGAATGAAGGCTCCATCTGCAACAACAGCGGCCAATGTGGAACAGCTGTTTACCTTACGGCTTCCAACAATGCCGCAAAAGCCTGTTTTACGATGAATGGCGGAACCCTAAGCAACAATGAAAGCCGCTCGTATACGCCGTACTCCACACCTACGGGTGCTGTTTTTGTAAAGCACTCCGCAGAGTTTGTTTTGAACGATGGCACCATTACCGGCAACTGTGCATACGGCGGAGCCGGTGGCGGTGTGGCAGTTATGGATCAATTGCCAACGGAAGAATATGGCACCGCCTTTACGATGAACGGCGGTACCATCTCGAACAATACGGCATCGGGGTATCGTTGTTCCGGCGGCGGCATTTACTCCTGCTCGAATTATGTTTCTTTGCTGGGAGGACGAATCGAGAACAACTCCGCCTACGATGGCGGCGGCGTCTACAGTGAGGGCAATACCGAAATCTATACGACCCTGCACATTGAGAACGCTCTGATCACGGGGAATACTGCGGACCAAGGCGGCGGTCTGTGGTTCTGCCCCACAGGTGATGCGAAGCTGTATATGCAGGATGGTGCCGTGATCTATGGGAATACGGCAGCATCGGCAGGCGACGACTTCGCTTCGCCAGAGGTTGCGACAGGCGCAGGCGGAAACGGCGGTGTTACCCTGCCGGATTATTTTCCCAATGGTAAAGTGATCCAGTGGTTCAGCGACGGCTTCCTGTACGCTCCCGCTGGAAATCGCGGTACAGCCGGGCAGGGAACCCGATACAATACGGTTGAGTACGCCAAGCGTGTGACAGGGGTACAGAATGAGAAAAAGGGATTGGCGTTGAAATCTGTTGTTTCGGACGGTGTGTCGATTCCTGCAACGGGATCGCTTATCATTACAGGCAATCAGGCTTCGCACGGAGGTGGCGGTATTGGTGCCAACGGCGGCGTGGTCATCGGCGAAGAGACCTCCCTGTCCTATTCGATCTCGGTAAAAAAAGCCTGGGATAATCCGGGCTATGAGGACACCCAGCCTTCCGGCGTGACGATTCAGCTGAAGGAACGCGACACCGGGGATATTGTAAGCACAGCAGAGCTGACCGGCGAAAATGGATGGCAGTATACCTTCACCGATCTTCCGCTTTCGCCGGATCACTACACGGTGACCGAGCAGCCGCTAGAAGGATATAAAGCGACCTACTATCAGGATGCAGACGGAAACTTCATCATTACCAATACCTATTTGACCACACCTACGCCAGATGTGCCCGCTGTAACGATCTCTGTCCCGGTGGAAAAGAAATGGGTCAACGATTACAAGTGGGAACGCCCTGCAAGCATCCATGTTTCTCTGTGGAACGGCGATGCAAAGGTCAAAGAAGCAGACCTGACTGCAGATATGGGCTGGACGTATATTTTTGAGGACCTGCCCGAAGGCACCTACTCCGTAACAGAAGACGCTGTGCCCGGTTATGAGACCTTGATTGAGCGCAGCGATGCGGGTGGTTTCATCATTACCAATACGTATGAACGCCCTCTGTATCCCGAACCGATTGAGCCCATTGACCCCATCCCGCCTGTGGATCCCCCGCAAGAGGAGATCGTGACGCCGCCGATTGTTCCAGGGACCACCGGGAATGAACCCAACCCACCCTCCACGGAGGAGACTACAAGCGTACCTCCAACAGAACCAACGGAGGAATCAACAGATGAATCAACGGAAGAACGCTCGGCTGAAAGCGATCCAGAGGAATCTCCCATAAAAGAAACGCAAGAGACTCCCTCTGTTTCTGCAAATCCGCCCAAGTTGATCCAGACCGGCCAGACATGGTGGCCTGTTTTCCTGCTAATGTTTGCTGGCGCGGGCCTGCTTGTGTTTGGCTTCTATAAGCGCTCGAAAGAGAACATCGATCACGAATAAATCAAAAAGCCCGCTGCTCATTTTGAACTGCACCCCATTTGTTAGACAGTATGGTATACTGTTTAGGAAATGGGGTGTTTTTGTATATCGACTACTACAACAACCGCCGAATCAAATTAAAACGAAACGGCCTGAGCCCTGTGCAATACAGGATTCAGACCGTTCAGGTCCCTTAATTCTTATTTTTGTCTAACTTTTTTTGGGGGGGTGGGGGGGGCACTTCAAAGATAACATGGCTTTTTTGTAAAGTGTGCAGGAGATGTACAAAAGTGTGCAGACTCTGCCAGAAAAGCAAAAAAGCCATGAAATCTTTCGATTTCACGGCATTTTCTGGTGCGATGGAAGGGACTCGAACCCCCGGCCTACTGATTCGTAGCGCAAGTCAGGGGTAATTCCTCCATTATGCCGCCTGCCGTAAAACATAAAATTTTATCGATAATAAGTAATTTATCCGAATTCATGTTTCACGTCCACTGGTAAATTTTGCACCTGTTGTCAACCATTGTACAGGGTGAAACCGTGCAGATTCCGTGCAGAAACCGTGCAGGACAATTTTAGAAACTCGGAAGCAATTCACACACAAATGACTTGACGGCATTGTTTTGGGTGGCCATCCTCTTATTTTAGTACTTGCTGCATCACAAGCCGATTGGAAAGCATCTGATCTTATTCTCAGGAAAACCCATCGTTTTATGTTAGAAAAAAGCAACACGACACGATATGGTCTGTACTGCCTTGTAGTGGTATCCTTTTGCCAACACCAAAACAACATAAAACGAAAGGAAAATAAATTATGAAACGTCTTTTTACTCTGATTACTTCTATTGTTCTGGCCACCAGTCTGCTGGCTGTCCCCTGCTTTGCCGCTGAACCTGAAGACTTGCCCACGCCTCAGACTGGCGTGACCGAAACAGAACAGCCCGAAGACCCGGACGAATCGGGTATGCAGTTATATGACGCGTTTCCGGGGGGCGGTGAAGCTCTTTAAGTTTCAAATTCCATGCCCAGATATTCTTTTGCTTCCTTTTTGGTAATTTCCAATCCTTCCTGGTATTCGATGACCTGGCACAGATAATAGCATTTACGATAGAGATCCGCGCTTTTTTTGTCATCTCCCATGAAATGAGCGCATTCAGCTTGGATTTCAAGACAATGTGGTAAATATTGATAGTGCCCATATTTGAGGCAAGCCTTCCTGCCTTCTTCTGCACATTCTGCGCTATCCTCGTAGCGACCGCACAAATCCAGAACACGGGCATAATTAAAATAAACCATCGGTAAGATACCAACCGAAGTGATTGTTTCTTCAAAATGCTTTCGGACATATTTCAGCAGCTGGTAATAGATATCAGCTGCTTTTTTATTTTGTCCATCATCGGAGTATGCAATTCCAATTTGATTGATGATCTTGATTTCGTCTGTCGAATAAAAAAACCTCTCAATCTCATCCAAATTAAAGCGGGGAACCGTCAGCCGAATTGCTTGCATCAACAGGTCAATCTGTTCTTGTGGTGTATATCGTTGATCCAAACGCCCCAACAACACCTTAGAGCGTAAGATAAACTGCTGCGCGATTTGATCGTCATGGTCTGCAATCTGCTCAAATTTTTTTAAGGTTTCAAAGCCTTCCTCCACGCGATGATTAGCATTGCATGCAACAATCTCCTTTTGAAGGGCTTCCATTTCCAGCTCATTTTTACTCAACAGTGCAAAATAGCGGTCATCCGGCAGGCCCAGCCGCTGCAAAAGGGCATTGATCCGATTGCGGCTGGGAGTCTGTTTGCCATTTTCCAGTCGGGAAAGGGTCATCGGTTCACAGATTCCATCGCAAAGCTGCTCCTGGGTCAGGCCCAGATCCAGCCGCCGCTGTTTGATATATTCTCCAAGAAAAACATTTTTCATTGAAACCACCCCAGATTGAATAAAGAGTTCTTATAATTATAAAGGATATCAAGCTAATTTTCCAGTCGTTGATAGCTGGAAATCAAAAAGGAATAAGTTCATTGGAATCCAACTTATCGTTTTGTGTTATTTGAAAGTAACTTGGTACGATATGTTCAGAAGTGCGTCGTGCTGCTACAATATAGTCACAGCGATGAACCAAACATCCAGAGCTGAAAAAAGAAAGGAGAAACAGAAAATGTATACCGTAACTTTTTCCAATGAAGAGCTGGAAGAGATGAAGGCAAACGACGCGGTTGTTATCGTTAGCTGCGATGATGACAACGGGCACCGCCTCTACTGATCAGTGACGGTTTCCCAAGGAGCAAATGTTTGCTTCTTGGGATTTTTCTGTATAATGGAACCATGTTTTATGAATTGAAAAACGGAACGCTTGTGGAAACCAAAGACGCACAGGGGAATTTTGATCTGACACAGGTCCTTGGAAATAAATATTTAGAAGATGTTGATTCCGAAAAATGTGTTATTGTTGATACGTACAGCAATAGATGTTTCCTCATCTCAAAAGATCTCCTCCACCATGGTGTGAGCGAAGAAGTATACCACAAAATGCTGGATAGCGATGAAACCGACTCAAACAAGTCAAGCGAAGAAGTCACTTTCATCTTAACAATTACGTATAAATGCAACATGCACTGTACTTACTGCTATCAGCAAAACGATAAAACCTTGGAAAAGAAACTTATCAGTGATGAAACTCTGGATAAAATTTTAAGTATCATTGCACAGTATATGGAAGCAAATCCGAACAAGACCGTTCGACTGGGTTTATTTGGTGGCGAACCCTTGCTGATCGAGAATGAGAAAGTAATTGATAAAATTCTCCAATTTTGCAAAGAGCACAAAACCACTGTTCATATCACCACAAACGGAAGTTTCCTTTCGTATTATTTGAAGAAATTTATCATCAATCGTCGCTTCATCAGCGGTATTTATCCCACAATCGACAGTATGGCGTTAAATTATATGACGCGATACGATCTTGATCCGAGCCGGAACAATACAAATGAAACTTTCAAACTCCTGTGCTGTATTAAGACACTTCTGCATTACGGCATCCATGTGGACTTAGGAACCAATATCGATAGGCACAATCATAAAGAAATCTGGAATACACTGGATGACTTGAAGAAGTTACAGCTTTTGCAGGATAAAAACTTTGCGTGGACTATTGGTCGAGTAGATGATCGTTTGTATGAAACAAATTTCCCTGACATCATGATGGAAAGTGAGATTCTCGCTGAGCTTCAAAGCAAGCCTCTCCCGGACAATGTTCACGCGGCATTTTTAAAGACCTGCTATAACTTTGCCGACAAAATGGGCCTAAAGTTGAATTTGCGGGAGCATAAACAAACACATAGTTATTGTTGGAGCACTTCGTCATCCAGTAATGTTTTTTATGTTGATATGAATCTGAAAACATATCGTTGTACTTGCACAGTTGGTAGATCTAGGTACAGCCTTTTTGATTTTTCCTATGAAAATTTAACAAATTATCGGCCCGTCGCTGTAACCTGCAATTCTTATGCGGAGTGTAAGGATTGTAAAATCGGTGGCTTCTGCGGTGGCGGATGTCAGCTGTCCCACCAAATCGATTTCAAAAAGTGCTGTACATATGAAGAAGAAGTTTTTTCTCACTTCATGAAAACACTGTTTATTCCTTATATTAAATCCAAATATAACGAGGTGAATCAAAATGAACGCAAAGCTGAAAACAGATGCACTTGACCTTACCTCTCTGCTCAATGGGCTGGTGTTTTTCTCCCCAGTCTCTCTACTGGTACGAACCACTGCAGGAATCTCTCTCAGCCAATTCTTCATTTTGCAAGCAATTATGGCTACTATGGTCCTCCTCACAGAGATTCCTCTCGGAAAGCTGACCGATCGCATTGGCTATAAATCCACGTTGGTACTATACCAGATCGCGCTGCTCATTTCGAGAACCTGCCTCTTGCTGGCTCATGTAAGCTGCAATTATAGTCTGTTTATTTTACAGGCTATCCTCGAAGGCACAGCGGCTTCCTTTTCTTCTGGGACGCAGAGCGGCTATATTTATATTATGTTTTCAAAGGAACATTACGCTGAAAAATCTGCACATGTCGCCAATTATGGAACTGTCGGATTTTTTGCCAGTACCCTAGCTTATGCGGTCCTGTACACGCTGATTGGCATCAAGGGTCTGCTTCTGGCAACGATTGCCGCAAACCTTGTTGCTGTCTTTACCTCTTTAAAAATCCCCAAGGAAACAGTGCAGCCCAGAAGTGAAACGCGCCAAAAGAAAAACATTCCCTATCCGCAGTTGTTTCAGCAGAAAAAGATATGGATGCTTCTAATGATTTTGGCAGCTTTGAACATTGGCCGCATTCTGATCAATTTCTTCTATGCGGAGAAGCTGCAGTTGTGCGGGATCAATGAAACCTGGCTCGCCGCAATTATTATGGGTTATTCTGCAATTCAGTTGCTGTCCGAACGGATTCTCGCCCGTACCAAGCCTGAACACTATAATCAAATGATGGCACTGTTTTTCATTCTGAGTGGAATAGCCCTTGGTGTGTTGGGCTTGGTCAATGTGCCGGTTTGGACTATCCTATTTATGCTGATCCTTCCGCTTTTTTTGGATATTCCATCCTATCTGCTGGGAGAAGTCCAAAACAGCATTGTAGATGCTGCCGGCAGGGAAGACAATCGCGCCGAGCTGCTTTCCGTCTTCAACATGGGCGTCAATGTTACTGAAATTTTTTATCTGTTTGGCTCATCACTACTGGTGAGCGCCGGGTCAACGGCTTGTTTTGTCATCCTCGGTGCTTTTATGACCGTAGTTGGAATTGGCATCTGTCTTTCTGTGAAGAGCGCATGGTTGCTTTCACTTCAAGAAAAAAAGAACGGCAACTAATTTTAGTCTACAATATCAAGAGGGCTTATATATGATGTCTGGATACATCTCCGATTGCCTAGGAGAAAATTTCAGTTGTATTCAACCCAAGCCAATATTACCTCAAAAATTCAATTGGGATGTCTTCATGGCCACACTGATTCCTACTGAAGGGTGTAATTTTCAGTGTTCATACTGCCACAAAAACCACCCGGCAGCCAGTATGACCCGTGACACACTGGATCAGATCGAAGAGTATATCACTGCGCAGGCCCCACGGCATAAGCAGGTTGTGCTTGCATGGCTTGGAGGCGAACCGATCCTTTGCAAAGACACTGTATTGGAAGTCTCTGAAATGATTCAGAACTTGCAGAAACAGCATGGCTTTCAGTATACTGCCAAGATGACCACCAATGGTTATCTGCTGGACGAAAAGCTGTTCCGTCAGTTTTGTCAGGCAGGAATTACCAGCTACCAAATTACACTTGATGGTTGGAACCATGACAAGACTCGGCCCCATGTATCTGGCAAAGGAACCCTGCGGACCATCATTGACAATCTGGTCGCTCTTTCCAAGTTGCCCCCGGAAGAGTACTCCTTCCATATCACGCTACGCCGTAATCTTCTGGCCGGCGATGAGGACTACAGTTGGTACGATTACCTTTACCGTTTGTTTGGACAGGATAAACGCTTCGATGTACTTGTTTGTGCAGTTGGTGACTGGGGCGGCAAAGGCTCCCACGATCTGTCACCCCTTCACCAGGATACTCAAGAGGTGTTGGTTGCGAAGCATATTGCATATCTGGATAAAATCGGGATGCTGCGTTATAATCAAATGTACTGTGTCTCCCGTCCAAATCGTCTTGTATTCTGGCCCGACGGGAAAATTGGAAAATGTACTGCGGCTCTTAACCGTCCTCAACCCCAGTTAGAATGAAGCCGTTCAAAAAAGACGGTATGATCGATCCAGAAGTTCAGCATCTTTAGATGTCTTCTGCCCTGAAACCTGATTGCTGTGGCAACCAGAATGTTTTGGTGATAAGCGCAAAGCTCAGTTCGATCATGTGTACGAGTTGACGCCCGCATCTGCTATTGCCTGAAGCCGGGAGGCAACGCGATAGCCGGAAGAATCCAAAGAAACCGCGCCGGGGTTTCGTGGCACACGACTTTGGTTACAAAGTCTAGTGTGTTACACCTTGGTTCCGGCTGACGCGGAAAAGGGGCTGCGAGAGGTTCCGGCAAGCACCTGTTCTGTGGCAGAAGGATGCGCGGATGGGCGTGGCAGTTGACGATCTCCGCCCACCCAGCGCAGGCTTGCAGAGGAACCAATGGTGTACGTTCTCCTTCCTGCCGCAGCAACGTTTTTCCTATAAGCCGCAAGGCAAATGATCAGCGTCTGTGCTTGCCCCGGTTGCCTGCAAGTGTCCCCGGTTTCAGCATTGCCGTTTTATAAAGAATCTTCTTTATCAGCTTTCTTTCATCTTCTGTCAGCTTATCGTAGTTGATGCCGATCGCCTTCAATGCCGTTCGGATCTTCTTTTCATCCGCAGACCCTTCAAGTTTCTGTGCATCCTCCAGTTCCTTCATCAAGTTATCGACCAT
>ENA-OQIK01000786-OQIK01000786.1-human-gut-metagenome-genome-assembly--contig:-NODE-786-length-15179-cov-3.228513_pt1 | contig 15179 bp, 9 predicted proteins | sample MGYA00242578_ERZ504743 | MGnify/ENA primary metagenome ERZ504743 (study PRJEB26092, sample SAMD00036441) | human gut metagenome | host: Homo sapiens | study: EMG produced TPA metagenomics assembly of...
AGTTGCCCTATCTCCCACCACTGTATCATTGAGACGCCTGTCGTCAGCGCCCCGGGTCTTCTGCGACTTGGGCCGATACCCCAAGTCCGCAGCGGCCTGCATAACCTTATCGCGAGTCTCCTTGCTGATGGTTCGCTTACCGCTCATCACGTACGACACTGTACTAATGGACACGCCAGCCCTCGCGGCAACATCTTTAATCCCCATCCATATGCTCCTTTGCGATTTGCTATGTAAGAGCAATAGCTGTATTCGCTCACAACCACCTTACAATGGCCTTTTGTCTATTTAGATTCAACGCCCACCGTTAGCACTCGGTGGGCGTTGAATCTACCATGCGGACTAGCTTCTGCAACGTTTATGCTGCGCGATTCAACCGACGAAGAGTATAGCTGATCCTTGTACAAGTAGCAGGAATCGCATATCACTCAGTTCGAGTTACTTATAGGACATTCAATCGTCCAGACGAGCGCACTAGTATGGGTGACGATTCGACGTGCCCGTAATTCCCATTTTCAGGGGATGTGTCTCAAAGGAAGCGACAATGCGATACGTACATTCCGCTGTTCACGCCTCTGCACCTTCATATGTCAAGCACCCTAAACTGCCGTTCGCTGCAGGTACGTATCAGCCGCTGATTGCCAACAACAAGACATTCTCCTCTGCCGACTTCAAAGCACGTCATCGCGCAGCACTGTATACGTACAAAGCTTCGCCTTGCGCAACTCCCGTCCGCAAAAGCATCTACACACCGACTGTTTCGGTTTCGTCTCCGCAAGTTTTCGAAGATGCTTCTGCAATCAAGCAACCGCAAAATAACCAGACCCCCCCCCGTAGTAGAAAAGCAATTCAAGAAGTAAGACAAATCACCGCAGCAACTAGCACAACGCTGGTCACTGAGGGACGTGGTTTAACACGCGTCGGCCGCGCCACTGTCACAGCAGCCAAATCCGCCGCGCACACCATTCGCAACACTGCCACCAAGGTGTGCAACGCCTGGCACACATTCACCAGCCTCAAAGCAGTTCAATTCATCGTCAAGTTCTTCCAAAGTGTGCATGCCCTGTGGAAGAAGCGCATGAGGTTCTCCTATGCGTTCTACGCCATCGTGTTCACCCTATTGACTTCTGCCGAAGTCATCTTCCTTCAGTGGGGCATGTATACCGAACCAACATACGATAAAAGCGACGAAGTTGATCAGACAACTAAAATCCTGAACAGTGTCGCAGGGCAAGTCACCAAATTCGTCAGTCAAATGTGGCTTGAACAAAAGTATCAGTTTCTCCTTAATTTCATTGGTATAGGGCTTATTTACCTTGCATTAGTTTTTGTATTAAATCGCTTTTGGATAGCGACCGTTATTTTCGGTGCCGCTATGACTGCCTACGGCGTAGCGAACAGCATCAAGATAGGACTTCGTAACGAACCTATTCTCCCTTCAGATCTTAGCTTTGTATCAAATGGCAATGGCGGGAGCCTCATTTCTTTCATACCGAAAGACCAGCAAACTCTCGTTAATGGAGCAATCACCGTATTAATCTGGTTCTCTTGTGCCTGTCTTCTTCTTTTCGTTCTTGATGGAAGACGCCGCTTTATTCACTGCTCTTGGAAACACCCCTCTTCGAATGCCAAAAATATAATTGGGACATCATCTCGCGCACTTGCTGCAATTCTCAGCATCGTTCTTCTGGTTTCCTACACATGGAATCTCAATATTCCTGGAGCTTGGTCCTATACTCTGGCAACCAACTTAGGATACAAGCCTGTCCCGTGGAATACCTATGAAGATGCCAAATCAAACGGCCCAGCCACTACATTTCAAAGTCTCGTAAGAGTTAAGGCAATGGATAAGCCGAGCGGGTACAGTAAAAAAACTATGGAAGAGATAGCCACTCGCTATACTAAAGAAGCAAATAAAATTAATACATCACGGGCAAACATCCTCACAGATAGCACTGTGATTCTCATTTTATCCGAGTCTTTTTCCGATCCCCTGCGTGTTCCTGGTATCTCCTTTGACATCGATCCGATGCCTAACATTCGAACTTTGAAAGATGTCACCACCTCAGGACTTATGCTATCGCCAGGCTATGGTGGCGGCACAGCTAACATCGAGTACCAGTCTCTAACTGGAATGAATCTCGCTAATTTTAACGATCAGCTTATTTCTCCTTATCAACAACTTGTGCCCAGTCAAAAAAACGTATACACCTTCAATCAAATTTGGAATGATGCATGCCAGGCGCAATGCTCATACGCTTTTCATCCCTATTTGAAGAATTTTTATCTTCGAGATTCGAATTATAAAAAATTCGGTTTCAAATACTTCCGTACAATCGACAGCAAACCGGCGTTGAAATATCAGAATCACATTGACGCTGGCTATGTTAGCGACGCATCGGCATATCAAAATGTGATCGACCAGCTTAATCAATCTGACGGAGAATCCCAGTTTATTCAGTTGGTAACCATGCAAAACCATTTGCCATACGGGGACTACTACACCAACAATGAATTTAAAGAGGCAGATACTTCAACAGGTCTCGATGAAAACGAAGAAGTTCAGATTGATACCTATGCAAAAGGCATCAGTTATACCGATCAGGCCACGGCCACATTCCTCGATCAACTAAATATGATAGAACAGCCAATTACTGTCATTTTCTACGGAGACCATCTTCCTGGCATCTACGCATCAGCAGCAAAGTACAAAGAAAATCAACTCACTTTACACGAAAGCGATTATTTCATATGGTCCAACTCTTCTTCTTCGAGCGCTGGTTCAAAGCTATCGCCCGAAGAAAGCGATTACTCGTCTTCGAACTTCTTTATGGCTAGCGCCGCAGAACACATGGATGCGAAAGTCACGCCTTTCCTAGCTCTGCTTACAGAAGTACATCAATCTGTACCAGCAGTCGGCAGATTCGCCTCAACCGATGCCGATTGGGGTACTGGGTCAACTAGCTATCTGGATTCTTCTGGACAGTTAATAAAAAAGAAGAATCTATCATCAGAAGCAAAACATCTACTGGAGGATTATCGTCTGGTCCAGTATGACCAGACCGCAGGAAAAGGATATCTCAGCGAAAACTGGTTTAATCGAGTGCCATAAAAAAGGAAACGGCAGTCAGGATGCTCTGGAGGGGGAAAAACAAGAACGTATACTGGTGTTATGTCTGCACTAGAAGAAAACCAAGAATGGGAAGCAGTTAATAGAATTGTTTTCCCAACTACAGACGCGGAAAGCACGCTTCCTCTCTACGTTGTCAATTGGACACCGTCGCACCCAGATCCAGCTCTATTTGATGCCCGAGAATCTCTGGAAAAAGTCGCTTTCTCAAGTTTAAGTAAACGACAGCTCTCGGGGACTCTCAGGAATGGGATCTTTTCAGCACAAGAAGCAAGTAAAACAGAGCTTCCCGCGGGATCAGTTTTAATTAAGTCTCGAACTTCAATTGAGTTGTCAGCAGGTCAGCACGTCTCATTGTGCACTTTCTTTAACGCATTTCCGGCAAGTTACTGGCAACGCTGGACCAAAGTTACCAATGTACGTTTTATCGCGAAAGTTGGCGGCGTCGGACGTATCGTCGTCATGAAATCATCAGCCCGAGGAATCCCCTCTACTGTTACCACAATTCCTGTGGCACAAGAAGATGAATTCGTCGAAGCCGACATTAGCTTATCTGGCTTCATGGATGGCGGATTCATTTGGGCTGATATGGAATCTGCTTCGAATGACTCTTTGACCGTTACCGACGCCCAATGGCAGGTCCCCACCCAAGAAAGGCGTGCCCCTCACAACTCGTCTCTTTCAATTGCGATCACCACATTCAATAGACCGTCATACTGTTTGAATCAACTTCAAACCATTGCCGCCGAAAAAAACTTACGAGATCATTTAGATACAATTTATTGCGTCGATCAAGGAACAGATCGAGTACAAGATCAACCCGATTTTCAGCAAACAAGAGAACGCCTAGGGCAACAGCTAACATATATTCTGCAAGACAATTTAGGCGGATCTGGCGGTTTCTCACGAGGGATGTATGAAACAGTCAGGGCCCAGAAAAGTGCATATGTTTTACTTCTTGATGATGACGCAATCACCGAACCTGAAGCTATATTAAGAGCCCTTCAGTTTTCCGATTACGCTACCAGACCAGTTCTCGTTGGTGGTGGAATGCTGCATCTGGACAATAGAACTGTACTGTACTCTTCCGGCGAGCGCTTTGACGCAAGCTCTGCAATGCCAGCACCAGCCACCGGCACACATTACAATCATGATTTTGCTGTAGATCCGCTAAGGGATACTCCTGAACTGCATAAGAGAATCAATCCTGACTTCAACGGCTGGTGGCTATGCCTCATCCCCACGGAAGTCTTGAAGAAAATTGGTCTTTCCATGCCGGTTTTCATTAAATATGACGATGTGGAATTCGGCTTGCGCGCCAAAGAAAACAACATTCCGACTATATGTCTTCCCGGTGTCGCCGTATGGCACCAAGCATGGCATGATAAGGATATTTCCAGAACTTGGGAGGAGTATTTCGCTCAAAGGAATCGTTGGCTCTGCACTCTTATGCATTTCCCCGTACCAAGCAAAAAGTTTGCTTTCCGAATGCTTTATGAAGATGCTCATCTAGGAACAAAGCTTCTTTATTCTGCCATGAAGTTAAACCATATGGCACTTCGCGATTTGACCGAGGGGCCGGAATATATCGTCAGATGCCTCCCGCAGAAACTAGCAGAAGTTCGTAAAGCAAGAGAAGGTTTCACAGATAGTCTTGTTCTGCATAATCTCGACGATTTTCCAGCGGCACTTGCAGACTATGAACCGACATTCATTCCGTCGGATCCCAAAACCGTCACGAAGATAGGGCTCAAATCCGTTATTTCTGCATTCTTTTCTCAATCGAGCGGGATAAAAGACGCTCACCCTCAAGTGTCCATCATGTCCAAGGATGCAATCTGGCCGGCTTTTAACAAAGTATCGTCGGCACTTGTAACTACTGCTGACGGAAACGGAGCGGCCTGGTTCAAGCGAGACAGCAAGTTGTACCGCAAGGAGCTTTTCCGCTGCGTACATCTAGCGGCCAATATCTTGAAGCAGTGGAACAAGCTTTCTCGCCTTTATCGAGAGAGCGATTTCTGCAGCATAAATACTTGGCAACGAATTTTCAATCAATCAAGTAAGTAAAAGCAGTGAGTGGCGGTACATCAGAGTCGGTTCTCGACGTGTACCGCCACTCGCTGTTTTTACTTTGCAGCTACTTGTGGATAATCAACTCTCGGATTGAACTTCCACGCTTCAATCATCTTTTTGTACATCTTTTTTCTCAACGGCTTTGCAACATTTCCATGTCGCATACCGTTCCAGACCAGTGCGCAAAAACGCAAATACTGATAAAAACCTTCATGATGCAAGTGATAGGAAGCCTCATTACGAACTCCGTAAGAGAACTTCCAAGCGTTTTTCTCATCAATCATGGAGAAGTTAACTCCCCGATTAACACCCATATCATGGAGAACGACACTGTCAAGTACCTGCACGCCAGGGCAAGACTTCGTTATACGAAGCGTGTACTCAGCATCATCGAACCAAATGAAGTATTCCTTATACGGCAAGCCAAAAGCTTCCATCACCCAACGTGGGATTAAGACAGAAACGAAGGAGCATCGGGAAACCATGACAATGTCAAGTCCTTTAGCTTTCAACCTTCCCCAATCCCATGTCGGAATCGGATTATTCATTTCCGAGATAGTTCCGTCAATAAACTTCACCATGGAACAGGCAAAAGGTACGTCAGGCCCCAGCTCCGCTACTGCGCTATCGTACCCGAGCACCAACTTATCTAGAGCATCAGGTTCCGGATAACCGTCATCATCAAAAATCCAAGCGTAATCAGCGCCCAGCTCATAGGAGCGACGCATGCCAGCAGAAAAGCCGCCTGCACCACCCTCATTTTTCTCAAGCGTGACAATATCCAACTGCATGGAATCTGACAAAGCGAATCGCTGAGCATACTCCTGCAAATATTCCGCAGTTCCATCCGTTGCAGCATTGTTAACAATGACCAACATCTGCGGAAGTCTCGTCTGCGATTCAAGCGAAGCCAAAACTTTTTTCAACTTCTCAAGACGGTTATATGTTACGACAACGGCCGCTACTTTTCTCACGTCTGTTGACATCAGTCGTGCCACTCCTTCAACATCTTCTTGAAATATGCCTCAGCAGATTCAAGCTCAGAGAACTTCTGAAGACGAGTAAGTTCACTCTCCCAAAGCTTCCTGCGATCTTCTTCATTATTCAAAATATGAGACAGTGCGGATTTTGCGTCATGTACAAAGTTTGAAGTCATACGACGGCACAAACCCTTTGGAGGAATTAATGTTTCTTGAGAACCAACATTAGCTGAGAGAACGGGCACTCCAGCACTAATGGCTTCAATACTCGTCAAGGTGATGCCTTCGTTAATTGACGAGATGAGTAACGCATCCGCATCCCGATATGTCTGAGCGACAGGAGCATCCAGCGCTCGGCGCTCTATTACTTCTTCCAACCCATATCGTTTGATCATCATGTCGGAAAAAGCATCCATATCTCCATTTCCTTGCATGATGAAACGAACTTTTCCAGGATAAGCCGCATTCACAGCTTTAGCCGCAAGAATGAACGCCTCAGGTCGTTTCTGACGAACCATGCGACCAATGTAAGCCACAGTAAAAGGCTTCGTCTTATCTCGCTCTTTAAAACTTGGAGTCTTAGCATCAGCAGTCAGGCCAACCAAAGGAGCATCTACGACTTTCTCTGGAGCAATCTGATGATCGTTGATTAACCAATGTTCGAGTTGGGGGGAAATGACATGGTGCAGGTCAATCCACTCATCATGAGCTACGGATTCCTTAGGGAACCCACCGTGGAAGTAATACTCCACAATATGCAAAGAATCAACAATCCTTGTCTTCGGAAAGTGCGCCTTGACCCACCATGCGTTGTCATACATCCACTGACAATGATGAATCAGAATACCGGCAATATCGAACTGCTCAAACAATGCACGTAGCACAGGGGAATCACCTGGACGCTCCTGCACAGGCATGGTCATAGGCAACAAAATAGCATCATCAAATGCTGGATCAGCAATCCATGGCTGGTGTCCATCACGATCAGTGATAACAATTGGGATAAAGCCTGCATCACGAACAAGCTTCACTGTCTCCAGAGCCCAACGTTCCGCCCCGCCAGCTTGGAACCAATGCATAGCAACAACTACCGCTCGAGGACTTCCTTTTGGAGCCCTCCCCGGTGTAACTTCAACCCACGGATGTTGAACTTTTTCGGCTTTATTAACGTTATCCGCACTTCGAGCCATGGTCATTGGGATTGGCTTTTTCCCAACATGCTCACGTATCGTACGTTTAGTATCTCGGAATACGTCGAAGGCCGTAGGCACGGATGATTCCAAAGTATTATAAAGTTTGACAGCCTTACTGTTGACTGGATGATTTAGCTCGACATCTCTGTCCGTCGCATCATCCGGCGTCAACAAGATATGACGGACATTATGATCAAGAATCTGATCGTCACCTGCAAAATAGTGGGGAGAGAAATCAGTTTGATTTCTGCTGACAGAAGTAGCCTTAAAAACCATAAATGGAACAAGCCCCATTTGTTCGGTAATGTCCCCACTAAGAGTAGAGGTATCTGTTAAACGCGGATACTGCCATTTTTCGCCCATATACAGCTTATATGTCAGAGTTCTCCCCGGTTGGATCAGTGAATTATAATCCACCGCACCATAAACCAGCCTTTGCATACGCTTGCTAAGATTTTCTATCTGCGCAGCGTCCTTCTCATCAACCTGAAAAAAATGTCGCATAAGCAACAGCGTAGTCCACTTTTACTATTAAAGATCATTTCAGCTCGCTTCAACACATAATGTCCGAGTCTGCCCCTTGGTCGAAGAAATCAGCATGCCATACTTTCAGAAGACGTATGATTCTTTCTAGATAAAACGTTCGGTAAGGAGAAGTATGTCCCTATTACAAAGAATCAAACAGCATCTTTTGCCGCCGTCGTCACGTTCCTTCCACGCATTTGAGACGAACGCCAATTCCGAGATGCGCCAATTACGTCTCGAGAATGCCTCACTCATGCAACAACTTGCCTACATGTCCGATCAACTCACCCAGATTACAGAACAAGTCAACCAGATACAAGCTGAGCATGCTTATGAACAGCAACGTGACATGATGTTGTTCTGGGCAGAATACCAAAAACCTTCTGAATCGCCCATCGCAGCTAAGAAAAGATTCTTCCGATCCCTTCCCAAGGCAAAAGGCAATCTTCAGCTTCTCCAAGATAACCAAATTAAACTATTCAAGGAATTTGATAGCATTTGCCGCAACAACGGGATTATATATTGGGTAGGATCTGGGACCCTTCTTGGAGCATATCTTTATGAAGACATCATCCCGTGGGATGACGACATAGATGTTTTTATGACACGCAGTCAGATAGCACAGCTGCAGGAACTTCTCGAATCCGATTGCACATACAGGATAACCACACTCTGGGATTGGTATGTTCCCTGTAAGCAAATTCGATTCTGTCTTCAAGACACGAACAATCCTGCATTCATCGACTTATTTCCACTGGATCTGACTAGTTCCGATCCAGAATACGCATGGAATCGCGTTTTAGAGGAAAGAGCGTCTTTCGTTAAAGATATTCGGAACGAATTCCAAGGTACCGAATGGGAAAGCATACCTTACCTACCAACAACTCATCCGATTACCAAGAACATAGAAAGACTCTATCGTGAACATGTAGCTTCATTGCATGACGACATTAACTACGTTTCATCCTTCGAAGATGCCACAGGACTGACCCGCGGCATAGAGAACATAGATGAGCTACATTCCACTGGACCCTACCCAATCAATGATTGGATACCGACGCAGGACATGAAGTATCGAGACTTCTCTGTGATGGCGTGCTCTGCATGGAACACATATCTCACTCGTCATTATGGCAACTACTTTAAAATTCCAAAAGACATCAATTCACACGAACATGTTGCCAATGATTATTTGAATTCAGAGGCAGTGCAGAATTCCATGCATCACTATCTCGGCAAATAGACGAATGAGGGGTGTGAGCAAAATATGCATTTATTCACACCCCTATTGACTTATCTAATCCGTTTTATCTGTAATGCATTATCATTCAATAATGCATATTCACGATTGTTTTCGTCTCGCACTGCAAAAATACAAGAGTTGTCGTCATTCGTGAAGGCAACCATATCCGTGAGTTTAGGATTCTCTACGTTTTGGGTACGCAGGGACGCAACAAGTTTGAATTCTCCGTTGTTAAAAAGGGCCAACGGCACTTCAAACTTCACCTTGCAATGACCATGCTGATTCAACTTAATCACATTGGCTCCAGTATCGTAAGTAACTCCGCCACGCTTTATGTCGTGCATAGCAATTGCAAGATAATACGAATTTGGCTCGTCATACTGGTATTCCACTTCAAACTGGAACGTATCATCGCATGTCAGAATCTGCTTACTAAGCGCATTAATCCGCAACATTGGGACTCTGGCGTTCAAACCTGTTGGATATTCATCCGCTTTGTCATTATCCGTGTCGCGTTTATCAGCACGCATATTTTCCAAGGTATAGCGGTTAGCAACATCATCTTTGTTTCCGTTAACGATGACTTCGCCATCTTTAATAAGAACCGCCTTATTGCAGTACTTTTTCACGGCACCCATGTCATGCGTCACTAAAATAACGGTCTTCGTCGGATCTTTTTTCACCTTCGCGAAATAGTTATCGCACTTACGCTGGAATGCTTCATCACCGACAGCAAGAACCTCATCCAGAACCAGAATGTCACCCTTAGCTTGGATAGCCACAGAAAACGCTAAACGAACTTGCATACCAGATGAATAGTTCTTTAGCTTCTGATCCATGAATTCTTCAAGCTCAGCAAACTCGACGATGTCGTCGTACATGTCCTCGATTTCTTCACGGGTAAAACCAAGCAAAGCTCCGTTGAGGAAAACATTCTCTCGACCGGTCAGTTCAGGATTAAAGCCGACACCAAGCTCGATGAAAGGAACGAGCTTACCCTTTACCTCAATCCTTCCGGAATCCGGAACATATATGCCGCAAATCAGTTTCAACAACGTTGACTTGCCACTGCCGTTACGGCCTACAATTCCAAAGAAGTCACCTTGGTGGACTTCAAAATTGATGTCTCGAAGCACATGCTGTTCTTTGTAGCCTTTGATGCCTTTAGTCCAATTAATGAAGGCCTGCTTCAAACCGCTCGCTTGCTCTGTTGGAAGTTTGAAGTATTTGCCAACATGCTCAACTGAAAGGACAACCGGACGATCCACTTCCTTGATGGAAGCAGATTGAGACTGTGTATTAAGCATCACATGACCTCCGCGAATTTACGATTATGCTTCCGGAACACATGCACGCCCAGCGCAAGCAACAGGAACGCGAGAACAACAGGAATGATCGCAATCAAAGGATTCCCTACAAGTGTCCACACGGTAGGTTGCGTTTCTGGGGCAATCAGATTGTGCCGAATATCTTGAATCGTCTGCGCAATCGGATTGAGGAGCTGTATTTTCGCAATAATCAAGCCCCATTTGCCCAAAGAATCGTTATCCATCACCATGGAAAGCGGATAAATAACCGGAATCGAATAGAACAGTACCTGCTGCAGAACTTCCCATAGGTGAGCGATATCACGGAAATAGACGTACATCGTTGCCATCAGTAGAGCTGCGCCCAGTGCCAACACATACAATTCAATGAAATTTAAGGGCAGCAGCAAAACTCTCCAAGTGAACTGGATCTTGGAGAAGATAGCAAAAATCACAACCACTAAAAGATTGATACCCAAACTGATCAATGCACCAATAGTGGCAGAGACAACCACAATATAATTCGGGAAATGTATCTTCCGAAGCAAGTCACCACGATCCACAACCGCTCTCAAACCAGTTGCTGTGGCTTCTCCGAAAAACTGCCACGTACTAATTCCAAGCAGCAGAACAACTGGATACGTCGGTGTTCCGTCCGACATGCGTAAGAACTTCGCAAACACTACGTACATCACGCAAAAAAGCATCAATGGACGCAGAACGGACCATGCAACTCCAAGAAACGACCCCTGATAGCGGAGCTTAAAATCCGTCTTGACAAGCTCTTTCAACACTACCAGCGAATAGTGGTAGCGCTCTTGAATCCTCTTCACAAATGTATTCACGACTGACAAGTCTATCGACTTACGACCCCAAGATAATGCCCCTACCGTTTTCTTCGCAAAATCCTCAGCACACAACCAACCATCCGCTTGTCTTGCTACGATAAATACACCGCACAAGACACAGGACCTGATAAAAAGTGAACACATCATCCAATAAGAGAAATGTATCAATTGAGCTTCTTCGGATAATCGCCATGCTGCTGATTGTCGCATGTCATTTCATCATTCATTTCAACTGGAATACACATCATTATGATTTAATGCTCATCCAGGAACCAGGATGGACGAACGCTCTCAAGTTCTTGATTGTGCAATATGGACAAGTTGGCGTATCTATCTTCTTTATAATCTCTGGCTATTTCCTGGTAGATAAGACTTTTAAGAGAAGACGCATTTTCAAAACATGGTTTCAGATGTTTTGTTACTCAAGCGGGTTTTTTATAACACTTTTAATCATTGGGGTATTCTATAAATACCCGACAGTCATACAACCGCTAATGCAAGGGAGCGAGCTATTCCGAACTATAGCCGCTAGCTTTTTCCCATTCTTCTATGGGAGCTACTGGTTCATCAGCGCATACATACTCATGCTTCTATGTGCGCCGTTCATCAATTCCTTATGTCAATCACTTTCCAAGCGCGCTAATCTAAGTCTGCTCATTCTTTTTTCTTTTTTAAGCATCCAGATCCTCATCTTTGGACGAGTTTCCAACTGGAACAATTTGACATATGCCATTTTCGGTTATCTGATTGGCGCTTTTATCAAAAAGAACAATACAGAGATTTCGAAACGAATGCGCACAGCCCCCATGCTTGCAGGCATCGTCTTCATGACACTGTTAATGCTGCTATTTAATTATTTCGCATCGTCATCATCACCCATTAGCAGTGCACTCGGCTGGACAAACCAAATTCACAACGGAATAGCACTATTCCCAATAGCGATAGGAGCATTCGTCTTCATCATCATCTCACGCATTAATTTCGACAAAATCCCAGAACTTATCAGTAAAACGATAGTAGGAATTTCTTCCACGACGTTTGGAATCTATCTTCTTCATGAGAACATCTTCGGATTCAGGATCTTGTGGGAATATGTGTCTAAATTTTGCTATGCGCCCGACAGTTTGCTACTCAGAATTGTCTCAGCATTCTTCATCGTCATCATCGCGTTCTCAGTTCTGAGCTGCATTGCAAAAATAATAGATACTCTATTCGTTCATCCCCTCACGGACAAGATACTCTCATACTTTATGAAATGATTTTTAGGAGAGGTGGTTGCTCACCTCTCCTAAAAATCAGCTTAGAAAACTGAACCAAGATTCAATCACACGATATAGAGCATCATTGGAGCCGCTTAAATATCCATATCTCCCGTCTGATAGGAGATTCAGATAGCTCAAGAATACACCCACTAACGTCAGTAGGACAAATACGTTGAGGCAGAGATTCGAAATCCTTTCGCTCGAATACTTCTTTACGTAAAGAGTCACTGTGGATATCGCACCAATTATCAACAACCAGCCGAATTCACTGTAATATCTTGTCGAGATACCGACAATCTCAGTATCAACCACCAAAAGAACAGCAGCAAAGCCAACGAAAAAGAGGTTAATTCCCCAAATACCACTTGCTTTAGCCTCTTTTCTTACTGTGCAAAGCAAAAATGCAAACAAGGCCGCCGGAACAAAGGCAAAAAAACCACCAAAGTTAGGTTCCATAATGGTTTGCCCCATGAAGCCAGACGGCACATCTAACTGTTTCATAAATGGATAATTTGGGCTTATGTTAATTGGCTGAAAAAGATACATCCACAATCCCCATGGAATCCTCGACAAGGCATAGGATCGATGAACCATATCAAAACCAGTTAGATTATACGTAGCGCCAAAATCAAAGAAAGAATCAAACCGGACGTAATTATACGCCATAGTTACCCCACCCACAAGAAGAAAAGGCACTATAACGGCAAGCGTGTTCCAAATACCTCTCACAGAGAAGAAAAACCTCTCTCTGATTTCAGACCAGAATATCGGAAAAGCGACGAAGACCACCAGAACAAATTGAGGTCTACATCCAAGATTTAATGCTATACAAATCGCACCAATCAAAAGATGTAGCTTAGACAGCTCACCAGTATCTTTTCTTGCATTAATCCATAAGCCAAGTCCTGTTAAAGTTAAAACCAAAGAAAAAAGGATTGGTAAAGAATAGATCATCGGATAAAACGCTTGTGTCAGGACACCGCTTCCAGTCACGAGCAAGAGCAAGGACACTAGGAATAGCCCGAAGGATGGCTTGATGTATTTTTTCATGAATGAGTAAAAAAAGAATACCGCCGCAAGCACAAAAAATACTGTCATCAAAGCGACAGCATAATCAGTCCTCAAATCATGTCCAGTTATGAGTTTAAAGGGGACGAAGAGCGACAATGCAGGCAATGCTCCAAAATAGCAATAATATTTCCCATTATAAAAAGCATAATCCCAGTACGTAGGCTCGCCGGTTTTGAAAGATAATTGCGCTCTCGCAGATGCATCATAAGGATTTGTCATCTTCTGCATCCATTCCGGAACAGGGAGATCCAAATAAGTATGGCCATTTATGATGGCATTAGCTAAGTAATTATACTGATTCTCATCGCCTATAAAAGCTCCGCCGTTTAATTCACGAGTTGAATCAAAATACTGAGCGGGATGAATAAGCTGTGTCACAGCAAGTAAAACCATGATTTGTATGAAGACAAAGATGGATAAAAGAATTTTCTGCCGCCGTACTTTCAAATCTAGATTCCACTGATACATGTCACGAGATGTCCAAAAGCAGAACACCAAATAGGAGACAAGCAGCATTATGAGGAACCTCAAAAAAGAGAACGAAAAAGGTCTCTGAGCATTTATGGAAACAGAGTCAATAACAATCTTGTCGCCTTCTTGCATATTCAGCTTTAGTCTAAGACCCGTAACTTTTCCCGCAGGATGAATCCGGATATAATGCGATTCAGTTAAGTTCTCGGAAACATGTGCCGTGCCAAGAGATATATACCCGTTAGTATTACCTTCGTCAAGCACATATGGACTCAAACTATACGTTCCGCCAACTACGGCATCGGAATCACTAGCGACCAGATCAATATCCAAATTATCTATCTCTGTAGGCCCATCTACAGCATACTCAATGTACGGAGTGTCGGAACCAGTAACCCTATACTCATTTCCCTCTCTTACAATATTGTTCAGAGAGGATACCGAAATCTGCTGCTGCTCAGGAAATGTCAGAGCCTCCCAAAAAGCGAAATTGAAGAGAAAAGTTTCAAGGAGAAAAACCACCGCTAACGGAATAAAAAACTTTAATCTGACTTGCCTTTTACAATCCACACTTACTCCTTATTAAACTCATTCACCAGACACAAACCAACGAATTCGAACGCAAAGATCTTGTTCTTCACAGAACGCCCCTGTCGTATCCGCGCAATTTATCATCCTAGCTTATATCACGCCTCACGCCATTCTCTCATAACCTTTGCCAAGAAGACAGCAATCATAATTGAATCCGCAGGACGCCTCGCTCCGACCACAGCAAAGGCTATAGTGTTCTACATGCTCGAGAAGAATACAAGCCCCTCCGTTGCCGTACTGCTGCCTTGCTATAACGAGGAAGTCACCATCGGCAAGGTAGTGCGTGATTTCAAGACAGCATTGCCGAGCGCCGACATTTACGTGTATGACAACAACTCCACCGACCGCACGGCGGAAATCGCGGCCAGCGAGGGCGCAATCGTCCGCAAGGAACCGCGCCAGGGCAAAGGCAACGTGATTCGCGCCATGTTCGAAGACATCGACGCCGACGTGTACGTCATGTCGGATGGCGACGACCCCTACCC
>ENA-OQIK01000788-OQIK01000788.1-human-gut-metagenome-genome-assembly--contig:-NODE-788-length-15160-cov-3.998807_pt1 | contig 15160 bp, 23 predicted proteins | sample MGYA00242578_ERZ504743 | MGnify/ENA primary metagenome ERZ504743 (study PRJEB26092, sample SAMD00036441) | human gut metagenome | host: Homo sapiens | study: EMG produced TPA metagenomics assembly of...
GGGATGCGCGGGTGTTGGAGTCGTTGGGATTGCATGATGCGGCCGCGTTTTTGGATTCGTTGCCGTTCGCCCCCGCGCCCCGCGCTCCGAAACGTGGACTGTTCGGCTAACGGACCGCACGGGCCAGCATGTCGGCATTCATGTTCGGATCGTCGTAGGCCACGCCGGTCAGCCGTTCCAGGTCGGGCTGCGCATCCGCCCATCTGAGATTCGGATTCGCGGCCGACAGCCGGTGGGCGGCTTCCGCCAGGATGCCTCCGGACGCGTCGGGGCGCATGGCGGCGGTCAGCACGCCGTCGAAGTCGTGTGTGGCCCTGAGGTCGGGGTCGATGGTTTGGATGGTCCGTTGGATTTCGGCGCGGTGCGTGGCCGCTTCCGCGCCCAGTTGGGCGTAGTCGAGGCTTTCGATCGAACCGTCGGCGGCGAACCGGTGCAGCGGCTTGTTCGGATCGTACCGTCCGGCGCGGACCCGCCCGATCAGGTCGGATGCCAGCGTAGGGTCGGTCGCACCGCGCGTCAGCTCCTCATCCGGAACGGAAAACATCAGGTCGTCGTCATCGCCACGCCTCGAGCGTGCGAACCGTCCTCCCGCGGGGGTGCCTTTCGGCTGTCGCAAGCGCATGAACCGTCCTCCCGCGGGGGTGCCTTTCGGCTGTTGTCTGATGGTCATGGAAAAGCCTCCTTGATTTCGTCGTATGCGTCACGTCCTATGCGGACGCATATCCGGTGCGGATGGAGGTATGCCGTATGGATAAGATTCACTGGCTGCAACGGCACGGGCATCTACGTTCCGTGGACGGCGGGCCGTGCGCGAGCCTGAAGGGTCTGGCATTGCTGGGTAGCGTGGACATCCAACGGTTGCGCGACGTCTATACGGACGGACAATTGGAACTGGATGGCGTGCTTCTGCGCGACATGCGACGCGGGGCGAACGGGAATGTCGCCAGGTGCGGCACGAATGACATGGTGGAGCTGCTGTGGCGGCTCGCACGGCGGAAGGAGGCATGCCGATGCTGAACGTCCGAACCGTATACCGGATGGAGTGCGACAAGTGCGGCCGCATTGCATCCGACTATTCCGACTGGTTCCAGGATAAGGACGGCCACACGTACTGCGGGCCGTGCGCCGGGAAAGTCGAAGGACTGGAACCGCTGGGAAACCCCCGCATATGCTGCGAGCTGTGCGAACACCCGTTCGACCGCGGGAACGGATTCTACGTCCACCATCCGGAGGCGGATGGCTGCGACTATTGCGACGAATTGAACGACGAGGGTGCGGTCCTATGCGAGGAATGCCATCATATGCTGATCGTGTACGGATACACCCACTCCCGCTGGTATTGGGGAGACCTGGCATTCGCCATCGACGACCGGACGGCGTGCATGCTGTGGCGTGCCGTCTGGCAGCCCGAACGCGTCACGGTCGAACAGGCGCAGGCCGCATGGGAGTACGCAACGCGTTCCGACAACCAGACGCTCATGGACGCGGCCTCCCTCGAGCCGGGGGAAGCCCTGCGCGGGGTTGCAACCAGTTAACTTAATTGCTTGCTTTCGATTGTTTTCGTATGATATACTTGAGTCATGCGTGTCAGGGAATGGGCGAAACGAGAGGGCTTCAACGAGCAGACGGTATGGCAGTGGTGCCGAGAGAACCGCATGCCCGTCCCATTTGAGCGCATGAGCACGGGCACGATAATCATCCACGACCCGAAATACGAGAACCAGTCCGCCACCCCCACAGCGAACGGCAGGACGGTGTGTTACGCGCGTGTCAGCTCGTCTGACCAAAAGGACGATCTGACACGTCAGGCCGACCGGTTGAAGGCGTTCGCCCTTGGTATGGGAGTGGAGAAGCCGGAAATCGTCACAGAGACGGGTTCCGGCATGAACGACAGGCGGCGCAAGCTCAACCGGCTATTGTCCGACCCGACCGTGGACACGCTGATCGTGGAGCACAGGGACAGGCTCGCCCGCATGAACGCGGGACTGGTGGAGAGCGCGCTGAAGGCGCAGGGACGCCGAATCATCGTGGTGGATGACACGGAGCTGGATGACGATTTGGTGCGCGACATGACCGAGGTGCTGACCTCGTTCTGCGCCCGGCTGTACGGGCGTCGCGCGGCCAAGCGCAAGACGGACGCGGCGTTGAAGGCGGCACGCGATGCTTGAGGCGGTCAAGGTGGCGCTTGACCCGACGCCACGGCAGGAACGACTCTTGGAGTCCCATGCTGGTGCGGCGCGGTTCGCCTACAACGCGGGACTCGCTCATGTCAAGGACGTGCTCGAACGCGGCGATAAACCCGAATGGTCGTACTACGCCCTGCGCAGGTGGTGGAACCAAGCCAAGAACACACTCGCCGTGGACGAGACCACGGGAGCAACATGGTGGCCTGAGAACAGCAAGGAGGCGTACAACAGCGGCCTCGAATCATTGGCCGACGCCCTGAAGAACTTCTCCAAGTCCCGCAAGGGGCAGCGGAAAGGTCGCAGGATGGGCTTCCCACGCTTCAAATCCAAGGACAAGGCGGTTCCCGGATTCGCGTACACGACGGGCTCGTTTGGTCTCATTGACTGTGACCCTCATGCGCTGCGGCTCCCGAAGATAGGCCGCGTGCACTGCATGGAGAACGTGTCCAAGCGAGTGAACGGCGCGAAGGTGCTGCGCATGAGCGTATCCAAGCGTGGTGGACGCTGGCAGGCCAGCCTGACCGTCGAACGCGCCGACCTGCCGATTCCATCGCCGCCGAAAGGCGGGAGCGTCGGCATCGACTTGGGCGTGAAGGAACTCGCCACATTGTCGGACGGCACCGTGGTACGCAACCCGCACGCACTCAAATCGAACCTCAGACGGCTGAAAAAAGCCCAACGGAATCTGAGCCGCAAGCAGAAGGGCTCCAACCGCCGCCGCAAGGCGAGAGCGCAGGTCGCCCGACTATACGCACGGGTGGCGAACCTGCGTTCGGACGCGCTCAACAAGACCACCGCCATGCTCGCCCATACCTACGCGGACATCAGCATCGAGGACCTGAACGTGGCGGGCATGGTCAAAAACCACGGGCTCGCCCAATCGATTCAGGACGCCGCATTCGCTCAGTTCCGACGCCAACTGACCTACAAGACCGCACGCACCGGCGCGAGGCTTCACGTCATCGACCGTTGGTATCCAAGCTCGAAGACCTGCTCGAACTGCGGGACGGTGAAAGCCAAGCTGCCCCTGTCCGAGCGCGTCTACCATTGCGGCAAGTGCGGGCTTGACATGGACCGCGACCTGAACGCGGCCATCAACATCCAAGTCGTCGGGAGTGCCCCGGAGACGTTAAACGCGCGTGGAGGAAGCGGAAGACGGACCAACGCATCGCGTCGGGCAACGCGGCATCCGGCGAAACGCGAACCAAGCGGCGGCGAGAGTCGCGTGAGTCTTGGAGCTGGCCTTGGCAACGAGGCCATGTAGATGACTTCGCTTTAGCGACAAGCTAAAACAAAGTCATCTACAACGGAGTCATGGAATACGATAGGCGAGTTTCTCGCCCGTGACGCGGACGCGTACGCCCGCTGGTACCGGACCACCCCGGAGGATGTGGCCGCCCGTTGTCTCAAATGGGTGGACTGGCTGGGCGTGTGGATGCTCAAGCCGATGGAACGATACGAGGCTGAAGCTTCAGCCGGTCGTAATACGGGTGAGTGCTGGTGAAAATAACATCGGAGCCGTCCGACAGCCAGACGCGGATATTGGTCGGACTGCCCAGTGCGACCCACACGTACCGAGCATCCAACCCCCGCGCATACGCCTCATCGTAGGCCAGTGTAATGGTTTCATCCAGTTTCAGCCGCGATACGTCCAGCAGATACGATGCTCGCCCCGTGTCATTGTCCGGCATCGGACTGGAATATCCGATTTCGCCGCGTTTCCTATCCACGTATTCGAATGACGCGAACTCCACGCCTTTCCGACAGGCGTGGATGATGCGCAATCCGTCTTCCGGCAGCCTATCCACCGCGCGCAAATCGAAAAGTTCTTCCATGCCCGCACCTATGCGCGGCGTTCGACCAGAACGCGTGTGAACAGCTCACGTCCGTCCACGATCGGACGGCCCGCCGACAGGTGCGCGGCCGAATCCATTTTGCCCACCACCCGCCAGCCCGGGTCGTGGGGGCGAAGCCGGTAGAACACGTTCAACGGCACGCCCGCCACCCCGTCGAAATCGGCCGGCAATGCGTTGAGCGAGTCGAAGTCCGTATAGTCGGGCCGTTCGTCGAACGGCCGGCCGTCCGCAGGGGAGCCCGCGCCCGGCGCGAATGGCGGACATGCGCGTAGCGGCGCATCCATGTTGGTCAGCCACACGCAGTTGCTGAGGCGTCGCACGCCGCCATCCGGCCGGTCGAACAGCATGTGCCCGTCCGTGTTCACGCCCACCCACAGGCGTTCGGAAAGAATCAGGTCGAACACTCCATTGTATTTCAGCATGTTCAGCGTGCCCAGCACGCAGAACCGTTTGCCGCTGTCTGCCAGCATGGGCAGGATGTGCCGCATCAGACTGAACGGCGGGTTCGATATGAACACGTCCGACGCGTCCAGGATCGCGCGGCACTCGTCTCCCAGCAGGTCACCGTCGTACAAAGCGCTTTCGACCGGCTTTCGGTCAGGCCGCGTCCAGTCGTAGCGCGTTCCGCATCCGAACAGGGGCGCGGACGGGTTGAACCGCGTGGCGGTCAGACCGGACAATTCCAACGCATCCCAATGGTCGAGCATCCAGCGTACGAACATGCTTTCCGGCCCGTCCGCACCGCAGTAGACCCGACAGCCCTTCAGGTCGGGCATGTAGTGGGACAGTTCGGCATCCACATCCGCGTATCTCGTATAGAACTCGTCATCGCGGGCGGTACGCGCCGATTGAAGATTCGCATTCGTCACCATACGGTGGTGTATGCGTCCCGAGGCTTGTGGCACGTATAATTGTTTTCAAACGGCACCGCACGGAAGGGAAACCGATGACCACATCACTTGACGTCGCGACATGGCTTGTTTCCCGACATGGAATGCAAACCATGCTGACCAATCTCTCGCTGAACAAACTGTGCTTTTTCGCTCAGGTCGAAGCGCTTCGCATGGACGGCCGCCCATTGTTCGACGATCGTATCGAGGCATGGCGGTATGGGCCGGTCTGTCCTCCCGTATACCACGCATACAAGCGTTTCGGACGCAATACCATCACATACGCGATGACGACGCCGACCACGCCAAACGAAAGGGAAACGCGCGTATTGGACGCTTTGTGGGAGCATTACGGCTGCCTGTCCGCCTACGATCTGGTGCGACTTTCCCATAGGAGGGATGGCGCATGGTCGAAAGCATGGGCGCAAGGCGAGGATACCGTCATATCCGATGATCTGATACTCCACTCCACGGATATGAGCGGTTTCAACCCGGACGGAACGTTCGCGGCATCCGTGAAACGGGTCGAAAACCACTATCGGAACACGCTTCGCCTTCTGGAGAATTCGTGACCGCCCCGGCCGGAGAGATGGGCGATGACGAAATTCTCGGCCTTGCCGACGCGCTCATCGCAATCCACTTGCAAGCGGTTCGGAACAAAGGTCTGGATCTGTCCGAGATCGCGTCCCCTGAAAAGGAGGAAATGGTGCGCGGACGAATAATCTCCGTAATACGTCCCTGTTTCGGGTGTGTCTTCGGACAGTCTCCCGCCGAACGGTATGGTGATATCTTCGACCAAATATCTGTTTTCGCCCAACATTTCGCAAAGGACCATATTTTCGCGGACGGCAACAAGCGGACTACGGTCATCGCGTGCCTCGCTCTTCTGGAGCGATTTGATTTTGCGGTCGAGGTGGTGGACTCGGGCGATCCTGCGGAGAATGAAATGTACGGGGCCATTCAGGGACTCGTGACGGGAAAAGTCGACGCGAAAAATTTTGCCGCCTTTCTTCGGGAGAGAGCTTTCCCCGGCATGGGAACGCACCTCTTGTGAACCGTTTCATACTCCGCGCAGAGTGGAACGGCCTCGTGGACAAACTCTCTTACAAGGCGGAATGGTACGGGCGCGCGTTCGTCCGAGTGGACAGGTTCTACCCGAGTTCCAAACTCTGCCACGACTGCGGAGCCAAGCACAAGGGATTGCGTTTGTCCAAACGCGAATGGACCTGCGAAAACCGCCATAAACGAGGGTATAGAGGATGCCGGCACGGGATTGACCAGAAGGCAGCGAGAATATCTATGGACAACAACGGAAACGACCACGATCCGCTGACGGGATGCTTCGTTTCCAAACCGCTTCCGGATCAATCCGTATCGGAATCGTCTTCCGCATTCTGAAAAATCAGAGACTCAAACCAGTCCGAAGGAAATCCGAGCGGAGATAACGCCACGTTAGGGTACCGTCTGGCAAGGTTCTGCACGTTGTGTAGAAACGTAAGCCACCGTTCCGGATCGTACCGCTCGTATAGACGTCCGAGTATGACGAACGTGCCAAAGACGCGTTCCGCGTCCATATCGTCCCGTTCTGAAAACAGACGCCTATCCACTTCTAGGAACCGCGGTCGCTTTGTGAAGATTCGATTATAAAGCCGATCGTAATGAGCACAAATATTTCGGATATAGACAAGATATTCCATCCAGCTTTTCAGCAGCGTGGCAGAAGCATGGAACTCCGAAGCGATAGCGCGGGAGAGACTCCTGTCCGCAAGGTTGCCGTACATCTTCGACACCACGCCAAACGACAGCACTTCAACCAGAGCCCACACGGGCAATCTGCCATACTTACGCATATTGTGCACCACACACGGCACCATTGCGCGCTGCCCGTTGCGTATGGCGCGGTCGATTTCTTCCTGCGAACGACTGAAAGCCCTTTCGTTCCGGAACAATCTCGGATTCCGATACGCCTCCGGTCCTTGCATATGCGACATGTGATAAGCGAAGACCGTCCTAAGCTTAATTTCCAACGGCTCGATCATCGAAGATACGAGACGCCTGAGAGTGGAGTCGAACGCCATGATATCCATGATGTCGGCAATTCTGGCTCCTCTGATGAACCGACCGGCACTCCGGTCGAAGAAGGTTAGCCAATATCCGCTGATTCGATAGTAATTATTCGAAGCGAGGAAGGAATCCACATCGACGTCAGCGATACCGCATAAGTCAAGACCACGTTCCTGAAGTCGCTCCCGCTGCTCTTGAATCGTCAACGGCGGCTTGAGTGAGGAAAAAGATGACCCCGCCTGGTTCGCTCCGTTGCCGGGCGCGTGCGGGGTACTGTCGTTTGACATTGTACCTCCATCATCTTCATCTCAGTAATTAAGGCGTGTCTCAACGGTAGGGCGACACCCTCCACTTTTGCCCCAGCTTTAGAGCAGTCGCCACCAAAAGCACCATGCTGGATACACTACCACAGCCACACGCATACGATGCCCTGGAAGCCGTCGGCTCATGACCATTTAGTTCGCATATGCCTAGCCCAGCAGCGCCTGGGGCCAGAACATGTCGGGCGGGCAGGTGAAGCATAGCAGGTTCAGGTCGTGCGTATGGGGTTCGCTGCCGCGCGGGTCGATGCGGAATGCGACGATCTGCGGGACGGCGGGCATCAGGTCCAGGGCGACGCCCGCGCCCAGTACGGCGGTCAATGATTCGGCCGTATTGTCCGGATCACCCAGATAATGCGGGTCGGGGTAGCCGACGTTGCAGATGACCCCCATATGCCCGCCCATCGCCTTGTCTCCCCACGCCTTGGCTGCACGGCGCATGATCGCGGTCTGCTTGCGTTTCCTGACCGCATCCGATTCGCGCATGTTGCTGGTCAGCCAGTCCGAATCGGGAATGGACACGGATACGAGCGCCGCCTGCGCGCCCGGCACGCATCGCAGCAGCCGCAGGGTCGGGTCATCGTACTCGCCCAACGGCACCACCCAGATGTTGATGGTCGCATGTCCGCCCGGCAGCGGGCGCGGGTCGCGCAGGTAGCAGGTCATGACCCGATGCGCCGGATCGTCGTCCGGCCATAGTCCTTCGTCGGTGCCCGCGTCTATCAGCGGTTTCAACGTCTCGCACGCCAGCACGGGCGACTCCTGCCGGCCGCCGACCGTGACGAGCATCAGGTAGCGGCGGGTGAACGGCGCGCCATCCCGTTTCGCTGTTCTCCACGTCTGGCGCGCCATGGCGCGCAGACGGCCGCGGTGACGCTTGCGGATGGTCGGATTCTCGTCGCCGACCGTGGTCATCCATAGACTGTTCGACACGGTGAAGGATACGGCATAACTCATGGATTGCGACTATGCCGTATCGCATAGTCCTTTTCGTTCTTACGGAAAGGAAACCTATCATGGTGACGGACAATAACGGGCGTACGCATGAACCGGCCGGCACGCCGCACGGCGGCCGGTTCGCCCGAAGGAACGGCTTCGGTTCGGACTCGGATCTGGACGATTTCACCCGAACCCGCACGTATGCCGACCTGGATCACTATTGGAACGATGAGGATTACATGCTGGAAGCCCAAGAGACGGACGGTCCGTGGGAGAGCATCGACCGTGACCAGGCCGTCGACGAGCAGGGTACGCCGTATTACGAACGGTACGCATTCTCCGCTCCGGACGATGCCTACCGCCAACCCGATCGGACGTTCAGCGCGAAGCAGATGGGACGGTACGCGGACACATGGTAGAGGCCGCGAGCATACCGAAAAAAACTGGGCGCGTACGCTAGATTCGCGCAAGGGACGCATGGGATGGATGTCGAAAGGAACACCATTATGGACAGCATGATCAGCAAAGGCGAACGTCTCCTGCCCGCCATGTTCGGCGGACACATGCACCGTATCCGACTGGCTTTTTCGGACGGCGAGCTTTGGGGCTACGCCGGCGAAATCGGCAGCCGTGCCGACCGTGGTTTGACGCCCGCCGGATGGTATGTGTACGCACTTATGGGCGACCCCGATGGGGATGGCACCGGCATCCTGCACACCGACTGTGTGGTCAACCACATGTTCGACGTGGCCCTGCCCCTCTGCCTGGGGAGTGATCCGAAGCTTTACATCACCGAATGGGAATACTGCGAGGAATAATCATGGACGAACGATTGAGCCATGCCCTCTGCAACCGCCAGCCTTCTAACCGAATTACGGGATGCTATCGAAAGCCGGAAGCGGACAAAGATGATCTCGCAATATATGTCGTGGAATGCCTTGAAAGGATTGGAACCATGCTATCAAAGAACATTCAGAACGCGATTGAACGCAACACGGAACGCATATGGATGTCCCCACTGAACAAGGGACCACTATTCACCCGTAAGGAAATACGAGAGGGTTTGACGATTTCGGCCGAGGATTCCCTGTTTGGCAAACATTCCGAAGAGGAAACCATCAGGGATTTGGATCAGGTCGGTCCTTACACCGTCGACTTCGCCCTGTCGATGGGCTGAACCGTGCATAGTCCGCCCGCATGGAACAGCCTAGAGAACCACAGGGAACACCCAAAGGCGGACAGTTCGCGCATAATCCATACGCAACCACCGACGAGGATTTGGAGGATTGGAATGTCGGAGAATATCAGAAAAGCCTTGGAACGCAACCTATCCCGCCTATGGTCGGATCCGCAGGTGAGGGAGCTGGGATTCGAAAAGCGGGAGTTGGCGGAAGGCCTGGAATGGCTGGCGAAAACGCCGGAATGGGACGAGACGGAGACGATTCGCCATCTGGACGAAGCCTCCTACGCCGAAGTGGAATTGGCCTACATGCTGTAGGACGGGCGGATTCAAGCCGCATACCGGACGGCGGTTCGAATCCGCCCGTCTTCCGGCTTGACCATTCCAGACGTTCCGCGCAACTGTTTCACGACCAGCTGGCCGCTTTGAAGCGGAACGCGAAGGTCAGCGCCACCGTGGACGTGCACGAACCGGAAGAATATCTGGATTGCGACCTGTATTTGGCGGAGGATGGACGTTCGGGATTTGCCATCAAAGACAGTGACGAGCTGATCAGCGTGTTCTCCTATGGTGGCGTACATGCGGGGGATGCGATGGTGGTGAAGGCCGTCGAGCAGGGTGCGCGTCGACTGGATTGTTTCGACACTGGAAACGGTTTTTTGCCCCGACTGTACGGCCGGCACGGCTTCCAACCCGTCGCCCGTGTCCGATGGAACGACGAATATGCGCCCGACGATTGGGATTACGGACGGCTTGGACGCCCCGACGTGGTGGCGATGGCCGTCACCGATCATGCGCCAGAGCATGTGGAATACATGGATTACGATCATGCGTGTGGCCTAGCTGTCGAACTGGCCGAAAATGAGATGTGAATGTTGACGAGCCGATCGGAGCGGCGGACTCGGATACGCTCACGGCCGGCCGTCGCTCACAATCCGAGCGCGTCGAAGTACTCGTTGATGGCGGGCAGGTTTTGGGCCAATGGCGTAGCGGACTCGTCCGCCTCGCACAAGGCGGCCACGCTCGCGCTCGTCATCGACGAGGCACGGCCCGTGTCAAGCAGATGGAGTTCGTACGCGCGGGCGAACACCTCGGTCGGGGTGGAAAGATAACGGTATCGCGAATCCGACAGATTCATGCCGGCGAGTGTTTTCGACTGCCGGTCGAGAATGGGGCGGAATGCGTTCTGCGCCGACAGCTGCCCATGCTCGAAGTCATAGGCGTGGGCCATTTCGTGTGCGCCCGAACGCGGCGCGCGCGGGTCGATGGCGATCGCCTTCAATGTGGGGGAGTAGACGCCGATGGCGTGGTGGCGGCCGCACAGGCGGAACCGGACGGCGTTCTCGGAGCCGATGGCCGGCAGCCAGCCCTTGCCGGACAGCCCGTCGAACTCACGGTCCAAACGGGCGAACTCGTCGAGGTCCACGCTGTTGTCCAATTCGACGTGGCTGAAACGGGCGGCGAAACGGCTCGTCTCGGCCGCTTTGCGGTGGCGGTCGTCGAAGTCGAGCTTGTCTTCGAACACGCTTGCGGTGTGCGTCATGGAGTAGCGGCGGTTCGCGGCGAGATTCCTTTCGACGATCCAGCGTTCGGCCGCCAGGGCGAAGAAACGCTGCCGAATGGGGACCGTACGGTATTTTTCGCGGCTCAGCACACGATCCACGATGTCGCAATCCGTCGTGACGGCGAGAGCGCCGACGGCCGTGGGCAGATCGAAAGCGTACACACCCACGGCTTTGCGGCCGTTTCCGTCATGGGTCCACAGCCAGTAGTGCAGTCCGCAGTGCGACTGTGGGAATGCGGACATGCTCGTCACATACCATATGTCATCTGCGAACAGGAAGTGGGCGCGGGTCTTGGTCCGTTTGGCGAAGGTCGAAGCGACCGATGACGGTTCCGGTTCGCTCTCGTCGTTTTCGGTGCCGGACATGACGCGCAGTACGGCCAGCATGAGATCGTCGCGTGACTGCTCATCCAGCCCGGAGATGAGATAGCGGCCCAGTTTGGCGGCCGCAGCCCAAGGCGAACCGTTCATGTCGAGCTTCGGCACGTTGACGGTTTTCGGTTCGACCGGCAAAACCAGTGTTTCGACGCGTTGTTCCATTTTTCGGCTCCTTCGTGACGTATGACCGACTCATGCGTCCCCGTGTGACCGGTCAGACGGGCCGTCGGATTGGTCGCGTTGACCGTTGGCGGATTTCCGCAATGATGCGGAGCGGATCATTCATGCGAGAAGGCCATGCGTGGGGACGCATGGGTGAGGTGAGCGCATTGTCCGCTAGGAAGGAGTCTGTTATGAGCACTTTGGCTGAACGTTACCATCGCCGCAAGGATAACGGTTTGGTGGACGTCACCACCATGGCATCCGTAAAACTTGGCCTGCTGTTGGGTGATGCGGAATGTCACCGGCGAATCGACGACCTGTTGGAGTCGGTTGGATATGTAAGCGTCTTGAACGTCGGTGCCTTGGATTTGAAAGTATGGGCCGACCACCACGACCTGAATACGGAGGCTGAATTCCTGCGACGCGGATTGGATCCCGAATATGCGGTCGAACCCCTGTTCGACGAGTGGAAGCGGCAGGGCATCGAAGTCGATTGCGGGAAGAATTCGCTGTTCCTGTACGTGCCCGGTTACGAGTCCGTCCACGACCGACCGACCGTCATTCTGCCGGACGTGCCGCCAGGATTGCCGTGGCGTGCGTTGACCGGCGACCGTAAGGCTGCAATCGCCGGCAATATTAGAGGTTTTTTCGCAGACAACGCCCGCATGGGGATTGAAGTGGCGAAACGACAGCCGTATGGGGAGGAGTCGATGTTCGTTCCGTTCCCGGATGGCGTGGATGTCGAACGCCTGTGCGAAGGGCTTGAGCATTGCTTCCGGGTGCCTGACGGCGAATGGCATCAGTATGATCTGACCGATTGCCCGCTTGTAGACGAACGGTTGGTTGGATTGCATAATCTAGCGGATAGCGATTGGGTGTCCATGTGGGAATGGTCATCGGACAATACAGGCATTATCGTCCACTTCCAGAATGTCTGAACATTTCCCGAAAGACGCTGAATATACGCGGAGGAGAGCGAAATGCCGCTCGTTTCGAAAAGGACGGAGCGGCACTTCGCCGCCCGCAGCCCTATGGCGGTCAATGGGCGCGCTGAGATCTAATCGTGAGGTTCGCTCGGCCGGCTGAGCCAGATGAGCGATAGTCCGACCACCAGTACGGGCGTCGCATAAACGGCGCGCATCATGCAGGCCAATAGGGCGACGCTCGTGACCAGCAGGCCGGCCGCGCGGAAAAACCCCGATGGTGGCGATAATGCCAGCATAAGCAGGCCGACAAGAAGCATCGGCATCCATACGGCGGCCTTCAACGCGGCCAATACGACGCCGATGGCCGTGACCATGAGACCGGTCAGACGGACCGTCGGATTGCCGGCCGACCGTTGGCGGATTTCCGCAATGATGCGGAACGGATCATTCATGCAAGAAGGCTATGCGTGGGGACGCATGGACTGGTGTGAGGATTGAAAGGAGCCAACATGACCATCAACCTGCACGACATCACCGGACAGGAATCGGGAATCATCCTCGTGGAAACGGATGACGGACGACACATGAACGTGGTCGCCAACTGGGGCGCCAAGGACGGACTGCCGTATCTTTTCGAACCAATGCTCGAACCGTTCTCGTTCGTCTTCCTCCAACCGGAGGACGTCCACGTCGAAACCGAACGCATCCACAGTGGGACACTCAACGACGAAATCGCCCACGACGGCCTCGAAGACTGGAACCCGTTGAACGACGACTTGGAATCTGACGAACCCTGCGACGTATACCCGCTGTCGAACGGCTGGATTGTCGTCGCGCCGAAGAACTGGAACTGACGAAATGAAAACACGCGACATTCTCAACACCGTCACCCGCACACTGACGGGCTGGCATGTGACCAACGACCGCCAATTCGGACGCATCACCGCGTGCGACCCCCAAGCGGGATACGAGATTACCGTCAACCTTCCCGACAGCGACACCATCCGCATCGTCCGCACGCGGTACGAGCTTGAGTACGAGCTTGTCGAGGATAACACCGTCCTCGATACAGCCGACATGGGCGAGGAGCAGGCATTGGACGAGCTGGCCCGCCTGCTGGCCGCGCCCATGCCACGCACCGACCGGCTCATGTGGCTGAAAGACCAGTTCGACAAGACCGCCGAATGGTGCCGGAACACGCTTGGCGACAAACAGGAGGCGAAGGATGTCGAAGACATGGCCGAACACTACATGCATGTGTGCGAATCCTGCAACAAATACTCCGGCCGACATGACCCGGTGTCCGTGTTCGAGGGGTGGCTGCTGGGCGAGGAACTCGGCACCCCGTATGAGACGCGCCGTCATGCCGCGTCGCGCATGCTGTCCAACGTGCGCCGACTGGACAAGGAGTGAACAATGTTGAAAATCGAGAAAACGCTACATGACATCCGCGAACTGCAAAAGGAACTCGCCGCCATCGGCGTGGGCATCGAATTGGGTGAGCCTATCGAGGATGATGAGGTGATGACTATATCCGCCCCATGCTTTTTCAATGATGATGGCGATATGGAGCTTCACTACATCCTACCGGATGGCAACATCTGCGATGGTGGATGCCGTGGCGAGACGGTCGAGTTCAGGGAATACCGCATGCGTCTTATAGACCGTCTCGCCCGATACTACGAAGACGAAGCCGGGAGCATCCCGGGCAAGTGGGCAGAACTGTGCGGCAGGAAGGACGTTCCATTACCTCAAGTAATCAGGACGCGCAAGGAAGGGATGGAGGATGCCGTCAAGCGACTGCGCGGCTTCATCAAGGACGAATCTCCCGAGTTGAGCAAGGCTGAATACGAACTGCTCGAAAACGTCAGGCAGGGTCGAGATGCGCGTTTGTTCATGGGATAGCTGGAACTGCTTCGGATTGGTCAGAAGGGGACTGATTAGGCAGGACTACTGGTCGCTCGCTGACCCCGGGTATAGCGGTCTGACCGAACTGGGGGAAAGAGCTATGAAAGGTTATGAGAATCACGTCAAGAATGGGGACTGAAACCATGTTGAACATCGAGAAGACGCTGCCATCCGTCCGTGACCTATTGGACCGACTGGGCAAGGAAGGCGTGGAGTTTACGCTAGTCGAACCGGAATGCTCCGACTGCATTGCGGACATCCGCAACCCTAACAAGGTGTACGTGTTCCTCGAATGCTCGATTCGTCCGAACGGCACCTTCGTCTGGCCGGATTACGACCGTCATCTTTTTTGGTTTGCGGAGACCCTGTCCTTTAGGGCGGGGAGGAAGCAAACCGTCCTCCTTTCACAGATTATTATGATATAATGTGAAACATGGTCAGAAGGCATGCATGCAAGCGGGCGTACAGGTTCCGCTTCTACCCGACACCCGAGCAGGAACAACTGCTCAGGCGCACGGTCGGCTGCTGCCGAAAGGTCTACAATCTCGCCTTGGAAGCCCGCTCCACCGCATGGACGGCGGAGCATAGGAGCATCACCTACGTCCAGACCAGCGCCATGCTCACCCAATGGAAGAAAACGGCTGAATACTCGTACATGAACGAAGTGTCCTGCGTCCCGCTGCAACAGGCGTTGAGACACTTGCAGACGGCGCTCTCCAACTTCTTCAAGCAGACCGACGACTATCCGAGATTCAAGGCCAAATCCCACGGCGGTAGCGCCGAATAC